>Ga0172368_10000787_pt1 | contig 45017 bp, 38 predicted proteins | sample Lak11m_FD_114540 | JGI IMG/M metagenome (GOLD analysis project Ga0172368, IMG submission 114540) | Freshwater microbial communities from Kabuno Bay, South-Kivu, Congo - kab_022012_11m | ecosystem: Environmental > Aquatic > Freshwater > Lake | place: Democratic Republic of the Congo: South-Kivu... | reverse complement strand
CCGCAGACTCACAGTCTGATCGAGAGCCGCTTCATAATCAACGGTCTTGAATTTTCTGCTCATGCCACCAGTGTATCACAATCCTGCCTGTCGCAAAGTGACGACTCTCCGACAGGCTGCTAGAGGTCTAGAATTATTCAAACGTAACTCGTAATAATCCCTGTCCAGCCCCTCCTCGTCGTGCCAGCCTTTCTCCATTCGTGCTATCGGCCGCTCCATTCAGCCGCATGTCGTACCAGCCGTAGCCCAAGCTACTTCAGCCTGCCATCCAGGGCCGGCATTCCGCCGTGCTCCGTGTCCCAGGCGCGACAGCGCAACCCAATCTCACCTGTACCAGGCCGGGTCACATGCCCGAGGCTCTCATAGCACAGTTGCTCTTGGATCAGCAATCGCTGCGAACTATTGACATAAGATGAAAAAATCTGGTCGGTCTGGCTTGACACGGTAGGCGGTCGTGGGGTAGACTTAGAGAGCTTGCTTAGCCAGGATTGATGGCCTGCTGTGAGTATTCAGAATCTCGATTCTTCCATTGCTACAACTACCGGCTATCGTGGTGTGGCAGGATAGCAGGCGTTGGATATTGTGGTTTTCCCTGCGGGTGTAGCTCAGCGGTAGAGCGCCTGCCTTCCAAGCAGGATGTCGCGGGTCCGAATCCCGTCGCCCGCTTGCGGTTCCTCGGGTCCCTAGCTCAGCGGTTAGAGCGGCCGGCTCATAACCGGTTGGTCCTGGGTTCGAATCCCGGGGGACCCATGTGCAGAGCGGAGCATCTCGAAAGGTTTGAGATGCTCCGCCTTTTACTACGCGGACTTCGCAATCGGCCATGATGTCGAGAAGAGGCGACCGGCGACGCAGGTAGGGGCGACCGGCGACGCCGTAGGGGCGACCGGCCGGTCGCCCCTACGGGGGGTAACCATGACCTACAACCCGGAAATCCATCATCGTCGTTCCATTCGATTGCCCGGTTACGATTATGCCCAGCCCGGCGCGTATTTCGTCACCATATGTGCCGCACAGAGAGAATGTCTCTTTGGCGAGGTAGCCGATGATGTCGTCATCATGTCCGCGTTTGGCACGATCGCCGGCGAGGAATGGTTTAACTCCGCGGAGATTCGCCACGATATCGTTTTGTTCGATGATGAATTCGTGGTGATGCCGAACCATGTTCATGGCATCATACGTATCATCGATCCGGTACGGGCGACCGGCGGGTCGCCCCTACCCTGCCGGTCGCCCGTACCCGGCCCACCGCCGCGTTCTATCGGCGCGATCATGGCCGGGTACAAGTCGGCCGTGACCAGGCGCATCAACCAGGTGCGCGATATGCCAGGAATGCCGGTTTGGCAACGCAATTACTGGGAACATGTCATCCGCAACGACGCTGATTTGGCCCGCATCCGCCAATACATTGCCGATAATCCCACCTGGTGGGCCGAGGATCAATTGCACCCGGCGGCCTCGCCCAATCGTTTCAAATAAAAGATTGGCAAGTCGTTTTTTGAACAGTTTAACACTATCACCGAAGTCCTGGCAAAGTGATGAGCAAACGGAGGATACCATGATAATACCGGAGCTCCAGTTTCATCCCGTGACCCCCGACCGCTGGCCAGATCTCGAGCGGCTGTTCGGGCCGCGCGGGGCCAGTTCCGGCTGCTGGTGCATGTGGTGGCGGCTCGCGCGCGCCGAGTTCGACCGGCAGACGGCCGACGGGCACCGCATGGGGTTGAAAGGGCTGGTGGATGCGGGGCGGCCGCCCGGCATTCTGGCCTACGCGGGCGATGAGCCGGTAGCCTGGGTTTCTCTCGGCCCGCGCGAAGAGTATGCGGCGCTGGAACGATCCCGCCTGCTCAAGCGCGTCGACGATCAGCCCGTGTGGTCGATCGTCTGTTTTTTCGTGGCAAAGCCGTATCGTCGCCAGGGGCTGATGGTGGAGCTGCTGCGGGGCGCCACGGCTTACGCGGCCAGCCAGGGCGCGAAAATCCTGGAGGGTTATCCGGTGGACCCTGCTGACGAGCGTGTTTCCGGGGGGAGCACAGGCTACGTGGGCCTGGCCTCCGCGTTTCGCAAGGCCGGCTTCGTGGCGGTCGCGCAGCCGTCGCCGCAGCGATCGGTGATGCGGTGCTATCTCTGAGCACCTCGCCGACACCCGTCGCCTCTGCTGTGGGATGGAAGTTGTGTAACCGGCTCGCACCCGCGGGCATCTTACCCACCGGATATGGAGAATGAATCGAATTTGACCTTTCCGAGAGGTGTACATATGAGCTACTACTTCAGCAAAACTCTTGATTTGCCGTTCGATCAAGCCATCGCGCACGTGACCGATGAGCTCAAGAAGGAGGGTTTCGGCGTCCTGACCGAAATCGACGTGCGAGCCACGATGAAAAAGAAGCTGGATCTGGATTTCCGCAACTATCGCATCCTGGGCGCCTGCAACCCACCGTTCGCGCACAAGGCCTTGCTGGCCGAGGATAAGATCGGCACCATGCTGCCCTGCAATGTGATCGTCCAGGAACACGCGCCGGGCCTGGTAGAGGTGGCAGCCATCGATCCCGTGGCGTCGATGTCGGCAGTGGACAATCCTCAGCTCACGAGCGTCGGCCAGGAAGTGCGCGCGAAGCTTCAGCGGGTGGTGGAAAGCCTGTAGCGGCAAACCCGAACGGTTCACCACTCCTGTTGGTGCCGGGGATTGGGGATTAGGAATTAGGGATTGGAGGAAGCGGCAAACCCGAACGGTTCGCCGCCCTTGTTGGGGCTTGTCCATAGCAACTTCAGTCGCTCCTCGCCCGGAAAGAGCGACTGAAGCCGTTATTCTTTGCCCGATTCCGCCTCTCCGTCAACCGGCGCCGCCTTTCTTCCTCGCGTATACGCCCAGATCGCCAGCGCGCTGAGCGCCAGCGCGGGCCACACGATCAGCCCCGCTTCCGGCCCGAACGCACCGCCCGTCCAAAGCGTGGGGCCGGTGATTGCCTGGTGGATGAGCACGGGTGTATCCAGCCCACTGACCGGGAAGCCGAAGACGATCCCCTCGAAGATGTTCCACCCGATGTGCGCGCCGATGGGCAGCCACAGTCGGCCCGACCGGATCGCGGCGAAGGCGAACCACAACCCGGCAATGAACAGGCCCAGATAGCTCGCCCACGAGGTGTTCGGGTTGGCGCTGTGATCCAGCGAAAAGAACACGGCCGAGATCAGGGCCGCCAGCGGCAGGTTCAGCCCCTCGGCCAGGTTGCGCAACTGGTAGCCGCGGTTGAGCAGCTCCTCATACCATCCCACCATCACAAAGATCACCAGCCAGAGCAGCACGAGGCCGTACGATTCCCCGCGGCCGGCCGCCGGCCCGAACCCGACAAAACGCGTCCACCCGAGCGCCAGCTCGGCCAGAAAGATCAACCCCATGACCGCACCGGTCACGGCAATCCCGAAGGCAAGATCACGGCCCGCGCGACGATCCCACCGCAAGCCCAGGCTGACGAACGTCCGTCGGTCGATGTAGCGCCGGGCCAGATATACCGACACGGTGATCGCCGGCAGGCTGACCAATGCCGTGCCGAGCAACGCCTGCGTGATGCCGGTCAACCGGGAAGCCCGGACAAGCAGCCCAACTACCACTGCGAGGACGATGGACATGAGCAACAACAGGATTGCCTGCACTAGCAGCCGCCAACCGGCACGCAGGCGGTTTTCGCGCGGAGAGATAAAGAGATGAGTTAGTTTCACATTGTTGTCCCTTGATGCAAGAGATTCGAGGCAAATCCGTTGACAACGATGCCCCGGTTGCGCTATGATGGTCCGCAGGCGCTTCCACGCCGGAGGACTCACAGGAGGTGCCGCATGTCCAGATGTTCCGTGCTTCTCCCCCCGATCTTGATCGGCCTGCTGGTGCTGGCTTGCCTGGCCGGCTGTGGGCCGACATCGGCCCCGTCACTACCGACCGCGCTGCCGGCTGATTCCGGCGGGCCCACGAGCGCGCCCGCTGCCGATTTGAGCCCGACGGCCACCCCGCCGGACGGTTATTCTATCGCAAGGGAAGCAATGGTGCGAGAGCAGATTGCAGCGCGCGGCGTGAGCGACGCGGCGGTGCTTGAGGCCATGCGCCGGGTGCCGCGACACCGCTTTGTCCCCGCGGAGTACCTGTCGGCGGCCTATGAAGATCATCCGCTGCCCATCGGATACGGCCAGACCATCTCTCAGCCCTACATCGTCGCCGTGATGACCGAAGCTTTGCAGATCGAGCCGGGTGATCGCGTCCTGGAGATCGGCACGGGCAGCGGATACCAGGCGGCTATCCTGGCCGACCTCGGCATCGAGGTCTACACGGTCGAGATTATCCCCGAGCTGGCCGACCAGGCCAGGGCGCGGCTGGCGGAGCTGGGCTATTCGAATGTGCAGGTGCTGACCGGTGATGGCTACTTCGGCTGGGAGGACCACGCGCCGTACGATGCCATCATCGTCACGGCCGCGCCCGATCATCTCCCGCAGCCGTTGGTCGGCCAGTTGAAGGAAGGCAGCCGGCTGGTCGTCCCCATCGGCCCACCCGGCAGCTACCAGACCCTCTGGCTGTTCGAGAAGCAAGGCGGGCAGGTGCAGGCCACCGACCTCGGCGGTGTGTTGTTTGTGCCGTTGACGGGCGAGGGACATTGACACCGGCCTCCTGTCTCTCTCCGGCCGGGTGGGGGATCAAATGTCTCCTCTCGCCAAAGTGCGTCGAAACGCACTGGGCAGCCCAGCGTGAACCTGTTTCAACAGGTTTGGCAGGGTTGCCAGGTTTCAACCGCAGGCGGCCCGGCGGCGTTCATCGTGCCTGGCGCGCCTACCTAATCCATTCCTTAACCTGCATCGACCGTGGTCGTCAGATGTTTGAGACCCACCCGGCGTTTCAACGCCGGGCTGAAGCAGATGCAAACCCGCTGAAGCGGGTTGAGGGGCGTGCCGAGAATAGCCGGTCTTGACCGGCTTGCACCTGCTTGAGCCGTGTGGTTTTCGCGCAGCATCCTGTGGACAACCCACGGCGGATCCCCGGAATGACCGGCGCGGCGGTATCCTCAAGGCCGCCGCGGCCGCCCCGTACGCGCTTGCGCCCAAAATCAGCACCAGGGCGAATCCCCAGCTCAGGGCCAGGATGGCGGCCAGCACGGACGCCACCACCGAGGCGCATCCGTTGACTGCCCAGGCCCAGGGCACCCACGCCCGCCCGCGCTCACCCAACGATTCCAGCCACGCCAATCCCAGCGGAAAAGGCAGCCCCATCAGCGCGGCCAGGGGCGCCAGGCTGGCTGCCAGGACCAGCGCCCGCGCCGCCGCTGGCCAGCCCAGGCTCGCGGTGATCAGCCGGGGGCCGGCAAGCGCCGTGACGAGGGCCAGACAGGCCAGACCTGCCAGTGCCATCCGCCTGGACAGCCACCACGACCGGGCAAGCGCGCTGCCCAGGCCCGAGAACAACAACACCGTCAACACGACGGCGGTGAACGCGTACGTCGCGTGGCCGAACGCCAGGATCCACCGCTGGATGAGCGGGATCTCAACGAACAAGAAGGCGACGCCCAGGAGCGCGAAATAGGCGAAAACCCTCAGCCGCTCTGGCCGCCCCGCCAAGCCCCTTTCCTCGCCGGGCAAGAGACGGTCTCTGCCTCTGCTGGCGGCCGCCAGCGGCGCGACGATCAACCCCGCGCTGAGCAGCAGCACCAGCGCCAGCAGGGCGAACAGCACGAAATAGCCGCTCCCACCGAACGGTTGCCACGTGCGGCCGAGCATGGCCAGCACCTCTGGCGTCTGGCTCCAGCGGAAAAAGTGAAAGAAGAAGGGCCGGTCGTCGCTGGGTGGCGTCACGGCGAAGCGATAACCGGCGTAGAACGCGGCTCGATCCGGTCCCGCGAGCAACGACTGGACTGCCTCGTAATCCTCCGGCACAGCGACACGGTTGAACCGGTTGACCTCGTCGGCGCGTATGTCGGGCGCCCAGACCAGGTCATAGCGGCGGGATTCCGAGAAAGACCGGATGCGCGCCAGTTCGTCCGTGTGCCAGCCGTCCGGCTTGACCAGCACGGTGATGGTCTGGATGCCCCGGTAGGCGACCAACGCCTGGTCGGGCGTGACGCTGGCGGATGTCTGGCTCCTGCGTTCCAGCGCCTCGACCAGCGTGGCGATCAGTCGCAGGCTTTCGCTGGGCGGCTTCTGGAGCCAGCGGGTGATGATCAACACGCCATCGGGCGCCAGGCGCGCCAGTGCATCCTCGAACGCCTCGACGGTCAGGCTGTAGGACTCGGCCAGGCTGTAGGCTCCGCTGCTCACCGGCCGGTAGGGATCGGTCAGCGGCAGGAAGATGACATCGTAATTCTTTCGCTCCTGCCGCAGGAAGACGCGCGCCGGCCCGACGACCGTGCGTACGTGAGGGAGGTCGTACACGTCGGCGGCGCCGGCCGCGCGAGCCACGGCCCCGCGCACCAGAGAGTTGCCCTGCACGGCCGTCACTTCGCTCGCGCCGCCCGCCAGCGCCTGCAAGACCCCCAGCCCGCCGCCTGGCTCCAGAACCAGGGCACGCGGCGCAGGCCGCAGTTGGAATGCCACCGACTCGGGCAGAAACGCCGCTGCCTCGAACGCGTCGGGGGCGGCCAGGGTGATGGGCTGGAGCGCATCGGCGTCCACCGACAGGCCAAGCTGCGGCGGGGGCAGGCCCTCGTAGGCATAACTGAGCCCCGGCAGGAGCCGTGTCCTGGCGCCGGCGACGACGTCGACACGCGCCGCGGCGTCCCACCGGCTGAAGGAGATGGTCGATCCGGGAATCAGCCGGGCGTAGGCCAGGCCCTTGTACGGCGAGATCGTCATGCCCAGCGGTCCCCGGTCGGCCAGGTTGAGCGCCCCCAACGCCGCCAGACCTGCCAGGCCGCAGGCCATGAGCGCCTGCACGGGCCAGTGCGGCCTGAGCTTCAGCGTCGGCGCCAGGGCGACCAGCGCGCTCGCCAGCACCGCGCCGGGCACGCCCGCCAGCGAGAGCGCCAGGGGGGCCAGCGCTACGCCCGCCGCGGAGCCGATCAGGTTGGCCGCGTAGACCAGGTGGCTGCGCCCCTCGCTGGCTGCCAGCGCCGCGCCGATGCCCAGTCCTCCGCACAGGAAGGGCAACGTCAGCGCCAGGTAGTACAGGGCGAAGTAGAGGATCTGCCTGCGATCCCAGGCGATGCTGTAACTGTCGAACGGGAGCAGGTTGACGGCGGCGTAGGCCAGCCCGGTGCTTGCGGCGGTGGAGAATCCCGCCCAGGCCAGCAGCTTTTCAACGGGGAGGTTGCGCAGCCGTGGGACCAGGCTCAACAGCGTGCCGCTGGCGCCGGTGCCGAGAAGCGCCAGGCTGATCACCAGGAAGGCGAAGTGGTAGAACTGCGCTACCGCCAGCAGCCGGGTCAGCGTGCTTTCCAGCAGGAGCGTGGCTGCTGCGAGCGCCGCGACGCCAAAGGTCACATGCCGGGACATCTCACACCCTGGTCCTGATCCATCCACGCTGAAGGCAAAACAACCCTTGGAGGCATTATAGCCGGGGCGGCCAGGGGTAGCAAAGCTCGATTGATTGATCGCGCAACCTGTATCACCGTGCACTCGTATTACCACTAGACGGAAAGCCGTTCCCGAAGGCCGATGATGACTCGATAAGATAATTAATCTCAATATCAATAAGATCAAGGCTGAGATTGACTTTATTGATCGTTCATGCTAGACTCTGTCCATTATTGCCCCCTGGAGGTTTGATCCGATGACTGTCCAATCGACCACGCCGCCCCCGGAGCGCTGGGCGCCCCGGTTCTTCACGATCTGGGGCGGGCAAGCGTTCTCTCTGCTCGGCTCCGCGCTGGTGCAGTTCGCCCTCGTCTGGTGGCTCACCCAGAAGACCGGCTCGGCCACGGTGCTGGCGACAGCAACGCTGGTCGCCGTGCTGCCGGGCATCTTCATCGGCCCGTTTGCCGGCGCGCTGGTGGACCGCTGGAACCGCCGCCTCGTGATGATGGTGGCCGATACTCTGATCGCAGTGGCGACACTGGGGCTGATCGCGCTCTACGCCGCCGGTTTGATGCAGGTGTGGCACGTTTATGCCGTCATGTTCATCCGGGCGGCGCTGGGCGGCTTTCATTGGCCGGCGATGCAGTCTTCGACCTCGCTGATGGTGCCCAAGGAGCAATTGGCCCGCATCGCCGGCATCAACCAGACACTACAGGGCGTCATGAACATCGTCGCGCCGCCGCTCGGCGCGTTGTTACTGGGGTTTCTGCCGTTGAACGGCGTGATGGCAATTGATGTCATCACGGCGCTGCTGGCGGTAATGCCGTTGTTCTTCATCCCCATCCCGCAGCCCGTCAGGGATGACCTGTCGGCGACGGGACAGCGCGGCCAGGCACAGGCGGCGCCCAGTGTGTGGGCCGACCTGCGCGCCGGCTTGCGCTACGTGGCCGGCTGGCCGGGGCTCATGGCGGTCATGGTGATGGCGATGATCATCAACTTTGTTGTCGATCCGGCCTTTTCCCTCATGCCGATCCTCATTACCAAACACTTCGGTCGCGGTGCCGTGGAGCTGGGCTGGTTGGAGTCGAGCTGGGGCATCGGCGTGGTCGTCGGTGGACTGGCTTTGAGCGTTTGGGGCGGGTTCAAGCGCCGGGTTGTCACGTCATTGCTGGGCATCGTCGGTATGGGCATCGGCACGCTGATCGTCGGCTTCTCGCCGGCCGCGGCATTCGTCATGGCGTTGGCCGGGATGTTCTTCGCCGGCTTCATGAACCCGATCGTCAACGGCCCGTTCATGGCCGTGTTGCAGTCGATGGTGGCGCCGGAAATGCAGGGTCGCGTCTTCTCGCTGATCCAGAGCGCGGCCACGGCCATGATGCCTCTCAGCCTGCTGGTGGCCGGACCGCTCGCGGATGCCTTTGGCGTGCGCGTGTGGTACGTGGCAGGCGGTGTGCTGTGCATCGCCATCGGGCTGATCGCCTTCCTGGTGCCCGCGATCATGCACGTGGAGGATAACGGCCATAAAACCTCGAAGACGGTAGCCGAAGAGCCATCGATTGTCCTACCGGAGAGCACGGCGGTCGAATGAGAGCCTGGAGAGGGTGCGATTCATAGGACGCGGATAAACGCGGAAAAGAAAACCGTCCGCGCTTGTCCGCGTCCCATTCTCACCTGCCGTGGCGCCGCACCCGGCATGAGAAACTGCTCTGAGAATAGCGGGGATGAGGGGATCAGGGGATGGGGCAGCAGGAACAATCCCCTCATCTCCCAATCCCCGCTAGTTCTCATCTGCCGTGTCGCCGGGCACGCCCGGCATGGCCATCTACTCTGAAAAATCGTCCCTGGTTCGGCTCGGTCAGGAGACCGCCGCGAACCATGTCAAGGGTTTTCACCTGCCGTGGCCGGCTTCCGGTCTATTTCACCAGCAGGAACGGCAGCGCATCCCTGACGCCCTGGAAAACCACCGCCATCTCGGCCGCGGGACGCAGGGACAGGGCGCCCTCGAACGATTCCTTGGCTGCCATGCTCTTCACCTGCCAGTCGCGCGTCAGCTCCACCCGAACCAGCGCGTCTTCGTAGGCAAGCGTCCCATCTCGCAGCGCCAGGCTGCACTCCCGCCCGCCTTCACGGCGGCGGATGATGTCGCCCTCGATGTAAAAAGCGTTGTCTCGTTCCAGGAGGAAGTCGCGCTCCTCCAGGAACAGCCGCGGCTTGTCCCAGTAGGGCTTGCCCTGGTGCACGCAGAAGGTCTGGCAATCGTCGCACTCGTTGCAGAAGTCGTCCACGTGGAGGATCTGCCGGTTCTGCGCGACCTCGAAGAGTTCCGAGCCTGTCACCGCCAGCCCGCAGTCACACGGTCCGATCTGCGGCAGGGTCCAGCGGACGGGCTGCATCTGGAAGGTGTAGTTCGCCCGGTTGGGGCATACCTCGACGCACTTGTCGCAGAACGTGGTGCACTGCACGCAGCGGAGGGCCTCGGTCCTGGCTTCCTGCTCGGTGTAGGTCTTTTCGATCAACTGGAAGTCCGTCCGCAGAGCGATCGGGGCCATGACCGGCTTTACCTGCGCCTCCTTCCGGGCCCGCATCCGCTTGACATCCAGGATCTCGGCCTCCGACAGGACGGCCGGGCGGCTGGGCGGCTGCTCGAACGGCACGCAGAGCCGCTCGCAGATCGCTTCCGCGGCGCGGCGGCCGTCGGCGCACGCTGCGATGATGCTTTCGGGCTTGATCACCACGTCGCCGCCCGCATAGACCCGCTCAGGCCCGGCGCAACCGGTCTCGGGATCGACCATGATGCCGCCGCCCTTGTGCCGCGTCACGTCGCTGCCGTCCAGGAAGGTCAGCTCGGGGAGTTGGCCCACCGCGACGATCACTGAATCGCACGGGATGACGAATTCGCTGCCGGGGATCTCGACCGGCGAGCGGCGGCCGTCCGGCCCAGGATCGCCCAGGCGGTTGCGCACGCACTCGATGCCGGTCACCTGGCCTTGCGAGGCTTCGCGGAGGATGCGGACGGGTGCAACCAGCTCTTCCAGGATGTTGCCCTCTTCCAGCGCGCCTTCCAGCTCCTCCTCGGCCGCGGGCATCTCGTGCCGGGTGCGGCGGTAGAGGAGGGTGACAGGATTGCCGGTGAAGCGTTGCGAGGTGCGCACCGCGTCCATGGCGGTGTCGCCGCCGCCGATCACCACGGCCTTTTTGCCCAGGTCCACCCGCTCCCCGCGGCGCGACTGATCCAGAAGATGCAGCGCGGGCATCACGCCCGGCCCGTCGATCCCCGGCACGCGCAGCGGAGTGTCGCGCTGGAACCCGCTGGCGATGTACACCGCGTCGTAGCCCTGCTTGAGCAGCTCCTCGGGGGGCGCCTGGATCGGGGAATTAAGCTTGATCTCCACGCCCAGCGCGGTGATCCGGTCGACGTCCCGCTGGATGACCTCCCACGGCAGGCGGAACGGCGGCACCACGCGCATCATGCCGCCGATCACATCCTTGGCTTCGAAGACCGTCACCTGTATGCCGTTCACCGCCAGGAACGCCGCGGCCGAGAGACCAGAGGGACCGCTGCCGATGATGACGACCCGGTGGCCAGGGATTGGGGATTGGGGATTGGGGATTGGGGATTGGGGATTGGGGATTCGCGATTCGTGATTCGTGATTCCTGATTCCTGCTCCCTGATCCCTAATCCCGCCTTCCCCCGTTCCTCCGCAATCCGCTTCAGCGTGCGGATGGCGACGCTTTCCTCGTAGTCGTTCCGGGTGCATTTGGTCTGGCACAGGTGGGTGCAGACGTAGCCGGTGACGCCGGGCAGCGGGTTGCGCGCCAGGATGACCTGGAGCGCCCGGTCGTAATCGCCCTGCGCGATGAGCCACGCGTACTCGGGCACGTCCTGCTCCACCGCGCACGCCTCGACGCACGGCGCGACCACGCAATCCCACAGCCCCAGACCCGACTTGACCTTGGGCAGCCCGAAACGGGACTGGTGCTTGTTATAGCGCGGGTTGGTCAGCGACTCCGCAGCGGCTTGCTCCACGTTGGTCAGCCTGTCGGCCGCAAACTCGTCCAGGTTGGCCGCGCCAGCCGTCCGCATCGCCGCCTCGAGGTTTTCGAGCCACTGGGCCAGGCGCGCATAGCCGCCGGGCTTCAGCAGATCGGAGCACGCGGTGACGGGCCGCGCGCCGCACGACAGGATCGTCGCGATGTTCAGCGCGTCCGCGCCCGCGGAATAGGAGACGCGCAGATTTTCGTTGAATTCGTGCGCCAGCTTGTTGAACAGATTCATCGTGACGGGGTAGAGCGCACGGCCCGACATGTACATCTCGTCGCCGGGCAGGCGTCCCGCGTGGTTATGCATCGCCAGCGTGTTGCTCAGCTTGACGCCGAACGTTAGCCCTTGCCCGGCGGCTACCTTTTGCAGCGCGGTGATCAGTTCGACGGCTTTGTCATAAGACAGGTCGTGCTCGAACACCGGGTCAGGGATGTGGATCTCTTTGAACCCGAGAGCATTCTGCAAAATGTCCAATACCCTGGTCTTGCCCAGGAGCGTGGGGTTCAGCTTGACGACGGTGTGCAGATGGCGCTCTTCCAGCAGGTAACGGCCGATGCGCTCGATTTCGTCCGGCGGGCAGCCGTGCATGGTGGAGAGGGTCACGCTGTTGGTCAGCCGGTTAGGAAATTCGACGTCGGCGAACTCCGGGAAGTCCCGGCGCAGGGTGGCCCGTATCTCATCCAGCTCCGCGGTGGCGTCGGCCATCTGGTTCATGAAGCGGGTCATGCGCGGGGTCTTGATCCCTTCGAGGTTGTAGCCCACGCTCATGTCGAAAATCGTGCCGAACGCCGCATCCTCCCAGCCCAACACGCGGCGCAGGATGTGCAGCGCGGCCCACGCGTTGATGTACTCCTGGGCCGATTGTTCCAGCTTGAGCTCCTGCGACCACTCGACGTTGTAGCCTTCGTCGGTCATGTCGATGCACGGCCGCGGGATCACCAGCTCATCCATGATCTGGACGGTCTTCAACTCGATGAACCGTCCGCCGCAGAGCCACGCCGAGATGATGTTTTGGCTGAGCTGCGTGTGCGGTCCCGCCGACGGCCCGATGGGGGTCGCCAGGTAGTGGCCGAAGAAATACGGTGTGGCGTACGGCGCGTCGCGTCTTGGCCTGTAGAACAGCGACTTGTGAATTCCGAAGATCGCGCCGCTGTGCTCGTATTCCGTCAGCATTCGCCGGAGGAGGGTGCCGAACGACTGGACATTCATTTTGTCGGACATAGTTTCTCTGGTAGGAGGTTCTTGGGAGATCAATAAACACCAGTCATCTGACGACTATCGTGTGGCAATAGTGTAGCATGATGGTTGGGGCTTGTCAAAGGATTTCGGCGCGGTGATTGCCAACAGGTCCGGCCGGACACTGCGGGCGCCTCTTGCGCCCGCAGTGTCCCTTTCAGAAAGGGCACGTAACTATTCAGCCTGTGCTCGCGGCACAGCATCCTGAGCGGAACGGAGCGTCTTTTGCGGAGTGAAGTCGAAGGATACGGCCTTGTGCGAGGACCGCTCCGTATCCTTCGACTACGCCCGCGGAAACCAGCGGGCTCCGCTCAGGATGCTCCGTTACGCCTGAATAGTTACAAGGGCACAAGGAATTGGAGGGGCTTTGTGTCCTTCGTGCCTTGGAGCCTTTGTGGTGAGCGAGCGATTCTCAGGTCAGCAGCAGGTCCCGGCGCCCGCCATCGGTGGGCTCGTGTCGGGGGCCAGCGCGTTCGGGCGGTGGCCCTTGTAGGCCGAAACAGACACACTGTAGGTTTTCACCCCGTCAATGGTGCCGCCGCTGAGGCTTTGAGCCGCCCGGACCTCGGTGAATCCTGCGGCACGCACCAAATCGAGGTACTCCCGTTCGGGCAACGCGCCGTTCACGCAGCCGGCCCATTGCTCGGCGTCGCCCCGCACGCGCATCGGCAGCGGGCCGTCGGTCACCACGTCGCTGATCGCCAACCGGCCACCTGGCCGCAAAACCCGGTAGGCCTCTTCAAATACCTTGCCTTTGTCCTCGCACAGGTTGATCACGCAGTTCGAGAGGATCACGTCCACGGTGCCGTCCTCGACAGGCATCGCCTCGGCCTGACCCAGGCGGAATTCCACGTGACCGAAGCCGGCCCGCGCGGCTGCACGGCGCGCCCGTTCGATCATCGCCGGCGTCATGTCGACGCCGATGACGCGGCCGGTCGGCCCCACGCGCCGCGCAGCATAGAACGCGTCGATACCGCCGCCGCTGCCGATGTCGAGCACCACTTCGCCGGGCTTGAGCGACGCCAGGGCCGTCGGATTGCCACAGCCCAGCGATATCTCCGCGGCCTCCACCGGGATGATGGGCATCTGGTCGCCGGTGTACCCCGTGTCCCAGATGAAAATCTCCTGGCCTGGGGCCGCGGCCATCTCGGGCATGGCGTTGGCAGGCGTTTTTGGCGCACAGCCGCAGCCTGTCGCCGTTTCACCGGCGGTCAAGGCGACGGGCGCACCCGGTGTGCAGCAACCACTGCTCGATGTGCTCTTACCTGCCGCGATGGTGCTATAGCCGGCTCGCACAGCCTCGCGTGCGCCGGCCACGCGCCGCGTGCCGGTCGCCAGGAACACATTGACTTTTGCCGGATCCGCCGGGACCGTCTGCGACGCGGCGCAACATTGGCCGGCGCAGTCTACGATCACGTTCACCAGGTCGGCGTCACGCAGCCACGTCTTGACCTGATCCCGGCGAAAGCCCAGCCATTCGTCGGCCATCCCCTCGCGCATCCAGGCATGATCATGCGCGTCCAAGTCCGTGATGACCAGCCGGCCGCCCGGTCTCAGCACGCGGGCCATCTCCGTGATTGCCGCCATCGGATCGGGGCAGTGGTGCAGATACATGTTGGCGAAGACCGCGTCGATGCTGGCGTCGGGCAAGGGCAGGAGGTGCCCGTCTGTTTGCTGAAAATCCACATTGTTGAATCCAGCCAGGTTCCGCCGCGCCACATCAAGCATCGCCGCAGAACCGTCCAACACATGGACGTGGCTGACCAACGGTGCCAGTCCGGCTGCCACGAACCCGGTGCCGCTACCAACGTCGGCCACAACCATTTCCGGCCGCAGGTAGGCGTGGCCGATGGCCGCCTCCCGGACCTCCTCCTGGAAATATCCGGCGCGCAGGGTATCCCACTCGCCGGCCACGCGGTCGAAATAGGCCGCAGATGCGGGAGACATGCTCATTTTTCTTGTCCTTTCGGTAGATAAAACGTATCCGTGCCTGGATTGCAACAGTCAGGCAGCCAGCCTTCGATCTGCTCCTTCAGCCAACGCACCCCGGCCGGGTCAATGCAGTAACACGTGGCCGGTCCCTCGATTTCGCCGCGAATCAGGCCAGCCTCGCGCAGCACCTTCAAGTGCTGACTGACCGTGGACTGGGCCAACGGCGTCGTCTCCACGATTTCGTAGGTCAGGCAGGTCTGGCGTTCCGCCAGGGTCTGCATGATCCTGAAGCGAACGGGGTTGCCCAACGCCTTCAGCATGTTCGCCAGACGTTCGGCGTCGGGAGCCAACCTGGTTCTCCGATTCTCGCTACGAGTCATCCTTACCGCCCTCCTTATATCGTAATTTTACGATATAGAGGCCGAAATGTCAAGGGGGAAAACGCAGGAGAAAGGGATGCGAAGGGTCGAGATGCGTTGCTGCTTTGAACTCAGGGCCTTGGCAAGAGGGCGGCCTCAGACGTTCGGCGCGCAGGAGAAACGACCGAGGCCGCCAAACCTCATGTGATGGGTGATTGTCGAGGCGAACCTTTGTGGTTGCCCACAGAGGCAGGCTTACGAGTACCAGTCGCCGCGTGTGAGCGGCAGCCCGCTCCGCCCACTTGCGTCCGGCTTTACCAGCAGAGCCTGGTAGACGTTCAGCCGGCCGTGGGTGAAGCCGTGCGCCGAGCCGGACGTGAACAGCCGCCAGACCCGGAAGGTCGACTCATCGACGTACTTGAGCGCTTCGGTGTGGCGCGCTTCCAGCGACCGTACCCAGTGACGCAGTGTCAGGGCGTAGTGCTCGCGCAGGCTCTCCACATCACGCACCTCGAAGCCGCTATCCTCAGCAGCGCGCAGCGTGAGGTTGATCGGCACCAGCTCGCCGTCGGGGAAGACGTAAGCATCGCTGAAACTGGGACCGTGCTGCGGCTTATCGGTCGCGCGGCTGGCGATGCCGTGGTTCAGGAAGACGCCGCCGGGCTGCAGCAGTTGCCAGGCGTGGGCGAAATAGGTCGGGAGCAGCGCGGCGCCGACGTGCTCGAACATACCAACGCTCACCAGCGCGTCGTAGCCGGACGGAGCGTCCACCTGCCGGTAGTCCTGGACCAGCACGCGGCAACGCCCAGCCAACCCGGCCGCGGCGATGCGCTGGTTTGCCAGGTCGGCCTGCGGCTTGCTCAGGGTGATGCCGGTCGCGTCGACGCCGTAATGCTGCGCGGCGTGGATCACCAGGCCGCCCCATCCGCAGCCGATGTCCAGCAACCGCTGGCCCGGCCGCAGCCGCAGCTTCCGGCAGATGGTGTCGAGCTTGCGCGCCTGGGCGGTATCCAGGTCTTCGTCGGGTGAGGCAAAATAGGCGCAGGAGTAGACCATCCTGGTGTCCAGCCAGAGCGCGTAGAAGTCGTTGGAGACGTCATAGTGAAACGTCACAGCCTGCCGGTCGCGCTCCACAGAATGCGGCTGGCCGTTCAGGTGGGCCGGGCCGCGGCGGGATTGATGCTCGCTGGCTTGAGCAGGGAGTCGGAGCAGGTCACGGGCCGCGGCCAGCTTCTTCCGCCAGCCCAAGGTCGCCGCGGCGATGGCGTCGGCCAGGTCAAACACCGACTCGATGTTGCCCTCGATATCGATGTCATCGTAAAGATAAGCCTCGGCCAGGGCCAGCTCGGTGCCCGGCAGAAACGCGGCGCGGAGCGCACCGGGGTGCTTGAGCACGAGAGTGACCGGCCGCGAGGCCTGGTCGGGCCAGCACGTGCCGTCCCACAGCCGGGCGCCGATGGCCTGCGCACTATCACCGGTGATGAGCTCGTCGAGGAGGCGGAGGGTCAAACGGCGGCCGGTTTCGTCGCTTTGGGTTGGCTTCGTCGGGGACATGAGCGGTGTTTCCTCCTTGTTCGTGATCATGGCTCGTGCGCGGCAGGCTTGTTGCCGTAGCGATGCAGAAACTCTTCGGCTGGCATCGCGATCTCGACCCGCTGCAAGCGGATCAATCGCCGGTCCTGCAGGCTGGGAATATTATACGTCCAAATGATCCACCACGCGTAGAAGTTCTCCCAGAATTCGCCAAAGCGTCCCAGCGGCGAATGATAAGGGCTTACCTGGAAGCCGAAGTGCTCCATCATGCGCACCCCACCGGGACGGCCGCGCGGGGAAAGCAGGGCAGTGGTCCCGATGACAGCTCGTGCGCCGAGCAGGCGCGGATCTGCGGTCATCTGGGCGGCCAGCCGGCACAGCGAGGCGGTGAATTGCCGCTGCAAGCGCAGCGCCCAGCTCAGGTCGGGGCCGCCTCGTGGGATCAGGGGGAGATGCTCGTTCCAAAGATGGATTTCGACCACCGGCTCGCCCCGCGCGACTGCCGCCTTCGGCAATAGCAGTTCGTGCGGCGCGGGGATCACCCGGATGCGCAGCAGGCAGTCCGTGTCGTCGCACAGATCATAAACGCCCAGCCGGCGCCGCAAGAAGCCATCGAAGCGGCGAATCGTGCTGCGCAGGGCGTCAGACAGTGGGCTCGCCGGGTCCATGTTACCCCCAGCCTGCGGCATCCCTTACCGGCGGGCGATCAAGACGATGCCAAGCACCACCAGCACGGTGCCGAGCCACTGCGTGGAGGAAATCGACTCGTGGAAAAGTAGCCACGCGGCGAAGACCTGGATGCCGATCACGGCGAAGCCGGTGGTGACAGGAAAGACGACGCTGAGGGGCAGGAAACGCAGCAATCCGGTGATGGTCAGTACGGAGCCGAGGCCGGCCAGGTTGCCGATGATCTGCCAGGCCAGGAAGCCGCGCCAATCACTCGCGGCTGCCGCGCGCTTGAAGCCGCTGTTGGCGATGATCTGAAACACGATGTTGCTGAGCACTAAGGCGATGACAGAGGTGGGATTGGCCGGCGGCCACGCCGGGAGCGCGGGCCGAGACGAAAGGCGAGTCATATGTCATCCCTCTTCACGGGGCTAACCTCACCCGCGCGAGCCGGATCCAAACGACTCACGCAAAGGCGCTAAGACGCCAAGCAGCCTCTTTGCGGCTTTGCGTGAGAATTTCTTGCCGGCCGTACAAGAATTTCACCGGTAAGATCGTAGGATCCTACTGCTGAAAACATCTCGCGTTGTCTGTCTTACGGACACTGGATGATCCCTTGCGCCCACAGGCAGCCGCCGCACGTCGGGAAGGCATTCCCGAAGCAGTCCTCTTCATTGCTCAACGAGCGTTCGCAACCGCCGCAGTAGGCGCAAGGCGAAAAACTGAAATGCGCCACTTTCTCCCGGAAGGCCAGGTGTTGGGGCGCATGCCAGAGCTCCGACAGGCTCCGCTCGGCTACATTGCCCACCACGAAGCGCCGCGAGTGTCGCGGGCGGCCTTCCAGGTAGCTGAGATGGTCGTGGAGCAGCGGCAGACACGGGCTGAAGCTGCCGTCCCAACCCACTGCGGCCGCGCCGTCTTCGATGAATGGACAGCGATCGCTGGCGCTCCCCAGGTTGTTCCCCGCGAAGGTGACGTTGCGGTGGCTGCGCAGGACGTCATACAGCACACCGGCCGTCCTGTCGCCGATGTCCAGCCTGGGCAGGCTGATGTGCGGGACCCACGGCGAGGCCAGGTAGGAGATGTCGCTCATCGCGTGCGCGTACAGGATCTCGTCGCACATTTCGGCCGTGTGCGGCAGAAGGTTGGTCACCATGAATCGCGTCGCTCCCAGCTTGTTCCCGATGCGCAGCAAGGCGGGGAGATCGGCGATGTTGCGCTTCATCGCGACAAACGCGATGCCGATCTGCGGCAGCGGGCGATGGGCGGGCGGGCGCAGGCCGCGGAAGCGCAGCATGTTGGCCAGCACCTCGGGCAGGGCCCCGCCCAGGCGCACGTCGGCGTAGCTCTCGGCGCGCGCGCCGTCCAGCGAGACCCACAACCGGTCGAGGCCAGCGCCGATCAACCTGCGCGACATTTCCTCGGTGAGCAATGTGCCGTTGGTGATCAGCTCCACGTTTCCGCCCAACGCCTTGGCCTCGGCGACCATGGTGAGGATGTCCGCATGGGCCAGGGGCTCACCGATGCCGCCGAAGAAGAAGGTGGGGGCGAGGGAGGGCAGGGGAGCGGAGGGGCTGAGGATGCCTCCTGGTGCGGTCACCCGGTCAATTACCCCACCGATCGTCCCTCCCTGGTCTCCTGACTCCCTCACGCCCGCCAACACCTGCCGGAAGACCGCCAGGGGCATATACCCCAACGGCTCATCCCACGCATTGCGCATGCAGGTGCGGCAGTTCAGGTTACAGTAGTTGGTCGGCTCGATGTAAACCTTGGCCAGATGCATCATGGATAGTCCCCTTGAGGCATTTAGGCCTCATAAAAGAACAACTTCCGTTTAGTCATGCTGAGGGCGAGCAAGGCGCTTTTCGTAGCGACGCCTCTCCCTCAGCCCGAAGCATCTTTGCCGCGCTAGAAAGACCCTTCGGCCTGAGGTGAGCCCGTCGCAAAGCTGGTTACGGGGCCCGGCCTCAGGGTGACAATGCCGGGAAGTTATTCTTTGGCGGGTCTTTACCGCCGCGCCGGGCTGGGGCGTCCGGCCGCGGTGAAGCGCAGCTCTGTGCCCAGGTAGATTTGCTGGTTGATGCCGATGGCTACCGGCGCCCAGTTATCCTCCCGGATCATCTGCACTTCCACCTGCTCGGCGCCTTCCTGGCGAGCCATCGCCTCGACGTGCGCGGTGACAACCTGCCGGGCGTGCTCCACGGCATGTTCCAGGCTCTTGAAATCGTGCACGCCATCGGGCAGATGGACGCGAACTTTCCCCTCGTCATCCAGCGGGTTGATGAGCACCTGGAGCCGCTGGATGACCCCACCCGCGACGGCCCCGACCGCGTTGGCGACCTCGGCGTGCGTCGGGATAACCAGCTCCGTGTGGAGCGCATCCGCCACCTGTGGCAGGTAGGCGGCGACCGGCGCGCCGATGGCAACCAGGGGCCGGTACAGCGTCAAGGCATAGCCCAGGTCCGAAGCGTGCTTCCCGTTCCCGCCCGGCCGGTTATCGAGCGCACGTTGCAGCAGCACCGCGGCGGTCGGCTCACCCTGCCAGTCCGGCCGGCCGACCTCGTCTTCCAGGATCTTGGTCACAATCTCGGTGGCAACCTGGTCGGAGAAGCGCCGCACGACCTCTGCGCAGAAGGCATCCACCGGCATACTGATTTGCTCGGCGAGCAGCACCGCGCCCAGCCGCGCCGCCTCGACGTCCCACTCGCGGAAACGCCCCAGCACGTGAAGCGCATCGGTCGGGGTGAAGCCCGCCCGCCGGATCAAGCCCCGCCGCTCCATCTCCTCGACGCGCCGGCGCAGCATGACCCCGAATCGCATCCCGTCGGTGATCTGCGCCAACGAACGAGGACCGCCGCCGAGCAGCTCCAATATCTCACACTCCGGCTCGGCCAACCGGCTGCCGGGTTGGCGGCCCAGCACCACAAATTCGGCAATGTCTTCTTCGCGCCGGGTTCTCGGCTCGGCAACGCGGCTGCGTAGCTCCGCGACGACCTCGGGGTGCTCGCTTGCCAGCAGGCAAAGCGGCACCGCGCGGCGCGGGCCAATGGTCAGCCGGCCTTCGCGATCCAGCCGCACGTGGCTATCGCCGCCCAGCCCGGTGGTATGAACGTCTACCGCCTCGATCATCGTCCGCCAGCCGCCCACGCTCGCGCCCCTGACGTTCAGGATCGGCCAGCCGTCGCGCAACGCCGCGATGTCGGTCGTGGTGCCGCCGACATCCACCGTCCAAACGTCACGCTGGCCGGGCTGCGTGCCGTTGCGCTGCGCCAGGTGCCACGCGCCCACCGCACTGGCTGCCGGGCCAGAAAGGATGGTCTCGATGGGGCGGCGCATGGCCCATTCCGCCCGCACCAGCGAGCCGTCGCCGCGCACCACCATCAGCGGCGCGGCGATGCCCAGCGCGGCGAGGGTCTGCTGCACGGAGACCATCAGCTCGCGCAGCGGCAGGATCAGGTGCGCGTTGAGCGCCACGGTGGTTGCCCGGCGCACCGCGTTGAGCTGGCTGGTCAGCTCGTGGCCGCAGGTGACGGGACGTCCGGTCAACTCCTCGACCAGGCCGCGCACCCGCAGCTCGTGCGAGGGATTGCGCACGGCAAAGTAGCCGGAGATCGCAAACGCCTCCACCGTGTCGCGGCGGGCCAGGATCGCCGCGCGGGCCGCATCTTCATCCAGCGGCGCGACCTCATCGCCGACCTCGTTGTGCCCGCCATCCAGGTAGACGACGTCGTTGGTCGCCAGGTCGCGGCGGAAGCCGAACTGCTCGATCAGATCGGGATCGTAGCCGATCAACAGCAGGCAGACCGCCCCGCCATGTCCCTCGGCCAGAGCGTTGGTCGCCAAAGTCGTGGAAAGCGCCACCAGGGTCACATCCGCCGCGGTGAACGGCGTTCCCTGGCTCTTCGCGGTCGCGAATACCGCTCGGATCGCGCCCCCGATGCCGATGGATAGGTCGTGGCGCGTGGTCAACGCCTTGGCTCCGGCGAGCACTTCGCCGGTCGCGTGATTTACCAGGACGGCATCGGTGTAGGTGCCGCCGGTGTCAATACCCAGCGCAAGCTGCATTTCTCGTGATCTCCGTGTCGTTGGAATGCCCGCTATGATACCACTATTGACTTGTTCAGTCACAGACGGGGTATTGGGGATTAGGTATTGGGTATTGGGGACTAGGAATACCTGATACCCAATCCCTAATCCCTGATCAGTAGCCCCTCACGCCCTGTCGAGCCCTTCCAGCAGAACCGGCACCTGCTGCGCGATGTCGTCGCGCACCCGACGGAACGCGGCCATGATCTCATCGTCTGTGCCGGTCACTTTGGCCGGATCGGGAAATCCCAGGTGGACGCGTTTACCCTGCCCCAGCCACACGGGACATGTCTCGGCGGCCGCGTCGCACACCGTCACGACCAGGTCAAACGGCGCCCCACGAAACTCGTCGACCAGCTTGGACCGGCCGTGGTGCTCGATGCCGATCTCAGCCAGGACGCGCACGGTGAGTGGATGGACGTGGCCGGCCGGTTGGGTGCCGGCGCTGTACGCCTCCCATCGATTACCCAGCCGGGCATTGACGATGGCTTCGGCCATTTGCGACCGGCAGGAGTTGCCGGTGCAGAGAAACAAAACCTTGCGTTTCATGGCATTTCGTTCTCCAGGTTATCCGTTCAATCCGGTTGCAGCGACGCGGCGCCGCCCAGCCCGGCGAGCATATGGTACAGCGCCGCTTTTTGGGCCGCAAAGGTCGGATCGGCCAGCGCCGGGCACGCCTCGGGCTGATGCCGCTCCTCCAGCAGCCCGAAGGCAAAGGCCATGCAAGTGGCCTCGCCGCACGCCCGGCAGTTAGTATGCGGCAACAACTCATAGATGTCCAGCGGCCGCGGCACATGGCGGCCTTCGGGCCTGGGCTGGATCTCATCCCGCCGCGCCCAGGCCCGGTTGAGCAGATCGCGCATGGCGACCAGCAGTGCCAGCCCCTCTGCCACGTCCGCTACCTGCGTGATCATCACCTGGCGCGGGTAGAGGGTGATCAGTCCCGGCCTCCGGCGTAACGTCATGACCCCGGCGAAGGGGTGGTAGCTGATCACGTTGGGCAGGATCGCGTTCAGCAGCGGCAGCACCCCGTCCAACGCCGCGTCAGACTCGCCGATCACGATGATCTTGCCGGGATCGGCCAGGCACGGCAGGGTGCGAATCAGGGCAATCGCGTCGACCAACGGGACTTCTGCCATAATTTCCCGGCCTTGTCACCCTGAGGCCGAGTCCCGTGACCAGCTTTGCGGCGGGGTGCCTCAGGCCGAAGGGTCTTTCTCGCGTGATAAAGATGCTTCGGGCTGAGGGAGAAGCGTCGTCGCGAAAAACGACTTGCCCGCCCTCAGCATGACAAAAATGGAACTTGTTCTTTTACGAGCCGCTTAGTGTAAGTGTTCGATATGATTTGTCAGCGTGCCGGCCAGGTAAGCAGCGACGGCCTCGTCGATGGTTGGCAGGTCGGTGATGACCGGTTGGATGCCGGCCTGCACCAGGCTTTGAAACGCGCCCATCCCCATGCCGCGCGCCAGGAGAACCTGGCAATCGGCGATCGGGGCTGCCATGCGGCCATGGGTAGCCTGGGAAGCAGCATCGAAACCGTGAGCCTCCCCCTCGACGTGGACGTGTCCGCTGGCACCCTGGCCGTGGGCCACCTTCTCACGCTGTTCGCGGCCCACCACCCGCCCATCCGCAATTGTCAGAACGATGTAGTAGGGGGCACGACCAAAGTGCTGGCTGATGGTCACGCCATCCTCGGTTACTGCTGCAATCTTCATTTGGTTTTCCTCGCAAATTTCAAGTCACGTGCCGCGCCAACATCCTGGCGGCCAGCACGAACAGTACGGCGGCGAACCCGGCCAATGCCAGCAGGTCTGAAGCAGCCAGGCTCGCCGGGCCACCGAACAACGCCGCGGCCAGCGCTTCCACCGCGTAAGTTAACGGCAACAGCCGTGCGACGATCTGTAAGCCAGACGGCAGAGATGCCACCGGCACGAACACGCCGCCCAGGAACATCATTGGGAAGCGGACGAAATTGGCCAACGTCTGCGCCTCGAAGACTTCCTTGACCGTCACCGAGACGAACGCGCCCAGGGCCGAGAAAGCCGCGGCTGACAGCAGCAGTACCAGGGCCAGCAAGGGCCAGTTGACGCCCGCCGCGCCGAAGACCGCCAGTACAATGATCAACACGACCAGCGTCACCGTCAGTCCGAAGGCCATGCCGCCCAGCAGCTTCCCGGCCAGTAGTGCGGGCAGGCGCACCGGCGCTAACAGCAGCCGCTCCAGCGAACCGAGCCGGCGCTCGAACACGATCACGATGGCCTCCATCGAGCTGGTGCCAAAGAGCAGCGTGAGCGCCAGCAGGCCGGGGATCAAGCCGCGCAGATCGCCTGGGTTGCGAATGGCAAACGCCAGCACGAACGCGAACGGGAACAGGATACCCCAACTGATGTTCGGCGGTTTGAAGTAGTAGGCGCGCAGGTCTTTCAGCGCAACGTACCAGAGGCAGCGCAGATCATCCCGCAGCATTGCCGCCTCCCTTCCCGCCCTTCTCGGCCAGCATGGCCTCGGCGCCCAGGCCGGTGAGCCGGACGAAGACATCCTCCAGGGTGGGCTGCACGGTGTTCACCGCCAGCACGCGACGGTCGCCGGCTTCGACCAGCGCCGCCTGCACCGCTGCCGCCACATCGTCGGTCTCGACCCGCAGCGTGGCCACGCCGCCATCTGCGCCGGCATATGTCACCTCGACCGCCGTCCGGCCCGGCGCCGCGGCCTTCAGCCCGGCCACGGTGTCCAGCGCCACGATCCGGCCCTTGACGATCACCGCAATCCGGTCGCAGAGTCGTTCGGCCTCCTCCAGGTAGTGGGTGGTCAGAAAGACGGTCACACCCTCGTCCCGCAGACCAGCGATCATCCCGCGCAGATTGCGTGCGCTCATCACATCCAGGCCGGTGGTCGGCTCGTCCAGGAAAAGCAGCGGCGGCCGGTGCGCCAGGGCCGCGGCGATGGTGAGGCCGCGTTTCATGCCGCGCGAGAGTTTGGCGAAGGGCACCTCGCGCTTTTCGGCCAGCCGGAAGCGGGCGAGCAGTGCCTCGGCGCGCGGCCGCCATTCGATCCGCGGCACGCCATAGAGCTGCATGGCGAAGACCAGGTTGTCGAAGGCCGTCAGCTCATCGTACAGGTTCGAAGCCTCAGGCACGACACCGATGCGTTTCTTGATCCGCGTGATGTCGCTCCCGATATCATATCCTAAAATCTGGGCGCGCCCCGCAGTCGGCCGGCTAAGTCCGGTCAACATGCGGATGGTGGTGGTTTTGCCTGCGCCGTTGGGGCCCAGGAAGCCGAAGACCTCCCCCTTCCGCACCGCGAAGTCGATGCCGTCCACCGCGACCAGGGGCGGCCGGCCCTTGTCGGCCGCGTAAGTCTTGGTCAGGCCGATAACCTGGATCACATCGCTCACAGCAGGTATCCTCTCAAGACTTCCGGCCTTCCTCGCGCATCCCGATGGCCGGCATCGGCACAAGCAGCACCTCCAGGCTGGCCCGCCGCTCGGCGTAAGTTGGCTCGCACAGCGGCGGACACGCGGCCAGATCTGCCTGAGACGCGGCGAGCTTGAGGGCGAAGTTCCAGCAGGACGGTTGGCCGCACTTCCGGCAGTTAGTTCCCGGCAGCAGCTTGTAAAGCGCCATTGCAGTCGGCCGCTGGCGGGCGGCGTGGTCGGGCGTGATCTCATCCCGCTTCTCCCACGTGCTGTTGACGAGCTTGATGACCTCGTCGAGCTCTTTGACTGCCTCCTGACGGTCTTCCACATTGCTGACCGCGATGTGGTCGGCGTGGAATGCGACGCTGTGGCTGGGCTTCTTCCAGATCAGGCTGTGAGCCGCTTCGGTGTACAGCGCCCCGCGCAGGGTCGCGTTCAGATACGGCAACGCATCGCTGATGTCCACCGGCAAGTGTCCGATCGCCGAGAGCCGTTCCGCTCCCGGCTCGCACGGCGGCGTGTAGACTTCGAGTTCGTAGGTCGGAATGAGCATCTTGATCTCCTGGTAGCTACGTTAGTTGGACAGGCCGAGATCCGTCTGCGCTCGTCGGTCAGGGATTCTCCGAACGCTCATCACGAGTCACGGTTCACGCTGACCGGCGGTGGGCAGACCTCCTCAGCACCGGCGAGGATCTGCGCAGGCGTCTGTGCCAGCTCATGCTTGAACCAACGCCGCTGCAACGCGAACGCCACGCTGACCAGCCCGATCATCACCGGCACCTCGATCAACGGGCCGATGACCGCGGCGAACGCCTGTCCCGAGGCGATGGTGAAGACCGCCACCGCCACCGCGATCGCCAGCTCGAAGTTGTTGCTGGCTGCGGTGAACGACATGGTTGCCGTCATCCGGTAGTCGGCGCCTGCGCGGCGGCCCATCCAGAAGGTCACCAGGAACATGATGACGAAGTAAAGCACCAGCGGTATGGCAATCCGCACCACGTCCAGCGGGAGCTGCACGATCAGGTTGCCCTTCAGGCTGAACATCACCAGGATGGTAAACAGCAGGGCGATCAGCGTGATCGGGCTGATACGTGGGACGAAGCGCTTCTCGTACCATTCCCGGCTCTTGAAGCGCAGCAGGATGAAGCGCGTCGCGAAGCCGGCGATCATCGGGATACCCAGGTAGATGAAGACCGTCTCGGCCAATTCGCCGATGCTGATCTGCACCACCGCGCCGGTCAGGCCCAGTACCTCCGGCAGCACTTTAATGAACACGTACGCGTAGACGCTGTAGAAGAGCACCTGGAATACGCTGTTGAATGCCACCAGCCCGGCGGCATACTCGGTATCGCCCTTCGCCAGCTCGTTCCAGACGATCACCATCGCGATGCAGCGCGCCAGGCCGATCAGGATTAGCCCTTGCATGTATTCCGGCTTGTCCCGCAAGAAGACGATCGCCAGCAAGAACATCAGGATCGGGCCGATGACCCAGTTTTGCAGCAGCGACAGCCCCAGTACCTTCGTATTGCGGAAGACCTCCGGCAGGCGCTCGTACTTCACCTTGGCGAAAGGCGGGTACATCATCAGGATCAGGCCGATGGCAATGGGGACGTTGGTCGTGCCGGCCTGGAACCGGTTAATGAAGGTCTCAACACCGGGGATGAAATAGCCGATGGCGACACCCACGGCCATGGCCAGAAAGATCCACAGCGTGAGAAAGCGATCCAATGTCGAGAGGCGCTTAGTCGTTCCCATCGATGCGGCCGGTACAGTAGCAGCTTGTGACATGAGTCCTCCTTTTACCCCTCTGCCAACGCATTCGTCAGCAGCGTTACGATCTGGCCGGGCGCGGGCACGCGGCCCGCGCTGACCAGCTTCTCGTTGATGACCAGCCCAGGCGTGTAAAGCAGCCCGTAGCGGGCGTATTCGGCCCGGTCGCCGGTAAGCTCAAACGTCGCGTCGATCCCGAGCTGAGCCGCCGCCTCGCGCGCGTTGCGTTCCAGGGTGTGGCAGTTCTCGCATCCACCGCCGAGGACTTTGATGTGAAGGGGCATGGGGGTAGACTCCTTTTCTTGAAGGTTATGACATGTACGACGAGCGTATTCCGTATTGCGTATTCCGTAGGCGGCGTTCTCACCCAACGCGCGAGCCCCATTACGAAATACGCAGTACGCACTACGCTCCTTACACCCTCATTGTGCAAGAACCACGATTTTGGGTTCGATGATGATCTCGCTTTTGACCGAGTTAGCTACCAGGCTATACTTCCGGGCGGCAGCCAACGCCTTGTGGACGCGCTGCTCGGTCTGGCTGGTATCCTCTCCGGGGCAGGGATTCACGACGATTTCAGGCCACAAGCGCAGGTGGGTGAAGGTCTCCGTGCGATCCAGCTCGATCCGCTTTATGCCCTCGGCCCGGCAGCGGTAGTCAGTCAGGTCGAGCTTGAAACGCTCACACGCCCACAGGAACATCATCATGATGCAGGTATTGGCCGCGGCGACGAACGCGTCTTCGGGGGTCAACACGCCTGCATGGCCGTGCGCGTCGGGCGGCGCCGAAAACTCCATCTCCGGGCCGTTGCCCATCGCGAGGTGGCCCAGGTGCTCGCCTTCCCAGGTGACCCGCGTGGTATAGATTGCCGTGTTTGACATGTTATGTCATCCTCCAGACCCGATTCTACGCGGATATCGGGAGTCTGCGCTGGCAAAACGCCTGCCATGCCAGCGCGACCGCCCGCTCCCACTGCGCTTCCTCACCCGCGGGGATCGCGTTGTATACCTGCACCGTTGCCATGATCCGGGCCGGCAGCGGACCCTCGGAGCGGAGCCCCTGGTCGTACGCCAACGCCAGGATCGGTTCCAGCGCCATGATCTGTACCTGCCTCCCGTCCATCTGCACGGTGGTGACGGGGATGCCGGAGCCGCAAGCACAGGCCGCTGTGGCTACCTGCGGCGTCTGAGCTGTAGCTTCGAGGATCGCGCCTTCCGTCCGGCTCCAGCGCGCTCGCAGCAGGTGATCCACCTCGGTCGCGATCTCCTCTGCCAGGGCGTCCACGATAGGACCGCTCTCTGGCGACAGCCGGCGCGGCCCTTGAGGCCGCGGCAGGCCGTGCTGCGCGACGAAATCAGCCACGATCAGGGTAGCGGCTGGCTTGTTGCTGTAAAGCTCTGTGGCCCTGGCTGCGCACCGTTTCTCGCAGCCGTCTACGGCGATGGTGGGGTAGAACCTGGCGAACGCGCGATCACCCTCGCCGCCGGCCAGGAACAGCGGCAGGCAGATGGTGACTGTTTGCGCCGGGCGCAGTTGTTCCAGCACCTTGAGTGCTGCCAGACGGGTGACGGTGCCTTCGGCCAGCTCCTCGCCCGAACAGGCGACAATCCCGATCTTGCGCTGCGGAAGATCAGGCATGGTCGGCCTCCTCAGCGATCAGTCTGTCACAGACTTCGGCCGCCTCTGTGGCCAGCGCGCGAGCCAGCGCCAGCCCGCCTTCGTTCAGCTCAGCGATACCTTGCGGCTTCAGATCCTTGTGCCGGCGATAGCAGTCCAGCACGGCGAACTGTCCGGCTATGACGCCGCCTGCCTGCCGCACGTTGACCGTGGCGCACGCCAGCTTGCAGCCGTCCAACGTGATGACCGGCGCGGCCTGTACCGCGGCTCGCGTCATCTCATCGCCCAGCACCAGCAACGAAAGGGGAACGACGCTCGTCTTCTCAGGACGCAGCTCCTCCGCCAGCGCATAGGCGGCTTCCCGCGTCACGCTGCCGTAGCTCTTGCCGATTCCGCTGCAAGGGACGATCATGATCTTTGCGCTCATTCGGCCGCCTCGGCCTGAGCTTGCGCGGTCATCAGCGCCAGATAGCCGCCCGCGTCGAGCAGGCCCGGTGCAGGCCAGGTATCAGGCTTGAGATCAACCAGCCAACCGGCGGCATAGGGATCCTGGTTGATCATTTCCGGCGTGCTCCCCAGTGCCGGATTCACAGCCGCTACGGTGGCGTCCAGGGGCGAAGGCAGCGCCAGGTCCACCTTGATCGTCTCGATAGCTGCCAGATCATCCCCAGCGGCGATATGGCTCCCTGGCTCGGGTAGCTCCACGAACACGACATCACCGCTGGTCTGCTGACGATAGTCGGTCAGCCCAGCTCGTACAGCGCCGGTCACTTCATTCGACGCCAGCCACACCCCGGCCTCGGTGTAAAAGTAACCGACCTTAACCCTGAAGATAAACTTGCCGACAGTGACCGTCAAGTATTCGGCTTTCACGACATCCCTCCCTGTGATCACGCCTGGACGGTCGCATCCGGGCTCGTGGATGCAACGCGGCGCGGTTCGCACGTGCCACCCGGCTCGCATTTGGGGCAGAAACACCCGGCCACGCGCTGGCGCACGGCCCTCGCGTTTGTCGGGTCTTCTGCGAAGGTTGCCCCAAGGATCGCTGAGACCTGGTGAGCGATGGGCCCATTCACGAGGCCGTAGAAGACGTTGTTGCCCTCCTTATGATCGACGATAACGCCTGCCTTACGCAGGATTGCCAACTGTTGAGACACATAGGGTTGGGGTTTCTTCAGGGCAGCGGATAGATGACAGACACACTCGGCATCGTGGCGCAGCACATCAAGTATCCGCAGCCGAAAGGGGTGAGCCAGTACCTTCAGCAGGTTAGCACGTTCGTGATAAAGGTCCATATGCGAGTTCCTCTATATTCATATTCCTGCATATTCTAATCGACCGTGATCGGTCGAAGAATGATCTCCGTCATACACTGACCACGAACATAAGCCGCGTTTATCGATCACGGCAGAATCCGCTTTGTCACCCTGAGCGCAGCCGAAGGGATCTCGCCGCGGCGGAATCGGATTCATCGCTGGTGACTCGCCGCACCGTAAGCCGACTCGATAACTCGCTCAGAATGACAGATAACGAGCTGGTATGCTGTTATTTGAAAGGTGTTGCCCTTTACCTCCCCTTAACATGATCCTTGCACAGGCTTCACCACGGCGTGACCGCCCTGGAGTATGATCCGGTCGTCGTTGGCGAGCGCTGCATCGCACGATCAACGAACAGGGCAGCAGCAGAATCCGTGAGACGAAATCACCGGGAGGCAACCATGAAGAAACCAACAAATCACAAGGCCATCATCATCTCGGCTGTGTTGACCGCTCTCATTTTGGCGGGCACCGGCGCGGTCGTTTTCTCGTCCAGCCGGCCGGCAGCCGGCGGGGTTGCTCAGGGTGGCACGGCGGCGCCGGTCGTCCTTCCCACGCAGCCGCCGGCCGATCCGGCGAACCAGCAGGCGATCAACGCTGACCAATCCGGGACAACTTCAGCCTCGCAGGACGCCACCATCGCGGCCTACAAGGCGCAGCTTGACCAGGCCTACCAGGCCCTGAACCAGGCTTATGACCAGATCAACGCACTGCAGGCGGCGCAAGCGCAGCCCGCGTCGGGGTCGGCGACCAGGCAAGAGCACGAAGGCCGCGAGCATGGTGGCTCCCTGGTGAGCGGAAATGGAGAACACAACGATGACTGAGCCTACGAACCGGCAATCGGTGGGGCGGCCGGCGCGGCGGCCCGCGAACAGTGGAGCCTGGAAGAGCGCCTTGCTGGCGTCGGGCCTGGGGACCGTGCTGCTGGGTTGGGTGTGGCTGGCGAAAGTCAGTCCCACTGCCACGACGCAGACCGCTCAGCCGGTGATCTCCCAATCCAGCACGGTTATCGCACAGGTGCCGGCACCGGCTTCGACGAGCAGCAATCAACTGGGCGCCCAGGCCAACAACGGGCAGGCGGGCACAACGACCCTGAACAACAGCATCCCGTCGTTGCCCCAGCAGCCGGTCTTTCAGCGGCCCGTGACTCGCACGCGGCGATCTTGAGCATGATGCACACATATCGTTTTCGGGCGATGAACACCGACGTGGCCGCGTGGCTGTGGACCGATTCGCCGCTGGCACCGGCCAGGCTGCGGGAGGTGCAGACCTTCTTCGGCCAGGTGGAGGCGGAGCTGAGCCGCTTTCGTCCCGATTCGGGGTTGAGCCGGCTAAATGCCGCTGCCGGCAAAGGCGCCCAGCCGGTTTCACCTTTGCTGGGGACCGTGCTGGCGCTGGCGCTGAAGGAGGCCAGGGCCAGCGGGGGCATCTTCGATCCGACCGTGCTCCCGTCACTGCTTCGGGCGGGCTATGATCGCAGCTTCGAGCTCCTGGCGGATCGGATGAATGGGAACGGCGTGTCCCCTTCCAGGCCGGATCGCCTCGGCGCCCCGATCGGTTGGGAGCAGATCGAGCTTGACCGGGCCCAGGCGACTGTCAGCATACCGAAGGGTTCCGGCATCGACCTGGGCGGCATCGCCAAGGGCTGGGCGGTGGATCGGGCGGCCCAGATGTTGGCGGGCGAAGGTGCGGCACTGGTAGATGCCGGCGGTGACATCCGGGCCAGCGCCGCACCCGGCGGCGTGCCCTGGCCGATCGCGGTGCAGCATCCGCTCGATGAGGCCCGCGACCTGGGGGTGCTCAAGCTGAGCGGCGGCGCCGTGGCGACCAGCAGTGTAGGCGGGCGACGCTGGCGGCGTGACGGCCAGACGATGCACCACCTGATCGACCCGCGCACGGGCGAGCCGAGCCGTAGCACCCTCCATGCGGTGACGGTGCTCGCTTCGACGACGGTCGAGGCCGAGGTGGCCGCCAAAGTGGCCTTGATCCTGGGCCGGGAAGAGGGCGCAGCGTATCTCGAAGCTCGCGGGCTGTCCGGTTTGTTAATGGATCATGCGGGCGGCGCGCATGTGGTGGGTGCGTTGACCCTGGAGCAATAATCAGCAAGGAGAATCATCCGATGGATGCTACGCAAGGAATCGCAGTGAAACCCGGCAATATGGTGCGAGGGGATGCTCCCGTGACAGCCCGGCCTGCATCGACCAAGGCCGGGTCCGCCCGTCCGGTGACCGTCGAACCTGAAACCGGCGAGAGCCTGTGGGGCACGGTGTTGGGGGCGCTGGTCGGCGCCGGGCTGGCCGCGGCCGGCTTCCTCATCGGGGTGGGCGTGACCGGCCTGACCGGCCAAACGACCTCGTTCTGGTATCTCAGCCGGTCGGCCGGGTTCGTGGCCTATTTGCTGCTGTGGGGATCGGTAGTGTGGGGCCTGCTGCTCAGCTCGAAGATCGGACAGGGTCGTTTCCGGCCGCCGGCACTCCTGGACGCCCACCAGTTCCTCAGCAACGTGGCGCTGGGGTTCGCCTTCTTCCACGGCCTGGTGCTGATGGGTGATCGCTACCTGAGCTTCCCGTTGCAGGCGGTGTTGGTGCCGTTCGCCAGCAGCTACGAGTCCGTCCTGGTTGCGGCGGGGCAGATCGGCCTGTGGCTTTCGCTCTTCGTCAGCCTGAGCTTCCTGGTGAGGAAGCGGATCGGCCAACGCCGGTGGCGAAGTTTCCACTACGTCAGTTTCGCGGCCTATTGGTTGGTGCTGGTTCACGCTGCGATCCTGGGCACCGACAGCAAGCTGCTCCCGATCAAGTTGCTCTACCTGGTAACGAACGCCATCGTGCTTTTCTTGACCTTCTACCGGGTATTTGACTCCTCCAGACGGGCCAGGTCGGCCCGGCGAGCTCAGATATCGGCTGCTTGAGAGTGCACATTTTCATTTCGGGGCAATCGCTCGACCTCTCCTCCTTGTCATGCTGAGATTCCCATGCCGCGTCGGGCGGCATGTTCTGATCAAGAAACTCGCAGTGTCATCCTGAGGCCGAGTCCCTGACCGCGGTTTGCGACGCAAGGTTGTCAGGCCGAAGGATCCGTGCTGGCAGTTTCTCAGTAACGGGTTTACCGCTCACGGGGCCAACCCGCTCAGAGTGACAGGTGATAGTCTCATTGAACCGGATGGGAAAGTCTAAACTCTGACAGTTCATAAGCGATGTGATCGTGGTAAAATGGACGGCATGACGCAGGGAAAAATCCTACTGGCCGACGACGACGAGATGATCGTGGATGTGCTCCGCTACCAACTGGAGGCGGAGGGCTACACGGTCACCGTCGCGCATGACGGCGAGCAGGCGTTGAACCTGGCTCGTAGCGTCGATCCCGACCTGGTACTCCTGGACGTGATGATGCCCAAGCTGCAAGGATGGGAGGTTTGTCGGGAGCTGCGGCGCACCAACATCGTGCCGATCCTGATGCTCACGGCCCGTGGCGCGGAGCTGGATCGCGTCCTCGGCCTGGAGCTGGGCGCCGATGATTACGTGATCAAGCCGTTCAGCTTTCGCGAGCTGCTGGCCCGTATCCATGCGCAGTTGCGCCGTGTCGCGCTCAGCGTTCAGCCGGCAGGGAAGGGGGAGGAAGGCTGCCTCACCCTGGGCGAGGTGATGATCGACCGGCGTCGGCATGTGGTCACGCGGGGCGGCCGCCTGGTCACCTTATCGCCGCGGGAGTTCGCTTTGTTGCTGGCCCTGGCAGATGCGGACGGCGCGGTGATTCAGCGCGGGGACCTGCTGGATATGGTGTGGGGGGAGGAGTGGATCGGCAATCCTCGCACGCTGGATGTGCACATCCGGTGGCTGCGCGAGAAACTTGAGCCGGACCCTGCTGTCCCCAAGCTGATCCTGACAGTGCGCGGGGTCGGTTACCGCATGATCACGCCTCGCGAGTTGAGCTCCGATGGACGATCATGATACGGCCGTTCCTCCCGCCAGCCTGCCGGCGGCCCGTTGGCCATGGCAACGCAGCTTGCAGAGCCGGATTGTCCTGACGTACGGGGCAGTCTTCATCCTCGTGCTGGCGTTGTTGATGCTGGTCATCGGCCGGGTCGTCTACGAGGCGCAAATCGCCAAAGAGGAGCAAGCGCTGGAGATCGAGGCCTTCCTGGCGGCCAACACCCTCCAGGATCCCCTGGGCGGTTATGCGGCCGAGTTCGCCGCGTTGACCCATCGAGAGGAGGAGAGGCAGAGGCCGGGCAGCGGTTCACCCGACGAGGCGAGCCAGGCGGAGAGTGATGGCCACGAGAACGGTTCTCCGGCAGGCAATACCGGCTCGACCCCTTCCGACACCTCAGCGCAAACTGCCCCATCGACGCAAGCTGCCGCGCCGGCCCAAACAGCCGCCCGCTTGCAACAGATGGCGGACGCCTACGCCGGAAGCACGGACGCCAGGGTCACGATCCTCGACCCGACGGGGAACGTGGTAGCTGACAGCGCCAACCCTGTAACCCCTTTGCCGAGTCAATTCACCCAGATCGAGGTTCAGGCCGCGCTGCAGGGCCAGGAGCAACATGACGTGCGCGCCAACCCCGACACCGGAAAAGCGACGTTATACGCGGCCGCGCCGATCAAGCAGAGCAACCGGATCCTGGGCGTGGTTCAGCTCGGGCGGCCGGTGGCCGCGGTGACGGCCGCCGCCAGGTCGTTGATGTTGAGCCTGGTGATCGCCGGCCTCGTCGCCCTGATGGTCGCTACAGCGCTGGCAATCGGCCTGGCGCGCCAACTCGTCAAACCGGTGCGAGCGATGGAGGAAGCGTCGGTCGCCATCGCCGGGGGCGACCTGAGCCGACGCGTTCCAGTGGAAACGGCGGACGAGCTGGGCGCGCTGGCGGGGGCCTTCAACAGCATGGTTGCGACCCTGCACCGGATGATCGAGCAGCAACGGCTTTTCATCGCGAACGCCAGCCACGAGCTGCGGACGCCTCTCACGAACATCAAGCTGCGCAGCGAGGCGTTGCTCGGCCCGGCCGGGAACGATCCTGCGGTGGCCCATCGTTACCTGGCCGAGATCGACCGCGAGGCGGACCGGCTCGGACGGCTGGCGAGCACCTTGCTGGATCTGTCTAGCCTCGACGATGCCGCGGCCGGCCCGCGAGCCCTCCCCGATGCCGCTGACATCCTTCCGGTGTTGCGATCGGTGGCCGAGACGATACACATGCGCGCGGTGCAGGCCGGGCTGGACTTGACGGCCGATCTGCCGGCGCAGCTTCCGCTCTTGCGCGTCCGGCCGCACCAGGTCGAGGCTATCCTGGTAAACCTGCTAGACAACGCGATCAAATACACCGCGGCGCCAGGCGAGGTCCGTCTATCCGTACGGGTCGAGGCCGAACGCTGTCTGATCCGGGTGCGGGACACCGGGCCGGGCATCCCTGCCGACGATCTGCCGCACATTTTCGAGCGATTCTACCGGGCGGATAAAGCGCGCAGCCGCGGCACCGGGGTCAGCGGCGTGGGCAGCGGCGCGGGCCTGGGGCTGTCCATCGTCAAGTCGCTGGTAGAGCAAAACGGCGGAAGCATCCGGGTGGAGAGTGTCGTGGGACAGGGCACGGTGTTTGAGGTGGCGTTTCAGGCAAATGTCTCCCGCGGCACGCGGGCGAGAATGGCCGACACGACCTCGTAATTGATCGTCCCCAGCTTTGCGGCCACTTCCTCGGCGGTGATCCGGTCGGTTCCCTGGCGGCCGATCAGCACGACTTCATCCCCCTGCCGGACGCCGGGGATGTCCGTGACGTTGATCATCGTCTGGTCCATGCAAATGCGCCCGACGATCGGCGCGCGGCGGCCGCGCACCAGGACCTCGCCCCAGTGCTGAGGCGAGCGCCGGAACCCATCAGCGTAGCCCACCGGGATGACCGCAATGCGTTCGGCACCGGCGGTGCGGTAGGTGGCGCCGTAGCCGACGTAGCTTCCCGCGGGCAACTCTTTCACCTGGGCCACCTGCGTCTTCCAGGCCAGCGCGGGACGAAAATCGGGCGGGCAGCGCACGGCCGGCGAGGGGTCGAGGCCGTAAACGGCGATGCCGGCGCGGACGAGTTGGAGGTTGGAGGTTGGAGGTTGGAGGTTGGAGATTGGAGGTTGGAGGTTGGAGGTTGGAGGTTGGAGGTTGGAGGTTGGAGATTGGAAATCGCGTCTGTCACCGTGTCCCCGTGTCCCCATGTCGCCGTGTCGCCGTGTCCCCGTGTCCCCGTGTCCCCATGTCCCCGTGTCTCCGTGTCTTTTCCGCAGCAGCCCGGCGCTGTTTTCCGCGTGAACCAACGGGATTGCGACGCCGGCCGCGGCCAGGTCCGCCAGAACCCGGTCGAACGCGGCCAGTTGCTCGGCCGTGTACCCTGCTTCCCACTCGCTGCCACCGTCGGCCACCGAGAGGTGCGTGAAGATGCCTTCGATGACCAGCGCCGGCAGCTCAGCCAGCGCCTGGATGAACCCCAACGCCTCGTCCGGGAAGATGCCCAGGCGGCCCATCCCGGTGTCGATTTTGACATGCACGCGGGCAGGCCGATCCAACGCCAGCGCGGCGCGCGAGAGCGCGCGGGCCACGTCGAGATCGAACACGGTGGCGGTGAGATCATGGCGCAGCACATCGCGCGCCTGCCAGGCCGGCGTATAGCCCAGGATCAGGATCGGCGCGGCGATGCCGGCCTGACGCAACGCGACGCCCTCGCTGAAACAGGCAACGCCCAGCCAGCTCGCGCCGTTCAGCAGGGCGGTCTGCGCCACCTGGACGGCGCCGTGGCCGTAGGCGTCGGCCTTCAGCGAGATCATGAGCTGCGCGCCATCGGCCAGCGCAACCAGCCGGCGGACGTTGTGAGCGATGGCGCCGAGGTCGATCTCCAGCCAGGTGGGGCGATCAGGCGAGATGGTGACGATCTGCTGCCAGGAGGCATCCTGGCGTACCAGCAGATCGGCCGCCCGATGCGGCTCCTCCATCAGCAGCCGCACGACCTGCTCCATGCGGGTCGCCAACGACCCCTTGACCAGCACGACGTCGCCGGGCCCCAAGCGATCCAGAACCGCGCGCGCCGCGTCCTCCGCCGTGTAGGTGACCACGACCTGGTCGGCGCTCATCCCCGCGGCCCGCGCTGCGTCGGCGATGCGCCGGGCGCGCGCGCCCTTGGTGACGAGCAAATCCAGCATCCCGGCGGCGCGCTTGCCTACCTGCTCATGGCCGGCCGCCTCGAACTCCCCCAACTCCAGCATATCGCCCAGCACGGCGATCCGCTGGCGGGCGTCGAGCGCGGCCAGCGTCTCCAGCGCTGCCTCGGCCGCAGCAGGGCTGGAGCTGTACGAGTCGTCCAGCAAGAGGCTGCCGCGGCGGCCAGGCAGCGGATTAAGCCGGCCTGGCACGTGCGGCAAATCGGCTAACCGCATGACGATGGTGTCCAGGTCGATGCCGCGCGCCCATCCCACGGCGATGGCGGCCAGCGCAGCATAAACCTGATGGCGGCCCAGCAGCGGGATGCTGACCTTCCGGTGTCCCGCGGGCGTGTCGGCCGTGAAGCTCACCCCCTCGCGCGAGATGAAGATGTCGGTAGCGTATACGTCAGGATAGCCATCGCCCGCCGTCCATCGTCCATCGTCATTCCCAGAGCAGATGTCCATGCCGGGTGCGGCGCCACGACAGGTAAGAAGGCGACTGCCATCGTCTATGGTCAATCGTCCATCGTCGTTCTCGGGGCATGTGCCGAAGGTGACGACGCGGGCGGAGGTCCGAGCCGCCATCGCCAGCACGCGCGGGTCGTCGGCGTTGAGCACGGCCAACCCGTCGGCGGGGAGTGCTGCCACCAGGTCGCCTTTCTCACGGGCGATGGCGTCCAGCGATCCGAAGGCCTCCAGATGCGCCGGTTCGATCGTGGTCACCACGGCGACCCGTGGCGGCGCGATCTGTGCCAGGCGGGCGATCTCGCCGAAGTGGTCGGCAGCCATCTCCAGGACGGCAACGCGATGCTCGGGGCGCAGCTCGCCCAGCGCGATAGGCAATCCGTAGAGGCCGTTATAGTTAGCGCGGTTCTTGAAGATGCAGCAGCCATCGGCGAGGACGGCGGCGATGGCCTCCTTGGCCGTGGTCTTGCCGACGCTGCCGGTGATGCCGATAACCTCGATCCCTTGCCCGGCGAGCACGTGGCGCGCCCACTCCTGGATAGCCCGGCGGGTGTCGGGCACGACGATGCAGGTGACGCCTAAAGGGGCCAAGTCGATGGGATGCTCACAGATGACGCCCGTCACGCCACCTTCGCAGGCGTGCTCGATGTAGTCATGCCCGTCCGCGCGGTCGGTTTTGACCGCCAGGAAAAGCTGGCCGGGCCGAGCCAGGCGGGAGTCAAAGCAAAAAGACTCGAAAGCGGTCGCGGTGACCGGGCCGCAGGTCTGGCCACCGGTGGCGGCGAGGAGGTCATCAAGAATGATCATCGTCCGGTTGCCTGCACAAAATGAGGGGCCAGCAGGAAGCATCGCGTCCCGCTGACCCCTGCTTGTACTTCGTAAACTGCCCGAATACGGCCTCGATTCTACCGCCGCGCTGGCATATCCGCAAACCGATGCGCGGCGGAATAGGCGGGCTTAAGCCCGGCGACGATTGAAATGCCCGATACAGCGGGGCAGGCTCTCGTCGTCTGACACCGCAAGTGCGTTGAAACGCATTGGACGACCTATGCGGCCCGGCGTCAACCTGTTTCAACAGGTTTGCGTCTTGTCAGACTGCGGTTTCAACCGCAGGCGACCGCGGCAGGCGTTCGTCGTGCCTGGCGTACCTACCTAATCCATTCCTTAACTTGCATCAACGCCGGGATGGGCATGCGCCACCACGGTCACCGCCGGGCGAACCGCCATGCGCCCGCCGCCGAACGGGCATGCGCCGCCACGCTCGCCGTTGGTTGAAACCGGCTCGACGCACCAGCGCCCCGCGCCAACCCGCTTCGGCCCGGCGTTTTCGCGCAGCATCCTGTGGACAACGCCGGGGCGGGCTGATCCCGCGTCGCGGGTCTGTCAGCCGGGCAGCGATGCCGCGGGCGTAGCCGGCAGCATCGGTTGTACCGTGCCACCCACAAACTTGGCGGTGGGTGTGTTCGTGGCCCCACCACCTGTCGAACCGCCTCCGCCGCCGTCACAGGCCGCGGTTGCGACGCAGATGAGGGCCAGCACCAGCGCAAGCACAAGCAGCCATAGCAGCGCGTGCCTTTTGGACATGGAATGTACCTCCTTCGTAACTATTCGGCCGTCATTGCGAGGAGCGGTGTTGTTCCCGCCAGATGCATGACGGCACTCGCAGCGACGAAGCAATCTGTCACCTGAGCGCAGAGATTGCTTCGCTGGCGGTGTGCTGTACCACCTGTTGACCAGTTAACCCGCTCGCAATGACGTAAGCTGAATAAATATCACGCCACTACTTAACCGGATGCACGGGCGAGTAAGGAATCGATTTCCCGGCGCAGGTGTACGCCAGGTCGCGGCACCATTGGTTTCTGGTGATAAGATCGAGGGGGCTGGTCATCCGGTCGCAGGTACAGGCGAGCCTGATGGAAGCCTGCTGCTGCGTTTCGGCACGCACGGTCAAATCGAGGGCGTGCCGATAGGCGTCTGCCGCGGCCCTGGGGCCCCGCAAATCCTCGTAGGCCAGCCCCAGGCCGAGGTATGCCTCGCCGGTCAGCGCCCGCAGATCGGTCCGGCCGCCGTCGTAGGCCTGGATCACCGGCAGGTATTGAGCTTCTGCCTGCTGAAGCAGCTCCCTCGCATCATCGGGCTCGCCCGCCAGGTGCGGCTGCGCCATCGCCACGTAGACGTGCCCCATCTGCACGCGCACCTTGGCGCCGATGTTGGCCGCAGTGGCCTGCTCGATGGGGCAGTCGTCCGCTGAAACCGGCTCATCCGGCGGCAGCGCGGCGGCACAGGCTTTGGTGTACCATGCGATCGCCTGCGCTAACGCGCTCTGATCGGGGGGCGCGGGCGCGTGGATGGCTTCGAGGTAGCTGATGTTGCCCAGGCCCATCAACGCACGCGCATAGCTCGCATCGATGCTCAACGCATCCATGTATTCCTGGCGGGCCAGCTCCAGGTCGCCGGCGCTGTTTCGAGCCAGGTACGCCGTGCCGAGGAACAGGTGAAATACTGCCTTCGGCGGCAGCCCTTGCGCATCCATGTCCCGGATCGCCTGATCCAGCAGGCGCACGGCTGCCTTGGCATCATTCGCCTGGAGCTTCACCAGCGCGGCCGCGAACTCGGCCAGCACCCAGGCGCGGCCGCTTAGCTTAGGCTCCAGCTCATTGGTCCAACTGTCCGCGCTGAACGGCATGGTTGTGGTGATCGCCTTGCCCAGGTCATCCTGGCCCGCGATGGTCTCGCCGATGTTCGGGATGTTGTGGGTGTAGAAGAGGGGCGTGATGCTGACGATGCCGCGGCTTTCGATGACGTCGCCGTACACGACCATCTGCGCGTTGACCTGTTCGGCCAGCTCGGCAGCCTCGCGCTCGGAGCGCGGCCGCTGGTCGGGGAACAGATCCACGTCGGGCACCAGCCCGAGCCGCGCATTTTGCAGCTCCTCCTTCAGGTAACGCGCCAGCCATTTCGTGATCTGGGCGCCGATCTCGCCGCTCTCGCCGGCCGCGTCGCCCATCCCGGCGACCGCGATGTTGAAGCCTTCGGGCATGCGCGGCAGCCCCGGCGTGGAGACGGGGGTGGGCGTGGCGAGCAATTGCCCCACGCTCGTGACGCCCCAGGTGGACCATACCAGCGCCAGCGCGATCAACAGGCCGATCAAGCCGCCCCGGCCCGCCCAATGCCGCTGCACCGTTCGCCACGTGCGGCGCAGCCATACGCCGGATGCCAGTTTCTTGAAATAGCCCAGCTTTTCGAGGATCTTGTACGCGGCCGCGGCCACCGAGCCGATCATTCCGGCCAGCGCGGCGTATCGCCAGTTGAGCACCGCCGCCAGGCCGAGAAGCCCCACGAGACACAAGAGCGCCAGCACGCCGGTCACGGCGTCCCACGGGCCTGCCTGGCTATTCCCGGTCTCGGCGGGCGGGACGACCGGTTTCGTGATGACCAACGGCTTGTCGGAACGCATCAGCAGCACCGGCGTAGCCCAGGCAGGATCGTCCTCGCCGCCTAAAGCCAGGCGCGCCTCGGTCAAAGCGCGCTCGACGCTATCGCCGTCTGCCAGGCGCTCATAAAAGGTCGCCGCGAAGTCGCGGGCGTGCTCATCGGCGATGCTGTACTGCATCGCCACCACAGCGGGCGCGCCCGCCCGTGCGATGGCGTGCGCCAGCCCCAGCGAGCGGCCGGATGCGGATACCGCCGCGGTTTCGCAGGCGTTCAACACGATGAGGCGCAGATCGGGGCGGTTCCTGACCAGGTTGCGCAGCCGGCGCTCGTCAGTCGGGTCGGTGTACCCCTCGCGGTTTTCCAGCGCCAGGTAGCCTTGATCCAGCGCAGCGCCATGCCCGATGTAATGGAGTGCCTGGCAATCCTCCGTGCCGGCTTGCAGGGTTTCCCACGTCACGTCGTAGAGCGCCCTGATCTCCACGGCGCCCCGCTCGATCAAATGGGACAGCTTTTGCTTGATGCTGGCGACCTCAGCCTCGGCCTGGAGCTGCCCTTGATCCTGGGGCAGCGAGACCGCGATCAGAATCCGCAGCGGGGCCGTGGTGCGAACCGGGCGCACGGCGAAGGGCGAGGCCGGGCGGCGCACGATCGGCGTCTGGAAGTCGAGGGCGAGGAAATTCCGGCGGGTTTCGTCGTAGAGAAGCTCCCAGGGCAGGCGGCTCAGCTCCGGCGACGTGTCGGCGGCGGATAGCCACACCCTGAGGATGCCTTCTCTGCCGGCCGCGCCGCAGCATTCCGAGAAGCAGGCCTGGATCGGGTCGGGAAACAGCCCGGCATACAGGCGCCGGCCGATTTCCACCAGGTCTTGCGGCGCGGCCGTTCCCCCGCGGAGGCCCTGGAGCACTGGATCCGTGAGATCCAGCGGCGAGGGGCACGGCCCGGCGGAGCGATCTTCCGGGCCGCGCGCTTCAACCTCATAACCGGAGACGCCTTTTCGGATTCGGAGGTCGAAGTTCTGTGCCTTCATGCCCTCCTCCCGCTGAGATCAAGGGGCGACAAGTGAGAACGACACGTGCCTTGGCCGCCACTCGGGATCAATGTAAGGGGTAAGTCAGATGAGGCGGCAGCGAAGAATACAATTTTTCTGGGGTTAAGATAGCACAAACCCGTGCCCGAGTCAACGAGCAGACGAGTGCAGCGACTGGCAAGCGCGCTGATCGCATCGATGTATGCCTGTTTCAATCCACGCCCCCACGCAGGGGGCGACGGCGTGAACGAGGCACAACCCGGCGCGCCGGGAATGTTTCAATCCACACCCCCACACAGGGGGCGACGAGGCGTTGCTCCAGCTCATGAAAAGCCTTGGCGAGGTTTCAATCCACGCGCCCACGCAGGGGGCGACCGGTTTCCTGCGCCTGTTGCGCCGCTTGCGTGATGTTTCAATCCACGCCCCCACGCAGGGGGCGACCGTCGATGTGGCACTCGTAGTAGGCGGTGTAGGCGTTTCAATCCACGCCCCCACGCAGGGGGCGACACCGTGGGTGGCGGCAGCGGTAATGCTGCCAAAGTTTCAATCCACGCCCCCGCACGAGGGCGAACTCCATCACGACCATCGAACCCGAACCCGATGACACGTTTCAATCCACGCCCCCGCACGAGGGCGAACACGCGTATTTGCGCGAGAACGTCGGCTTTGTGAGCGTTTCAATCCACGCCCCCGCACGAGGGCGAACCTCTGGTGGTGTCGCTTGGGGCGGTGGGCTGACCAGTTTCAATCCACGCCCCCGCACGAGGGCGAACAATACCGCTGGACGGCCTATAGCGGCGTATTAGAGTTTCAATCCACGCCCCCGCACGAGGGCGAACCCCGTGCTCGTGCACGACGGCGCCAACGCCGTCTCTGTTTCAATCCACGCCCCCGCACGAGGGCGAACGCTGGACGAGCACACCCTGCCCGCGCCCGGCCCTGTTTCAATCCACGCCCCCGCACGAGGGCGAACGGATGGCATCGATCGGCAGCGCGGCATCCGAAACGTTTCAATCCACGCCCCCGCACGAGGGCGAACCCGGTGGGCCTGTGGGATGCCGTGGATGAGTCGGTTTCAATCCACGCCCCCGCACGAGGGCGAACGTAAAGCGGTCCAGGCTCAGCCATTCCATGTTATAGTTTCAATCCACGCCCCCGCACGAGGGCGAACCGGATAGCACGATCAGCCAAACGCTGGTGAACGCGTTTCAATCCACGCCCCCGCACGAGGGCGAACCGCCGCTGGCTTGTTTGATATAGTGGATGACAATGTTTCAATCCACGCCCCCGCACGAGGGCGAACGATTGCTCTCGCCAGAGGTGAATGCGGCCAATGTGTTTCAATCCACGCCCCCGCACGAGGGCGAACGACGGCGCGGCGCTTCTGGGCAGCACATTGGACGTGTTTCAATCCACGCCCCCGCACGAGGGCGAACCCTGCCAACTGGCCGGTAAGGCCGACGATGAGGCGGTTTCAATCCACGCCCCCGCACGAGGGCGAACGCAGGCGGCCAATGCGGCCATGGCGGAGTTCAATGTTTCAATCCACGCCCCCGCACGAGGGCGAACTTGCCCAGGTCCGCGCCATAGTCCCAGCCATCACCGTTTCAATCCACGCCCCCGCACGAGGGCGAACATGGGCATACGGTGCGGCTGGCGCTGGTGGAGGGCGTTTCAATCCACGCCCCCGCACGAGGGCGAACGTGGCGCACTACGCCAATCCCGTGCGGTTCAGGGGTTTCAATCCACGCCCCCGCACGAGGGCGAACGAGCCGCCGCAACCGGCGACGGCGGAGCGGAGGGGTTTCAATCCACGCCCCCGCACGAGGGCGAACGCGGAAACATGCGCGGCCGGCAGCGGCTATGAGGCGGTTTCAATCCACGCCCCCGCACGAGGGCGAACCTGCGCGCGGCGCAGATGTTCGGCTTCCCGGAATGGGTTTCAATCCACGCCCCCGCACGAGGGCGAACCATGCTGGGCAGCCCGTGCTCGTCCAGCGCCACGTTTCAATCCACGCCCCCGCACGAGGGCGAACTCGCCGAAGAGCGACATACGTTCGCCGATGTACAGTTTCAATCCACGCCCCCGCACGAGGGCGAACGTGCCTCCGCCGTGGCCACAAATCGCCTTGAGAATGTTTCAATCCACGCCCCCGCACGAGGGCGAACAGTCGGCCGCAAACACATACTCGCCTGCCGGGACGTTTCAATCCACGCCCCCGCACGAGGGCGAACGCCCGTGGCGCGCACCGTCTTCTTGCCGTTCTTTGTGTTTCAATCCACGCCCCCGCACGAGGGCGAACCAGGAACCCTGAATGCCATAGCATGATCTGCTGACGTTTCAATCCACGCCCCCGCACGAGGGCGAACTCTCGTGGCCGCGCTATTGGTGGCGGATGAATCAGTTTCAATCCACGCCCCCGCACGAGGGCGAACACTCTGCTCGATACGAAAAACTACGGCCCAGATAAGTTTCAATCCACGCCCCCGCACGAGGGCGAACCGTGCCGCTGGTGCTGATGGGGGCGAATTTTTACGAGTTTCAATCCACGCCCCCGCACGAGGGCGAACCATCAGGTGATCAGCGTATCGCACCATTGTAACTGTTTCAATCCACGCCCCCGCACGAGGGCGAACCTACCAGAGCGGCAATGACGCGGTCGTGATGCTGTTTCAATCCACGCCCCCGCACGAGGGCGAACCACCACAGCGGATCAGGCATTGCAACTTCAGAATGTTTCAATCCACGCCCCCGCACGAGGGCGAACCCAAATGCTGGCGGCTTCCCGACCTGGTTGGCCTGTTTCAATCCACGCCCCCGCACGAGGGCGAACTCAACCAGAACAGCCGCTTCAGCGGGGGTAATCAGGTTTCAATCCACGCCCCCGCACGAGGGCGAACGCCCGAGATGCCCAGCGAAGGGGGAGGCTGACCGTGTTTCAATCCACGCCCCCGCACGAGGGCGAACCAATGTAGCGTTTGAGTTGAGCATCGCTGGTCGTGTTTCAATCCACGCCCCCGCACGAGGGCGAACATTTGAAGGTGCTGCCCATCCTGCCCGCCGAAGTGTTTCAATCCACGCCCCCGCACGAGGGCGAACCGGACATGGCGGCCATGGCACCCACGGCTGAGCGTTTCAATCCACGCCCCCGCACGAGGGCGAACGGAGCACCAGGATGCTGCAAAGCCGGTCAACCAGTTTCAATCCACGCCCCCGCACGAGGGCGAACGCCTTGATGGGATCGGTGCCGATCTGTTGGAGGTGTTTCAATCCACGCCCCCGCACGAGGGCGAACGTGCGGCGCTGCATCGCAAGGGGCCGGTCGACGTGTTTCAATCCACGCCCGAGGGTTCGACAGCGTTTTAGTGCGATTACGCCCTCTCGTAATCGCACCGTAATCGCGCTTCAGCAGTTGGACCGCCAACCGTAATCGGGCAAAAACGCGATTACGATTTTGGTTCGGCACGT
>Ga0172368_10000785_pt1 | contig 45118 bp, 48 predicted proteins | sample Lak11m_FD_114540 | JGI IMG/M metagenome (GOLD analysis project Ga0172368, IMG submission 114540) | Freshwater microbial communities from Kabuno Bay, South-Kivu, Congo - kab_022012_11m | ecosystem: Environmental > Aquatic > Freshwater > Lake | place: Democratic Republic of the Congo: South-Kivu... | reverse complement strand
CATATTGTCCTGTAAGCTCCAGACCCCGGCATTACTGCCGACGCATGTTACAGTAGGATTGCCCCAAATGGAGGGGGTAGCATATTCTGCAATTTGTGATGCGACTTTCATGTCGCGACGCGCAATCCGCGTCATCCGTGTTCTATTCTTCGAATAAATATCTATATCAAAAAGATATTTGAAATCGATAGCGGCATCAAAGCTCATGGATTCACCCTGAAGCGCAAAAGAGCGGCTATACCGCCAAGGGATTCAAGTTTTTTTCCAGGTTCAAATTCTGTGCTGAATACAACTATTTTTCCCTGTGAATGTTCCACGTCTTTTAAGAAAGCATCGATGGAGTTGCCTTCACGCTCGGTGCGAAGCAGCTCATCAGCTATCAAGAGAGTGTGAATGGCGCCAAGGGACTGGGCATTCCTGACGTCCTCCATGCCATAGGATACTTTCCCGTTCATCGATATCTCTTTCATCAATTCCTCGATAAGTGTTGCTTCCCGCCCGATTCTTGATTCTTCCATTATCCGATCGACCGCCCCGCGCCTCAAAACTTCCTGGAATCCTGATACGCCTATTGATGTCGTATCTTCAAGTACAGCTTTTTTTGTGAGTTCCGGCTCTCTCGTTCGTATGAATTCAAGAAAATCTTCTTTTGTAAATCCAGGGCCTGCGATTATGACAGCATCCACTTTTTCGGCTGCCCATTTTAATTGTGAAGCAAGCTCACCAAAGAATTCATTCCTGTTATTTCCTTCCCCTTTTCCAAGTGACTGCCTCAGTGATGATGATTCTTCTACCCCGAACTGCCGCACCATTCCTATGGAAGCCTCCCCTTCTTCTATCGTTGCGATTATCACCTTCGGGCGCTTAGATGCGATCTGGGCTTCTGTTACTCTTTCTAACTGGTCGTTCTTCCATTTCTTAATAATAGAAATATCAGTGCCCTCCTCGATATTCAGGGTATGGTATGCGCCAGCGTCAATCCCATCAACGATGGTGCCATGTACGCGAAGGCGGTTTGAGAACTTATGGAATTCCACCTTCTCGACCAATATACCAAGGCGCACTGTTTTCTTATCCATTTTTTCGGGTCTTAATTTGTCAGTAGCTCCTTCTATCCTGCGTTTAGTGAATGAATATACCAGGTCGTGCAGCTCAAGGATATATTTCAGGTGCCAGAGGTCATCCAATGATTCCATCATGAGCGATATTTCTCCTTCATTGAAACGCAGTTCCTTTTTTAACACTTTCATTTTGTCACCATAATTTGCGAACGATATAAAACATGAACAGGATAAAAGAAATCCCGATTACCGCGATCACACTTTCAGGCACAGCTTCCTGTTGGGGGGGCGCGCTGTAATTCTCCTGGCCGGGTGTATCTATCAGGGGGGTAACGTCTATTATTTCAGGCGGTGGCATATCCGGATCTGTGTACTGGTACACGGGGAAAAAATAAATGAGGTTCCTATCATTGGAACCTGAATATATTTTGTCAACTTCTAAGGATAATATTGTCCTGTTGTTTTTGTTGTATGTAAAAATACCCTTGATGTGCACGATCTCGCTTTTTACGAACGTATCGTTGGACGTCAGTTCAATCCAGGCTGAGCCGTCATTGCTCACACTTTTTAATGTAATTATGTATCCCTGGTAGAGACCATAAGAATCTCCTGTTGAAATATATAAACTTGTCCCATTCATAATAATATCGCTTGCACCCGATGCGGTAGTAACAAAAAGGAATATGGAAAAGACTAAAGTGAATATTTTTCTGACCATTTTATTCTTTTTATTGAGTTTGTACGCATGCTTATATATTTCTATAGCACTTCACTGGAAAATCAATATGGTAATTTCAGTAAGGGTATGTTCAGGAAGAACTGCATTTGAAGTGAGCACAAATACCAGGGTCGATCTTATCAAAGCAAGTACTGTTTTTAAATCCAGAGTGGCAACAAAACATATATTATTACTGGATTACAAAGGAGTTGAAGTTTCATTGTATCCCAGCGGGAGGTTGCTTATTAAAGCGAAAACAAAGGAAGAATCAATTGAAATAGCTAAAGGCCTGTTGGGGGAACTTGGGATTTCTGTGAATTAAGAATATTCATGATTTTGAAATATTCTATCAGTACCATCATTTTTATCCGCTTTGTTATCAAAAACTATTTACCTTGATAAAAGAAAATAATCAATTACCATATCACGAATGAAAAGTGATATGGAGCACGCTATGATGAGCTAGCGAGAAATCGGCAGGAAAGTCATATTGGAAATACAATTAAATTTCCAAGTTTCCCGGGCGTAAATGTCCTGTGGCCAAACAAGGTCTAAAAGGAAGTGACTCAACTGGGATTTCTCCCGGATGGGTGCTTAAAGAAAGCGCATGAAGCGCAATTTGCAGCAAAGCCAGCACAAATTTAGTGTTGCAAGGGTGCTGTAAGCCCTTCAGAAATCAGTGAGGGTCAGCTCATCAACCCCTCCATATTTTGATCATTTTTAATTATTTTTTCTTTCCAAACTCTTAAATAAAAGCGCCTCACAATTGGATATGGTGTTGGTTTATGAAGAAAGTACTCATCGTTGCGGATATGATCAATGATTTTGTCACAGGTAAACTGGGCAATGACCGCGCCCGGCAAATCATCCCGAATATTGCTGCGCTCGCAAAAAAAGCAAGGAAACTGGGAATCCCTGTGATATATCTTTGCGATGCTCACACCCCAGATGACAGAGAATTGGAAATATGGGGAGAGCATGCCATGAAAGGAAGCACTGGTTCAGAGATTATCCCGGAGCTAAAACCTGAAAAAAATGATATTGTTATCGAGAAAAAATGGTACAGCGCTTTTGTGGATACGCAACTTCCGGACATCTTAAAAAAACTGGGCGTCGACACGATTATTTTTACCGGTATCAGCACGGATATATGTATCCAGAATAATGTTGCCCCGGCTTATTTCTCAGGATATAAGACCATCGTCCCACCCGACTGTACCGCGTCCGTAGTAGACGAAGAATCTTACGAATTCTCACTTAAATACATGAAGAACATTTTCGGCACTGAAATAACTACATCCGATAAGGTATTATAAAAATGACGTTTATGATATCCGGTATCGATGAAGCGGGAAAAGGCCCCGTGCTTGGTCCAATGTGCGTTGCCGGGGTTCTCATGGACGATGCGGCAAATGGCGCATTATTAAGATTGGGGGTGAAGGATTCAAAACAGCTCACACCAAAAAAGCGGGAAGTTCTTGATAGGGATATCAAGAAAATCGCAAATAATTATTTTGTGCTTGAAGTCAGCGCATTCCAGATCGATGAACTTCGAAAAATTAAGACAATGAATGAAATAATGGTCGTATGTTATGCTAAAGTCCTTGAAGAATTAAAGCCGGATCATGCGTTCGTAGACGCAGCTGATGTGATCGCGCAGCGTTTTGGGGAAAATATAAAAAAGAAATATTCGCAGAAAATAGCCATAACTTCAGAACATGAAGCAGATGTGAAATATCCTATTGTGTCGGCAGCTTCTATCCTTGCAAAAGTGCAAAGGGACATGCTGGTGAAAGAATTGGGAGAAAAAATAGGCGAAGATCTGGGAAGCGGTTATCCTTCTGATCCGAAAACGATATATTTTCTTGAGAACTGGGTCAACGAACATGGTTCGCTACCCGATTTTGCACGAAAGTCATGGGAGACATCCAGAAGAATACTCGGGAAATCCATTTCATCACAGGTTAATTCCGGTTCTTCGCCAGAGTTAAGATAAACAAACTGCGAATTGATACACCTGATCATTTCATATCCGCATCGTGAACCCACCACTCGCTTTCCATAGTATGCTCTTTCTTCCATATCGGGACTTGCGCTTTTAAGCGTTCGATAGCTTCCCTTAACACCGGGAAAAGCTCTTCCCTGTGACCAGCGGCAACAACAATATACACAATGTCCTCGCCTTTTGGAATTATTCCTGTCCTGTGATGTATCAGCACATCGACAATCCCATCTTTTTGTTTAAGATCTTTACATATCTCATCCATCTTTTTCCTTGCCAGTTCGCCGTGTGATTCAAATTCCAGGAACTCAGTCCGGGTATTTCCGGTCAAGGCCCTGACAATTCCAGTAAATGTGCCGATAGCCCCTGCTTTTTCTATGTTATTTGAGCTTTTGAGTTTGCAAAGCAGGGAGTCCAGGGTGTGATATTCAGGTTGCTTGAAGATGATTTCCAGCAGTTCTCCAATATCTGCGCTCTCAGGGCTATCCAATCTAATTAGAACGCAGGGCGCCTCAACATCGCCAAGGGCGATCTTAGGAAGATTGCTGTCCTTGAAACCCTCGACTATCGCAAAATCCATCCCTGCATCTGCAAGTTCGTCAAGTCCATGCAAAAGGTCATTATCGTGTGTGAATTTGACAAGTTCATGTGCAGTTATGCCGACCACTACATCCGCGCCCGCTTTTGCATGTTTCCACGTATCGGTATCGGGCGTATTAATCGTATGTTCTTGCAAGTGTTTGATCGTCCCGACCGAACCTTTTTTTTTTAAGGCGCGAACAAGCTCCTCCACTAAGGTGGTTTTGCCGGTTTTTTTATAACCCACGACCGAAATTATTTTCATGAACCTGCATTTGAATATTTTGCATTACTACATTGATTCAGGGGCAAATATCCCAAGCGTGTCAAGAGCGTTTGCAAGCACTATTCGTGAACAATCCACAAGAGCAAGGCGCGCTCCCCGAAACTCCGGCTCTGCGCTTATAACGGGCACGAACCTGTAGAACTGGTTGAAAGCATCCGCAAGTTCCCTTGCATAAATGGCAAGGATATTCGGTTTAAGTTCACGAGATGCATTATCGATCACGCTTTCAAATACTGATATCTTCTTGATGAGTGTAATTTCCTGTGCCTCAAGCAGTATATTGGGATCAAAATCCTCAAAGGATATTCCCTCATCCTTTGCATTCTTTATTATGCTGCAGGCCCTTGCATGGGCATACTGGATAAAAGGCGCGCCCTGTTTTTCAAAGTCCACAGCTTCTTTCCAGTCAAACGTTGTTGCCTTTTCAGGGGAAATACGAATGATATCATATCGCACCGCACCGATGCTTACGAATTTGGCTACCTTTTTCTTGAACTCATTGTCTTTATCCGGAAGTTTTTTATCCACTACTTTATAAGCTGCCTTTTCAACTTCATCTATCAGTTCATCGGCTGAAATGAAAACACCGCGCCTTGTGCTCATGGAGCCTTCAGGCAGCGATACGAACTCAAAGATCACGATCTCAGGTTCCTTTGAACCAAGGATACGAAGCACTGTCTTTAACTGCGATGAGATGAGTTTATGATCTGCCCCCAGGATATCGATCATCCTGTCGCACTGTGCGGCTTTCCATTCATGATAAGAGAGGTCGCGAGTTGTATAAAGGGATGTGCCGTCTGAGCGCTGGATGACAAGTGATTTCTGGATGCCCATATCTTTCAAGTCAACCATGAACGCGCCATCCTTTAGTTCCGTACGGTCAAGCGCCTTTACGCGATCCATTATCATGTTCACTTCGCCTGAACGAACAAAACGTGATTCCCAGATGAATTTATCATGATAGATGTTCATCCGCATCAGGGATTCTTTTATTCCTTCCATGCATGTGTCGATGGCCCCTTTGAATTTGCTTTCAATTTCCGGGTCACCAGTCTCGTATTTTTTCATTATGGCATCAACTTCAGGCGAGTGCTCTTTTTCATCAACGAGGGACTTATTGGCATTGATATAGACTTCGGCTATCGCATGATCTTTCTTTTTTGTCGCATCGAACTTAAAATTCTCAAGACCCCAGACCACTACTGCGATCTGTCTTCCCATGTCGTTTATGTAGTACTGCGTTTCGACGTCATAACCGGCGCGTTTCAGGATCCGCGAAAGTGTATCGCCGATTACGGAGTTTCGTATATGACCGATATGCAGGGGACCATCTGGATTCGCGGATGTGTGCTCAAGGATCACTTTTCCTTTATTATCGAGATTCCCGAAATTCTCCCTGTCAAGAAGCACGCGAAGGACGGTTTCATTAAGGAATGTACGGCTTGTGAAAAAGTTGATATAAGGTCCTGTCATTTGCGCCCTTGCAACATACGAATCAGGCGGCAGGTTGATGTTTGCATATATTTTTTCACTTATCAGTTTCGGGCTTTGTTTATATTTCGAAGCAAGCTTGAATCCAACTGAAGATGCGAGATCCGCGTGCGGTGATTCGGACAGGGCAAGGTCGTCTGTTTCGAATCCTGATTTTGCAATAGCATTTGATAATATTGATGATACTTCATCTTTGAATTTAAGGAACATAAAATCGAAGTTTACACAACAGCTAAGTACATAATTATTTCTTAACAAAAAAGCTCCAGTGTAAAACAAAAAAGCTGTGGAAAAAACCTTATATATGATAATAATTATAGTATAATAGGCAAAATGGGGTCATTAGTGCAGCAGTCAAATTTCTTATTGTAATTTGCTGTTCTTATCATCCCAATTAATTAACGGAGGAGTGTTATGGCCAAGAAAAGTGAGGAGAAACCAACTGAGGGAATAAAGAATATCATCAATACATGGACAAGCGAATCGAACGAATTTTTAAGGATGTGGGGAGATTCAAACCTTAAACTTTATAAACCCTGGATAGATTTCGTTGGAGAGGAATCTCTCAGGATGACAGATATGTCCCTGAATGCAACACCAAAGGAATATAAGGAATTTTATGACAATTGGATGAAAACATATAAGAATTCTTTTGGAAAAGTCTATCCTGTCCCGATGTCTTCCCCAAAAGAAGCCCTTGAAGATATTATTAAATGCGCAGATGAATCAAATAAAGTATATATGTCATGGGTAGCAGAATTCGAAGAAAATTCAAAAAAGACTTCCGAAGTCCTCAATGACGGCATGGATCCTGCAAAATACAGGGATTGTTATGAAAGCTGGCTTAAGACCTATGAAAAAGTCATCAATGATATAACTGACAATCCTGCGATCAGATACCAGAAAGAGATTTTCTCAAATTATACCGGAATTCCGGATTTCGGCTCAGAGTCATTTTCAAAAATGGCAAAGCAAATGCAGGAATTATACGTAAAATTATATATTCCATCACAAGATTCAATGGTGAAAATTTCGCAGGATATTGCAAAGGTCTCAAAAGGCGAGGCAAATCCAGAAACCTACAAGGAATTTTATGACCTCTGGATGAACACATATAAAGAAACCTTTTCAAGGATGTTCGATCTCCGGACCATGAAACCCTCAAAAGAAATATTGGATGGTCTTAAAGAAAGCACAGATATAAACATCAACCTTTTCAAATCCTGGACTGCGGTACTTGAAAAAATGTCGGAAAAAATGCAAGACCAGTCAAAGCTCTTGAATAATCCTGAAGCCTTCAAGGAATTCTATGATCTCTGGATCAAAATATATGAAAAATCTTCAGAAGATATATTTGAAGGCGTCCCACTTGCCAGCCCGCTCAAAGAAATGATGGAACCTGTAAAGAGCGCATGTAAGATATATGCCAACACATCCATAAAGATGTCAAGAATGTGGATGGATTCGTTTACGCGGATGGCGCCACCCCAAAAGGTATAATTATGGATGAATCCAGCTTTGAATCCACGCATGAATTTTTTAACGCGTGGATCAAAGCCTATGAAACCACTTTTGGCAAGATAGCTGAATTGCCAGCCATGGGACCCTCCCGGGAAAAATCTGAAAAAATGGCAAAGGGACTGCCCATCTTTTTCAGTCTTTACTCAACATGGATGGAAACGGTCATTGAATTCCAGAATATTTCAATGGAAGCTGGCAAAAAGATGAATGAAAGAATAGCGCAAACCGAAGGGGGTACAGGTATTGAACGGTACAAAGAACTTTATAATATCTGGATAGAATCGTACAGTGATAAATTCAAGGAATTCTTAAGATCGGGCCATTTTTCCTCGGAAATGGGTAAATTCATGTCAAGTTACCTGGATTTCCAGAAGTATAACCGGGAAATGCTTGAAGAGAATTACCTGAAACCGGCGAATCTTCCCACCAAATCGGATATAGATGAATTAAATAAAGAGCTATATTTACTTAAGAAGCAGGTGAAGGAATTAAATATCAGGCTGAACGAGCAGTCTGGGAACAGATGAATATTCAGGGGGAAGTATTATGCAAGAACATATTTCTATAAGCAATGAATATAACAAATTTTTAAGTGGGTTTGAGATTTTTTTGAAATTACCAGAGATTTCGGTAGGTACGACCCCACATGAAGTAATATATTCCGAAGATAAGATGAAACTTCTTCATTATATTCCAACTGTAGAAAAACGTCACCCTGTCCCTGTTCTTATCGTATATGCCCTGGTCAACCGCTATTACATCCTTGACCTGCAGCCAGATAAAAGCGTGATAAAAAATCTTCTCGATGAAGGTTTTGATGTTTATTTAATCGATTGGGGATACCCATCAGGCATGGACAGGTATCTTACGCTGGATGATTATGTCAACGGCTATGTCAATAACGCCGTTGATTTCATACGAGCGCTTTCGGGCCAGTACAAAATTACCCTGCTCGGCGTCTGCCAGGGTGGAACTTTTTCCATAATGTATTCATCGCTGCATCCTGAAAAGATAAAAAATCTTGTTACACTCGTTTCGCCAGTGAATTTTGATACTGATAAGGGAATGCTTCATATCTGGGCAAAAAGCCTGGATGTTGATAAGATCGTGGATTATTATGGAATAGTGCCCGGGGATTTCCTGAATTCAGGGTTCCTGTTAACAGATCCGTTCAGGCTTATGATCGATAAGTATGTGGGTATGTTTGACAGGATAGATTGCGATCCTGCAGATGAAGCGTGTCTGTTGCGAAATGAAGAAATCGTCAAGAATTTCCTGAGAATGGAGAAATGGATATTTGACAGCCCCGACCAGGCAGGTGAAACCTTCAGGCAGTTCATGAAGGATTGCTACCAGAAGAATCTCCTGATAAAAAATGAACTTGTCCTTAATGGCAAAAAGATCGATCTCAGGAATATAACAATGCCTCTTCTAAATGTTATGGCGGAATTAGATCATCTTGTTCCAAATGAAGCAAGTATCCCGCTCATTGATGCAGTATCAAGTACGGAAAAAGAAACCATTATTTTCCCTACCGGGCATATCGGGATTTTTGTAGGATCAAAATCCCAGAAAGAAGTTTGCCCGAAAATTGCAGAATGGTTAAGACCAAGATCCTATCCAGGCGAAAATGCCGCTAATGAGATCAATATCAAAAAAGAGAAAAGAAGGAGGCATTAAAATGAGGATCAAGGATAAGGTCGTTATCATTACAGGTAGCGGAAGTGGAATAGGAAAAGAAACCGCACTCCTGTTCGGGAGGGAAGGAGGGAAACTCGTCGTAGCTGATGTGAATGATAAAGCCGGCGGGGAGACAGCAGAAGAGATCAGGAAAAATGGGGGAGAGGCGTTTTTTGCCCATCTTGACGTTTCCAACAGGGAACAGGTAAAACAGGTGGTTAAAGATACGATCTCAAAATATGGAAGGATCGATGTCCTGATCAATAACGCGGGGATCATCCAGGATGCCCTTGTTGTAAAAATGACAGAAGAGCAGTGGGATCGGGTAATAAATATCAATCTTAAAGGCCCTTTCAATTGCATCCAGGGAGTTGTTGAACAGATGATAAAACAAGAAAGCGGGGTAATAATCAATATTTCATCGATCGTGGCTTTATATGGGAATGTGGGCCAGACAAATTATGCGGCCACAAAAGCGGGATTAATAGGGATTACAAGAACACTTGGAAAAGAACTGGGCAGAAAAGGGATACGAGTAAATGCAGTCGCTCCTGGATTTATCTACACTCCCATGACAGCGTCTATTCCGGAAAAGATCCTTGATATGATGAAGGAAAAGACACCTCTAAAAAGGCTTGGCAAACCTGAAGATGTCGCCAATACTTTACTTTTCCTGTCATCAGATGAGGCCAGTTTCATAAATGGCACCGTAATAAGCGTTGATGGGGGATTGCTAATATGAGTAAACAGAAAAAAGGAAAGCTGGAGAATAAAGTCGCCCTTGTTACAGGGGCATCACGGGGGATAGGTCGTGCGATAGCAATAAAATTAGCGGAAGAGGGAGCAGATGTTGTTATTAACTACCAGAATGCGAAAGAGCATGCGCAAGCCCTATCAAAACTGATCGACAGAATAGGATTAGCGCAGGAGCTTGAAGAAATAGCGGGAAAGATAGAAAAAATGGAAACTAAGGAACATGCAAAGGAAATTTCCGACCTGATAGAATCAAAAGGACGCCATTCCTTCATCTGCCAGGCAAATGTAAGCGATATGGAACAGGTGAACCTGATGCGGGAAGAGGTTACTAGGAAGTTCGGAGGAGTAGATATCCTGGTTAATAATGCGGGGATCGTAAGGGATAAATCCTTCGTGAAAATGACGCCTGATATGTGGAATGATGTCTTATCTGTAAACCTGAATGGGACGTTCTATTGCACAAAGGCTTTCATTGATAGCATGATCGAGAAAAAATACGGCAGGATAGTGAATATTTCTTCAGTCGTCGGGAAAATGGGTAACTTCGGACAGGCGAATTATACTGCTTCAAAAGCCGGCGTAATAGGTCTTACAAAGGCTTTAGCCAGGGAATTTGCAGGAAAGGGGGTTACAGTGAACGCGATCGCGCCAGGGTATATTGAAACGGATATGGTAAAAGGAGTTCCCGCTGATGCTATGGAGAAAGTATTGGCTAAGATCCCACTTGGACGGCTGGGAAAAGCCTCTGAGGTCGCAGGGACTGTTGCCTTCCTTGCTTCCAGGGACGGGGACTACATAACAGGACAGGTTATTGATATAAATGGGGGGTTGTATATCTAACACCTATATCATCGGAATACCGTTGGAAAACACCATCAAAATTTGATAATACCATCTACAGATATTGTTTTTTGGCAAAATGATATATTATGTATTAGTACTACTATATAATTTAAAAATATTTAAGTTCGTACCAGTTCGATGCTAACGTAATTTGCTGATATAACTTGCCTCCAAAGATATCAGGATACTTGTGAACATCTTTTTCTCTGAATAAAAATAAGTTTTAAGATGGCGATCGGTGTTATATTATAATATTTATTAAAAATTATAATTATTATGTTGACTTTTGGGTAAATAATCCAACGGTTTAATGACGCCATAGTCTAACACCCATGAGGCTTCGCCTCATGCATTTAAGCATGAAAAGCGAAGTTTTTCATGGAAAAACAGGTTTTTTTTCATTTAATTATTGGCTTCTCCTCTCTAAAATAATCATTAAAGATATTAACTATCAATGCATACAATCCTTTAATTTATTGCGGTAAGGAAAGCCAATGATAAAAAATCTGGATATCAGGAACTTCAAGTCTATAAAGCATCTGGAATTGGATTGTAGAAGGGTAAATGTTTTCATAGGCAAACCAAATACTGGGAAATCCAATATCCTGGAATCCATTGGGCTTTTCTCAACTCCTTATGGAAAAATTGAGGATTTTGTCAGATTTGAGAATATGACAAATTTATTTTACGATAATAACATAGAAGAGAAGATCGAAATAAGATCCGAAGAACTAAATTTTGAGTTGAAATTTGAAAAAGGGCAATTTGTGGGCGAAGGGGGAGATATTAACAAAAAATTTTATTTTACTTTGAAGTATGATTATACTAAACCTTTAAGCCTCTCACCACCTTCAGAAAACTCTTCATCAATAAAATTTTATAAATTTAAAGTATTGAATGGATTCCAGAGGCATGAAGGAAATTTTCTTCTGCCTCCTCACGGAGAAAATCTTCTCTTTATTCTTCTTACAAATAAATCTGTAAGGAAAACTGTAGCTGATATATTCAGCGAGTTCGGTTTAAGAATTGTATTAAAACCCCAGGAAAGCAAGATAGAAGTACAGAAAGAAGAGGAAGATGTAATAATTTCTTATCCGTTTTCTCTGGTTTCCGATACATTGCAAAGAGTAGTTTTTTATCTTGCAGCAATGGAAACGAATAAAGACTCCATAATAGTATTGGAAGAACCTGAATCTCAGGCATTTCCATTCTATACAAAGATCCTCGCAGAAAGAATCGCCCTTGATAAATCGAATCAATATTTCGTTGCAACACATAACCCGTATGTCCTCTCATCGATCCTGGAAAAAACTGATATGAAGGATATGAGGATATTCATTACATATTATGAAAATTACCAGACGAAGGTCAAACAAATCGAGGAAGACCAATTGCCGTTACTCCTGGATCTTGATGCGAGTGTTTTCTTCAATCTTGATAAATTCATGGACTAATAATGATTTATCTGGAATGCAATACGGATAAGGCTCTGGTTATGGCTCTGGGGATTCACAAAGATGTGATAATCCATTCTGGAAATAAAGGGAATGTTTGTAAGAATTTAGCTAAGAAGCAAAAATCCATAGGTCTTGTGGATGAAGACCCTTCAAGCGCGCAACCAAGCTGTTTTGGAAAATTGAAAATAAGATCAAATGATAATGATATAAAATTCATGTATGGCGGTGAAAATGAAAATTATCTGATAGTATTAAGTCCGAGATTGGAAGACTGGGTCATTAAAGCTGCTAAAGAGTCAGGAATTTATATGAAGGATTATAATTTACCGGATGAAGCTTATGAACTTCACAAAATAAATTTAAAATCAATGAAAAATTTCACTAAACTTATCGAAGATATGGAAAAGAGGAAATGCAAGATGCTAAGGGCACTTGGCACCTTTTTAAAAATGAACTCATCATGAATCAAACGGTCAATCCAAATTTTTCCGGATCGATCCGTGTTCTCTCATGAGGGATCAGACCGCAGCATGTCCCATAAAAATTTATCTTATATCCATTCTCCTTTGCAAACCCGATCGTTCCCATAGTCGGCGCCGCGATCCCTGAAACTTTATAAAGAAGCGCCGTTTTTTCAATCCCGGCCCTGTCTTTCCCGCTTGAGTGGGCGCATCCAAGCAAGATCGGCGTTCCGGGGAACATTTCCATTGCTTTTTTTATGACCGTTTCAAAATCCGAAGGTTGTGGCTTTATGTGCTCCATCGGAGTCCCTGCAACTGGCATCAATCCTGTAATTATGACCGTGGATGGCGTTATCGAGCGGATCATTTTGAGTGCGTGCAATTCTCCGCCCAATTTCCCGAAATTGATGCCAACGCACACATGGGGGAAGACCGAAAGTCCCGACTCTGAAATGGCGCAAAGGCTATTAATATAATCTTTTTCCGATACTTCAAGTCCATATATTTCCTTTACGGCATCCATATCTCCCATTACGTCAAATCCAATACCGGAAAGTCCGGAGTTTTTTAATAGCTTTGCTTCCTCAAGTGTAATGAAGCCGGTATGAGCTATAAGGATAAGGTCTGTTTTTTCCCTGAGCTTTTTTATCGCCGGGAGTATGCTTTTGATAGGGACACGTCCGCGCTCATCACAACCGCCGGTCAGGAGTATGCCATGTGCGCCCTTTGCGTGAAGCGCCAGGGCTTTCTTTTCAAGCTCTTCGCATGTGGTTGCAGGTATCAGGCGCTGCAGTAATTTGCCTTCGCAATGCTGGCACATGAGGGAACATGAGTTTCCGGTCACGGAAATGGAGGGAAATGTGTCTGATGGGATAAAAAAATCGATCTTTTTTCCAGCATTTGGGTAATTTTTTTCAGGCATTCGATTTCATTTTGTTATTAAAAAATAAAAAAGAAGTAAAGGATGTTATCCCTTATTTCTTGCTGAATTTCTGTTTGAGCGAACCAAGGTTAATCAATCCTTTTGAAGTAATGATATAGACAATTACAATTCCTATTGCTGTTGCGATCACAACGATCAACAGCCAGTTAGTGGGTTTCTCCTTGGCCTCGTAAATCATGCTCTGTCCCATGATCTCAATTGTTGCATTACCTGCAACCGTTTCTCTCCTGGTAAAATTGACCTCAAGTTTCTCCCCGGCGCCCAGTGTAACTGTTTTATTATCAACAGCTGTACCGTTGACAATAAGATCAACCTGTACTAAGTCTCCCTTTGTGCCTACATTTGTAATATTTGATCTTACCAGGTATGCATCGCCGACAGAACCCGTATTGGGAATAATATTAATATCAAGACCCTTGAACTCAGAATAAGGCGCCCTGATCTCGATGTCCCTCATAACGGTAATGTACGATTGCTTGGAAGCAGATATGCTGTGTGTGCCGCTTGTTTCAAGTTTATATGTGATTTCACCATTACTGTCTGTTGTACCGACTGTCGTATTATCGAATGTGACGGAAGCCCCGCTCATGGCTGTTCCATTATACAGGACTTTAATGGTTATCGTATCGAACTGGTTGGCCTGTGATGGGGCATCAAGGCTTAGAGTATAATCTACAAATTTATCGATATCGATATTCTGTGTTGCTTGATCGTAACCGGTCTTTGAGGCAGAGATAGAGTATGTTCCTTTAAGATTCCTGGGAAGAGTATAATTGAGACTGCCGTTCGTGTCAGTAGTTCGGCTATCGTTGGCAATATTAACCGTGGCACTATCCATTCCTACCCCGCCTGCAGTCACCTTGATCTTGATAGTATCTCCCGCCATTGCTTTTGTGGGCGCATCTATCACAAGCTGGCTTGCAATTGTCAGGGCTGTCACATCGACTGCGAAATAGAACCTCAGATTATCATTATCAGCTACTTTCAGCTTGATATTGCCCATGAGCACATCGTTCTTGTTTTTGTCAAGACCAATGCTGCCATCGTTACTCATAGTTATTATATCCCTGCTGACGGTTCTTACCTCCATCTTGCCGAACTGGTCTGTTGTTTTTACTTTGGTGGGTGTATCAGATATCTGGAATATTCCTTTCAGGAACGCGACCTGCAATTCCTGTCCTGAGAACACATTTTCAAACCTTACCATTATCAATGGAAGGGCTTCAGTGCCGCCAACGGTTTTTGAATAAACATACGTTTCTCCTGCTGAGAGGGGAGAAAGATCTACTTCAGAGCCGTCCTTCAGTAGCGAAAGAAGCATAGTCCTTGCATTGAGGTCGATATCGGTTGCTTTGAGAACATAACCCTCTTTGAGGGCAATTGTGCCTCCTACTGATATCGTCTGCTTGGTATCGTCGTCGATCAGGACTTTATGCAGCGCACCGTTTGCAAGCGCGCTTTTTCCGTCAAAAGTGGTAGTTGGACGAGTGATAGTGGGCTTGGTGTTGGAAGTATATCCCGCAAAATACTTGTCTGCCATGAAACCTATGACCTGGTATTTGCCAAAACCTGTGTAAATGAAATTGACTTCCTGGGGAGCTGTGGAATATACCAGGCTTTGATCAGGGATAGTTCTTCCTGATACAGGATTTGTAAGGTTCAGACTCTCGCCACCAACTCCACTATCAAGATCATAATAGAATCCGATGCTTGTTTTACCTATGTTCATCCCGAAATTGTAAGGCGTCCATACACTGATGGGAGCGGCATCACTGTAAACCGTGCTTCTCACTTCAAAGTCGCCTGTTCTTTCGACTGAAAGGGCAAACCTGAGGGCTGAATCAACATTGTTTGCTACAAGTATCTTAACATCTCCCATCACGTCGGCGGTCGTTCCCTTTGAAAGACCGATATCGTTACTGTTTCTCATTTCTATGAGGTTATTGTTGACCTGTGTGACTTGCATGTTGCGGAATGTATTTCCGGTCTTGATAATTGTGGGATTTTCAGATATCTGGAACAATCCTTTCATGAACGCCACCTGCAATTCGTTTCCTGCGAAGACATTGTCGAACCTGACCATGATCAGGGGAAGATTCTCAACATTGCCGACCCTCTTTGTATAAACATATGTTTGATCTGCTGAAAGTGGCGATACATCTACTTCATTGCCGTCTTTTAATAGGGAGAGGAGCATCGTTCTGGCATTCAGGTCGATGTCTCTTGCCTTCAGGACATAACCATCCTGGAGAGCGATAGTGCCGCCAACCGCTATTGTGCGTTTTGTATCATCATCCATCAGCACCTTGTGCAATTGTCCCTGGCCGACAGCGCTTATTCCATTAAAATTTGTTGATGGTTTTGGATTTTGTGGTGTTGTATTTATATTATAACCCGCAAAATACTTCTCTGCCATAAAGCCAATTACCTGGTATTTGCCGAAATTGGAGTACGTAAAGCTGACTTCCTGCGGGGAAGTTGTGTAAACGAGATTGTTCTTGGAAATAGTTCTTGTCTCATTACTTGCCAGTGTTATCGTTATATTCTCATTGCCTACATCGTCTTTTGCATTATAGTAGAATCCTGAGAAGCTCATGGGAGTCCATGAGTATGTGAGAGAGAAATCATTTGGTTTGCTTCCATCCCAGATTCGGTTGCCAGTGAAGAAGGTGATCGGACGGACCGTCCAGTTCCAGTATTCCGTATCAGTGCCGTTAAAGTTTGATGCGCTTACCGAAACGTTATAGTTTCCGGATGAAGGGGGTGTGTTAGTAAAAGTGATTATAGTGCCGGCAGGAATAATACCACTATTATTTAGTTGTTTTGAATCAATATACCAGGTTACATTTGCCGTTTGATCTACAGTTATGTTGAATGTTATCGGTGTATTTCCTATTGTCTCAAGGGAGGTTCCTGTTGGATATTTTTTTGTTATGCTTGGCTTTGCTGGAATCGCTGGAACAAAAGGAGACAGGCTTGAAACCGTGCCTTGTACTTCATGCGTCCCAGGTAAAATCGCATTCGTGATATTGTCCCATTGACCTGCGGAAACATTATAGTGGTATAATCTCACATCGGAATCGGAAAAACCAGCAGCTGCTACCAATGCAGGGTTATATGTTACACGAACTGTAACCGGTGAAGCGTAGGTGGCAGTGGTAGAAATATTGAGATAACTTCCGACAGGAACGAAGGCGGACGGAAGTTTCTGACCCGACGTGTCCGGGGTTTCTAATGTGTTCCCCGGTACTGAAACGCTTGGGAATGTGACTGAAGAATTTTGTGATAATACTATTGTTATAGAACCGGTGCTAAACGGGGTATTTGGCGAAGTAGAACTATTAAGGCTAATCCATGTAGAATTTACATTGCCAGCAGTATCGACTGTATGAGTTGCAATTGTGTACTCAGTACCGGGCAATAAGGATAATATGCCGCTCGTATTGAAAAAATTCGCTCCAACTGAAGCATTATGCCAGCCATTATTTATCCATATCGCAACATAAGAAAAATCACTGATCGGATTAGTCCAGTTCCATTTTATCCAGCTTGTGCCGTTACTCTCCATTTTGAGATCTTTTATACTTTCAGGCGGAGTTGTATCTGCGGCAATCTGGGCTAACAGGTCAATGCTTCCGCCTGGATAACCAGTCTTGGTTGCAGTTGCAGTTATTTTTCCCTGGAATGTTGCGTTCACGCTTATGGTCACGCTGCCGTTAGCATCTGTTGTTCCAGTTGTACTGACACCTGCGCCGCCCAGGGTAACTGTTGCCCCACTAACAGCTGCTCCCGCACTGGTTACGGTGAAGTTTACATTAGTTGGTATATTCACGGTTACATTTGTTGGGATTGCGGATATATTCAATTGGGGCTGGCCTGCGAGAATGGATGCACTTGCGCTTGTATAGCCTGTCTTGGTCGCTGTTGCAGTTATTGTTCCTGAGCTTGTTGCGTTCATGCTTATGTTTGCTTTACCGCTGGGATCGGTTGTGGCGCTTCCGGATAATACCCCGTTCAGGGTAATTGTTGCGCCGCCGACAGCTGCTCCCGCACTGGTTACGGTCAAGTTCACAATAGTTGATGTGTTCACAACAATAGTTGTCGGGTTTGCGGAGATACTTAAAATGGCCTGACCTGCAATTATGTTTGTACTTACGCTTGCAAAGCCGGTCCTGGTTGCAGTTGCATTTATTGTGCCTATGCTTGTTGCATTCACACTCAGGGTTGCAATGCCGCTGGGATCGGTAGTAACGCTTCCGGCTGCTACCCCGCTCAGGGTAATTGTCGCGCCGCTGACTGGTGCTCCCGCGCTGATCAGGGTGAAATTCACATTAGTTGGTGTGTTCACTATAATTGTTGTCGGGTTTGCGGAAATGCTCATTGAAGGTTGTGATGCAAGTATGGATGCGCTTGCGCTTGTATAGCCTGTTTTGGCTGCTGTTGCAGTTATTGTTCCGGGGCTTGTTGCATTCACGCTGATGGTTGAAATGCCATTGGGATCGGTTGTACCGCTTCCGGCTGCTACTCCGCCAAGGGTAACTGTCACTCCGCTGACCGCTGTTCCTGCACTGGTCACGATGAAATTTACGTTAATTGGTGAATTCGTTCTTACTGTTGTCGGATTCGCGGATAAGATCAACGCAGGAGCAATGAAAACGACAGTCGTGCTTCCTTGCAGTGTCGAATTGAATTTTGCAATTATCGTCACGGTCCCGGCAGTCGCTGTGGTATAGGATGTGCTTGCCATACCGCCTGTGATTGTTACAGAAGCAAACGGATTAGGGTCACTATTGGCAAAAAACTCCATATTGCCATTTAAAGATGAAATGGAACCATTATCCTTGACAATGGCGTTAATGGATATTGTCTGATTCACCTGGGGCGTCGGATTACTTGCTGTCACTTCAATGGTCTGTGCTGCAAAGGCAACAGCAGTCATCATCGTCAATCCAACCAGGACTGAACTCAACATCAATACCGAAAAAATAATTCCTCTTTCGTACTTGTTATTAGTCATATTTTTTTCCCCTCGAATCATTTTAAATCATTTCTCCAATGCCTGACATATCGCAAAAAGCGTATGATAAGACCTTTGTGTCATAAGAACTCATCGTATATAAATAATTTCTCCGACGGAAAACAACCAGGGAGCAGTTTATTCATTACATGCTATCTATCTCGCCAAGTGCCATTTTCCAGGCTTTTCCGGAATGAAAGGTTGGATTTTCTCTTCCTGAACGATATTGAAAAAATGGCAGGACTCTGCAAATTATGCCAGTTGACAAAACTAATGCTCCTTGAGCCAATTAAATTAAGGGTCCCTTTGCCAGGTCAAAATAATATTTCAATTTGCAGCTTTTCTCAACAAGCGCTGTAATAAAATAAGCTTCTTCGAGTGTTTTTCCGATAGAGAAGGTTCCATGGCCGGCAACAATAGCACCCGTGTGACTGGTGAGAGCCCGGGCAGTATTTTCCGCAAGTTTGGTAGTGCCGGGAGCGCCTTTCACTACCGGGATCTCATGCAGGAAATGCTCACCCTCTATATTTATTGGCGCTATGTTACTTGTTTCAACAAGCATGGATTCAATTACCGCAAAAGAAGGATGGGCATGGATAATGGCGATCGCTGACGTATTTTTGTAAATAGTCCTGTGCACTATGATTTCGGATGATGCGATATTATCCAGATATGAGGGCTTATCGATATCGATCTCAACAACACTGTCCTTATTTATCGCATCAAGTGCAACCCCCCTTTTGGTGATGAGCATTTTTTCATCTTTTCGAACACTGATATTCCCGAATTGCGATTCCACAAGGTCGCGTTCCACGAGTTTCTTCCCGTATTTTGCTATTTCCTGCCACATATTATTTTCTCTTAAAAAAGAGCCATGAATCCTTTCCCTTGAATTTTGTCCTTATCAAAGCGTATTTCCCAATGAGTTTTCTTCCCTTTAATTCAAACAGCAGTTCGCTATCTTTTTCCTTCTCAATTATAAACTCGCCCTTATCCCAGATGCGCACCGTCCCTGCGCCATAGCTGCCTTCGGGTATTGTACCTTCAAAGTCCGCATAATCAAGAGGATGATCGTCAGTCTGGATCGCGAGGCGCTTAATTCCCTCTTTTTCAGGCGGCTCTTTAGGGATCGCCCATGATCTCAGGACTCCCTCGATTTGAAGCCTCAGGTCGTAATGCAGATGAACTGCATCGTGCTCATGTACCACAAATATATTGCTTACCACGATCTTCGCTCTCCTGCGATTTTGAAAATTCCTTCATCTTCTGGTATTCAGTGAGCCCCATGATCTTATCCGAATGTAAAAGCGCTCGGGCAAAGTTTATTCAGGATGCATTCTCCACACAGCGGTTTTCTTGCAAAGCAAACCTTCCTGCCATGGTTTATCAAAAGAAGTGAAAAAATATCCCAGTCGTTCTTCTGGATTATCTTCATAAGGTCTTTCTCAATTTTTTCAGGATCAGTATAGGATGTCAATCCGAGCCTTCCCGAAAGCCGTTTAACATGAGTGTCCACCGCCATTCCTTCTATTTTCCCGAATGCTACGGATAATACAATATTTGCGGTTTTTCGCGCGACACCAGGAAGCTTGAGAAGTTCTTCCATTGTATCAGGGACTTTTGAATTATAATCACTGACAATGATCTTACATGCTCCAATAATGTTTTTTGCTTTATTCCTGTAGAAACCTGTTGAATATATCTCCTTTTCAAGTTCCTCCTGTGACATCCCCATATAATCCTGCGCAGTCCTGTGCTTTTCAAAGAGTTTTTTTGTGACCTCATTCACCTGTCTATCCGTGGATTGCGCTGAGAGAATAGTTGCTATCAGCAATTCCAGGGGATTTGAATAATGAAGAGCGATCTTTACTTCGGGATATTCGTTCTTCAATAATGCAATTAATTTATTTGCTTTATCATCCGCCATGTTTTCTTATATTCGATGCAAGATAGTTAAGAGTTTTGAACGACCGATATGTATAAATTATAGTATGGTAATCTTACTTCTATAAGGATGGAGGTAAAATTTTATGGCAAAAGAAATTAAATCAAAATCCGCTCCTTCCCCATCGTCTTCGTGGTGGAGTGAAAGGAGTAAAATAACTGCAAAGAAAGCTGGAACAGGAACCGCTAAACACGCATCAAAAAAGAAAGTGAAAACAACTAAAGCCTCAAAAGCCGAAACTGGTCTTACATATTATTGTGAGACTTGCGGATGCGAGATGATATGCACTTCAGACAGTTCAGGTAAAATTATTTGCTGTGACGAGCCGATGTGTCTTGTCTTATAATCTTTTTTTTTAAATCGCTAATTTATCCTGTATCGTGAAGGGCACTTCAAACCTGATAATTCGAACCGCTCAATACCCTTCTTCTGTATCAGGATCTTAAATGTTTCACCCATCTCCATCAACAATGTTTTTACAGGCAGCATTTTTTTGTAATAATTTGCCGGGTCTTTTTCCTGCAAGTTCTTCAGGTATTCATCGATCCCCAGGCCTATCAGGAAATGCGCCTGGTCAGTGAATCCACACAGGTCAAGGCCATTCTTGTGCCCCCAATATTCAAGAGCCGAAAAATTCACATGAGTTGTCATATCCTTCTCCCCTATGTGCTCAAATGGCGTCTCATTGGCGGAGTGTTTATAATAGCACATAAGTGTGCCCCTGTTCCTGTATTCCTGGTAAAGTTCATCCGATGGATACCCGTAATCAATTGTTATCACAACTCCTTTTTTCAAAGTGGAACCGATCTCCTGTATCCATTTTATCGCATCAAGATTTATTTCAGTGCGATATCCTGAGGGTAAGTTTATTTTGAGTTCTTCCAGGTAATTTTTCAATTCACCTGACGCGGGTCTTATTACTTCCATGAAACCATTTTCATAGTCCACAAAGACTTCCATTAATTCTTTTTCCATTACGACAACATGCACAGGAAATGCGTCGGGAAGCTCATTAGAAAAAATGCATCCCGTCATTCCCGAAAGTTCGGTTATCGAATCATACCATCTAACATTTTCACCCTCCAACCGCTTTTCCTGTTCATTTCGCATGAAAGGGCTTTTTTCAACGATACAATAATTCAGATACCGGTACAGTTTATGGTTTTTTTTCAGATACGACAGGACATCTCCTGAAAGAAGGCCAAGACCAGCTCCCATTTCAACAACTGTAAATTCTTTTTCACCAAGAACATGAAATATCTCTTCTATTTGCTTTCCCAGCATTTCACCAAATGAAGAACCAAGGTTGGCACTTGTATAGTAATCCCCTTCTTTCCCTATTTTTTCATGGGACGATGTATAATATCCAAGTTCCGGGTAATATAGCGCCATTTCCATGAAATCGCAAAATGAAATAGGTCCATGCTGCTTGATCTTCTGGATGATAATTGAGGATAGCGTCATAAGATGACTCAAATAAAGATTGGCTTGCCGGAATGCGGGACAAGATTCAATTCTTGCGCGGTTTTCATTAATTCCCCGATGGCTATCACGCCATCACCCAGATCAAGGGAATAATCATTCACATAGAGTTTTATATGCTGGTCGATCACATCATCCTGCAACTCCTGTGCATTTTTCTTGATATAATCACGGGTCTGGGCGGGATTCTTGAATGCGTATTCTATGCCCTGCCGGATGAGAGTGTCTATTTTCTTAATGACAGGCGCGCCAAGGTCCCGTCTTGCAAGTATCCCTCCAAGGGGGATCGGTAAACCTGTTTTTTCCTCCCACCATTCACCAAGATCGATCAGCTTTACAAGACCATATTGGGGATATGTGAAACGGCTCTCATGGATAATAAGACCAGCATCAACCGTGCCCATGCTTACCGCATTCATTATTTTATCAAAAGGCATCTCCACGATATTTTTTGCACAAGGCGCGAACATTTGCAGCAGAAGATAAGCGGTGGTCATTTTTCCCGGGATCGCTATCTTTTTTGAACAAAGCTCATTTTGGTCCATCGGGTTTCTTGAAACTATGAGGGGCCCGCAACCGCGCCCAAGCGCACTGCCTGAGTGCAGGAGACAATAATCCTCCCTTACGAAACCAAATCCATGGAATGATGCCTTTGTCACATCAAATCTTTTAAGCAGGGCCATCCGGTTCAATGTTTCCACATCTTTTAAAGTCTCCTCAAATTCAATATCACAATCCAGTTTGCCGTGGGTAAGTGCATAAAAAATAAAAGTGTCATTAGGACATGGTGAATAACCCAGCGAGATCTTCATTATAGTCTCCTGACCAATTCACTGACAGCCTTACTGCAATTTGTAACTGCGAGAGAGATATTCCAGTTCTTAAGATCCCTATCCTCGATGATATTGCTTATTCCCCGGATCTCGATCATGGGAACTTTATATTTTGCACAAATATGAGCTACAGCAGCCCCTTCCATGTTTTCACAGATGCCATTAAAGCGTTCCTTGATAATTTCCCCTGTTTTTCGGGTTCCTGAACACTGCGATACTGTTATGAAATTTCCTGAATGGACTTTTAAGCCAATATCCTTTGAAGCTTTAATAGCAAGATGCAATAATTTCCCATCCATCTCAAAAGTATTAAAATATTCCAGGTCATTTTTCAAAAGCGGAAAACCTGTGAACTCCATGGATTTCCAGCCATCGGGGGTCATTACACCTTCCTCGCCATAATTTTCACTGACAGCTATGACAACATCCCCTATCCCTGCCTCGGTATAAGCGCCACCGATACCGAAAAGTATCATTACATCCGGGTTTTGTTTTTCAAGTAAAAGTGTTACAGAATGCGCTGCATTTACTTTGCCAATCCCGCAATGTGAAAATAGAATTGGTTTCCCATACAAAAATCCATTTGATGTAACACCCACGGTTCCATCCGGTAACGGTTCAATACTGTGCCTCAATTCCCTTGATTCAATCGGGGTAGGTGCAATAACTGCAATGTTGTGCATATAGCAGATATAATTGTTTCATGGGATATATCTTTTATATGATTTTCCTGTTCCAGGAAAAGAGAGATGGCTTGCAAGAACCAGGAGAGTTGATCTAATCCTTCACGATCTATTTTCTTGTTATCATTATTTTTCCATATGAACAAAAAAGGAAGTTGCATCGAGGGTGGGGGATTATGGTGGAAGAAAAATTGTTATGCAACTTCCTCACAATTACTATGTATGGAATTGCTAGTATTTATATTTTACGCAAAAAATCAACATTTGAACAAACCCCTTCATTTCTACTGGAAAACTTATACTTCATCAAAAACGCTTGTTATAGAACAATTTATGCTTAAAAACCATATTTTTTTAGTAATGTTGATGAATATTATTTGTGCAATATCTCACTTTTATAAAGATGTGGTTTTCCAGAGACATTGATTAAGTTTATATACTGCTCGCACAATATATTGCATTGTGCAAAGGTTGCTCATTATGTTCCAGGTGATCATCCGTGTATATAATCTGGAGATACAATGAATTCTAATATGGAAACGGACGCAAATGATTATTTAAATGCCCTTGAAAAAAGGCTTCAGTCGCTTGAACGCAGGGTTGGGGAGATAGAATCCAGTTTCAACCCGACAGTCGAAGATAAGGTTGCTTTATACCTTACCGTACCTGACAGTTTAAGAAAATCCCTTTTTGCAGTCTCAGCGCTTTCAAGAGCCACAGCTGATGAAGTATGTATCCGAACGGGCCGCCACAGGTCGATCGAGAATAAATATCTCAACGAACTTGTGCGGGCAGGATGGCTAAAACGTGAACGTACAGGGAAAAAAGTGTATTATTCATCTCTAAAAATGAAAGAGGCAGAATCCCCTGAAGTGATCGGATATATTGATGAACTGGACAAGAAATTAGACGAGATACTGAGTTAATTTATGGATATTGATTTTATTATTTTATTGTTTGAGGGTATAAAGTATGTGGATAAGTTTTCACTCATATAAAGGCGGAACTGGCAAGACGAATATTTCCGGGAATCTCGCATGCTACCTGGAAACCAAGGGTTTTAAAGTCGGATTGATAGATACTGACGTTTCAGGTCCGGGCATACATGCACTTTTTAGCCTGAAGATAAAAAAGACACTGGTAGATTTCCTCCAGGGGAAAGCCGGGATTGATGAGATCGTTTACAGGCACGGCGATGAGGAATTATATATAATCCCATCCGATGCAACCGAGGAAGATATTGTCAGTTTCTCAAAAGATCCTTCAAAGGCGAAAGAAAAGTTCCAGTCGCTGCTTCGGGATTTCCAATCCAGGTATCATCTTGACCATATAATATTTGATTGCAGCCCGGGTTTGAACCGGTCAAGCCTCCTGGTCATGGGGATGTCGGAAATAGGCATAGTAGTATCTACACTGGACAAGCAGGATATTCGTGGGACTTATGTTATTTCAGGGGTTGCCAGGCGTTTGAGATCCAGACCCCGGATATTGTTCAAAAAGCTCCCGAAAAATAAGTACGAAGCTTCAAAAGAAACACTGGAAGATCTTAGCCGGAAGATAGGTCTTGAACCTATCGGGGTTATCCTGTATGACGAGGCAATGGCAGATGCATGGTCAAGAAAGATCATTATTCATGAATTTCCAAATTCGGAATACAGTAAACAGATCGCGCAACTCTGGGATCGGATAATTCACTCAGCCGGTTCGCCATAAATGTGCGCTTTTTCTTCTACCTCAAGCTCTAATTTTTTCTTTTCTTCAGGAGTCAGGCTGAACAGATCTTTCAGATATCTATCCATATCCATGTCTCCAAAGATCAGCTCGCTTCCGGTAAAAGAAAATGGTATGCTCAATTCCTTGCTACCGACAAGCGCATGGATCTTATCGGTCCCAACATGGATAATTATATCAATAAGTCCCAGCAATTCGGCATCAACGCTGCCTGGTACGGCTTTGTTTGCGAGCATTGTAACAAAACCCCCTCCTTCCGCCCTGATCTTTGTGTCCAGGTATTTCAGTGGACGTACGATCACATCTGCCCGATAAAGCGCCGCAAGAATGCCCAGGTTATCAAACATCACAAGCGAACCGGGATGTTTTTTCATTAATTTCCCGGCTTCCATGATCATGCACGCGTAATCCATTGGTGCGCACCTGGTTGTCTGTGTCGTTATGTTCCTGTCCCCGGTTATAGTCGCATCCACAAACCATAATCCATTCTTCGATCCTGTAACGGAGAGCTCGTATGATGAGAACTTATCAAAAATCGTATTTGGCGTGTCCCTCAGGCATACCCAGATAACAGTCTGCCCCGCGCGGATAGTTTCATACATTATATGATATACGATTCGCTCGGTTGGCGTCTCCAATGAGCCAACAAAAACGCTGCTCCTGCCGTAAAGAGCAGTTCTTAATTCCGTAATTATATCCTTCGGCATAATAATGCAGATAAGGCACATGAATGGCATTAAAGATTACTATTATGGATTTTGATGACCCTGATTCACATCCTTTTCACAACTCCATATATATACTTTACACTGATATTAAGATACATTTAAAAAAACTTGTGAGCATAAAAAAAATGATCCACATAAAAACATTATTACAGCTTGCGATGATCGCCATAGCGCTCGCAGGAGCATTTCTTGTCGCAAATACCAGTGTAATCATGCGAAAAAAAGTAAACATGAAGCTGATCGGGGCAAAAGCGTTCCTGAATGAGTCTTTCTTAAAGGATAGCTGGATGCTTATTTATGTGATATGTTTCCTGTTCCTGATAATTGCAGTAATACGTTTGAATGAAATGCTGGGATTTTTAGTTGGAGAAGGTGATTATCATTTGTTGGAGGATTCGATACTCCTGGTAATAATGGCGTGCAGCGCTGTATCGCAATATAAATGGTTCCGTCTTGTAAGGCCCGTTGTAAATGATATATATACATCGGAAAAAAATAATGACGAAATTGGATGATACCGGATATTTCTGTTATCAGCATTGGAGCTAAAGTTATATATGGTGCCTGAAATTATGAATAGTTGATGGCACGAAAACTGGTTTCCCTGGATTTACAGATTCTTAAGAAACTTGCACCTGAGCTAACAGACAACACATGCGGGCATGCAGGATGGGAATTCAGGTCGGTGCTACCTCCTTTGAGCCAGCATGTTTCGAATTCACAGAGTGATTTCAGGGAACGATTATTGAGACTTTCCGATGATGAATTGAACTACCTCGTTAATCTTATTTTTGAAGGAATGGAAAGTCTTCATTGCGTCAGGAATGAACATGTAGATGCTCTTGTTGAAGTCGTTGGAACCAGGATATCGAAGGTAAAAGCAACCGAATTGCTCCAGCTATACAAATTCGCAGGTGACTGAATATGCCGCACATTATGGAACTTTTCGGAAAAGCGCGTGTCATTGTAAAGGATGGGAAGGTTGTGGAAGTCAGTGAACCGATGGCGGATTGGTGCCCGATTTTCAGTAAGGTTTCAAATGTTTCAAAGCTGACTCGTGAAGAAGCAAAAAAAAACATGGAGTACAGGATACGTGAAATCGGCATGTTCACGCCAGGAAGGAGGTTCGATTATGGCGTTTTTGTCAATTTTGGCGCAAGCGAGATAATGATGACGGGACTCAGCCGCCGGCTCATTGATTGTACGGTCACTGTATGCGATGGCGCAGGCACCGTCATAACTGATAATCCCGGACTAGTACAGGGCATGGGCGCATTGATGTCCGGGCTTATTGAAACAGAGCCTATAGCGGAAATAATAACAGGGATCGAATCGCGCTGCGGCTTTGTTCTTGATAAGGAAAAAGCTAAAATTGACCAGGTAAATGGTCTTAAAAAAGCATGTAAACTTGGTTATACTAATATCGCCGTAAGCGTTGTCTCAATGGCGGATGCTGTGAAACTTCGTGCGATAGAGAAGGAAAATAACATCGACCTGATCCTTATCGGGGCGCACCTGACAGGAGTAGAGGGAGAAGAAGCCGGAGATCTTATAAGGGAACTGGATATAGTCACAGGATGCGCCTCCAAAATGGTGAGAAGCCTTGTGAAACCCCTTATCCAGGCTGGCACTTCTGTTCCCATGTTCGCATTGACACAAAAAGGCAAAGAATTGATCATTGAGAGAGCAAAGGAAATAGATTCACCGATACTTGCCAGCACCGCAGACCTGCCTGTCCTGCCAGAACATAAACAGCCCAGGCCGCTAAGATAATGGGCTTTTATCCGGAATTTTTAGAATAGGTACAGTCATCCCATTTTCCTGGCGGCAAGCTCGATAGCCTCAAAAAGGCTGTCCCTGGGCATGATGATGGCCACAGGTATTCGAAGCACCTTTTCAATTGTGGTACTTACTATTGGTGCGCAAACAACTGCTTTTGCACCATCCCTTTCAGCTTTTATCGCGGCTATGATGGCTTCTTCCATCGAGGTTGCCGAATATTCCCTGATGGTAAGAAGGCGATCTTTTATCTTGAGTTTCTTCTCTGTGATGAGGTCAAGTACAGGCCGGGCTGCTATTACAGCGATGAATCCGGATTTTTCCCCATCGGGCTGATCCTTTCCTTCAAGTTTGCGCAAAACCGATATTATTTGCCTCAAGGTTTTTACATTTGGTTCCCGGTGGCCTGATAATAACTTGTATATGGTGCTTGCCGGGATACTGGACTTTTCACTGAATTCACCGGCGGTCATATGCAGTTCATCTTTTATCGTCTTTGCTAATTCCTTGATAAAGGCCTCATCCGATTCTACTAAAGCTTTTATTAGATCATCTGCTGTCATAGTCTATCAACAACTGTACATTTTATCATCCAGGGAATATTTATATAACTAAAATAGGAGAAGGGGGCGTGGCTGCGCCCCTGTTTTCCAGATAAAATAGCCGGATGGAATTGGGAAATACAACCGCTATATGCCAGATTCCTATCTGTCATAATTAATGGTAGAAATTGGGACAGTATTTAAGTCTTTTCATGGAAAACATAATTTTTTCCTGGAAAGATATAATCCTTTCCTGATGAGGGTAAAAAACCATTATTTTATACTTTTGTCCATTAACCTATAAGAAGCTGTACACAGGATTGTAGGGTCAATGATATTGAATTTCAATGGAAATTGGTTCTAAAAACCTCATTTCTTGATTTTCCAGAAATATAACGCAAACGTAATTATTATTACAACAATGACAATATCCAGTCCGTTAAAAAATCCGATAATATCCTTCCAGTAGGGACCCATCCTGAAACCTACGTAAGCAAGTCCGAAACACCACGGCAATGAACCAAGGAAGCTGTACAGGGTAAGTTTTTTAAGACTATATTTTCCAATCCCTGCCGGGAGAGAGATAAAAGTGCGTACAACCGGGAACAGGCGCGAAAAGAAAACGGCTTTATCCCCATATTTATTGAACCATTCCTCGGCAAGCTCAACATGTTTATAGTTCATGAAAAAGTATTTTCCATATTTTGTAACGAAAGGCCTGCCACCTTTTAATCCTATATAATAAGATAGTACTGAACCTGCCATACAGCCTGCTGCCCCTACGATGGCTATAAGGCCTAAATTGAAGACGCCCATATACGATAAATATCCTGAAAACGGCATTACGACTTCGGAGGGTACAGGCAGTGCGGCGCTCTCCAGAGTCATTAATAGAAATACACCCAGATATCCGATCGATGAAATGAATTGTGTGATGTAATCGGATAAGAACTCAGCAATCATAAATACTTGATATTATTAGAGATTTTAAATGTTTCGGCCTGAAAAAAAATTTTATATGTTACAAGAATTTTTCATTATTAATATTCAAACCAAATCACAAGCTTTAAAAGAACTTACGATTATTCATGAAGAAATTCAGCCGTTGGTTTGAATTCTAAAATTTGTTATATGGAGGAAATAAAATATGGCACTTGATATAGGGATTGCAATAGGACTTTTTATCATTTTCCTGATCGTATTGATCGGGCCATTCAAGATCAAATTAATTGAACAGAACCTGGAAGTATTCTTGTTCATTTGCGGCGTACTTGCCCTGACCATTTCACATTTTGTTACACTGCCAGGTGTGGAAACAGGATGGCGCTGGTCAATAATAGAAGAAGCATTAGTTGCTCCGTTATATATATCCAACAGTTATCATTTACCGATAGGGATCGTGCAGGTCGTACTGGTGGTGGGATTGATCATTTACAAATGGCATAAGCCTATCCACGGTGCAATAAGATCCATGGCTGAAAAATTATCATTAAAGGTCATGGCCTTCATTCTCATCGCTGTTCTTGGCCTGTTTTCAAGTATTATTTCTGCGATTCTTGCGTCTATAATATTAGTAGAGATGGTCAATGCCCTGCCGCTTTCAAGGAAGTCAAAGATAGACCTGACAGTCATAGCATGTTTTTCTATCGGCCTTGGCGCAGCTCTAACCCCTCTTGGTGAGCCACTTTCAACGATTGCCATTTCAAAATTATCAGGCCCCCCATATAATGCAACTTTTATGTATCTCTTTGATCAGCTTGCAATTTATGTTATCCCTGGAATCATCGCCTACGGCCTTATCGGGATGTTCTTCCTGGGAAAAGTGGATCCAAAGGACAAAAGTATGAAAGCCGAGGATTACAGCGAAACATTGAAAGATGTAATAATGAGAGCAGTCAAGGTTTACGTATTCATAATGGCGCTTGTTTTCCTCGGAGACGGTTTCAAACCCATTATCTTCGAATATATCGCCCAATTGCCTCCGGAAGCCCTATACTGGGTAAATACTGTGTCTGCCATCCTTGATAATGCAACTCTGACAGCAGCAGAGATCGGCCCGACATTCACTCAATTGCAGATAAATGCGGCGTTGATGGGTCTTCTCATTGCTGGGGGCATGCTGATACCCGGAAATATACCCAACATAATATCGGCAGGGAAACTTGGCATCACAAGCAAGGAATGGGCAAGACTTGGAGTACCCCTTGGATTTGTAACAATGGTGATTTACTTTATCATCCTTTTCGTACCAAAATACATCTGAAGAAAATCGATAGCACTACCATGAAGAAGTTCAAGATAAAATAGATCGAACTATATGGCGATTGTATCCGGATGAGGAAAAATCGTGATACGAAAAGGAAAGATTTATCATGTATAATAAGGTAGTCGTTAAAAAACTACCTTAAATAGTTTTTTATGGTGATTTGAATTCAATATAGGAGGACATAATAAAATGGTATTAGACTTAACCATGAGTATGGCTATATTGGCACTTTTAGGAGCTCTTGCTACTATTGCGGGATGCCTTGAGGATCTTGAATCCGATGTAGGCTCGCAGAGCAATCCGAACTCCCAGGTACAATTAGCGCCCCAGATGGGGTTTTTGCACAGAATATTTAACAAAGCAATTTCAGGCGAACCTATCAGTAACGGTCTTTCAGCAGTGACCGGCGGTACGGTCGCAGCGGTACTCTTGAATGCGAAGTTCTATCCGTTGACAGCTATCGTAATCGGCTCTTTCATTGCAGCAATCCTTTATGGTATTTATGCGACGACCGCTTATGCCGGAAGGGTCGCAAGCCAGAGCAGGTTTAAGCAGCCGCTGTATATGGATATTATGAGATATACGACCCCTTCGATAATAGGGCATAATTTCATTGTTAATTTTTGTCTTGTGACAATAGCTTATATCCAGTATGCAGTGCTTGGATATCCGTTTTCAATCCCGTTCCTGGCATTGATCTGGGGTATTTCGGTAGGCGCAATCGGCTCATCTGTGGGCGATGTCCATTACGGAGGAGAGCGGGAATTCCAGAACCGTGAGTTCGGGTGTGGCCTGAATACGGCGCTTTCAGGACGCATTGTCAGGAAGGCTGAATCGGGCTTGAGGAACAGCATTGACAATGTCTGGTTCTGCGCCAAGTTCGGAGGACCGGCAACCGGTATCGGTCTTGGTCTCACTGTTTTCTTTTCAAGCTGGCCAACTACCATATGGGGCTATACATGGACGGCGATGGGTGTAGGAGTGATAATCCTGGTAGTAATGATTATCCTGAACAGGTTGGTCGAAATCAATGTTAAGAAAGCATACGGACCCTATAAAGAAGATAAGGAAGAAAAGGAGGCTGGTGCAGTTGCACATTAGCAGAATCTTTAGGGAGGTTGAATTATAATGGTATTTCTTGACCCAACAACATTAATTGATATTCTATTGATAGGAGTGAGCGGGGCATTAATATGTCTTGCTGTTCACTTCATTCCTGTTGGCGGCGCGCCAGCGGCAATGGCTCAGGCTACGGGTATCGGTACAGGAACTGTAGAACTTGCGGCCGGGTCAGGTCTCGTAGGCCTGATAACGTCAAGCTACATGTATGCTTATGAACCTAATGCTTCCATGCCTCTTGTTATGGCAGCAGGAGCGATGGGGGCAGCCGTGATGCTTGCAAGCACAATGCTTGCCGGCGGTTTAATATACGCATACGGAGTGGCAGTTCCTTTTGCGTCTGCACAGGTCAAAAAAGACCCGATTACAGGCGAGAGACAGGATATTTACGTTTCAAAAGGCACCCAGGGGCAGGGCATTCCCACGATCTGTTTCGTGAGCGGAGTTGTAGGTTCAGCTCTTGGCGGAGCCGGAGGCGGACTTATATATTTTGTACTGATGACATATTATAGCCCATTGATCTCAACCAGTGCAGCTGCAGTGGCAGGAGTATTTACAATGGGAGTTTTCTATGTGAATTCAGTTATCCCATCTTATGGTGTGGGTGGAACGATCGAAGGCGTGCATGACCCCAAGTTCAGGCGTGTAGTTCCCAAAGACGTATTCACCAGCATTGTTGTAAGTATGCTCTGCGGAGTAGTTGCAATATTGATCGCCGGAGGAATGTAAACATGAGCGAAATAAAAGAAATATCACCCAATAATCTTTTGCTTTTTGGGATTATCGGAGGATTGATCGGAATATATCTTTCCCCGGCATTACCTGTAGCAGGATCCTTAGGAGCCATATGCGCTGTCATTTGGGGCTCAGATGCGGTAAGACGCGTTGCGAAATACGGTCTTGGAACAGGTGTTCCTTCCATTGGCCAGATAGCGCTGGGTATGGGTATCATAGCGGCCATGTTCGGTCTTGCTATCATGAAAGCCCAACCACTGGCAGGTCCGGTCGTTGCTGTAATAACAGCATCGGTCATAGGATTTATAATAGGATGGTTTGCCCAGCATGTAATTAAAATGAAAATACCGGTTATGATCCGCTGCATGACAGAAATAGCTGCAGCGGGCGCAATAATCATAATCGGTTATAGTGCTTCCGTGGCAGGGAATTATGACTTCGTGAATAATCTTATCCCCCTGGTTTTCGATAATGGAGTTATTCTCTTTATTTTCTGGGTTGGCGCGGTTGCACTGCTGCATCCGTTCAATGCCTGTCTCGGGCCTGATGAAAGACAAAAGAGAATGTTATATCTTGCTGGTTCCACCGGAGCAAGCACGATGGCTATAGTAGGTCTTGCAGCCACCATGACGCTGGGAACAGCGGGAGCAATTACGATGATCCTTGGAATACTTCTGTGGATAATATTCTACAAGAAATTCTGGGACGAAGTTTATAAGGACGCTGCATCTGTAGTCGGGACCGGATTAATTCCAAAGACGGAGGCGTAAAAATGAGCCATATAAGAGTTGCCCCGGAACTGCACCTGATTTTGAATCCAACAACAGGTGTGATCGCGGAAGAAAAAGATGATGTGGTGGAATATTCACTGGAAGGCGTGAAAACGCAGCTTGACGAACTGGATAAGATCGTTACAGATATGATGAACCAGCTTGATCCCAAGTCAAAACTTATCAATATGTTCCCGGGAAGAGAGAATGCTTCATATAACGCAGGAATTGTTACGAATGCATTTTACGGAGCTGTAATAGGATTCATTGTGTCCTTCTTATTGCTGATAATGTTGAAGCTTGGAGGGATATAAATGGCGAACAAAGTTAAACCGGCAGCAGGATGGCCTGTTGTCAAGGGTGAATACGATGCGGGAAATCCGGAAAATCCCGTAGCTGTAACCACATGCGGGTCACATCTTAAGGGCGCGCCGCAAATAGCTGCAGGCGCATGTATCACTGGCCCGCACAAGACTGAAAATCTGGGTATCGAGAAAATAGTTGCAAATATCATTTCCAACCCCAACATTCGTTTCCTGCTCGTAACAGGATCAGAAGTTAAAGGTCACATATCAGGTGAAGCAATAATAATGCTTCACAAGAATGGGATCAAGGATAACAGGATCGTAGGTTCAACAGGAGCGATTCCTTACATTGAAAACCTGCCTGATGATTCCATCAAGAGATTCCAGGCGCAGATCCAGGTAGTCGAAATGATAGGCACCGAGGACGAAGGTGCGATCATCGCAAAGATAAAAGAACTTGCAGCAAAAGATCCAGGGGCCTTTGCAGGCGAGCCGATGATAATCAAGGTCGGCGAGAAGGAAGAAGTAAAGGAAGCAGGTGGAATAAAGCCGATGTCCGCTGAAATTGCCACTGTCCAGGCAAGGATAAAAGGCATACAGCAGCAGACCATTGACATTGCAAATATGAACAAATTGATGTCAGGCATCTATGCAGGAAAGATAGAAGGCATAATGATCGGTCTTGTCGTTGGATTGACCCTTCTTGGAATTCTGATAGCAGGCGGAGGATAATAAAATGGCAGAGAAAGTATATGAGTACGGGAAAGGCGTACCCACCGTGGTAGCCCCTTCAATGGCTGCCATAGAATCGCTTATAGAGGATATACGGTACAGGGGACAGCTCATAGCAAGGAACCAGAAACTTGAATCCGGTGTTGGCGCAACAGGCGTGATCGGTTTCACGATTGGCTTTGTAATCGTAATGATTACTGTGCTTGTTCCTCCTCTTGTGATGGGGTGATAAGATGGCAGAAAAAGTTCCAATCGTTATCATAGACCCTGAGGACTACAAGAATATCCTCCAGAAATTGAATGACATAGAAGAAAAAATAGAGTTCACAAATTCCGAAATACACCAGAGATATGGAAAAAAACTCGGTCGGGATATCGGAATTCTGTATGGGATTTGTGCTTCGTTAATGATAGTTGTAATATATTTATTACTGCTTCTTTCACCAGCGCTATCAAACCCATTACTGCTTAATGCCATAAAGAAAGCTTTAGGATTTAGTTAAGTGAGGTGCCAAGATGTTCAGATTTGATAAGAAACAAGAAGTATTTGAGTTCGGTAAAATAAAAGTTGGCGGACAGCCGGGAGAATACCCAACAGTACTTGTCAGTACTATGTTTTATTTGAAACATAAAATAGTCTCTGATGAAGACCATGGCGTTTTTGACAAGGCTGCGGCTGAAAAGCTATGGAATACACAGGAAGTCATGGGAGATACCACGGGAAACCCATATTTCAATCAGCTCGTTGGCGAAACGCCGGAAGCTATAAAGAAATATATTGACTGGTTCGTGGAAATTTGCGATGACATACCATTCCTCATTGATTCTTCAGACGGTCATACAAGGGCGGCAGCCGCCAAATACGTCAAGGAGATCGGCGTTGAGAAGCGTGCTATCCACAACTCCATAAATGCCAGTATAGCTGCTGATGAGATCAAGGCTATTAAGGAAAGCAAAATGACATCAGCGATCGTCCTCGCGTTCAATGCCACAAATCCAAGCGTGGAAGGCAAACTTGAAATCCTTGAGAAAGGAGGAACAGGACAGACAAAAGGAATGCTTGATGTGGCAAAGGAAGTCGGGATCACAAGACCCCTTGTCGATGTAGCAGCCACTCCACTTGGAGCAGGTTCCGGATCAACCATAAGATCAGTCCTTGCCATCAAAGGCAAATTAGGATTGCCGGTTGGAGGAGGTTTCCATAACATGGCTTCAGCATGGGACTGGATGAAGAAATATAAGAAATCCGACCCTGACGCCAAGACAGAGTCATGGCCGCCTGTGGACATCGGCACAAACCTTGTCGCACAGATCATGGGCGCAAATTTCCTGCTATACGGTCCTATTGAGAACGTAAAGAAAGTTTTCCCTGCAGTGGCAATGGTTGACATTATGCTGGGGGAAACCGCAAAAGACCTTGGCCTGAGTGTACTGGCAGAGGCGCATCCGATAAAGAAATTGGTGTAATTTACACCGATTTTTTTTACTTTTTTTTCCTAGCAGGGTTTTGAATGATATAAGTTAATATTGATACATCAAGATTTCAACGAGCTCAACTTGGTTCGTTTTAGATCAGTGTAAGGATTGTAATGATCTTTTTTGTTCAAAGAGCACTTTTTTTACATCATCAGGCATTATATTAAGGACAAAATCAAACACTTCAACGGCTAAATCTTTATATATTGTCATAATGACGTTTTTCATAATTTTGGATAATATGATATCCAAATTATATCATTATTTGATCGGTCTAACTAAAAAACGATATATTTGGATATCCTGATATCAAATACGAATTTTGAAAAAAAAAAAGGTGCAAAGATACAGTTTTGTTCCTGTGTCTCGCAGTTATGGTTATTTATTTTATTTAATGCGCCCGCGCACCCATTGGAATAGAGTACATCCACAGGGCTATCAAGCCGAAAAATAATATAACCATTATATATGGTAGCGCTGACGCTTTTGAATCCGGATTACCTGATGCTATTCTGTGAGCGGTATATATCCCTCCAATGACGCCAAGTATTGAAAGTATGTACTGGATAACCTGTATCGTTGGCATATTCAATATCGACATATCCCCGGTGATATTTATTCCCACAAGGGAGGCTGAAGTATATACTACAGACAAACCTTCTCCGAGGAAATGTTTTGCATTATGCGCAAGATGTATCCCAAGTCCAAGGGGAATAAGGGCATAGCCAAAACGAATAAAGTTAGAACCTGTCATATCAAATAAACTATTCTTCACCGAAAGAACCGCTTCAGCGCTCTGGGAAGTTATCAGGCTGGATGTGTCCTTTCTGCTTGAGATAATGCCTGAAACAAGGCTTGCCGCCAGCATAAGGACGATTGGGATAAGCATTGCCCCTGCAAAGATCACTGTCCAGGCATAAGTGAAATTCGTGATTCCTGTTGTATTTTCAAACCAGGTCATAAATGGCTCCCAAACCTGAAGCATGACGACAGTCTGGCTTATCACTATCCCGATCAAGGCCGTAGCAAGGAAAGACACATCAAACCGTGGTTTGTTTATGAACCAGAGTTCACTTGTCGGTGGTCGCGGGGTTATCCTGATCGCATCATGCGGGCACGCTTTTATACAGTTTGAGCAGAAGTTGCAGAACCTGTTTGAGTCCATTGTTCTTGGATATTCGAACATTGAGCATCCTTCAACTTTTTCAGTCCCTTTGTAACAGACAGGGGTCTTGCAGGTTTTGCATATCTCGCTATTGGTCCTGAGTTCAAGCGCCGAACTCATGGAATAATTGCTTGAAAGTCCTCCAAGGAAGCACAGGTAGCGGCACCAGGCACGCTTTTCGAAAACAGCACCCATAAGGACAGCTCCTGTGAAAACAAAAAGCAGGAGATAACCTGTATGGATGGGTGATTCTACAATTCCAGCGATGGAATCAAGCCAGGTAATAATAATGAATGCAAAGATGATGATCCAGACGCCATAATTCTGGAGGATTTTTGGCACTTTCATGTGCAAACCTGCTTTTTTCTGCACTTCATCGCTGACCCTGGAAAGAGGACATACTGAGCACCAGAGTCTTCCGAATAAGAGGAAAAGAACAGGCAGGATCGGCCAGAGCAGTATCCATACCATTACTGCGCCAAAATTATATGATGTCTCACCGCTTCCGAAGAAGAGCTGGAAGACGATAATGCTGAATATTATAAATGTCGGCGCGACGAATATGAGAGGATACCATCGGCTTTTAAGAAGAGATTTAAGCGGGGGATAATTAAGGAAATTTATCTTTTTGAGTTTTTCCGTATTGAAAGCAAAATATCCTGCGACAGCGATAATGCCAAGGAATAATGCTATGACAAACCAGTTTATTCCCCCGTTCATGGCATCGCTGGTTACATGCCCGTCAGGCGGGTTATCCATTACCATACCTTCCATTGCTGCCATGGCAGGTAAAGCCAATACTGCTGAAAGGATCAGGCAAAAAATAGTTAATCGTTTTCTATCCATTATATTTATTCTCCTTCTTTACATCCAATGTAAAGTAAAACTAAGTAAGTAAATAAAGGTATATAAAACCTTCTGGAAGTTGTGAATGTTTCAATTCGTTGATAGTATCCTAAAGTTCAGCACAATTAATCAAAAGCAAGTAGCTGAGGCCAATTATATTCCTGAAAACGTCACCTTTTACAAATTAGACCTCATCCTCTTAACAGAAGTATCTCTACAACTCCCTCCTATCAAAAATTATATGTAGAGTAATGACTTATTTGTAAAATAGTTTTTAAAATAATAGCGGAGGTATTATGGTTTCTACTAAATGGATGGTGGTAATAGCATTGATAATTTTAGTTGTTATATTACCAATAATTCCAAAAGAAAATTGTGCATCTCTGTTGGGAGTTAAAATTGCATGTGTTACAAGGCACGTATCAATAGTTCAATTGATATTAGGAAAATAAAATATAAACCGTAAGAAAATTAGAGTAATTGCTACGGCCTTATCCATTATATTTTTTATTATACCTCTGATTTTTAATAGTACATTTTATTATGGTTGTTTAATTATTTTCAGGGATGCGCGAAAAAACCGTCTTTTCCAGCCAATGTGTAGGCCTACAATGGCCATATGCACCAACCTATTATTTCATAATTTTCAACTTATACCATGTGAAGTATTTACCGTTTCCAAAAAGTATATATTTACATCTGATGTAAAGCAATTATTTACATTTCCTGTAAAGTATGTAAATACATATACATAAAATATAAACGAACAAAAACAAATAATGATTATCATGACTGAGATAAAAATAAAGATAGAAGGAATGATGTGCGGACATTGCCAGGCATCGGTTACAAAAGCGATCTCATCAGTGAAAGGTGTATCTGCGGCCAGTGTAAATCTTGCGGGTAAAGAGGCAACTGTAACCTATGACCCTAAAAAAACAAACCTGGATGCAATAAAGGCAGCTATTGTTGAAGCAGGGTATAAAGCATAGGAGGTCATAGGCTAACGGCCAGGAAAGACAAAGTTAAGTTTTATCAAGAACAAGAAGAGCAATAGGGAAGTGACATGGTTATGAAAGAAACAATAGGCGTTTTTGGGATGACATGCATGCATTGTCATAAAAGGGTGACAGATGCCATTTCTAAAGTAAAGGGCGTCAAATCCGTGGAGGTCAGCCTTGAGAATAAAAGCGCAACTGTAGAGTTCAACGAGGGCGCAACCAACCTTGAAACTATAAAGAAGGCTGTAATCGATGCCGGATATGAAGTTGGTGAAAAGACAATCCAGGAACCGGAAGCAGGGCAAAATGCCTGCCCGGTGGTCATAGAAGATAAGAAAGATACTATTCAAAAACCAGCTCCCAGTTCTGGCGCCGTGACCACGATCTCACTTAAAATTTCTGGCATGACCTGTGCCGCATGCGCTGCCAATATCGAAAATGTGACACGCAAACTTGAAGGTGTCAATTCATCCACAGTCAACGTATCCATTGAAAAAGCATCCATAACCTATGATCCCTCCCTTGTGAGCCAGAAAAAAATTGAAGATGCCATAAAATCGATCGGATACGGTGTTGTGAAGGATAATGTATCATTCGATATCGGAGGTATGACATGCGCTGCATGTGCCCAGAATATTGAAAAAGTCCTGAAAAAACTTAATGGCGTCGAATATGCAGCCGTCAATTTCTCACTTGCAAAAGCTCAGGTCGATTATGATCCTTCGCTCGTTTCCGTGGCCGATATGATATCAGCCATCGAGGGCATAGGATATACAGCATCCAGGAAAATCGATAAAAAAGAGTCGCAGGACAGGGAACAAAAAGCAAGGGAAGACGAGATCAAAAAACAGCGTTTCAACCTGATAATCGCAGTCGTACTTGGAATTCCCATCTCTTTAGGGGATATGTCTGGTATGTTCCCGAACCTTCTCTGGTTCGTTCCATCTTTCCTGGGCGATGACAAAGTGCTTTTTGTCCTGACCACTATCGTAATGATTTTCCCTGGCAGGCAGTTCTTTGTCGGAACCTACAAAGGATTAAAACATGGCGTCACCGACATGAACCTCCTTATCGCAACAGGAACGGGCGCAGCATATGTGGTAAGTGTCGCTGCGACATTCCTTGACCTGGGACCTGGGTATATGAACACATATTATGACACTGCGGCGCTCCTTATCACTTTTATCGTACTTGGCAGGTATCTTGAAGCCACGACTAAAGGCAAAACATCCGAAGCCATAAGAAAACTCATTGGACTTCAGGCAAAGACAGCCCGAATTATCGTGGGAGATGTGGAAAAAGAGGTACCTATCGAAGATGTAAAAACAGGTGACATTGTTATGGTGCGCCCCGGCGAGAAACTGCCGGTTGACGGCATTGTTACCGAAGGTATGTCTGCTGTCGATGAGTCCATGATCACGGGTGAAAGCATTCCTGTGGAGAAAAATCCCGGAAATACCGTAATAGGTTCAACGATCAATAAATCAGGCTCATTCAGGTTCAGGGCAACAAAAGTAGGTTCTGATACAGCTCTTGCCCAGATAATCGAACTTGTTGAAAACGCCCAGACATCCAAAGCGCCCATACAGAAGATCGCCGATGTCGTGGCAGGCCATTTTATCCTTGCAGTTCATGTGATAGCGCTTCTTGCATTCTTCTTCTGGTTCTTTATAGGCTTTGAGGCGTTCGGTGTCGCAGGATCGCCAGCATTTGCAGGGGTCAGTCCATTCCTGTTCTCCCTTTTGATCTCAATAACTGTTCTTGTTATTTCATGCCCCTGCGCGGTGGGGCTTGCAACACCTGCCGCCACTATGGTGGGTACAGGTAAAGGCGCAGAAAACGGCATCCTGATAAAGGGCGGTGAGCCGCTTGAGATGGCGCATAAGCTGAACACCATCGTGTTTGACAAGACAGGGACATTGACGCGGGGTGAGCCACAGCTTACCGATGTCCTCAGCACGGCAGGCTACAGGGAAGAAGAAGTACTGCGCATGGCCGCAATTGCAGAAAAAGGCTCTGAACACCCGCTCGGGGAAGCAATCGTAAAAGGGGCAGCAGCACGTAACATCAATGTGCCTGATGCCGACTCCTTTAAGGCAATAGCCGGTAAGGGGGTTGAAGCTGGATTTGGCGGGAAGCGGATACTTCTTGGCACACGTAAACTCATGGCCGATAACGGAATAGATGTGACTCCTCTCCAGGCATCGATGGAAAAAATGGAAAACAACGGCAAAACTGCCATGCTTATAGGATTGGATAAGCAAGCCATAGGTATCGTAGCTGTTGCGGATACGCTCAAAGAACATTCGAAAGAAGCCGTTGAAAAGCTGCATAAAATGGGGATTGAAGTTGTAATGATCACAGGGGACAATACACGGACCGCGGGCGCCATTGCAAACCAGGTTGGAATCGACCGTGTGCTCGCAGAAGTGCTGCCGCAGGACAAAGCCAGCGAGATAAAGAAACTGCAGGCCGAAGGTAAGATAGTGGCAATGGTGGGTGATGGCATCAATGATGCGCCGGCTTTGACACAATCCGATGTTGGAATTGCCATGGGAGCGGGAACTGATGTAGCCATGGAATCAGCCGGGATCGTTCTTATCAAGAACGATCTTCTGGATGTTGTCGCATCCATCCGCCTGAGTAAGCTGACCATGAACAAGATCAAGCAGAACCTGTTCTGGGCATTCGGATACAACACTATCGGCATACCCCTTGCAGCGGGAATATTGTATCCTTTTTACCATGAGATCATAATAACACCTGCGCTCGCAGCGGCATTCATGGCAATGAGCTCTGTTTCCGTAACGACTAATTCATTACTCATGAAAAGGAGCAGGATAAAATGAAAAGCAAAACAGGCAGGTACAGCATTATAGCAAGCATCGTCTCATCTATCGTTATCGTTGTTGTATTCCTCGCATTTGCGCTTCTGAAAAACAGCGGCAGGACAATCCCATTATATACTGATGTTGATATCATGGCCGGTATGATATTCGTGTTCATCCTGAGCATGATCGTATCGGCGTCTATCTGGCCCGGTATCATAGAAAAACGCCTGAAGTAAATAAATAACGGTTCCGGTATGTCAAAAATAAAAAAGAAACCTGAAGGGAGACGCAATATCGGCAGGACCACAGATGCGGAAAATATAACAAAGAAATTCAAAGCAAAAGGAATGACCTGTAAAAATTGCGAGAGGATTATTGAAAAGCAGGTTAAAACGATAGCAGGGATAAAAAAGATCGATGCTGATTACGCAACAGAAGAAGTAAATATAACATACGATCCCAATAAAACAAATTTTGATACTATAAAAAAGGCGATCGACTCAAAAGGCTACATATGTGAAGAAGATCCGGGAACTAAAAACCTGCTAACGTCGGGCTGGATACTGAGCGTTATCGGGATCGTTGTAATCGTCTATTTTGCTTTTCAATACCTTGAGACAATAGAATTGCCACAGATCAGCCAGAATATGAGCTATGGCTTGCTGTTCATAGTCGGATTACTAACCGGTCCCCATTGTGTAAGTATGTGTGGCGGATTTGTCGTTTCCTATTCCACAAAAGGTATAAAGGAAGGAATAAAACCATACGAGTTGCATCTTGCCTATGGAATAGGGAAGACCTTGTCTTACACAATTATCGGAGCCATCTTCGGTCTTCTGGGAAGCATCATCGCCTTTACCCCATTAATGCGCGGCATAGCGGGGATCCTTGCAGGACTGTTCCTGCTGCTATTCGGCCTGAAAATGCTAAATATTTTCCCGGTCTTAAGAAAGATCCAGTTAGGGACACCAGAATTCATCTCGAAATTCACATACGGGCAAAAGAAAAACCATTCTGGTCCTCTGACGATCGGCCTCCTTAACGGCCTCATGATCGCCTGCGGCCCGCTGCAGGCAATATACATCATGGCGGCAGGCACAGGAAGCTTGATCCAGGGGGCAAAGTTATTATTCGTATTCGCCATAGGTACACTTCCGGTAATGCTTTCTTTTGGTTATATTACAAGCTTTATTGGCGCAAAGGCAACTCATAAAATACTAAAACTTTCAGGGGCAATTGTGATCATACTGGGTATATTCATGATAAACAATGGCCTTGCATTGACAGGAGCAGGCTTTGATATCGGGACAACGATCAATGCTCCAAAAACAACGATAGACTCTGCCTCGCAACAGCCCGCGAATACTGATTTTCAGGAAATAAGGATGGAAGTCACCCGTTACGGCTATGTACCAAATAGTTTTGTTTTGAAAAAAGGAGTTCCGGTAAAATGGATCATTAACGGGAAAGAGCTGACCAGCTGTAATAGTGCGATCCAGGTGCCGGCCCTCGGCCTGGAATTTGAGATCAATAAAGGGGAACAGACTATCGAATTTACGCCAACTGAAGCAGGCACGATAAGATGGAGTTGCTGGATGGGTATGATACAGGGTAGTTTCATTGTGAAATGAAAATTGTTGGATTTTCATACCAGAAGGCTATTGACTTTGGAGCTTTGCATTGCGTTCATTGTGAACTTTACTGTGTAAATACAGGTAGTTCACGGATAAAATCCCATGAAGTTTTCCATTATTAAGCCTGAATAATTATTTAAACAATGGAGATGATTGGAAACATCTCGCCAGTCTTGAAAATAGTGATACTATGGAAATATTCTCAATAATCCTCATTATTGTCGGTCTTATAATGTTTGAGACGATTAGTAGCATTGACAATGCTGTGATTAACGCGGAAGTTCTTTCTACGATGTCGCAGCGTGCAAGAAAATGGTTCCTTTTTTATGGATTGCTATTTGCGGTCTTTGTGGTAAGAGGGATGCTGCCATGGCTCATCGTTTGGGCAACTAATCCCGCTCTTGGACCTGTTAACGCATTCACAGCTACTTTTAGTGAGAATCCTGATATCGCAAAGACGATCGAAGAATCATCGCCCTTTCTTCTGGTAGGCGGAGGCGTTTTCCTGATATTCCTTTTCTTCCACTGGCTATTCATTGAAGCTAAAAATTATGGTCTTCGCGGCGAGCGATTCTTCCATGAACATGGCGTATGGTTCTATGCAATCGTTTCCATTATTCTTACAGTTATCGTCTGGCTCGCGATAAAAAAGAATCCACTTATGGCCTTAGGTGCGGTTGTCGGGTCAACAGCGTTTTTTATAACCCACGGATTTAAACAGAATGCAGAGCAGCAAGAAAAGGAGTTAATGGGCGGCGGGAAGATGAGTGATTGGAGCAAGATATTGTACCTTGAAGTGATAGATGCCACCTTCTCGATAGACGGCGTTGTGGGAGCGTTTGCGTTCACTCTTTCAGTTCCCTTGATCCTTATCGGTAACGGGATTGGAGCTTTTGTTGTCCGTGAATTGACTGTTAAGAATATTGAAAATGTAAAGCGGTATATCTATCTAAAAAATGGTGCGATGTATTCGATATTTTTCCTCGGGATAATTATGATACTCGACAGCTTCGGATATGAGATAAAACAATGGGTGTCGCCAATAATTACAATATGTGTTGTTGGTTATTTCTTTTATAAATCCAGGAAAAATTTGTGAAAAAAAAAGATGGAAAAGTTGTCACTTTTCCATTTAAAACTTCTTCAGGTATTATTCTCATTTCGATGTGTCTATTTATCGATGCTCTTCTCCGTCCCTGGATCTTGTCAATGTCACTTTAACAGTCATGTCTCCCTTCACAACGATGCTTTTGACAATATCACTATAACCTCTCTTTGTCACCTTGTATGAATAAGTACCCAGGACAATGTTAGTGAATATGGCCTTACCGTCATGGTTTGTCTTGATGGTCGTTCCATTCATAGATACTCTCGCATCTTCAATACGGTGACCCCTGCTGTCAACTACTATGAAAGTAACTCTGGCTTTTTCTGTGGATGGTGGGGGTGTAGCCCTGGTATAATTCACTATGTTATCAGTGCTGGTGGATGCAGTATTAAGATTGCCTGCAGCATCCTGGGCCACGCCTGATGCTATTGTGGCTATTACGGTGCCATTTGATAACATGCCGGTGACAGCCACATTATATGTGGCGCCGCTGCCCGTGACTGTTGCGGTGGTTGCTCCTGCTGTGCCGCTCAGGGTCACATCGCCAGTTGCAAAGCCAGTGACAGACTCATTGAACACAACTACGAAATTG
>Ga0172368_10000782_pt1 | contig 45176 bp, 45 predicted proteins | sample Lak11m_FD_114540 | JGI IMG/M metagenome (GOLD analysis project Ga0172368, IMG submission 114540) | Freshwater microbial communities from Kabuno Bay, South-Kivu, Congo - kab_022012_11m | ecosystem: Environmental > Aquatic > Freshwater > Lake | place: Democratic Republic of the Congo: South-Kivu... | reverse complement strand
TGCCGGATTGTCGTGATTGGAAGCGTTGCCATGATTCGTTATCCTCTACGCGCAAGAAATGTCTCTGGGGAGATGACAGGTTACCCATATTTTACCGGTAAAGAAGCGAAATGCCTATCTTGCGAAGCAATAAATCTGTATAATCTGCGAAATCCGTTTCCCGGAGGTTTATCGGATGGTCCATATACATCGCAAAAGCACGCTGGCCCTGCTTGGCGGCGAGCAGTTGCTGCGGGAGGGGCAGCAGTTGCGCTCGTCGTGGGGCGGGCGGGGGCTGGCGGAAGCGCTCCGCGAGTATACCGGAGCGCAGTACGCGCAACTGGTCACCTCCGGCACGGCGGCGCTGATCTCCTCGCTGTTCGCGGCGGGGGTGGGGCCGGGGGATGAGGTGCTGACGGTGGCGTATACCTGGGTGGCGACGGGGGGGGCAGTGCTGCGGGGGAACGCGGTGCCGATCTTTGTGGACATCGACCCGCGCACCTTCTGCATGGACGTGGAGGACGCCCGGCGCAAGATCACCCCGCAGACGAAGGCCATCCTGCCGGTGGATTTCTACGGCCACCCGGCGCCCATCCCCGCGCTGATGCAGTTGGCGGAGGAGCACGGGCTGACCGTCATCGAGGATGCCTGCCAGTCCTCCACCGCGGAGATCGACGGGCGCAAGGTGGGCGGCATCGCGCACATGACCGCCTTCAGCTGGTCGGGCAAGCCGATCTATTCGAGCTGCGGCGGCGGGGCGTATTTGACCAATGACCGCAAGCTCTACGACCGCGGCCTGCTCGGTGGCCAGCACCCGACGGTGATCATGGGGCTGACCGACGACCCGGACGTGCGCCGCTACGCCTCAACCGGCGGCATGGGCGACAACATGCGCGCGGTGGGGCAGGACGCGCTGGCGCAATTGATGGACGCCGACGCCCGCACCAATGCCCGCATCGCCAACTGCGAGCATTTGACGAAGCGCCTGCAGGGCATCCCGGCCATCACCACGCCCTACGTCCGCCCCGGCTACAAGCACGTGTACCACTACTACACCTGCAAGTGGGACCCGGCGGTCTACGGCGTGACGCGCGACACCTTCGTGAAGGCGCTGAACGCCGAGGGGCTTTACGCGGTGGCCTACGTGAAGGACTCCAACTACCACTTCGCCCCCATCAGCAAGCCGGTAGGCGCCGACGACGGGCCGCTGCACCTGCGCGCCATCTTCCAGGAGCGCAACCTGTACGGCAAGGGCTGCCCCTTCCTCTGCCCGCACGTGAAGAACCCGCCGGTCTACGCGAAGGGCGACCTGCCGGTAAGCGAGGAGATGGCCGAGCTGGAATTCTCCATCGGGCAGCCCGACCTGTCCCCGCCGTGCAACGAACGGGACATGGACCGGATCGCCGACGTTTTCGAGAAGGTGATCGAGCACATCGACGAATTGCGAGAGTACCAGCCAGGATAACGCCAGCCGCTACTTCCGATCCTTCTTGCCCGGCAGCACCATGTTCAGCACGATGCTGATGAGGGCCATAATCGCCGCCAGCTTGCCGGCATCGAAGAGTCCCTTGACCACGAAGATATCCGCGAGCGGGCCGTTGGGCGGGTGGCCGAGCCAGTAGATGGCGATCACATAGAGCACGAACGAGACGATGAAGCCGAGGATGCCCAGCGTCAGCAGGTTGACCAGCCCAAAGACGAACTTGAAGATGGCGGCGATGAATCCCACGGCCAGGTTGACGAGACCGAGCAGCGGGGCGATCCAGATGGCGTCGTACCACCCGCGCTCGAACTTGATTCCCGGCTGCACCACCGCCACGGCCAGCACCAGCGCGATGGCCGAGATGGCCCAGTGCCAGAATAGTCGCTTCATACTGCCTCCTCCAGTGATAAGCTGAACGCGTATTATTACAGTTTGCTTATGAAATGGGAGAGGAAGGTTGGAAGAATGGAAGGATGGAAGACTCAATTACGTATTGAGTTTTACGGCCATCCCATCTTCCTCTCTTCCATTCTTCCAGTCCGTATCAGATGATAATTCCCTCATGGGCAAGCAGCGCCTGCTTCCACGCCAGCCCGCCGAGAAAGCCGGTCAGCCGCCCGTCGCTGCCCAGCACGCGGTGGCAGGGGATGACGACCGGCACCGGATTGCGCGCCAGCGCACCGCCCACCGCACGGGCCGCGCCGGGTGAACCGATCACTGCTGCCAGCTCGCGATACGTGCGCGTCTCGCTGAAGGGGATCTCGCGGCAGGCGGATAACACGCATTGGGTGAACGGCGGAAGCTTTTGCAGATCAACCGGAAGATCGTTGGGAAAAGGCTGTCCCTGCAGGTATCCGGCAAAGGCGTCCGCCCAGGAGCCTTGCAACGGCGGCGCCTCCGGGCCGTCAAAGGCCACGCTGGCCAGCCCGCGTTCGCCGACACTGACCAGCAGCCGCCCCCAGGGTGTCATCACTGTTCCACAGCAGGATTGGGACATGCGGGATAAGTTCGATGTCGAGGGTGAAAAACCTTTCCGGTAAGCACTACAAGCAAGCGTAGTTCGTAGTAGCGCCGTCAGGCGCGTGCCCGTTCACGAACTTAAAGCTCGTGAGGAATTATGAAGAGAACGTTTTCTCTTTAGTTCCTCACGAGCTTTCTGTGCGTCAACGGGCACGCGCCTGACGGCGCTACTACGAACTACGCTTGCTTGTTGAACGAGGGGCTTTAAGGTTGCGTTGCTTTTGCCGAAGCGGCCAGATTTTGCCACAGCGTGTCGCGATCGATGACGTTCAATCGCTTGAGGACGATGAGGCCGGCGCCGACGACCGGCGGGAAGGGGGAGAGCATGGGCACGATGTTCGGCGCGTAGGAGCAGACGCGGGCGCAGAGATGATCCCAGAAGATGGCCGAGCATTGGGCGACGCTGCCGTGGCCGATGAGGGGGCAGGGACCGTCCTGCAGGAAGCCGGCTTTCTCGATGACGCAGAGGATCGTTTCCGCCATGGCGGTGGCGGCGTCGTGCAGGATGTCGCGGGCCACGGCGTCCCCGGCGCGGGCCTGCTCGTCCACGATTTTTGCCAGCGAGGCGATCTCCGCGCGGTCCGCAGGGGGCTTGATCATGTAGACCAGCAGGGCATACGGACGCGGCGGCTTGCCGCTGACCAGGCCCAGCGCTTCATGTACCGGCCCCACCAGCGATGTATGGTACCGCGGCGCCCAGTCAGCGCGCCCCACCGCGCGGATGGCCTGCGAGCCGATGTAGAAGGCGCCACCGTAGTCACCGAGATACGGCCCCAGGCCGTCCAGCCGATGCGAGCGACCGTCCCGCGTGCGCGCCTGGATGACCGCCCCGGTGCCGGCCACCGCCACGATACCGTGGGTCTGCTCGCACATGGCGAAGGAGGGATCGCCCTCGTGCATGTGGTAGGCTTTGATGATTTCCGCGTGCTCCTGGAACAGGCCGAGCACGCTTTCGAGCAGATGGGAGGTGCCCACCACGTGCAGTTCATGGCAGCGCAGGTCGCCGAGGGAATCGCGAATGGCCGCAGTGATGGCGGACAGGCTGCGACCGCCGCCGACCACCGTGCTGCTGCTGGCCGGGTCGCTCCAGGTGACGCGGTTCCAGCGCAGAATGGTGCCGTCATCGCGCGCGAGCAAGGCATCGCATTTCGTGCCGCCGCTGTCTACCGCCAGTACATACCGCCCTGCTGCGCCCATCGGTTCCCCCTCGTGAGTCCGGTGTGTATGGTAGGAGGAAGACGGGTTCCTGTCAACAGAAGGTTACAGGTGACCGTGAAATGCAAAGTGCAAAATGCTGATTACTTTACCCTATCAGTAACTGTCGGTATGACAGGACGAGGTAGCCCCACACCATATGCGAATGCAGTATTTGGACATGTGTTTATGTATTACCAGGGGTTTGCGGGCGCCATGTCCCAGGCATGTATTGACGAAACCAGCGCATCGCCATCGGCGAAGAGCACAACCCCCAGGCTGTCGTCACGCGTGGGGTAAATGCGCTGCGTCAGGCATTGCCGGCGGTTGGCATACACTTCCAGGATCGAGCGATCGATGAAGATGCGCAATGTGAGCGGCTCGCCGGGCTCCAGCGCAAACGGCGCTTCCTGGGCGGTGACGGGCGGGTTCACCCCGCCGGGCACGTGGAAGGTCATCACGTAGGTGCCGCAGGTGATATCGGTCGCCAGCGTCGATTTCGCCACGTCGATACGCAGGCATCCGGCGGCGGCATCATACTCGATCACTGTCTCCTCGCTGCCGTCGGGGGCGCGGCGGACTTTCACTCCACAGCGTTGCGAATTGCCAGGATCGATGGTGATTTCCAGCTCAAGGGTATCGCCGCGCACGTCTTCAAGGACGAAGGGAGTGCCGGCCTTCAGCGGAAGGTTGGCATGTTGGCGCGGGTTCGTGCGCAGTTGCGCCAGCTCCTCGACGGGCTCGATGCAGAGCGTGTGGTCGGGCGCCAGCGTGAGCACCCGCGGCAGCGTCATCGTGCCGCCCCACGCCGCCTGTTCGCGCGGGCGCGTCTCGAGCGCCCAGGTCCACAGAATGCGGCGGTCGTGGTCGTCCAGCAGCGTTTCCGGCGCGAAGCAGGTGCCGCCGGGCCAGTTCATGCGGCGGTGCAGCTCGGGGTGGAATTGTTCGTCTTTCCACTCGCCCACGTAATAGCGGCACCCGCGGGAGTGGCTGATGCACAGCAACACATGGCGGTCGCCCAGCGGGAAGAAGTCAGGGCAGGAGATATCCTCGAAATCATCGATGCCGGGCATGTCGTGGGTCAGCAGCTTGCCGACGAATGCCCAGCGGTCGAGGGTGTCGGCCTTGAACAGCGTCGGCGGATTGCCGCCGAAGACCGCATAATAGTTATCCCCTTCGAGCCAGCCATGGGGGTCCCAGGATTGATACAGCTTTGACTCCGGGCTGTCCGGCGCCGGGTTGGGCACGATGGGGTTCGACGGTAGCTTCGTCCAGTGATCGAGCGCCGGTTCCGCGCTGGTGGCGATACAGTTGCCGGCGTCGCAGCCGTGATACAGCAAGGTCGCTTCACCGGCTTTATTCACGAAGCAGTTGCCGCTGAAGATGCCGTGATCCACGTCGTCCGGCGCGGGAAACAACGCCGGCTCATGCCAGCGCCAGTGCACCAGGTCGTGACTCGAAGCATGCGCCCAGCAATGCCCGCGATCGTCTTGTATAATATAACAGAGGTGGTAGCGGCCGTGCCAGAAGATGGCGCCGTTCGGGTCAAACGGCATGCAGAACCCTTCCGGCGACACGAAGTGATATGTTGGCCGATGGGGGTCGTTCAGCAGCAGCGTGCGCAGCCGGCGCTGGGCGGCAACGAGATCGTTGATATTCTCCATGGCAACCTCCGACGGGGGGTAGGTTCGCCTTGATGGAGCTGGCTTCCTGCTTTTGATCGGGCAGTTGTCTTTCGCGCCGGAATTACAACGTCACGCCGTCCTTAAAGATGGCGATTTCGCGGAAGCCGTTCAGCTCGTTCTTCGCCGGCTGGCCGGAAGCCACCTCAAGCACGGTGTCGAAGAGCTGATGCGCTGCCTCGTTCATGCCCGTGCCTTCCAGCAGCACGCCGGCGTTGACGTCGATCCAGTGCGGCTTGCGGGCGGCGAGGGTGCTGTTGGTGGCGATCTTCACCGTCGGCACTGGAGAGCCCAGCGGGGTGCCGCGGCCGGTGGTGAAGAGGATGAGATGAGCGCCGGCGGCGGCGAGCACCGTCTGCGCCACAATATCGTTGCCCGGGCCGGCCAGCAGGTTGACGCCCGCGTGGGTCACGCGATCGCCGTATGCCAGCACGTCCATCACCGGGCTGGTTCCCGCCTTCTGCGTGCAGCCCAGCGACTTTTCCTCCAGCGTGCTGATGCCGCCCGCCTTGTTGCCGGGCGAGGGGTTCTCGTAGACGGTCTGCCCGTGGCGCAGGAAATATTCCTTGAAGTCGTTGATCATCGCCACCGTCTTCTCGAAGGCGGCGCGGTCGGTGCAGCGGTTCATCAGCAGGTGCTCAGCGCCGAACATCTCCGGCACTTCGCTCAGTACGGTCGTTCCCTCGCAGGCAGTCAGCAGGTCGGAGAAGGCGCCGACCAGCGGGTTGGCGGTGATGCCGGAGAAGGCATCCGAGCCGCCGCACTTCAGGCCGACGATGAGGCGGGAGACGGGAACGGGCTGCCGGGTGAAGGTGGCTGCATAGGCGAAAAGCTCTTCCAGCAGGCGCGTGCCCTCTTCATATTCGTCCTCGACATCCTGGCAATTGAGGAACTTTACGCGGTCAGGATCGGTCGTCCCCAGCACCTTTTTGAATTCGGCCAGGTGGTTGTTCTCGCACCCCAGGCCCACCACCAGCACGCCGGCGGCATTGGGATGCTGCACCAGGCCGGCGAGGATGCGCTGGGTGGTGAGATGGTCGCCGCCCAATTGCGAGCAGCCGTAAGGGTGGGGGAAGGCAAAGACGTTCTCCCCCGCCGCCTGCGCCAGCCGCTCCGCCACCCGGTTCACGCAGCCCACGGTGGGGATGACCCAGATCTCGTTGCGGATGCCCACCGTGCCATCTGCGCGCAGGTAAGCCTGGAAGGTACGCTCGCATGGGGCTGGTTGTGACGGCGTGGTGGTGGGCGTATAGGTGTATTCCAGCAGATCGCCCAGGTTGGTGGCCAGGTTGTGCGTGTGCACCCACGCGCCGGCCGAGATGGGCGCGGTGGCATGACCGATGGGGGCGCCGTATTTGATCACATCCTGACCGGCCGCAAGCTCAACCAGCGCCACCTTGTGCCCGGCGCCGATCTCTTCGCGGATGCGCACGGTCACTTCGCCGACGCCCACTTCTTCGCCGGGAGACAACGGGGCCAGCGCCACCGCCACGTTGTCCAGTGGGTGGATGCGCAGCAGCTTCATGCCGATACCTCTTCCGTCACGATGTTCCGCATGGCCTCCGTCACGCCGTCGGCCAGGATAGCCTGCAGATCGGCGGTGACCAGTTCCGCCAGCCCGGGGATGCTCGTCAGGTCCTGCCCCCACCAGTCGGCATGGGCGAGGATGCGGCGGCAGAGGGCCGGGACATCGCCGGCAAGCTCTTTCCACGCGGCGGCGAATTCCGCCAGCACCGGCGTGTCGTCTTTGATGGCGTAGGGCTGCCCGTCGCGGCTGCCCTGTAGCGCGCCGTCGGCCGGCTCTCCGCGGTAAAAGGCGATCAACGCCGCCAGCGAGAAGACCAGCGTGGTCGGCAACTCGCCGTTCCGCTGATGATATTGCAACAGCGACGGCAGCACGCGCACGGCGAACTTGGACACCGAGTTCAGCGTGATGGAGAGCAGCAGGTGGCGGATGAACGGGTTGCGGAAGCGCTCCAGTACCGCTTCGGCGAAGGATTGCTTCTCCTCTTCCGGCAGCTCCAGCGTGGGGATGATCTCGCGGAACAGTCCCTGCCTCATGTAGGCGCCGATCAGCGGGTCCTCGACGGCTTCGCGCACCGTCTCCTTGCCGGCCAGGTAGGCGGCCAGCACGGTCATGGTGTGCGCGCCGTTGAGGATGCGCACCTTGCGCGTGCGGTACGGCTCCAGGTTGTCGGTCCAGATCACATTCAGCCCGGCCTCGGTGAAAGGCAGCTCCTCACGGCAGTCGCCCTCGATCACCCACAGGTGGAAAAGCTCGCCGGTGTCGAGCAGCTTATCCTCATAGCCCAGCTCCGCGCAGAGGCTGGCCGCTTCATCTGCCGGGTAGCCGGTGACGATGCGGTCGACCAGCGTGTTGAGGAAGCGGCAATGCGCCTCCACCCACGTGCGGAAGCCTTTTTCCAGCTTCCAGGCTTCGGCATGCTGCAACACCGCGCGCTTGAGATTGTCGCCGTTACGGTCGATCAACTCGCACGGGATCAGCACCATCCCCGCTTTCGCCGCGCCGGCGAAATGCCGGTACCGTGCATAAAGGAAGGCGGTCACCTTCGCCGGGAAAGAATTCGGGCAGGTATCGGCCGGCTTCGGCTCCGCCACGTAGGCGATGCCCGCCTCGGTGGTGTTGGAGACAATGAAGCGCAGCTCCGGCAGCCGCGCGCAATCTAGATAACCGGCCCAGTCGGCATACGGATTGATGCCGCGGCGAATGGCGGTAATCAGCTCGCGCTCCTCCGTCACCTCGCCGTCGCGCAGCCCGCGCAGCAGCAAGGTATACAACCCCTCCTGCTCGTTCAGCATCGGCACCATGCCCCGCGCGATCGGCTGCACCACCACCACGCTGCCGTTGAATAACCCCTTCGCGTTCAGCCGGTTGAACATCCAGTCCACAAACGCGCGCAGAAAATTCCCCTCGCCGAACTGCAGCACGCGGACCGGATATTCGTCAAGCGGACCGACGACGACCTTCCCTGCCGCTTCCGCGGCGTCCCAGCAATGTGATGAGCGGTTGAGTTGTGCCATGATCGTTTCTTTCGTTGACAAAGACAGACGAGCGGTGGAGGCGAGATTCTCAGTCTGGAAGGGTGCGAGAGCCCCGCCGGTGATAAGAAAGCTTGCCTGGATTCGAGTGGGGCTCTCGCACCCTTCCAGACTGTGAATCTCGCTTCCACCGCTGAACTATTTCAGGTTAAACAGCCACCGGCGCCAGCACCGCGTCCACCGCTTCCTCGAAGACCTGCAGCGACTCGCGCAGGGCATCCTCGGGGATGGAGAGCGGCGGGGCGACCTTCAGGCAATCGCCGGAGCCAACCGGGGCGAACATCAGCAGGCCGCGGTAGAGGCATTCCAGGTTGATCTTCAATGCCGTCTCGGTGTCCGGGTCCTTGGTGCCGGGGTGCACCACCAGGATGCCGGCGACCATGCCTTTGCCCAGTTTGATGCCCAGGTGGTCGGGATACTTGGCCTGGATGCGCGCCAGTTCGGGCTGCAGGATGCCGTCGCCCACTTCCGCCGCGCGCTCGGTCAGCTTCTCGCCGAGCAGCACCTTCAGGTTGGCGATGGCGGCGGCCACCGGCAGCGGGGAACCACTGTGCGTGGAGGTCATCGACCCCGGCGCGTAGAGGCCCATGATGTCCTCGCGGCCGATGACTGCGGAGATGGGCAGCGACGAGGAGATGCCCTTGCCGCAGGGGATCAGGTCGGGGGTGATGCCGTAGTGCTGGAAGCAGAACAGCTTGCCGGTGCGCCCGAAGCCCGCCTGCACCTCGTCCATGCTGAGGACGATGTCGTATTGGCGGCAGAATTTTTCCAGTTGCTGCGCATACTCGACCGGCATGAAGTGCGGCCCGCCGCCCTGGTAGCTCTCGGTCATCACGCCGGCGATCTCTTCCGGCTTCACGCCCAGGTCGTTGATGGTACTGAGGAACAGGTCGAACGAGGTGTTCGGGTTCCGGTAGCCGTCGGGGAAGGGCACGGTGATGAACGATTTGTCACGGTCGATGATCCACGATTTGCCGTTTTCACTGCCGCCGGCAAGCTGCGAGCCCATGGTGCGGCCGTGGAACCCGTTGCTGAACCCGACGAAGTATTTCTTCTGCGGGCCGTACTTCTTCAGCGCGTAGGTTTTGGAGAGCTTGACGCAGTTCTCCGTCGCCTCGCTGCCCGAGCTCAACAGGAAGGCTTTGTACTTCTCCGGGTCCGGCGAAATGGACTGCAGCATGGCGGTCAGTTCCGCGCGCTTCGCATGCGGGAAGACGTAAGTAGCGAGCAGGCCCTGGTCGATGATCTCCTGCAGCGCCGCCTTGATGGCCGGATGGCCGTGCCCGATGTTGGTGATTAGCACCCCGGACGACCAGTCGATCCAGCGGTTGCCATACGGATCGCTGACCGTGCTGCCTTCCGCGCTGTGCCAGATAACCGGCGGCTGCCCCTGCATGGAGCGCGGCTCGGATTTGCGCAACTGCTCGAAGATCGGCAGCGACTCCGGCACCGGCAGCGCCGTCTTGATCGTGCGATATTTCGTCTCCACGGTGGGGACAACCACCGGGGTCAAATCGTATTCAGCCATTAGTCTCTCCTTCTCTTCTCTGATCCGCAGATTGAAAAGATTAAAAAGATTTTACTTCGTGAATAGTTGTTTGTAGTAAGCTACGCAGCAAAGCGAAGTAGCGTTCGTTAATCGGAAAGCTTACCTATCAACGACGGCACTTCGCTGCGGCTACGTGCCTTACTACAAACAACTATTCATTTCAATCTTTTCAATCTGCGGAGAAAAAACCTCAAACCTTCGCGCCGACTGTCACGTGCGGGTGGGCGCCGTATTCGATCTGCACGGGCAGGCCGTCCTGCAGGATGGAGATGCGGGCGGCTTCGGTGACCAGCTCGTTGATGGAGCTGTTGCGCGGGGTGGCGATGATGCCCCGGCGGTCCACCTCGGCGATGATCTCCTGCCGCTTCGCCAGCGCTTCGTTTTCAGGCAGGCCGGCGGTCAGCTCTTCCATGCGCAGCATGGTGGCCAGGTTCGCCTCTACCGAGTCGTAGCCGTAGCCGCAGGGTCGGTAGCCTTCGCCTTCCCACGGCACGTAGCGGAAGAAGTCCGGGTTGATGAACTTGTGGTGCGCCGCGCCGGGGGCGTTCTGCAGGTAGCTGTGCGTCACGCCGCGGAACTGGTCGTCATGCTTGATGAGCGCGCCGTTCTCGCCGCCTTCGCAATACATCACCAGGCACTGGTCGTTGCTGCCGGAGCCCATATCCGGGTAGCCCAGCCCGTTCAGCACGGTCAGCAGCGCGCCGTTTTCGTAGCGCACGCGGCCGGTCGACCACATGTAGCCGATGTTGCCGTTGGGGAAGGCGCCCTTGATGCCGGTCACCGCCACCTCGACAGGCTTCAAGCCGGTGATGTAGTAAACCAGGTCCACATAGTGGCAACCGACGTAGGTGAACGGGTCGCTGTTCTCGCAGGTGAACCAGTTCTGGAAGTTACTGTGACGGTAGTAATATGGCTCGATGAGCTTGGCCTCGCCCAGCTTGAAATCGCCGAACTTGCCCTGAGCGTAACTGCCGCGGGCAATCAGCGCGCGGCGGTCAAAGCGCTTGTGGTACTCGATACCCACGAACAGGCCCTTTTCCCACGCCAGCGCCGCCACTTCCTCCGCCTGGTCGTATTTCAGCACCAGCGGCTTCACGCACAGCACGTGCTGGTTCGCTTCCAACGCCGCCTTCACCGCCGCGTAATGCATGTTATCCGGCAGCGCGACGACGGCGATGTTGCGTGCCGGCATCGAGGACAGCACTTCCTGGTAGAGAGTCGGGAAGCCCATGTCCGCCGGCTGCGAGAAATCGGGATACGCCTTGAATTGCTGCCCGGGGAAGGCCTGGGTGATCTCATCACTTCCCGCCAGCGCGCGCAGGGGGGCGTTGTTATACGCGCACACCCTGATTTCGCCGACGCGCTCGGTGCGCTGCATATGGAACACGGCGGGCAGCAGCACATCATGGGTGATCATGCCGCCCCCGATAATAGTAACGTCAAGCCTGGGCATCAGCAATCTCCTTTTTAACGGTAACTGCTCAAAAAGGATGAGAACAGCACCTGTTTCACGCAGCTCAGTGGCTAGTGATTAGTGGCTAGTGACTAGTGTTCTTAACATGCGGGGCCTTCAGCATCTGGCAAGCCTTTCGCGAGCAAAAACACTAGCCACTAGTCACTCGTCACTAGCCACTTCTACTAATTCACCATCACCAGGCTGTTTGCCTTCTCGAGTTTGAATCGACTTTCCTGGGCATCGAAGCGGACGCGGGGGGCATCCTCGCTGCCGATGTCGCGCGGCGAACGGCCGATGAGATGCAGGGGGTTGTCGATGCCGATCTGCCACAGCTCCTCCTCGCTCACCAGGTCCAGCGAGGCGAGGAAATTCATGCAGGTGAGCATGGTGGCGCTGGAGCCGGCCAGGCTTTGCGACGATTCGCAGGCGATGCGGCCGGACGGTTCGATGACGACGTCGGCGCCGAAGCACTTATACGGCCCGGCGGGCAGCCCGGCGATGGGCGCGGCGTCGCTGGTGACGATAAAGCGGTAGGGGGTTTTCATGCGCAGCGCCACGGCGATGAACTCCGCCGGCAGGTGGTGGCCGTCGGTGATGAACATGCCCCACAACCGCTGCTCCGCCAGTTGCCGCCACAGCGGGTTCTGGTGGCGGTGAATCTGCATGGGAAGGCCGTTGCCGAGGTGGGTGCAGCAGCGGGCGCCGGCGGCCACCGCGCGCTCGAGCTGGCGGGAGTCGGCCAGATGGTGCCCCAACGAGACCACCACGTGCTCCGCGGAAACCTGCTCGATCAACTCGACCACGCCCGGCTGGTCCGGCGCCACGGTGAGCATAGCCACATTTCCGCGCGCATATTCCTGCAGGCGCTGGAACTGCTCGAAGGACGGCGGCACAATGTGCTCGACCGGGTGCGCGCCCCGCGCTCCCAGCGCCGGCGAAATGAACGGCCCTTCCAGGTGGATGCCCAGCAGGTGGCGGGACAATTCGAGATCCTCCATGGCATCGGCCAGCACCGCCAGGTTCTCCCGATACATCGACTCCGGTCCGGTGACCAGCGTCGGGCAGAAGGCCGCTGTCCCCTCCGCCGTCAATGCCCGCACCACCGCGCGCACATTGTCCAGCGTCAACCCGGGGGTGGAAAAGTCGATCCCCTGCCACCCATTCACCTGCAGATCCACAAAACCGTCACGAAGCATCATTTTTTACCCAATGCGTATCATACCCCGGCGGGGGAGCGATGTCATGTAAGGATATTGCGAAAAAATAGGATGATCTTGCCAATTTTCTCTTTGGTCCGTTACCGGTCTACATGAAGGGTTATGAAATTAATGCCGCAGCAAAACCGTTCATCCGCCGCGTTTGCCGCTTCCTGCATCGGGCATCCCTCATGTGGAGGATCATACCATGGCGAAGCGGAAACGACCGATTGCTCCCACGCCGCTCCCGGGCGAGGAAGAAAAGGTGCTGGGCTTCAGCCCGCAGCGGATGGTGGAGCTGGAAGGCGAAGAGATCGAGCTGCGCCAGGAGGAGGCGCCGTTTCCGGAAGGCGGCGGCACGGAGGCGCCCTCTTCCGATATGACGCATCTTTCCCAATTAACCGAGCCGGCCAACTTGAAACAACTGGACGAAGACTTCCGTGAAGCCGTGGAAAATCTGCCGCCGGAACGGCAGATCGAGAGCATCAAGAAACGGAAGCACGCGGCGTAAAAAACTGGGCTCGCAGGCGTCCCGCGCCTGCCCTGGTAAGGAAGCTATTCGTAGGGGCGAGTGGCACTCGCCCCGTTTTAGTGCCGGGTGCGGAAGTCAGTATAATTCGAGACCGATTCCCTTGAGGGGCGAGTGCCACTCGCCCCTACGTCAGACAGGCGCGGGACGCCTGCGGTCCCAGGATCAAACGAAGCACCGCTGCAACCGCGAATCCGTTTCGATCAGCGCCTTCACCTCCGGTACGCAGTCGCGCGAGGAGAGGACGGTGTAGTAATTCTCCTTGATTGACGGTGCGATGCGCACGGCTTCCAGCCATTCGTTTTTCGAAAACGGGTCCGCCTCGATGCCCTGCCAGAAGCCGGTGACGTCCAGCACGTGGGCAATGCGCTCGGTGCCCTGGCATTGCAGGTGGCTGATGATGTAGGTGGCGACGCCGACCTGCAGGCCGTGCAGGCGCGGGCGGGCGGAGATCAGGTCCAGCGCGTGGGAGATGAGGTGCTCGCTGCCCGATGCCGGGCGCGAGGAGCCGGCAATCTCCATGGAGATGCCGTTCAGCATCAACGAGGTGCCCAATAACCCCACCCCCTCCAGATTGCGCTCCGGACGGGCGATGAACTGGAACACGGTGGCATCCGACAGCAGCGCGGCAAAGTCGTTCACCAGCGTGCCGCGGGCGTGAAAGGCCAGCTTCCAGTCCGCGGTAGCCGTCACTTTGGAGATCAGGTCGCCGACGCCGGACCACCACAGCACGTCCGGCGCATGCAGGCACACCTCCGTGTCGATGACCACCGCGAAGGGCAGCGCGGCGGCCAGCGATTTTCGTTTGCCCGCCAGTGTCAGGCTGGCCTGCGGGCTGCACACCCCGTCGTTGGAGAGTGAGGTGGGCACCGCGAAATACGGCAGCCGCGCGAGGAAGGCGATATATTTCGCCGTGTCCAGCGCCTTGCCGCCGCCCAGCCCGACCACGGCGTCGCAGCCGGCGGGGAGATTGGCGAAGATCTGCGTGGCGGTCTCGAAACTTGCGTCCGCCACTTCGATGCGGTCGATGACGGCGCCGTGCAGCCGTGCGCTGTCCACCGCGCGGGCGGTCAGTTCCGGCGCCAGCTCCGCGCTCACCAGCAACACCGCGCGCTCATATTTCTCACGTTCCAGGTAAATCCCCACTCGGTCCAGCGCCCCCGGCTTGATGCGCACCACCGAGGGAATGGTAATCTGTGCTCGCGACCATATCATGTCTTATTGTAGCCCGTCTGCACATACCTGAACAATGGGTTGCATCCCCAAAATCCGTTGATGCCATAATCGTTCTTCACAGTGAACTGAACGAAAGCTATAATAGCAGTGGAATGGTCTGGCTTCATCTCATCCTATTTGCTATTGAACAGGCAAAAAAATCGCAAGCGCGCCAAACACAGGCGGTGGGCGGGATGGGGCAGGACGCCATCTTCGGCGCCTCCTCGCTGGGCGACCAGGCCCGTGTCGCTGCCTTCCTCCAGCGCGATCCCTCGCTGATACATGCCAGCGACGGCTTCGGCTGCTCTCCGCTGCATTACGCCGCGTCCGGCGGCCGGTTGGAGTTGGTGAAATTCCTCATTGCCCGCGGCGCGGTGGTGAATTCCTTCGATTTGCAGGGCGAAACGCCATTGCACCAGGCGGCGCATGCCGGGCATGCCGGGGTCATGCAACAGCTCATCGACGCCGGCGCGCTGGTGGAGGCGAAGGATCGCCAGGGGCGGACACCCCTGCACCGGGCGGCACAGGTAGGGCAGGTGAACGCGGTGCGCACGCTGCTGTCTGCCGGCGCCGACGTCAATGCCCTCGACCGTGCGGGTCGGACGCCGATGCACGGTATTTCTCCGCTGGTAATCGCGCGCTTTCACGCTGAAGATGCAAAACGCTGATCGCCCCTGACCCCCGGCTTCAGTAGCGGCATGGCAAGCGCCCGTCGGGCAAAGACGATAAAATCCGTTATCACGGGTATAATTATGGTAAGCCCGAGTGGTATGGATCCCCCTTTCATTCACCATCCGGTTCGGCTTTATTACCAGTCGCGCAAGAGTGGATTGTGATGGAAGAAACTTCCGAACAACTCGACGGCGAATGTCTTACCGATGGCGGCGATGCCGGCGCGGTTGATGCCGCCGGGAAGGTTGTTGCATCCGCACCGGTCGAACCCGTCACGCCCCCGCATGCCCCCAGCATGGAAGAGCTGCTGTTGAGCGCGGTCACCCATCTGCATAAGTCTGTCGAAGCCATCCTCGGCGAGTTGCAGCTCACGGCGGAACACCCGGCACAAGAACACTTCACCGCCGCGACCGAGGACATGCGCCAGGCCTGGGATCTGCACGGCATGGTGGTGATCCCGGCGGGCGAATTTCTGATGGGCAGCGCCGAAGGTGATGACCAGGCGGTGGCCAGCGAAAAGCCCGCTCGGCTGATTTACCTGGATGCTTTTGCCATCGACGTGCTGCCCGTCACCGTGGCGCAGTATCGCGCATTTTGCCTGGCGACCGGCCACCCGATGCCCCCGGAGCCGACCTGGGGGTGGCGCGACACCCATCCCGTCGTCAATGTGAGCTGGTTCGACGCCGAATTGTACTGCGACTGGGCCGGCAAGCGTCTGCCCACCGAAGCCGAATGGGAAAAGGCCGCACGGGGTACGGACGGCCGGCTGTACCCGTGGTGCGATATCTGGGAGCCGTTCCGCGGCCACAGCCTGCTGGATACCGAGCACGAGGTGGGCACCGTGCCGGTGGGCGGTTATCCGGAAGGGATCAGCCCCAACGGCGTACTTGACATGGCCGGCAACGTGTGGGAGTGGTGCGCCGACTGGTACGATCCGTATTACTACCTCTGGGGACCGCAGGAAAATCCGCACGGCCCGGAAAGCGGCCATTCCCGCGTGCTGCGCGGCGGCTCCTGGCGCTGCGCGGTATCCGGCTTCCTCCGCTGCGCCTACCGCAACTTCAATCGCGGCCCCGCCACCTGGTACAACGACCGCGGCTTCCGCTGTGCACGGTCGCTGTGAGAGAATTGAACCACAGAGACACAGAGGCACAGAGAACAATTTTTTCCTTCGGATTTTTTCTGGTTATCGATTCCCGAAGGGTTATTTAATGTCTCTGTGCCTCTGTGCCTCTGTGCCTCTGTGCCTCTGTGCCTCTGTGCCTCTGTGTCTCTGTGGTTCAATTCTCGTTCGCTGGACGCGTCCCGTGCATTTGAGTATAATTGTCCGGTACATTTTTTTATTGAGGCGGACTGACATGGCAGAGAGATCAACCTGGCGGAATAAAGTTGGACTGGCCGAGATGCTGCGCGGAGGCGTCATCATGGACGTCACCACGGCGGAGCAGGCGAAGATCGCCGAAGAGGCGGGTGCGGTGGCGGTGATGGCGCTGGAGCGCGTTCCCGCGGACATTCGCGCGCAAGGCGGCGTCGCCCGCATGTCCGATCCGGAGATGATCAAAGAGATCATTGAATCGGTGACCATCCCAGTGATGGCGAAGGCGCGCATCGGGCATTTCGCGGAAGCGCAGATCCTCGAAGCGCTGGGCGTGGACTTCGTCGATGAGTCCGAAGTGCTCACCCCGGCCGACGAGCGATTCCACATTGATAAGTTTGCCTTCAAAGTGCCGTTCGTCTGCGGCTGCCGCGATCTCGGCGAAGCGTTGCGCCGCATCGGCGAAGGCGCGGCGATGATCCGCACCAAGGGCGAGGCCGGCTCCGGCAACATCGTCGAAGCGGTCCGTCATATGCGCTCAGTGACCAGCGAGATGCGCCGCATTCAGACTATGCGTCCGGAAGAGCTGATGACCGAAGCCAAAGAGCTGGGCGCGCCGTATGACCTGGTGGTCTACATCCACGAAAACGACAAGCTGCCGGTGCCGAACTTCTCCGCCGGCGGCGTGGCGATTCCGGCCGACGCGGCGTTAATGATGCAGCTCGGCGCGGAGGCGGTCTTCGTGGGCAGCGGCATCTTCAAGTCCAGCGATCCCGCCAAGCGCGCGAAGGCGATGGTCGATGCGGTGACCTACTTCGACCGTCCGGACATGCTGGCGGAGATCAGCGCCGGTCTCGGCGAGCCGATGCGCGGCATCGAGATGAGCGCCATCCCCGAAGAGCAGCGGCTGGCCAGCCGCGGGTGGTAAGGGCGCCGCAACGAGCAAGAAAACGAGCCCGGAGGATATCCTCCGGGCTCGTTTTCTTGCTCGTTGTTGTCTACCCGACTTTCTTCTGCATGCGTGTTAATCGCGCAACATTCAACCGATAACTCAAGTCGGCACGGAGCCAGAATTCGGCGGGAATTTCCGGGAACACCGATTCAAGATCTAACGCGGTCTCGGCCGATATCCCTTTGCGTCCATTAATAATCCCATTTATGACCTGATAGGGGCGTCCTGTGCGGTTAGCGATCTCACGCTGACTCAGGTTTCGCGCCTTCATTTCTTCATGCAAAATATCACCCGGATGAGTCGGGATGGCCGGGACGAGTTTACTGTCTGTTTTCCGGCGTGGTCTCATGATTGTCCCCCTCTCTGTCGGTAGTTCAGTGGTAATCATCAATTGCGCTGATTAGCAGGTAAGCGCTGCCATCTTCATCTTCTTCGATCCGAAAAATAAGTCTAAACTGATCATTCAGTCGGATGGCATATTCGTCATGGCGCACTCCTTTGAGCTTCTCCATACGTAATCCTTTGAAGCCACGTAGTACTCGCTCATCTGCAGCATCTATGATAATTTGCATCACCCGGAAGAAGGCTTTTACAAGGTTCGGGTGCACACGCGGATGACTGCCCGTCGCGAATAAGGTGCGTAGATCATCTTTTTCAAATTCAAAGTCCATCAGCGCGATCACTCCAAAGATAGCACACTATCAATGATATGATGCTATATCTTTACACACCTTCCGTGGGGTGTCAAGCCTTCTCTCGCTTTGTGTCTATGCCTGGCTACTGCATGATATATATACCTGCGATTGCTGTTGCTTTCGTATTAACCTTCGAGACTGCCTCGACATGATACGTCCCCGCCTTCGCCGGTGGCGTGTAAACGCCTTTGGCGCTGATGCTCCCGCCGCCCTTCTCCAGCACGCGCCAGGTGACGTCGGTGAGATGCTCGCCGGTCTCGTCGATGGCAGTGGCGGTGAATTGCACCGGCTTTGGTGAATGGCCTTTCAGGGGCAGCGTGACCATGATCGGCTGCAGGATGACGGGCATGGGTGACACGGTGATGGTGGCGGCGGCCACCGTCTTCGGGTCGGCAGTGCTGGCGGCGATGAGGTGGAAGGTGCCCGCCCGTTTCGGCGCGTTATATAATCCCTGGAAGATTTCGCCGCTTCCCTGTTCGGCCAGGCTCCAACTGACCGCGGTGTTGCGCGGGCCGGTGACGGCGGCGGTGAACCACGCCGAATCGCCGGGCTGTATGGTCGCGGCTTTCGGGGAAATGGTCACGGCGGTGCGCTTCCCGCACCCGGTCAGCATCAGGGCGAGCGCGAGCAAGCAAGGCCAGATCATCCAGCGCATGGGCATATCCTTCACGGCGAAGATGTAGCGATTATACACCAATCAGCCCGGTCAACGCTTGCCGACCCTGCTGCAGCGGACCCACCCCTGCGCCGGCGGTGTAGCCGGAAAGTCTCTTTCGCACGCGTCGAGTCGATGGTATAATACAGATGGGGAGGGATGGTAAAATCAGCACCTCTCTTGGGACACGAAGTGAATCGGAAGCCCCAGCCGAGGCTTTGTGCCTTGGCATTTTTATGAAACAGCCTTTCGCGATCAGATCGAGATACACGCATGGATATGATGGACCCCTTTGTCCAGCAACGGTGGCGGGAACTGCAGGAGATGCAGCACGAGGATGAGCGCGAGCGGGAGCGGGAAGCCGACCTGCGCGCCGAAACCGCCTACCTGCGCCTGCGCCTGGCCGATTCCTACGTGCGCAATGGCAAGATCGCTCGCGCCATCGCCGAATACAAGCGCGCCATCAAGCTGGACAAGCGGAACGGCATGTTCCAGACCCGGCTGGCCGACGCCTACGTGATGGCGGAAGACATCCCCACCGCCATGTCCTCCTATCAGCGCGCCATCGAGATGGACCCGCTGCTGGCGGAGCCGCGTTCCAGCATCGGTGACCTCTATGTGCGCTACGGCATGCTCTGGCATGCATTGGAGCAATACCGCGAGGCCGTGCGGCTGGAACCCGAGCGCGCGTTCTTCCGCTACCAGCTCGGTGACATGCTGGAGCGGGTGGGGATGCACAAAGAGGCGTTGAACGAGCTGACCGAGGCCGCATTGCTCTCCCCGAAAACCGCCTTCTACCGTTTCCGCCTGGCGGTGCTCTACCAGCAGCTCGACCAGCGGGAAGAAGCCTACACCCACATGTGCATCGCCTGTCGCATTGCCCCGTATGATGATTATTACCTGGTGCGGCTGGCCGGACTGGCGATCGCTACCGGCCGCCGGCAGGACGCGGTGGCCTACCTGCAGAAGGCCATCAGCCTGCGCCCGCGCAACGACGGCTATCAGCGGCTGCTGGCGGAAGCCTTCCGCATCACCGGCCAGCATGAAGCCTGCGAAACCCTCTGCCGCCGTCTGGGTGATATCGGACCGTATGATGAAGAGTTCGTGACGCGCCGAATGGGGGAGTGGCAGTTGAAGGCGCCAGTGAGCTAAGCCGGAGCGCGGGCCTGCGGCAGTACTCCGCCGCATATCCGCCTGTGCGTATTCTGTGTCCTCTTTTCCACACTCGCAGGCGGATGTGCGGCGAAGTATCGCCACAGGCCCGCGCTCCAGTAACACCTTTTGCTCCTCCCCGTGTCAAACCGACTGCCGACATGAACTACGTCTCCTGGAAACGTTTCTTCGATCTGTGCGGGGCGGCGCTGCTGCTGGCGGCGACATTGCCGTTATGGGCGGTGATCGCCGTGCTGTTGCTGGTCACCCAGGGCCGGCCGTTGCTGTTTCGCCATCGCCGGGTGGGGCTGGGCGGCGCAACGTTTGAGTTGTTGAAGTTCCGCACCTTGCGGGATGGGCCGTCGCTGCCGGTGTCGGATCAGCCGATGTCAAAGGCGGCGGCCGAACTGCGGGTGACGCCGATCGGCCGCTTTCTGCGCCGTTTTGCCCTGGACGAATTGCCGCAGGTGTTGAACGTGCTGCGCGGAGAGATGTCGTTGGTGGGGCCGCGCCCGATGCCGGAGGAGGATCTGGCGCAGTTGGGGAACCCGGACCGGGTGCCGCCGGAGGAACGCGCGCGGCGGCTGGACTGGGCCAGCCGCCGGCAGATGGTGCTCCCCGGCGTGACCGGTCTCTGGCAGATCACGGTCAACGACGAGGCGGATTTTGAAAACTGGATCGTCAGCGATCTGACCTACGTCGAACGACAAGGCCCGCTGCTGGACGCGTATATCGCCTGGTATACGCCATATGCCATTCTCCGCGGCCGTACTCGGCCGCGATCGCTCCGCGGTCGAACGCGACGCACGCGTTCTCAGTCGAAACAAATGGCGGAGATCACCGAGTTTGGCCCGCCGACGTGAGTCGTTTTGATTTTCACGTTGCCGCGGAATCTCAACGTCATCCACACGCCGCCGTCGAACTGGAAGATGCGCGTCGGTTTACCGCCGGTGATGATCGTTTTCCCATCGCCATCCAGCGCCGTCACATCGACATTGCGCTGCTGCGCGTCCCAATCCAGGAAGTAAATATGCATGGTATGTATGTCGGTGTCGGTGTTGGAGGCCAGTGTGATGGAATAGGTCGCATCACCCTGCCAGCAGGCCGCCGACCGGGTGCCGTCCGCCGGATTGATCGGGGCGCGGCTATCGGTCGTGCTGGCCTCCCACGCGTTGACCGTCGCGCCGGTGACGGTGACATCCGAGACATAACCGGTGGTGAGCGCTTTAATGCCGGGGTCTGCGCCGCCGAAGCCGCACAGCACATAGCCTTTGCTGCCGTATTTAAATTTATTCGGCGCCTGCCAGAAGCTGCCCAAGGTGCTCTCATCGAATTCGTTGTTAATTTCCACCGCGGGCGCCGGGCGGAATTCAATGGGCAGGTCGCGCGCATCCCGCAAGGCCAGAGAGTGCCCGTCCGCATACGTGCAGATCGTGAATTCACCGTGACGGAACTGGATGTCATCCGGCCCGTAAGCCAGGTTCGGCTTCGTGTCGGCGCCTTTCGAGATGTCATGTCCGCCGTCGGCGAGCAGCATCGTAAACGGACTTTCCTTCGCCATGGCGAGGGTTTTGCCCGCGATATAGCTGTTATACACATACCCATTGGGGAGCGTCGTGTCCGACGGGCAGACCAGCAGCGCCGGCGGCATGTCGTTGACTGAGGAAATATCAGCCCATACCGAATCGCCCGGGAATGTCTCCGAGTGGTCCTGCACCCACATCAGCATATATGTGCCGATTTGCTTATGGTTGCCCAGGCATTTGGACTGGCGTCCGCGCTCGCGCGCTTTGCTGATCACCGGGAAGAGGATCCCTGCCAATATCACGATAATGGCAATCACAACCAGTAGCTCAATTAACGTAAAACCATGCCGACGCATTCCCATGTCTGTCTCCTCACACCTGCAACCGCAGTATCGCACCTATCGTTATCATAACAGAAAACCGAAGATTTCGATTTATTCTTATTTATTCTTTACGCGAATTTAATAACCTTTCGCTGAACATACGCGACACCGAAAAAGAAACGGACCGGCAGACCGTCGATCTGCCGATCCGTATGTGCGCATGGTCGATGGTTAATGGCCAAGCAATGAGGCCGTGGTCGCTTTGGCCAGTTCCAGGAACGGGAGCGGATACACGCCGATCGCCACCGTCAGCAGCACGATGACCAGCAGCCCGAATGCCGCGGTGCCGCCCACGCGGATGGGCTTGGCGTCCTCCGCCGCCGGCAGAATATACATCGCCTTAATCACCAGCAGATAGTAGTAGATGGACACCACGCCCAATGCTGCGCCCAGCAGCACCAGCAGGTATTGCCCCTGGTAGATGCCGGCGAGGAAGATGAACCATTTGCCGACGAAGCCGGCCAGCAGCGGAATGCCGCCCAGCGAGAGCAACAGCAATGCCATGGCGAAGGCCAGCACCGGCGCGCGTTGGCGCAACCCGGCAAAGGCGCTCATCTCCGAACTGCCCGACTCTTTCGCGACGATGCCGGTGATGGCGAAGGCGCCGATGTTGCCCACGGTATACAGGAACAGGTAGAGAATCGCCGCCGTCATGCCCAGATGGGGGTCTGCGGACGCTTCAAATTGCGTCCGGCCCAACGCGCCGATGGCGAGGAGAATATACCCCGCCTGCGCGATGCCGGAGTAAGCCAGCAGCCGCTTCACGTTATTCTGGTGCAGCGCGACCAGGTTGCCGATGAGCATGCTCAACGCGGCCATCACGCTGATCAACGCCCACCATTCGTGACTCAACCCGAAGAAACCGCTGGTCAACGCGCGCAGCAGCACGGCGAACCCGGCCGCCTTGCTGGCGGTGGAGAGGAAGGCCACGGTGGAGATGGGCGCCCCCTGGTAGACATCCGGCGCCCACAGGTGGAACGGCGCCGCCGCTACCTTGAAGGCAAAGCCCACCAGCAGCATCAGCAGCCCGATCAGCACCAGCGGTTCCGGCCGCGTGATCAGCCCGGAAAGCAGCGTCAGGTGCGTGGTGCCGAATTTCACGAACAGCAGGCTGGCGCCGTAGATGAAGAAGGCGGAAGCCAGCGAGGCGAGCAGCAGGTACTTGGTGCCGGATTCCGCCGAATACGCGTCGCTCTTCTGCCAGGAGGTGAGCACATACAGGCAGACCGACGCCAGCTCCAGCCCGAGGAACAGTATCACCAGGTCCTGGCTGTTCACCATCACCATCAGGCCCACCGCCGCGAAGAGCAGCAGGGCGATGAACTCGCCGCGATACCGCTCCACCGGGTAGCGCACGGAGAGCAGCAGCACCAGGAACAGCGCCAGCGCGAAGATCACTTTGAACGCCGCGCCGAAGGCATCATTGCCGAAGAGCCACCACACGGCCAGCGCGGGATTGGTGAGGCCGATGTGCAGTGGCTTGAGGCTGGGGATCGCCCGCTGCAGCTTCACGTATCCGGTCACCAGCGCGCGCGCCTGCGCCGTGGACAGCGAGTCCGCGTTCACCGAGGTATACATGCTATTCACCTCGGTAAAGGAGAGACCCTTCGGCAGCGGCATCTGCCCGAATGAGGTCATCGCATAGATTGCCGACACGTTCGGCCGCGTGGCGGACACCAGCTCGCGCTGCACGAAGTCCGGCACCTGCGTATCCGCCAGCATCCACTGCCGCGCCGCCAGTCCCCCCACGAAGAGGCAGGCAAACGCCGCGAACAGCGCCAGCGCCTTCCGACAATTCGCCTTCGACAGCAGCAGATCCACCGCCAGCACCAGCAAAGCCAGTACCACCAGCGCAATCTCCGGCAGAAAAGCGTTCACAATATATAAATTCTCAGCGTTCATGCGTTCCCCGTATTAACTTGGTTGCGGTGGTTCGCTTTATCCGCAGATTGAAATGATTGAAAAGATTATCATCCTATCAACCGGCGGACTGATCTCTCCCTTGCCGCTCCCGATGCTTAAAACTCTCGATCGGAAAGTTATCTTCCGAATCCCAGGATGCTTCATCCATGTGCTGACTCGATAAATACAACCGCTTACGTTCCAGGCTTTCTCCACCGAAATTCAGCAGCAGTCCTCGCTCAAATCCGGTTGCCTTCAAGTAATTCAACACTTGTGCCTGATCAGTCTTTGTCAGAACACTCTGTGCCTTTAGCTCTAACACAATATCTTCGAAGCAGACGAAATCTGCTCGGTATGCGCAGGATAACGCCGTTCCCTTATATCGGACAGGCAATAACACTTCCCGTTTGAAGGGGATGCCCTGCCGATGAAATTCGACGGCCAACGTTTCCTGATACACCGCTTCAAGGAATCCGGACCCCAGTGTTTTATGCACCTCAATCGCCGCGCCAATTATGGCATACGTCTGCGGGTCCCGTTCCTTCTTATCGCCTCCATGTTCCATCGCCGTTATCCTCCTGTATGATTTGTTATATCGAAATTTAATTAAAAAATCATTTCAATCATTTCAATCTGCGGATAAAGTGAGAACAGCTAGTGTAATAACCCCACGATCGGCTGCACGGATGACGAGATGATCTGGATGATGGGGTAGGGGTAGATGCCTACCGCCAGGATCACCAGGCAGGTGACGGTCAGCGCCACCCACTCCGTGGTGCGCGCGTCGCCCATGTGCTCAAAGTGCGGGTCCAGCTTGCCGAAGAAGACGCGGCGCAGCAAGCGCAGCACATAGATCGAGGTGATCACGATGCCCAGGCAGGCGAAGGCGGCGATCCATGGCTTATCGGCGAAGGTGCCCATGAACACCAGGAATTCGGCGATAAAGCCGCCCGTACCCGGCAGTCCGACCGACGAGAGCCCGGCAATGGTAAAGGCCACCGCCAATCCGGGGGCAATTTTCGCCAGTCCTCCCATTGCGTCGATGTCGCGGGTGTGCGCTTTCTCGTAGACCAGGCCGACCAACGCAAAGAAGCATGCCGTCATGATGCCGTGCGCGAACATCTGGAACACCGCGCCGTTGATGGCGGTGATGGCGCCGGCCAGGTGCCCGTCCATCGCCGCGCCGCCCGCCGCCAGCCCCAGCATCACCATGCCCAGGTGGCTGACCGAGGAGTAGGCGATGACGTATTTCAGGTCGCGCTGGCCCATGGCGGAGAAGGCGCCGTAGACGATATTCCACGCCGCGATGCCGGCCACCAGCCAGTGCCAGTCATGCAATCCCTGCGGCAGCAGCGGCAGCGCGATTCGCAGCAGGCCGAAGCCGCCCAGCTTCATCAGCACGCCCGCGTGCAGCATGGAGGTGGCGGTCGGCGCCGACGCATGGCCGTCCGGCGACCAGGAGTGGATGGGGAAGATGCCCGCCAGCACGCCGAAGCCCACGTAAAAGATCAGGAAGAACCAGCGCTGGAAATTGTCGTCGAGCGGGTGGGCTTGCGTGAAGCGCACCATGTCAAGCAGGTCGAAGTTGCCGGTGCCGATGCGGGCATGCAGCGCCAGGAAGCCGGTGATGATGAATGCCGAACCCATCAGCAGCATCAGCGTCAGCTTCATCGCCGCGTATTCTTTCTGCCCCGTGCCCCAGATGCCGATCAGCAGGTACATCGGCAGCACCGCGATCTCGTAGAACAGGAAGAAGAAGAACAGGTCGACGGTGACAAACACGCCGAACACGCCGCCCACCAGCAACAGCAGCAGCGCGTAATAATCCTTGTCGCGGTTCTCCATCTTCCACGAGGCGAAGGTGCCGCTGAAGATGGTCAGCGCGGTCAGCAGGCACATCGCCACCCCCGCGCCGTCCGTCGCCATGCGCAGCGAAACGGGGCCGAAGTGGAAGATGTGCGACAACGCCTTGTTGTCATACTGCCAGATGTTGAAGAAATCGACGGCGCCTTTGACGGCGACGTGTCCGTCGCGCACCAGCGTCCAGTAATCCCACACCAGCAGCGCGCTGATAATGAGCGTGATGCTGGTGGCGACTACCGCGACCAGGCGGAAGCCCAGGCGCCAGGAGCGCGGCATGGCCATGATCACGAAACTGGCCACCATCGGCACCAGCACCAGCAGCGCGAGGGCGTAATGTGTTGTGAGAAAGGTGTTCAACGGTGTCATCGACCGAAAGCTCCCATCGAATGGAACACGGTGGCATATCCGGACATCCCGAGGATGACCAGCACCGCGATCAGGAAGATCACAAAGGCGTAATACTGCAGTTGCCCGGGCAGCGGGCCGGCGCCCACGCGCCGGAAGGTGTGGCCGATGCGGCCGGTAATCCACGCCGTGCCGTCCACCAGGCCGCCGTCCACCACGGTCTTATCGAACCAGCGGATGAAGGACCCCAGACCGAGCACCACATGCCCCGCGAGCCACACGAAGAAGGCATTCACCCACCAGAGGTTGACCATGCCGGTGTAGATGACGCCCAGCTTGAGCAGCGGCTCTTTCGCGGGGGCTTTGCTGTAGACCAGGTAACCCCAGGCGATGCCGCCCACCGCCAGCAGGAAGCCGACGATGCCCACCGGACTGAGCGCGAAGCCGTTATGCCCGCGCCACTCCATGGCGGTCAAGCCCGGCACCAGCCAGAAACCGGCCACCACGGTGATGGCCGCCAGCACGATCAACGCGAAGGTCATCGAGAACGGCGACTCGTGCGCGTGCTCCGCCTCCGGGGTGCGCGGCTTGCCCAGGAAGACCAGCGTCCACATGCGCGTGGTGTAGAACGCCGTCATCAGCACGGTGACCAGCGCCATGATCAGGATCAGCCATCCCAGCCCGGGCGAGATCACACCGGCGACGATAGCGTTCTTACCATGCGCAACGTCCAGCGCCGCTTCCAGCAGCTTGTCCTTGGAGAAGAACCCGGCCAGCGGGACGATGCCCGCCAGCGCCAGCCCGCCGATGAGGCAGGTGATGGCGGTCACCTTCATCTTTTTGAACAGGCCGCCCATCTCCCAGATGTTCTGCGTGTGCGCGGCGTGGATCACCGAGCCCGCCGTCAGGAAGAGCAGCGCCTTGAAGAAAGCGTGGGTGGTCAGGTGGAAGAAGGCGGCGGCGGGCGCGGCCAACCCCAGGCCCATCATCATGTAACCGAGCTGGCTGATGGTGGAGTAGGCCATCACCTTTTTCATGTCCGTCTGCACCAGCCCGATGGAGGCGGCGAACAACGCCGTGAAGGCGCCGATGAGGACGACCACCACCAGCGACGACGGTCCCGCCTGGAAAATAAAGAAGGTGCGTGCCACCAGGAAGATACCGGCGGCCACCATCGTCGCCGCGTGGATCAACGCGGAAACGGACGTCGGGCCTTCCATCGCGTCCGGCAGCCAGATGTGCAGCGGGAACTGCGCGGATTTGCCCATGGCGCCGAAGAAGATCAACAGCGCGATGACGGACATCGAGACCGGCGCCAGCGTTGCGTTGTGCCCGATCGCCGTTGATAGTGTGTCGAACGACAGGTTGCCATAACCGAGCCAGAGGAAGACCACCGCGAACAGCAGCCCCAGGTCGCCGAAGCGCGTCACCACGAAGGCCTTGATCGCCGCTCGCGCCGCTTCAGGTTTGTGATACCAGAAGCCGATGAGCAGGTAGGAGCAGAGGCCGACCAACTCCCAGAAGATGAAGAGCTGCAGCAGGCTGCTGGAGATCACCAGCCCCAGCATCGACGCGGTGAAGAGTGACATGAACAGGTAAAACCGCGGATGCTCCTCGCGCTTCATGTAGCCGAAGGAGTAAATCTGCACCAGCAAACTGACCAACACCACCACCAGCAGCATCACCGCCGCCAGCGGGTCGAGCAGCACGCCCACGCGCAAGGTGCGGTCCACCGGCAGGTTCGGGGTCACGGCCGAGGTTTCCGGCTGCACCGTCGCCGGCTCCGGCGTCATCCAGTCGATCGATTTCTGATACCAGACACTCAGCGGCAGCGCTTCCCCTTCGCCTTCGCCTTCGTGATTGAACGAACTCCCGTTGTCATCGGCGACGACTTGCTGCGCGGCCTGCGTATTCCGCGCCAGGGTTTCGCGCAACGCCCCCGCCGAGATCACCAGCGCCGCGATCAGGCAGGCGATGAGCACCCACGGCGCCACCGCGCGCGCCAGGCGCTGCGTCTTCCCGGACACGACGATCACGAAGCCGATGACCAGGAAGGACAGCACCGGCAAACCGACGATCAGCCAACTGATTGGAGAAAAGGTTTCAGTCATAATGTTCTCGCAACATCCCGGAGGAGCTTACCCTCGCATCAGGCGAATCTTTTCCAGGTCCACGGTGCCGAAGCGCCGGTACACGTTCAAAATAATGGCCAGCCCGACGGCGGCTTCCGCGGCGGCGATGGTGATTACCAGCAGCACGGCAATCTGCGCGCTCATCTCCTGTGGCCAGAAGTAACGCCAGGCCGCGACGAAGTTCAGGTTGGCGGCGTTCAACATCAGCTCGACGCCCATCAGCGCCGCCACCGCGTTGCGCCGCGTAATCAACGCCGCCGCGCCGATGGCGAACAGCATCGCACTCACCACTAAATATCCGGTAAACGGTATCATTATCAATCTCCGCTAAGGAAGGCCAATTTTAGATTTTTGATTTTGGATTTTAGATTGCTCTTATCAAGCGCAATAATCCAAAATCAAAAATCTAAAATCAAAAATTACCTACACCTTGACCGCTTCGTCCTCATCCACCTCGATAGGCGTCGTGTCTTCTACGCAGTCCATCTGCTCGGGGGCGGACCGCTCTTTGCGCGCCATCACAATGGCGCCGATCATCGCCGCCAGCAGCAGCACGGAGGCAATCTCGAAGGGCAGCAGGTATTGCTGCAGCAGCACCACGCCGATGGCGGAGACGTCGGAGACGGCCACGCCGGGCAGCAGGGTGATGCCTTCGATACTCTTGATGCCCGTCACCGCCAGGCCGCTCGATTTCGCCGCGCCCACCAGCGCCAGTACCAGTGCCGCCGCGGCCAGTATCATCGGGATGCCGAAGCGGTTGGTCTGCGCGCCTTCCGGGTCCATCGGGTTGCGCGTCAGCGTCACCGCGAAGACGATCAGCACCAGGATGGCGCCGATGTAGATGAGCACCTGGATGGCGGACAGGAACTGCGCGCCCAGGAACAGGTAGAACCCAGCGATCCCCGCGAAGACGGGGAACAGCCAGAAGGCCGCGTGCATGATGCTGCGCGTCGTGACCACCTTCAGCGCCCCCACCAGCGTCACCGCCGCCAGCAGCGCGAATATGGCATAATTGATTGTTTGTGCGTTCATTCTTCCCCCGCAAAGACGCGTTGGAGATTGATTGTCAAGCCTTCCAGCACGCCCACAGGAACTTGCTGATCGGGACCATACATTCGTGACGGATCATACTGCCCGTTTGCATTCAGGCTGTATACCTCCACCATTCGCACGACTGGATTGACTATCCAGTATTCCGGCACGCCTGCATCCTCATACAGCGCCAGTTTATGCACTTGATCGATGACAGCTGTCCTTCCCGTGACAACTTCCATGATCAGTAACGGCGTTCCGATGAAATAACGATCAGCAAGTTCCGACTGATTATTGATAACGGTAATATCAGGTTCAACCCTCGTCTCGGTAACCGGCAATTCGACTTCAAATGGTTGAACAAATACCTGATAACCCTCAGAGCGAGTTCCTTTTAGCTCTACGTAAAGCCGCTCAACAACCAGTCTGTGTCTAATGGGTTTGTTGTCCGGATCGTTCAGGCTATACGCAACGCCATTGATGATCTCCCAGCGCTCATCTTCTGGCGCTGCCAGGATGTCACGATAGGTATAACCCGTTCCCAGATGTCGTAACGGCTTAACCATCGCGTCTTCCTCCGTTACTCGCCTCCCGCATCCGCTGCCGCCGCCTTCGGCTTCGGCACAAAGGGTTTCTTGCCCGGCCGCACATCGCCGCCCACCGAGGAGGGCAGCACGCCCGGCATCGGGTCGCCGGCCGGCATCGCTAGCGTGTCCAGCGTCAGGATCAGATCGCCGCGGTTGTCCGTCGGCTTCACCAGCTCCTGCGTCATGCCCAGCGCCTCGAAGGGGCAGGCCTCCACGCAGAGGCCGCAATACAGGCATTTCGTCAGGTCGAGCTGGTAATGGGTCACCTTTTTGTTCTCGCCGCTCACATCGATGCAGCGCCCGGGGCAGGCCTGCGCGCACAGCTTGCAGGCCACGCAGCGCAGCTCGCCGGAATCGGGGTCGCGGATCAGCTCGAACCGGCCCCGCCAGCGCGGGGCGATAGGGCGCGTCTCCTGCTTCGACCAGCGCGGGGCATACCCGTACTGAATGGTCACCGGCTTGCGGAAGACGTGCTTCAGCGTCGTCCACATGCCCATGCAGATGGCCCAGATGCCGGAAAAGAATGTCGATATGGCGTTCATCATGGTTGGCAGCTATCCCAAACCCGACGCGGGTTCTGTTATGTTGTTACGCTCGAAAAGAGCCAGTCACCGTCTACATTCCAAACGGAAAGCTTTGCTTCAACAGCAGTGCGCCCAGGGCTTCCTCGAATTCCGGCTCGCTCGACGTCAGGTAGCCGATCTTCCAGCGGAACCATCCGATCCGCCGCAGCCGAACGTGCCCTGTCTTTGTGATGGCCACGTTCCGGTAGGGCACCGATTCATCATTGATGTCGATCTTCACCGTAAAATCGGCCTCAGTCTCGCTTTTACTCAAACGCTTGAGATTCTGGAATCCGGCAAACCGGAGCCTGCCCTGCGAGCCGTAATCCTTCAAAAACGGTTCCGCGGCGTCGATCGCCACGCTTGCGTCAAAGGACATGCCCTTACAACCGATCGTCCCGTCCTTGGAAAAGCTGTTGCGCATCTGCGCGACGTTATCCGCGTTCACCCCGTTCATCAGGCTCACCATCGGCGAGCGCATCATCTCGCGGTCGATGGCCGGCATCACGAAGATCAGCCCGATCACCGCCAGGATGACGATCCAGATCAACAAGATCAGCGGCCAGCGCCGCGGCCGGGCGTCCCGGCCGTCGTCATCGGGGCGCATCAGGTCCGCCGGCGTATGATAGCGGCCGTGCTCATCCTCGATGACTTCAAAGGGCTGCGTTTCAATATCCTGTTTGCGCATGTCCGGAATCCTCGGACGCCATCCCATGCATGGGAACAACGTGCCAGGCCGGCGCGGAATATGTCACCGCCGGAGCACCCAGTTCGATCTTCTGCACCGCGCTCGAATGGCCGCGGCCCATCAGCAGCCACCCCACCGCGACGACCGCGAGCAGATTGAGCAGGCCGACCGGCAGCAGCACCTTCCAGCCGAAATTCAGCACCTGGTCGATGCGCAGGCGCGGCATGGTCCACTTGATCCACATCAGCACCCACAGCACCGCGAAGCTCTTCACCAGGAAGACGCAGAACCAGAAGGCCTTCATCACCAGGGCCTGCCAGCCGTGGGTGACCGCCCAGGCGTTGAAGGAGACCAGCGTGGAGCCGATGTTCCAGCCGAACACGTGCTGCACGAACCAGTTATCAAGTCCCCACAGGCTCCACCCGCCCAGGAACAGGGTGACGGCCAGCGCCGAGATGAAGAAGGACGCGGAGAACTCCGCCAGGAAGAACGAGGCGAAGCGCATCCCCGAATATTCCGTGTTGAAACCGGACACCAGTTCCGATTCCGCTTCCGGCAGGTCGAACGGCGTGCGGCTGACTTCCGCCAGCCCCGCCACCAGGAAGATCAGGAAGGACGGCAGCGTGATCAGCCCCAGCCACCAGTGCTCCCACTGGGACTGCACGATGACGCCCGTCTCCAGCGTGCCGTGCAGCGCCACCACCGCGATGATGGCCAGCGCCAGCGGCACCTCGTAACTGATCAACTGCGCCGATGCGCGCAGACCGCCCAGCAGTGACCACTTGTTGTTCGACGACCAGCCGGCCATGGCGATGCCGAGCACCGGCAAGGCGGTCACCGCGCTGTAAAAGAGGATGCCTACCTTCAATTCCTGCGGGACCCAGGTGGCGGAGAAGGGGAGGATCAGGTAGCACAGGAACGCCGGCAGGAACACCAGGTACGGCGCCACATAATACGGCCACTTGTCCGCGCCTGCCGGCTTCAGGTCTTCCTTCAACAGCAGTTTCACGCCGTCCGCCAGGCTCTGCAGGATGAAGCAGAGGATGCCGCCCGTGCGGTACACGCCGATGCGCGACTGGATGTCCGCCGCCACCTTGCGCTCCATCCAGATGGTCACCAGCACCACCACCAGCATGAACACCAGTGAGCAGAGCGCGACCATCAGCGAGCGCATCGCCGGGTTGGGGGTCAGGAACAGCCAGATGTGTAATAGAAAGGACGCGATCTGTGCCATCAGCGGTCGATCTCCCCTAAAACAATATCAATACTACCCAGCACGGCGACGATGTCGGCCAGCTTGCCGCCGGCGCACATCTGGTTCATCGCGGACATGTTGACGAAGCTGGGTGAGCGGAAGCGCACCCGCAGCGGCTGGTTCGTGCCGTCGGAGACGACGAACACGCCGAAGATGCCGCGCGGCGCTTCGACGCGCGCATAAGCTTCGCCGGCCGGCGGCTTGATGGCGCGCGGCAGCTTGGCCAGCACGTCGCCCTCCGGCATCTTCGCCAGGCACTGGCGCACAATCTTAATCGACTCGCGCATCTCGTCCATGCGCACCCGGTAGCGGGCGAAGCAGTCGCCTTCCGGCGCGGTGCACACCTTGAAGTCGACATCGCCGTAAGCGTCGCAGGGATCATGCTTGCGCAGGTCGTAATCCACCCCGGAGCCGCGCAGTGTGGGGCCGGACAGGCCGTAGTTGATGGCGTCCGCACCGGAGATGTAGCCCACGCCCTTGTTGCGCGCCACGAAGACCGGGTTGCCGGTCAGTATGTTCTCGTATTCCACCAGCCGCTGCTCCTGCAGCGCCAGGTATTTCTCCACACGCTGTGGCCAGCCTTCGGGCACGTCGGCCAACACCCCGCCGAAGCGGATGTAGTTGTAGGTCAGGCGCGCGCCGCAGACCTGCTCGAACAGGTCCAGCACGTCCTCGCGCTCGCGGAAGGGGTAGATGAACATGGTGGCCGCGCCCAGGTCCAGCGAGAAACTCGCCAGCCACAGCAGGTGGCTCGCCAGGCGCTGCAGCTCCGCCACCGCGGTGCGCAGGTAGCGGGCGCGCTCCGGCACTTCCACGCCCAGCAGCTTTTCTACCGCCAGCACGTAGCCCAGGTTCATATACATCGACGACAGGTAGTCCAGGCGGTCGGTGTAGGGGATCACCATGGTATAGGTGCGCGACTCGGCCAGCTTCTCGGTCCCGCGGTGCAGGTAACCGATCACCGGCACCAGCTTCACCACCTTCTCGCCGTCGAGCTTCAGCATCAGGCGCAGTACGCCGTGAGTGGACGGGTGCTGCGGCCCCATGCTGACGATCGTGGTGTCGTGATCCACTTCACCGGCCGGCAAGTCTACCGGCGGCGCGTCGAATTCCGGAATGCGAAAATCACGTAGTGCCATATATAGGTCCTATACGTCCTATCAATCTCATAAGTCCCATAAGTCCTATAAGTCCTATCGGTCCTATAGGTCTTATCTGACCTACTATGCTTGCTCTAACAGGTCCACGATCTCCTGGTCGCACTGCTCGGGGATGCGCCAGCTTGAATCGTCGTTGTCCACCTTGAAGTCCTTCAACAGTGGATGCCCCTGGAAGCCTTCCCAGGTGAGGATGCGGCGCAGGTCCGGGTGGCCGTCGAAGACCACGCCGAACAGGTCGAACGCCTCGCGCTCGTGCCACTCCAGCCCGCGCCAGAGGTCGCTGGCGGTGGGCAGGTGGCCGCCGGTCCGCGGAACCTTCACGTGCACGTGCAGCACCCGGCGCTGCGCAATCGAATACAGCCGGTACAGCACACGCAGCGACTCGCCTTCGTCCACGCAGGTCAGGTCTTCGGGATAATCGAAGATGGAATGCACCGCCTCCAGCAGCGCCCGTACTTTCTCCGGCGCGGCCGTCACGTGCCACACGCCGTCGCGCTCTTCCGCGGAGGAGGTGAACTTCTCAAGCTGGGTTGTGAAATCGTCGAAAGTCATAATGAATATTCCCGCTGGGGGACTGTCCCCTCCCCTGAGAACCGGAAAGCGTCATCGCATTTCCACCCGCTCCCGTGACCTTAGGGACTGTCCCCCGAAAATCAGCACTGCTCCTTGACGGGGACAGTCCCTATCTTGCCTGGTGACGGCTCTCAATGCGTGAACCAATGCTCTCCAGACAGGGAGGGGACAGTCCCCTACCGAATGTCAAATCGATATGCCGTGCTCGGCTAATGTTGCTCTCAACACGCGGGCCATGATGGTATACCCCGCCGAGTGCGGGTGCACGCCGTCGTCGGCCAGTTCATGCCGCAAGGCGCCGTCCGATCCCACCATCTCGCGGTGGTAGTCCACGTAGATGGCGCCGGTTTTTGCCGGCAGTGTCTGCAAACGCGCGTTTATCTGCGTGATCTGCACGTTCTTGCGCGGCGCGAATTCCGATTCGCCCGGCAGCCACTCCGGCCCCCACACGGGCAGGATGGAGCAGATCGCCAGTTTGATCCCGGCCACGCTCGCCGCGGTGGCCATCGCGGTGATGTTGTCGCAGACCACGTCGCTCAGCCGGTCGTCGAGCAGTTGCGGCTCCCAGCACAGGTCATTGGTGCCGATCTTCATGACGATCACGGCCGGGCGCAACTGCAGTGCGTCCGCCTCGAAGCGCCGCCGCACGTTCGTCGAGACATCGCCGCCGATGCCGCGGTTGATCAGCACCTTGCCGGTCCCGCCGAAATACGCCTGCAGCTCCCAGATATGCGTGATGCTGTCGCCGATGAACAGGAAATCCGGCTGTACGCCGGCTACCAGCAGCGATTCATTGCCAAAATCGAATTCCATGCGCCGTGCGTCGGCGGCGCAGTTTTCCCCGAACAGGCCGGGCTTGATGACGGATTCCCGGGTGATGGCGGTCATGTCACTCCTCAACCGATGGGCAGCTCGTCGGGCTGATCCGGCCGGATGTGCCGGATCGCGTGCTCTTTCTTGTAGCTCCGTCCCAACTGCAGGAAAGCGTCGAGCAGCTGTTCGGGGCGGGGCGGGCAGCCGGAAACATAGATGTCGACCGGCACGATCAGGTCGACGCCGCGCACCACGCTATACGAATCGTAATAGTAAGGCCCGCCGCCGCAGGCGCAGCTGCCCATGGCGATGACGTATTTCGGGTCGGGCATCTGGTCGTACAGACGGCGCAGGATGGGGGCGATCTTCTTCGTCACCGTGCCGGCCACGATCATCAGGTCCGCCTGCCGGGGAGTGGCGCGGAACATAACGCCGATACGGTCCTGGTCATAATGCGCGGCGCCGGTGGCCATCATCTCGATGGCGCAGCAGGCCAGCCCGAAGGTGAGCGGCCACTGTGAGGACTCCCGCGCCCAGTTGAGCACATCGTCCAGCTTCGCCAGCAGGAAGTTGCCGTCCGCGCCTCCCCTGCACACTTCAACGAGCTTATCGCTGTTCATTCCCACTCCAATGCTCCCTTCCGCCAGGCGTAGACCAGTCCGAAAATCAAGATGAACAGGAAGATGATCACCTCGCCGAACAGGAACAATTGCCCGCGGGTGACGTTGCGGAAGATCACCGCCCAGGGGTAGAGGAAGGCCACTTCGACGTCGAACAGCACGAAGAGCAGCGCGTAAATGTAGTAGCGGACGTGCACCTGGTACCAGGCGCGCCCGACGGGGTTGGTGCCGCACTCATACGCGGAAGCTTTGACATCGTTGGCGCGCTTCGGTCGCAGCAGCAGCGACAACCCCAGCGCGACCATCCAGAAGATGATGCCGAGTCCCACGAAGATGGCGATGGAGATAGATTGATTGGTCATAGCATGTGACTGCCGTCTATCGTAAAATAAGGTCGTATGGTTTGCGTGCTCTCGGTCAAGCAGCCTTATGGCATCCGTCAACGCCATATTCGCCATGGCGAGGGTCATGTGCGATTTCAGCCCATCCGAGCTAGCGAATGATGCATGAACGAGATCAAACAAAACATACGGGAGGAGTTGCTCCGGGACTAAACACTACTTGATAGTGTAATAAATGTCAAGCGAAGAACCGTGTAAATCCATGATTCTGATCAGAAGTAAAGAAAATGAACGACGTGCCGAACGGCAGCGGATCACCGGCCTGAATCGCTGCCTGGTTCGTCAAACGATAGCGGAAATCAATTTCAGCGGTGGGCGAGTGTCCCGATCGATAAAAAGTTGCCTGCATCCGAAGGCTCTTCACGGTCCGGTGACTCGCCACTTGCCACTCACCACTCACCACTACCTGAAGATTGATCGTTAAAATGCTTTGACAAGGGAGCGGACGAAAGGTATTCTGTAATGGACGTCGAAAACACTTCAATAACGGCCCGGTGTGGCTGTGTCTACCAGTTCCTTTTGAGAAAGGAGTGCATCTGCCATGGCATGCACTGCGCCAGTTTTTCAGACAGCTCGACGCATCGGAATGTGTCTTCTCGTACTGGGGTTCGCCCTGGCGGCCTGGTCCTTCGTCGAAGTCGACCGCCCCTTTGCCTCGGTGCATACCACCGGCTCGCTGCAATTGGTGAATGCCGGCCAGGTGAGCCCATGGGATTTGCAGGGTATCGACCCGGCCGGGATGGTCGGCGGGCTGGGCACCGGCACGTTGAAGAAGTTTAACACCGCCGGCGAGATGCTCAGCTTCTTCGGCCGCACCTTCATCCGCACCACCAACCCGAAGGGTGGTGTCAAGGTAGTCGAGGTGAATGCGCCGTTCCGCAGCCCGTTCAGCCTGATGATCAAGCCGCTGCCCGGGCAGGCGAAGCTGCCCACTGGTGAGATGGCTGAAGTCTTCCCGCGCACCTATCGCCTGACCAGCAACGAGCCGCAACTGCTGCATACGGTGCTGGAAAAACTGGCGGTCGAAGCCGACAGTCCCATTGCCGTGATCGGCTGGGCCGAGATGCCGGAGGTCGACGGGTCGGCGCTGAAAAAGGCGCCCATCGGCGATCAGCCGCTCAACGGCGAGAAGAAGGCCGAGCTGCTGGATGATATCCGCGCCCAAAACGCGCACGTAGTCTTCTTCGCGGTGATCTCCCCGATGCTGGCGATCTCGAAGCCGGCGAACACCGTGCTGATGGGCCAGGCGTTTGATTACGACCCGGAGCAGGGGCAGCCCGCGGCGGCGCTGATCCACGTCCACGGCGCACTGGTCAACGAGCCGTTGCCCATCCCCGACGCCATCACCGCGCCCATCATGATCGAGCGGCTGCAGACAGTGACGGTGAACGATATCCTGCACGTCTACGGGACCAGCTCCGTCACCAAGGCGGCGTTCCTGGTGTACCGGCTGGAGTATCCGAATCAGACGAAGAAACTCTGGTAATCCGCGGAGTTTCATGTATGCAACGCGGGGAGGCATCAGCCTCCCCGCGTTTTTGTTGGAAGGTTGGAAGGTTGGAGTGAAATCACGCCAGTCCGGTGGTCGCGTAGGCAGGGAAGCCTTCCGCATCTTTCTGCAACGCTCAAGCCGTATCGAGACCACCGCACGAAGAGAGCCCCTTAACGCAAGGCTTACCCAAATACGCGGTAGTCTCGATACGGCGCGATGGCGATGGAAAGGTTCGGAAAGGCTTCCCTGCCTACTCGACCACCGAACCGGCGCTCATCCTTCCATCCTTCCACTCTTCCATCGTTTACGCCGACAACGTCGCCCATTCATTCAAGCGTCCGTTGCTGAGGTTGAGCAACTGGCCGGCCAGTGCGCTGGCGACGCCGACCAGGCTGTCTGTGGCGCGATAGGAACGATCCTCCAGCACCAGCCCCTGACCGGCGCCGGGGAAGGCGCGGGCTTTCAACTGCGAGCGCATCGTCTCCGTATCGTCCGGCGTCCAGGCGGCGTCACCCTGCAGCACCAGGCGGCCCGGATTGAAGATGGCCACCATGTCCGCCGCGATCTTCGCCAGCGCCTGGACGGCCTGCGGGCGGTGCGAGGCATTTTCGCGCGCCGCACGGAAGGCGGTATTCAGGCAGGATACGCCGCAATACGCGCACGTTGGCCCATCTTCACTGACGGGGAGATGCCCGATGGCGCCGAATGGCCCGTCGGTCACATAACCCGTGCAGACCGCGGACATCACCGCCATCATGGCGCGCAGATCCTGGCGCACGCTGATCGCCATAATCGAGCGCGGTGGCTCCGCTTCCTTCGCCCACACCGACCGCGCCAGGGCTTCCGCCTCGTTGAAGAGGAAGATCGGCAGGTTGAATTCATCGGTCAGGCGATTCCCCAACGGATCATCGCGCCACTCCGGAATCTCCAGCCAGCTCACCAGGGTGCGCCGATCGGCGGCAATTGCCGCGGGGAGGACGACGCCAATGCCCGCCCACGGCGAGCCGGGCATCTGCAACGCTTCGCGGATGACCCCGAAGAGCGCCTTATTGACGCCTTCCTGCGTCCACTTCGGCTGCGGGCGCGTCTCCGGCTCACCCATCGGTTGCCCGGACAGATTGGTCGCCTGGAAGGTGATGCCGTGCGGATGCACCTCCACCGCCAGCAGACGGCGGAATTCCCAGTTGAAGGTGATGGGGATGCGCGGGCGACCGGTAACGCCGCCCTGTGGATGGCCGAACAGAATCAATCCCGACCGGCGCAATTGCGCCACTTGCTGCACGACCACGGGGTGACTCAACCCGGTGCGCGCGCGCAAATCGGCCTGGCACACCGTGGAATCGCACAGGAGCGTGGCTAGAATCCGCCAGATCGCCGGCATGTGGGCATCGTTCTCGCGAATGGACGGTTCGATACGCATAAGATCTCCTTCCGAACTTTTCGCTGATATCGATGTGTGCCCATTGGGAACCTGAGCGATGATCCTGTCAAAGATGAGTGCAGTCTGCGTTCAAACGATCATAATTCAGGGGCCAATGATCACAACGCGTTTCTTGACTGTCAGGACTTCGGCGCTGGTCCTGGTAACGCCGCATGAGTAAAAGCTTGGTCCGGTTGCAAGCTCCGCCGGATCGTCAACAATCAACTGCGGTGTTCAGCAGAGTGGTGAATGTGCCGTCTGTGAACACAATCTGGTGGTGAAACCGCAACGCTGAGTCGGCGGATGACATCTTGGTTGATCGATTAAATAATATCATCTAATTATCGTGCTGTAAGTAACTTAGAGTTTTGTTAATCTAATTTTAACATTACAATCGTTTTGTTCCTATAATTTAAGCTGAAGTATTTGTTTTGTCAATTCACAGAGCGCACAGGAGAGCAATTAGTGTATAAATAAATAATAAAGATTACCCAAAGTATTGGTGAACAGGTGGCCGGCGACTTGGAATAAGCCCTGGAATGGTGAGTGAGGGGTATGACAACGGCCTTGCGCTGATCTGTTACTGCGCCGGCAAACCGTTCCACACCGGCGCGGAGCGCGCGAAGGCGACGGCGTCCTCCACCTCGGCGCACACTGCCTGCTCGAGCGCGGCACAGGCGGCCGCGGTCAGGGCGCCTTCGGCGATGAGCTGGTCGCGATAGCGGGCGATGGCGTCGCGGGCGGCCCACTCCGCCTCTTCTTCGCGTGTGCGGTAGATGCAGAGGTCGCCTCGCGAGTGGCCGAACAGGCGGTAGGTTTTCGCCTCGATCAGCGTCGGTCCGTCGCCGGCGCGGGCGCGGGCGGCGGCGGTGGCGACTACTTCGCGCACTGCCAGCACGTCGTTGCCGTCCACGATGACACCGGGGATGCCGTACCCCGCCGCACGGTCGGCAATATCGCGCACGCTGACCATGCTGCAGGCAGGGGTGGACATCGCATAACAGTTATTCTCGCACAGATAGACAGCCGGCAGCTTCCAGATGGCCGCCATATTGAGCGCTTCGTGGAAGGCGCCCTGGTTGCTGGCGCCGTCGCCGAAAAAGGCGAGGGCGATCTGGCCGCTGCCGCGGTATTTCGCGGAAAACGCCGCGCCGGTGGCGACGGGGAGCATGCCGGCGGTGATGCCGTTCATGCCGAGGAAGCCGATGCCCAGGTCCGCCACGTGCTGGGTGCCACCGCGGCCCTGCGAATAGCCCGGCTCCTTGCCGAACAGCTCGGCCATCAGGCGGTGTGCGTTGGCGCCCTTCGCCAGAAAATGCCCGTGGCCGCGGTGGTTGCTGGCGATGTAATCAGCGGGCTGCAGTGCCGCGCAAGCGCCGACCGCCACCGCTTCCTGGCCGGCGGACAGGTGCGAGGTGCCGCGCAATTCTCCCGCGGCGAACAACTGGTCCACCCGGGTTTCGAAGTGGCGGATCAACAGCATGCAGCGCAGCAGATCACCGGCGGTGTGTAATTGACGAACAGACGAATCCATCACGGATCGTTAGACACCTTCTTGCGCCGATGGTTGCGGGGTGACGGGGGCATCACCCGCTCAGATCTCCGGATAATGGGTGTAGATCGGCGGGCGATGGGGGGGCTCGGTGCCGCGTTTCCCGATCGACTTGCACCATCGGAGGAGAGACTCAAAGAGAAACGCGATCCACAGTAACTCCATCACGATGAGCATGGACAGGGAGAACCAGGTCACCGGCGGCCAGAAGTAGGCGTCCATTTTTTCCGGCTTCAGCGCCAGCACGCCCGTCAGCACGCCGATCACCAGCAGAAAGATGCCGGCGTCGCGCACCCGCTTATACCAGTCCTTTGCCCACAGATACATCCCGGCGCCCCACACGGCGATACTCACCAGGCACGCGGCGGCGACGTAGCGTGAGACTATTACGAAGATGAATTTATCCAGGTTATCCCACGACATCACGTTCATCTCCTCGCCAGGTGCACGGTGACCATGGAGACATGCAATTTGCCATCCTTCAGAATGCGCCGCCATTGCTTTCGCAGTGTGTATCCTGCTTATTCCTTATTCTTCCATATTGTATCATATAGATTCCCTGGGATATGATCGCCAGTTTACAGAAGCAGCGATTTTCCGTCAGGTAATCCGATGATCGCCGTGTATCGTGTTGTGTGAAAGAACAGACAAGCGGCTCATGACTGGTCACCCCGCGGGTCACATGCTACAATATACAGGAGAGAAGCTATGGCTTTCACGATCCTGATGATAACGGTGATGGTCGCCGTCGCTGGACTGGCGATCCGTGAGGTCGTCCTGTCCCAGCGCAAAGGCGAGCAATACCCGGTGCGGCGCCTGACGCTGCGCATCGTGATGGCCGTGATGCTCCTCTTCCTGCTGGCCAGCGTGCTGATCGGCGTGCAAGTGTATGGGCTGGATAAACCCAAGGGCTTCATCGCGTTATGGATGGCGTTCTGGGGCTGCATCAGCCTGCTCTCCGGCGCCATCGTTTGCCTCGCGGTTGCCGACCTGCGCCTGATCGGCGATGAAACCTTCAGCGAAACGAACCAGCTGTGGCATGAGATCGCGCAGACGATCGCCGAGCATGAGCAGCACAAGGGAGCCGACCCATCCACCGATGAAGGAACCGACGCCAACGATGCCGACCGGCACACCCCCGACAGCCCGTGACGATGTGCGCTACCTGCGCCGGGCGCTGGCGCTGGCGCGACGCGGCCGCACATCCCCCAACCCGATGGTCGGCGCCGTAGTGGTGCGGGACGGCGAGATCGTCGGCGAAGGCTTCCACCCGAAGGCGGGCGAGCCGCACGCCGAAGTCTTCGCCCTGCGCGCCGCCGGCGAGCGTGCCCGCGGCGCCACCCTCTACGTCACCCTGGAACCCTGCTCGCATTACGGGCGCACGCCGCCCTGCGCCGACGCCGTGGTGCGGGCTGGACTGCGCCGCGTGGTGGTCGCCTCGGTGGACCCCAACCCGCTGGTCGCCGGGCGTGGCCTGGAGAAGCTGCACGCGGCGGGCATCGAGGTAACCTCCGGCTTGCTGCACGCGCAGGAGGCGCGGCTGAACGAAGCCTACCGCCACTGGATCGTCACCCGCCGGCCCTTCGTCACGTTGAAGCTGGCCGCCAGCCTGGACGGCAAGCTGGCCACGCGCACCGGCGACTCGCGCTGGATTACCGGGGAAGCGGCGCGGCGCGACGTGCACCGCCTGCGCGCCGCCAGCGACGCCATCCTCACCACCGCCGCCACCGTGCTCGCGGACGACCCGGCGCTGACCGCCCGCCTGCGCGGGGCGCGTCAACCCCGGCGGGTGGTGGTGGACGCCCGGTTGCGCACCTCGCCCGCGGCGCAGGTCTACGCGCCTAGCGACCGGCCACCGTTGCTGGCTACGCTCGTTGACGACCCTGAGCGGCTGGCCCCGTATCAGGAGCACGGCGTGGAGGCGCTCACGCTGCCCGCCGTTGACGGCTACGTGGACTTGCCGGCGCTGCTGGCGGCGCTGGGCGAGCGCGAAATCGTCAGCCTGATGGTCGAGTCCGGCGGCGCCTTCGCGGCGGCGCTGCTGGCGGCCGGCGGCGTGCAGAAACTGCGGCTCTATCTGGCCCCGCTGCTCATCGGCGGCAAAGAGGCCGTCCCCGCCCTCGGCGGCCTCGGGGTCGCCTGCCTCGCGGACGCCCCACGCCTGCATGACGTCACCTGGAAACGCATCGGCGAAGACTTCCGGGTGGAAGGGTATCTTCCGCAACCGTAAAGCACCGAGTTATGCATCTAACCTTGCCTATTCGCACCCGTAAAGGGTGCGGCTACGGCGATGTCATGCATACGACAGTGAGATTACTCCAGGCTGGCCAGAAATTCATCCGTCATGCGCGCGGCGTGGACGTGGCAGATGCCGGTGCCGTCCGAGTTGTAGATCACGCGGCGCAGGTCGGCGGTGAAGTAGGGGTGGGGGTGCGAGCACGCCGGCCCGCCGCCGGAGGCGCCGCAATCAGAGACCAGTGTGCGGTACTTCCCGGTCCGGATATTGCCCACCACCAGCTCGATGGGGCCGGGGATGCCGTTGCGGTAGGAATCGGCCACGAAGTAGTCGCCGCACTTCGACACGTTCACGTGGTTGAAGATATGCTCCGGCGCGGTAAAGACGTTCGGCGCGCTGTCGTCCGGGCCGACGGTGACAAAGTTGCCGTTGGGGTGGCGCGGGTCCTGCAGGTCGCCCCGGTTCCGGTCCAGCTCATCCTTCCGGTAGATCATGCCCTTCCAGTTTACCGTCACGCCGATGCGCCCCGTATCGGCCGCCCAGGCGGAGTGGCCGCAGGTGTTGGCGGTATGCGGCGGGCCGACGGGCAGCTCGCGCACGGCGCCGGTCTCGGTGTTCACGTAGATGTGCGTCACATAGACCTGGTCGCGATGCCAGTGCCCGGTCTGCGGGTCGTAGCGCTGCCCCTTGTTCACCTGCACCAGCAGCTCGCGCCCGTGCACCGGGTTGAACTGTACGTGGCCCAGCGTCTCCTCGCTCTGGTAGATCAGCTTGTACTCGTGCGTCTGTAGGTCGACACGGGCGATGGCAAAGGTATTGTCGGGCAGCCGCACCGCGCCGGCCAGGTAGCGGTGATCCGGCGACACGGTTTCAAAACCTTTCAGCGGCAGATCGTAATCGGTGATGACGATCTGCTTCTCCAGCGTGTTCAGGTCGACGCAGATGAGCTCGTTGTTGGGCCGGAGGTAGTAGATCAACCCGGACCAGGAGGAGGTGGCCACCAGCGAACTCACCACCACCGGCTCGATGAGCGCCGTACGCAGCCGCGGCAGGTCGATCACGCAGAGCTCATACGGCGGCACGCGCGGGTCCGGCGACGGCGCCCGCGTGTAGGCCACCCGCAGCCCGTCCGGCGTGGTATACGGCTGCTCGCAGTAGATGTCGATGTTGGTCAGCGGCCGTGCCGTCAGCCGCGTAATCGCCGCCCCGCTCGCCGGATCGTCGTCCAGGTCACATCCCTCGGCATGCCAGTAGGTCGTCATATGGCCCTCCCTTTCCGCGGAGATTCGCGAAGCAGGCGGCGAATACCTTCCGTGAATTGACGGCGGCAATTGCCTGCGCCTTCCAGATCCCGCAAATCCTCGGCCGTGGCAACATTTCCACGCTCGACCCGAGCGTGGATTTTTCTTGCCTTCGGGGCAACCGTCTCCGGCGCAGGCGGCCAGTCGTCGACGTAGCGGATGCGGATGATGTCGACATCCGGGTCGAGGCGCGACTCGATGGAAGCCGGACTATTCTCGCGCCAGTCGTTTTCGTAGACGACGACCACCCGGCGCGGGCGGCGCCGGCGCGCCAGGGCTTCCAGCCGGACAACACGGGTGGAAAGCATGGAATACATGTCACGTCTGCCTTTCTGATGGGGTACTCCGCGGAGCATGAACATTCAGAGAAACGTCGAGCGAGGATGCTGACTCTATACCCAAAATCGAGCAGTTTTAAACCTGTTTTAGCGGTTTTTCCCCGATTTTTCCGCAGATTCCCAATATGTGCAGCAGAGGTAACGTTACGGGAACACTGGGGCAGGTTGTGTATTTCTTGATAAGCTTGTGCTATATTTACTCCAGAAGGCCGGCGATGTTGCTGTGGTCCGAAGAAATACATAACCTGTCCCTGTATTTGTCGCGGATTTCTACCGCGACCCCTGTATTCCAGTGGGCAAGCCCGGCCGCCCGAGAAAACGGAGAAGGAAAAAGCGGGACGCAGGTAACTGTCCCGCATTATTCCAATTTTATGAATAATCCTGATTTTTATCGAATTGAGGATCCATTATCCAATATGAGTCATATGTTTGAAATGCCACGCTGATGATGAGGAGGTATGGTATATTATGCATGCATTACTAAATGCCGTTATTAGTGGTAATAACGAGGCATTTCAGAAACTACTTGATGCCGGTGAAGATATCCATGAAATAGATAAAGCCGGACGAACGGTATTATTTTATGCAGCATCCTTTAAGAGAGCTGATATGCTCAAGGTGTTAATTGAGCATGGTTTGGATGTGAATTTGCAAGACAATAATGGCCAGATACCTTTGCATATGGCATGTCAACAATATGATTTACAAACGGCAATATTGCTAATTAATGCAGGCTCAAAAATAGATGTGCAAGATAAACTCGGAAACACACCATTATTCTATGCCGTTACAAAATCCGGTGGGAAAGGTGATTTAATTAGATATTTACTTCAGAAAGGTGCTGACAAAGATATTAAAAATAATCACGGAAATTCTGCGTATATTGTTGCTGAAAAAACCAGTAATTTTAATCTCGTTCAATTCTTTCAAGATGAATGCTGAAAAACGGATTGTGGGAAATGCAGGACAGTGTGCGCCAAGCGAAGCTTTGCGATTCTTGCTGGTGGAAGTCCGGCCTGGGTAACGCCTAACCAGCGGCCTGCAATACAGGGACATAAATACAGGGACATAAATACAGGGACAGGTTATGTATTTCCTGATTTTATGCAATAATCGTTCCAGGAGGTAAGCGCTCATGCCGCGATTTGCCCGTGTCGTGGTTCCTGGTTGCCCGCACCATATCACCCATC
>Ga0172368_10000781_pt1 | contig 45180 bp, 39 predicted proteins | sample Lak11m_FD_114540 | JGI IMG/M metagenome (GOLD analysis project Ga0172368, IMG submission 114540) | Freshwater microbial communities from Kabuno Bay, South-Kivu, Congo - kab_022012_11m | ecosystem: Environmental > Aquatic > Freshwater > Lake | place: Democratic Republic of the Congo: South-Kivu... | reverse complement strand
TTTGCCCGATCAGTTTTTCCGCCAGAAGTTTCAGCGGATCGCGGTTGTCCCGCCATTCCTTTTCCTCTTCTTTTGAGCGGTAATAAGCGCGGTTGATGTCGCCAACGTGATGGCCGTAATAACGATAGGTCTGACATTCCAGGAAGGCTGGCCCTTCTCCGCGCCGCGCCCGCTCGACTAACTTTTGCATGGTGGTTTGCACCAGTTGGACATCCTGTCCGTCCACGGTTTCGGCATGAATGCCAAAGGCCTGCGCGCGCGCAATGATCTCACCTGCCAAAGTCTCGCTGCGATGGGTGTATTCGCTATAGTTATTGTTCTCGCACACGTAAATGACTGGCAACTTCCACAGCGCCGCCATGTTCATCACTTCATATAGCACTCCCTGTGCCACCGCGCCGTCGCCGAAGAAGCAGACCGCCACCTGTCCGCTGCCGCGCATCTTGGCTGACAAGGCCGCGCCGGTTGCTATCCCCATGCTCCCGCCGACAATGGCGTTCGCGCCCAGGTTGCCCGAGTCAGGGTCGGCAATGTGCATCGAGCCGCCTTTGCCTTTGCAAAAGCCGTCTTCCTTGCCGAGCAGTTCCGCGAACATGCGGTCCACTGCCGCGCCTTTGGCGAGACAATGACCATGTCCGCGATGCGTGCTTGTGATGTAATCATCGTGATTTAATGCCTCACATACGCCGACCGCGACTGCTTCCTGCCCGCTATACAAATGTGCGAGTCCGGGCATGAGCGCTTTCATATATAGTTCATTGACCTTTTCTTCGAACTCGCGGATTTTCGCCATCTGCTCATAAGCATGCAGCCAGTGTTCAACATCCGCCGCTTCCACGCGGGACCTGTTGCCTGTTTCCGTTTTTCTGGTCATCTCTCCACTCCCGATAAATGCGCCAGCACATCGAAGATGACTGCGAAATCCTGCTTCTCCAGTCCCATACCGCGCGCAGCGGTCAGGAATTCATTGGTGGCCGCGGTGGTGGGGAGGGGTACATCCAGTTGACGTCCCATTTCGAGGGCGAGGTTCATATCCTTTTGCATCATGTTGCAATCGAACCAGGCTTCGTCCGGCATTTGCAGAACGAACGGGCCGCGATACTTCACCATCGGCGAAGCGATCACGCTGTTGGTCAGCACTTCTACCGCCACCTCACGTTTGATTCCGCTTTTTTCAGCCAGCAAGACGCCTTCGCTAAAAGCCAGCATCTGCACAGCCAGACTTAAATTGGTGGCGATTTTCATCGAGACAGCCAGTCCATTACCTCCGACATAAGTTGCCTTGGGACCAATGTCCAAAAGGATAGGCTTGACCTTTTCAAAGACAGCCGGGTCGCCTCCCGCCATTAAAGTGATTTTGCCTTCTTCGAGCGTGACGACACTGCCCGAGACCGGCGCATCCAGCATGGAAGCGCCTTTTGCCGCAACCTGCTTTGCCAGTTCCTGGCTGAAGGCCGGGCTGACCGTGCTCATATCCACGTGAATCTTTCCCGCGCTGATACCAGCCAAAAGACCGTCCGGGCCTTCCATCACATCGCGCAATGCGGAGGTGTTGGTGACCATGCTAAAGGTAATATCCGCGGCCTCGGCCGCCGCGCGTGGCGAATCCGCCCAGGTCATGCCAGCCTCCAATAGCCATTGTGCTTTCGAGCTTGTGCGGTTATAGCCAGTGACGCTGTGGCCCGCATCTAAAAGCCGTTTGACCACGCGGCTGCCCATCGTGCCAAGTCCGACAAATCCCAGTTTTGCCATATCAGATCCTCCAAAAAATACACCTCAACCGTGGAATCGGTTGAGGTGTTAATTAGAATCTTCGCGCACCTGCTGAAGGTGATCCTGCATTGCCTGCCGCGCGGCCTGCGAGTCGCGTCGGATGATCGCATCCAGGATTATTTTATGGTGGTGCTGTCCGCGTTCCAGGCCGCCGGGCACAAGCCCGGTCCGCTTGCGTTGTTCGCGAAGCAGGTCAATGATCGAATTGATTAGAATAAGAATGATGGGATTGTGTGTGCCTTCCGCCAGGGCTATATGAAAATCGAGGTCGGCTTCAACAAAAGTCTCCGCATCGTTTAGGGCCGTCTCCATGATTTCAACCGCCTTTTTCATTTTGGCGATGTGTCCTTCGGTGATGCGCGTGGCGGCCAGGGCGGCAATTTCAGGCTCCAGAATCTCTCGCACCTCAACCAGATTTGAAGATCCATTTACCGAGTCAAACTTCCTTAACATGCCAAGTGCGTGCTGTACGGCACCAGGTATTCCATTTGTAATGAATGTCCCCCGGCCTGGCTGAATTTCCACAATCCCTTTCTGAAGCAAGGCTTTGACAGCCTCCCGCACCACTGTGCGACTTACATCAAACTGCGCCGCGAGTTCTCGCTCAGCGGGCAACTGGTCGCCAATCTTGAGATCACCCACCTCAATCCTGCTTTCAATTTGATTTACGATTTGCTTATATAGGAGTTCAGATTGAATAGGTGTATACATTGCAATCCGTTTTTCAAGCATAATGGTATGACGTCATACCATTATATCGCGACAAATCAGATTGTCAATATACCATTAGTATTGTTTTTCACAAATCATCCCCTAACTAATTCCTACAGACATTAGAAACCCGTTTTTTAGCCGTTCAAATAAGTACCACAAGGTTAGTAGAATGCCCGGTCCGTCTTGGCTTCCGAGTAATAACCGCCTCAGGGACGCGAAATCACGGTTTCGGTGACCAACGATAAATTGGATTTTGGTCTGTGGTAGAGGTTTTGTACACGGAGAGTTTGATTGGCAACGATGTAAACGCGTATTGTTAAAAACCATCGGGAAATTCTCTACCGTACAAATAATCCTCAAAGTTCTCGCCTCAGGCAATTAGATGCGATTGCCCTAAACAGGCCTATAAACCAAACCGGAATAAATAGGAGTAAAATAAAGTTGTCTGGAAGTATCTGATATCCGATCTTTTGGGACTGAGCTTTAATGAAATCAAAAATACCTTCCAAGCCTGCCCCTCGCAAGCCTGAGGGGAACAGGAACCAACAATTCCACCTGCTTTTTGAAAACAATCCGCTTCCGATGTGGGTATATGATCTGGAAACATTGTCTTTTCTGGATGTCAACGAAGCGGCGGTGGAACATTACGGCTACTCGCGTAACGAGTTCCTCAAATTGCGCATCACGGACATCCGCCCCTCAGAGGATGTCCGGTTGGTGGAAAAGCATGCAAAGGCCAGACGGCCACGTCTGCAACATTCGGGAGAATGGCGGCATCGCAAAAAAGACGGTTCCATTATCTATGTCGAAATCACATCACATAAATTAACTTATGCAGGCCATAAAGCCGCGCTGGTTTCGGCAAAAGACATTACGGGAAATAAACTTGCCCAGCAGGCGTTGGCGGAATCCGAAGAGAGATATCGAAATCTGATCGAGAACTCACTGGCTGGCATATACCAAACAACCGTGCAGGGAAAGATTATTTATGTGAACGATGTGCTGGCCAAATTGGTGGGTTTTAAGTCAGCGAAAGAAATGAAGCTGCATGGATCCGCTCAAGAGATTTATAAGAATCCTGGCGACCGTAAAAAGATCATTGCCGCGCTGAAACGGGATGGTGCGGTAAACAACTTTGAGACCCAGTTCATCGCTCGTTCGGGGGAAGTGAAATGGATGTGGTTAAGCGCCAGCCTAAAAGATAATGTTATTTCAGGTATAGTGCGCGATATTACCGAGAGGAAGCGCCTTGAGGACTCGGCGCGCGCGATTGAAACCAGTTACCGCAGTCTGTTCAACAGTGTGGCAGAAGCGATCTACATTCAAGACCGCAAAGGCCGCTTTTTGGACGTCAATGACGGCGCGGCCAAAATGTATGGTTATCCGCGCGAGTTTCTGATAGGCAAGACGCCAGCGTCTATTTCTGCGCCGGGCAGGAACGATCTTAAAAAAGTGCGGCGTGCCATTAAGCTCGCCTTTGAGGGCCAGCCGCAGGAATTTGAGTTCTGGGGATTACGCAGCAATGGCGAGGTCTTTCCCAAGAATGTGCGGCTGTATAAAGGAACCTATCTCGGTCAGGATGTTTTAATCGCATTGGCGCAGGATATTACTGAACATAAACAGGCGGAAGAGGCTTTACGTCAAAGTGAAGAGCGTTTCCGCGATCTTTATGAGAATTCAACCATCGGGATCTATCGCACCACACCAGATGGACGTATTCTGTTGTCCAACCCCGCTATTGTACACATGCTGGGTTATGAATCTTTCGAAGAACTGGCTAAGCACAACCTTGAGGAGGACAGTCAGGCAAGTTATCAGCGCATTGAGTTCCAAGATAGACTCGAACGGGACGGCAAAGTACGCGGCCTCGAATCGGAGTGGAAAAAGCGGGATGGCACTCCGATCTTTATCCGCGAGAGCGCGCGGCTGGTGCGTGATGATGATGGAAAAATCCTTTATTACGAAGGCACGGTCGAGGACGTCACCGACCGCAACCGGGCTGAAGAATCCCGGCGGACGGCTGAAGAAAAGTATCGTGCGCTTGTGGAGAATGTCTCAGCGATTTTCTATGTGGACGCTGTGAATGATTTAAGTTCCACAATTTATATCAGTCCTCAGGTAGAAACATGGCTGGGATATAAGCCTGAAGAATGGACCACGCATTCGAATTTTTGGCAAAAGGTGATCCACCCGGATGATTACGCGGCCTGGCAGGCAGAAAATATCCGCACCAATAAAACCGGTGAACCGTTTAAGATGGAGTATCGCCTGGTAGCACGCGATGGGCACATCGTGTGGATCAATGACGAAGCCATATTGATTAGGGATGACGCCGGGCAACCTGTATATTGGCAGGGCATCCATTTCGATATCACCGACCGCAAACGGGCCGAAGAGGCGCTGACCGCATCCGAAGCGGAACTCAGCGCCATATTCGCATCCATGCCGGACGTGGTGCTGGTGCTCGATAAAGATGGCCGCTATCTCAAAATAGCTCCTACCAATCCCGATCTACTGCATCAACCGGCGGAAATGCTGTTGGGCAAACGCATGCACGAGGTCTTCCCACCGCAAAAGGCTGATGAGTTGGTGGGACACATTCGCGATGCGCTGGATCAAAAGCAAACCGTTCACTTTGAATATGAGCTTTTGCTTGGCAACCACATCACCTGGTTCTCCGGTACGACTTCTCCACTGACAGAAGACTCGGTCGTTTGGGTTGGACGGGATATTACCGCGCGCAAATTGGCCGAGGATGCCATGCTTGCCAGCCAGGATTTGCTCAAGGATGCCCAGCGCATTGCACACATCGGCAGTTGGGATCTGGATCTAAAGACCAATGTTCTCACTTGGTCTGATGAAATCTACCGCATGTTTGAGATAGACCCGGAGCAGTTTGAAGCTTCTTATGCTGAGTTCCTGAATGACATCCATCCGGATGACCGCCAAGTGGTGGATCAAGCCTACACCGATTCCGTTAAAAACAAAACGCCCTATTCGATCACTCACCGCCTGCTTTTCCCGGATGGGCGGGTAAAGTATGTTCACGAAAGATGCGAGACGATTTATAACGGCATAGGCGAGCCTATCCGTTCCATCGGCACGGCCCAGGATGTTACCGAACGCAAACTGGCCGAAGACGCCCTGCAACAGCGGCTCACAGAACTTTCGTTTATTTATGATGCATCCCGGCACCTCCAGCAAATCCTGGCGCCGGAACTTCTTGCGGATGAATTGATCCGCTTGCTCAAGAAAGTACTTGATTACGACCATGGGGCTGTTCTTCTGGTAGACGAACCATCCGGAAAGTTGATACCTTTCGCGGTTAGCGATCAAGGGCAGTGGTTTACATCCATTCAGGAATATAAAGAATATATCGTTTTACATGAACTTCGTTTGGGAAACGGCATTACCGGTTGGGTTGCCCAACTCGGACAAAGCATTTGCCTGGGCGATGTCCGCAATGACTCGCGTTACGTCTCAACGTCGGAAGACGCCAGATCGGAGTTGTGCGTACCACTTCGAGTTGGAGATCAGGTAATCGGCGTGGTGAACGTTGAGAGCGCCAGGATGTACGCCTACACCGAATCAGATCAACGCCTGCTCGAGACCGTTGCAGCGCAAATTGCCATTGTCATTCAAAATGCGCGTTTGTTTGAAGCCGAACGTCTCCGCCGCCAGGAGGCCGAGACATTGCGCCAGGCGGCCAACGCGCTGACATCCAGCCTTGACCTTGGAGATGTATTGAATGGGCTATTGGATGGCCTTGCACTCGTTGTTCCCTTTAACAGTGCGACAGTTTTCCTTAAAGAGAATGCAAATTTCCGTGCGATCGCGACGCGCGGTTTTGATTCACCAGAACAGGTAAAGGGACAGGTACTACCCGGAACAAACGAGCTGGCGAACATCGTCGAATCAACGCACCGCCCGCTTATTTTGCCGGACGCCAAAACGGACGCCCGTTTCGCGAACTGGGGCCCCACCGATCCGATTCGCGGCTGGATGGCTGTGCCCTTGATCCTGCGCGATCAGGCCATCGGCTTTTTAACGATTGACAGCCATCATCCGAATGCTTTCACAGATGCCAATGCCGAAATGGCTTTAGCCTTTGCCAACCATGCCGCGGCCGCCATTCAGAACGCACGTCTATATGAAGACACTGTCCGCAGGATAGCAGAGTTGGAAGCATTGCGCGAAAGCGGGCTGGCCCTTAGCAAGTCTCTTGACCCAAGAGAGATTAGCGAGCAGGTGGTCAGTGTGCTTTCAAGCCGCTTGAATTGGAATCATGCCGCGGTGCGCGTACGGCGCGGCGACAGCGATGAAGTGGTGTTGCTGGCTTTCAGTCAGACAGACAGTCAGGGCCGGAAAGAAAAGATTGATACCGCCCATCTGATGGCTGGCAAAGCCATCTCACAAGTAGGCCAGGGCATGGCGGGCTGGGTCATCAAACATGGGCGGACAATTAACAGCGGCAACTTGCAGGATGATCCGCGTTATTACGCAACATTCCCTAATATGAATTCGGGCTTATATGTGCCAATCTGGGCCGGCGGGCGGGCGCTGGGTTGTATCAGTGTGGAAAGTGAACAGCTCGGAGCATTCAGCGAGGCCGATGAGCGTTTGTTGACCACGCTGGCTTTGCAAGCCGCCTCGGCCTTTGAAAATGCGCGCCTGTTCGCGGCGGAGCAATCACGCCGTCAGGATGCGGAAATGCTTCGGCAAGCCGCGGCCGCTCTCTCGTCCAGCCTGGACCCGGAGCAGATCATCAATGAATTGCTGGATGAGTTATCCCGCGTCATTAATTTTGATAGTTCCACGGTCTTTATCCAGGAAAAGGATGGCCTGCGCGCCATATCAGAAAGAGGATTGGCCCATCCGGAAAAAATAATCGGGCAGATGTTTCCAAGTAATGATCCATTATCAACTCTGATTAAAGAATCTCGTCGCCCCGTCATCCTGCCAGATGCGAAAACAGATGCCCGATTCCGGAATTGGGGAGCTGAGGGAGCAATTCGGGGTTGGATGGGAGTGCCTCTGCTCGCGCGCGGTATAGCAATTGGATATATTACTTTAGATAGCTTTGTGCCCAACGCGTATACAGACAGCGATGCCGAAATGGCGCTGGCTTTTGCCAGCTATGCCGCGACCGCCATTGAGAATGCACGGCTGTATCAGGAGGCCCTGCTGGCCGCTGAGCGCCGTTCAGTGTTGCATCAGGTCAGCCAGGAAGTTGCGCGTATTAGCCAGGACTCGGAGCAATTGTATACCGCGATATATCAAGCCGCGGCCCGCTTGATACCAACCGATATATTTACCATTGCTCTGGTAAACCAGGCGGAAAATCACATAGATGGTACTTATGCGATGGATCGTGGAGAACGCGCGCCGTTCATCAGTTTCCCGCTTAATATGGGGATCGCGGGACGGGTGATCGAGACGAATAAAACACTTCTCATAGATGATTACAATGATCCGAGTATAACAATAGAACGCGTCCCGCTTTCAGATAATCAACCGTCCCGGTCAATCCTGGCTGTTCCGTTGCGGTCGGGCGAAAAGGTCATCGGTTCGATGTCGGTTCAAAGCTACCAACCAGGCCGATATACCGAAGAAGATGGTGTTCTTCTCGAAATGCTGGGGGCGCAAGCCACAGTGGCGATTGAAAACGCGCGCTTGTTCGAGCAGGTGCGCCGCCGCATAAAAGAACAGGAAGCTCTAAACCGTGCCAGCCAGGCATTGACCGGTTCTCTCGACCTGGAACCGCTGCTTGAGAACATCCTTTATGCGGCCAAGGATGCGATTGCAGGCGCGGAAAAGGGCACGATCTTGTTATGGGATAAGGATATTAATAATTTACGAGTGCATACCCAAATTGGGTATACGGATACCCGGATTTTGGAATTGCCTTTCCGCTCTGAAAAAGGCTATTCGGGAAGGGCCTTCCTGGAAAAGCGGCCAATCCTAATTAGGGATGCTCTTGCTGAATATGAGCTCCCTTTTGATGAAAGCATCGAGGAAGTTTATACAGTGCAAAGCGGGATCGTCGCGCCTTTGTTGGCGAAAGACAAGGCAATTGGCGTGATCGCTCTTGATAATGCAACTAAAAAAGGAGCCTTTACAAAAGAAGATCTTAATCTGTTGATGATCTTTGCATCATCCGCGGCCAGCGTAATCGAGAACGCCCGTCTGTTCGAAGAGACGCGCCGCCGGGCCGAGGAATTTTCCAGCCTGTACGAAACTGCGCGTGATATTTCAGCCGAGCAGGATTTGAACAGGATGTTAAATACCGTTGTGGAGCGCGCGGCTGTCTTGTTGAACGCGGCTGTCAGCGGAATTTATCTATATGACAAGACGCGCAACGATGTATACGTGGCGGTGAGCAGGGGCTTCGAATCATCCATAGGAACTCGTTTGGCAATCGGCGAAGGCGTTGCCGGGCGCGTGGCGCAAACACGCCAGTTGATCATGATTGATGATTACCAAACCTGGGAAGGCCGTTCACCCCAGTATGCAGATACGATCATTCGGGCGGTACTCGAAGTGCCCATGCTGTATGGCGGAGAGCTGATCGGCGTTCTGACCGTGGATGAACTTAATGATTCTGAACGTAAATTCACAGAAGACGATGCACGCCTGCTGACGCTCTTCGCATCCCATGCGGCCAGTGCAGTTCATAACGCACATTTGTTGGCAGAAACCCGCCGCCGGGCTGATGAATTTGCCAGCCTTTATGAAACCGCCCGCGATGTTTCAAACAAGCAGGATTTAAATTTGCTGCTTCAAACGCTTGTAAGACGCGCGGCTGATATGCTCCACACGCCGGACGGCGCCTTATACCTGTACGACGCTCAACAAAAAGATCTTGTGTTGACTATTGAGTTGAAGCCAGATGCTCCCACCGGACTTCGCCTGCAATTGGGCGAAGGTGCAGCGGGCTTAGCCGCGCTGACCCGCGAGACTGTCATTATGGACGATTATCGGACATGGGAAGGCCGTTCTCCTTTATACAAGGATGCAGCCTTCCGGGCGGTGCTTGAGGTGCCCATGTTGTACAGTGGGGAATTAATTGGCGTTCTGGTTGTTGACGAACTTGACGACTCCGAACGCAAATTCACTGAAGCGGATGCGCACCTGTTATCGCTCCTTGCCTCTCATGCCTCCAGCGCAGTGCACAATGCCCGCCTCTTCGAGGAGACCCGCCGCCGGGCCGGTGAGTTCGAAGCGCTATATCAAACAGCGGCGGAGGTTTCGTCAGAGACCGACCTGAAAGTTTTGTTGAACACCATCATCAAACGTGCCCAAACATTATCAGGCGCGTCAGGTTCAGGACTTTATCTGTTCGACTCTGAACGCAGCGACCTCGAGTTGGTGGCGATCAATGATCCTGATATCCGCCTTGGGACCCGCCTTGCTCTCGGAGAGGGACTTTCCGGGCGCGTAGCACAGAACAAACAGCCGGTCGTTGTTAATGATTACAAAACCTGGGATAACAGTTCTTCTCATTACAAGGGCATCCCCATTACTTCCGTGCTTGGAATCCCCATGCTTTACCGCGGTGAATTAATCGGGGTATTGAATGTGCATAATCGCGTGGACATCAATCAGACAGAGTCTACACATATGTTCACCGAACAGGATATCAACCTGTTATCTCTGTTCGCCAACGCCGCGGCCGGCGCGGTGTATAGTGCGCGCCTGCTCGACAAAACCCGCCACCGGCTGGATGAACTAGCCGCGCTGGCGCAGGTCTCTTCGGCCCTGCGTACCGCTTCTACGCGCGCTGAAATGATGCCCGTGCTTCTGGATCAGTTGATGAATGTTCTCCACGCGGATGGCGGGAATCTGGTTTCAAGCATCCCGGGGCGTGACGATCTCCTGATCGAGGCGGCGCGCGGAATGGATGCGCGTTACGCTGGAATGTGGATTCCGCCCGGCGAGGGTCTGTCGAGGCGCGTGCTCAACAGCGGCGAACCTTATATCCTCGCCGATGCCCGGAACGATCCGTCCTTCTTTAACCCTGACAGGGATGGTAAACCTTACGCTATCGCTCTTGTACCGCTGAAATCTCAAGACAAGACAATTGGCGTGGTCTCAATGGGGCGCATAGAGAAAGATGGCGTTATGCCTGCTCCCTTCTCAGATGATGATATCCGCCTATTGAATGCCATTGCCGATATGGCTGCCAATGCATTCCAGCGTGCCAGCCTGCACGAGGAAACCACTCGCTATGCGGAACAACTGGTGATCATCAACGATCTCGGACATACCCTTTCGGAGACACTGGACCTGGCGCACATCTACGAGAAACTATGCCGCGCCGCTCTGGACCTGCTGCCGGATACCGCGACGATATTTGTTTCGCTCTTCGACCCGAACGAACGATCCATCAAGGCGGCATATGGCGTGCACGCTGGAGCAGCCGTCGGCGCGGCAGATCTGCCAACCATGCCGTTTGACGAATCGGGCTACGAGAATCAGAGTCAGGTCATTCTTAGCGGCGAGCCGCTTATTGTCCCGGATTTAAGCGTATCGCTTAAAGATAAAAAGGCCATTCTTATTAAGTCGGGAAATGACGAGCAGGTTACACAGTCTGCTTTGTATGTCCCCATGAAGGCAGAAGGCCGGGTCATCGGTGTTTTGCATGTGCAATGTTACGATAAAAATCGTTACACCTCTGCTGATGCCGAGTTGTTGGAACTGGTCGCCAATACCGCCGTAGCTGCCATTCAGAATGCGCGCTTGTTTACTCAGCTTAAGCGCCGCGTGGATCAACTCTCCGCGCTGCATTCGGTGGATACCGCGATCAGTTCCACCACCGACCTGCGTGTCAGCCTGCAATCCGTGCTGGAGAACATTACCCGTCAGTTGAAAGTTGACGCGGCGGATGTATTGTTGCTGAACCCTGCCACGTTGGTCTTGCAGTATGTCGCCGGGCTTGGCTTTTTTACCTCGGAAATCACGCACACATCCCTGCCTTTAGGAAAAGGCCAGGCGGGCAAATCTGCTCTGGAGAGGCGAATTATTCGCATCTCCGATCTGACGGAAAAGGGTGTTGAGTTTTCCCGATACAAGTTTGTCACAGACGAAAGGTTTACTGCATATATAGCTGTGCCGCTGATGGCAAAGGGCGAGGTCAAGGGCGTTTTGGAAATCTTCCAACGCTCTTCACTGGAATTGGATGATGACTGGATGTCTTTCCTCGAGATGCTGGCTGGCCAGGCCGCCCTGGCGATTGATAACGCCCTGTTATTCGAGGGACTGGAAAAAGTTAATATCGAATTGACCATGGCCTACGATGCTACGATTGAAGGCTGGTCACAGGCTCTGGAATTGCGCGACCAGGAGACACAGGGACATTCCGTGCGCGTGCTTGACCTCACTTTGCGCCTGGCAGCTGAGATGGGCATTCCCAGCAAAGACTTGCAGGATATTCGCCGAGGCATTCTGTTACATGACATTGGCAAAATGGGCATTCCCGATTCGATCCTGCACAAACCCGGCAAACTAACGGAGGAGGAATGGGAGATCATGCATAAGCATCCCATATATGCTTATGACATGCTCGCGCCGATTGCCTATCTTCGCAATTCACTCAATATTCCTTATTGCCATCATGAAAAATGGGATGGCAGCGGATACCCACGCGGCCTGAGCGGCGAGACGATTCCTCTCGCGGCCCGCATCTTCGCCATCGTGGACGTTTTCGACGCGTTGACATCCGACAGGCCATACCGTGATGCCTGGTCGAAAGAAAAGACTCTCGATTACATCCGGGAACAATCCGGCACTCATTTCGATCCGCACCTTGTTGAGATCTTCTTGAAATTTATCCAGAAATAGAGCTACCCATAAGTTGGGGAATGACCTTTGGAATCACTTAGTCTTCATCTATTTGAATATTCTGCCGGTGCGAAGAATACGATTACTGTCAACTCTTCTTCAATCGAATGGAATCTATGCTCTACATTCTTTGCCACATAAATCACTGAACCTGCCTGCACTGTACGATCTTCATCCGCAACTTTGATCTTCGCCGCCCCGCTCAACACGTAATAGACCTCATCTTCCGTGTGAGGTGATTGCGGGTCTGTTCCGCCCGCGGGGAGAACATAGATTCCCATACTCAAGTCAGGTACCTTGAGAAATTCGCGATAAAGTTTATTGCTCGATTCTCTTTGAGAAATAAGTTGATCGAGTTCAAAGGCTTGCATACACTCATCTCCATAAAATTGATTTGGCGGGGGAAGGCCGAATCAAATTATATGCTGCATGAAATTGTTGGACAATCCCACAAATCATGACCTCATGATTAAGTCTGCACATGCTATAATGCGAATGTCCGCTTTATTTATAAGAAAAGGATCCATCCATGAACAATCTTTTCGCACGGCCTCCCTGCTAAATTCCTACAAACGTCTCCCTGAGACGAAGTGACGACGCGGCCCGCTGGGCCTGCATCCTTTCCCTTTCACGCCTAAAACCAATACCTGACGATCTCGACGGTGCCTGACGTAATCTCGTAGGCTGCCGTATTTTTGCGTTTGCTCGTGCTCCTCCATGCCCCATTCTGTCATCAATCAAAACTTGAAGAACAGAATGGAGATAAAACATGGAAAGCATTCAGGGCAAACAGTCCCTGCATATTGAACCGGCTGTGTTGACCAGTCGGTTGGCTGGCTATCAAAATATATTGGTTGACATCGGCACCGGTGATGGACGCTTTATTAAATCTTTTGCTGAAACACACCCGGATTATTTCGCCGTAGGAATTGATACTTGCCGCGAAAACCTGCATGTCAATTCGCATCTCAGATTACCAAACGCGCTATATCTTATTTGTGCCGGTAGGGCGCTTCCCACTGAACTTTACGGAAGAACAACGCTGATCACAATCAATTTTCCGTGGGGCAGCCTGCTTGGTGGTCTGCTTGAACATGAACGGTCGCTGCTTCTCAGCTTATCGGCCATTGCCCAACCTGGAGCCGTGCTGGAAGTAAGGATTAACGCAGATGCCTTGCAGGAATTTGGCTGGTCGTTAGATAATGGCAGCACACAAATCCAGGATGCGTTAATGCAGTTTGACTATAAGATTCACTCATCTGTTTTACTGGGTCCACATGAACTTCGTGCCTGTAAAACAACTTGGGCGAAACGCCTGGCTTTCGGACATAATCCGCGTGCGCTATGTATCAGTGCGGAGAAAATCACCACAAAATAAAAAATACTGCCGGGGTACTCCCGGCAGTATTTTTTATTTACTTTCAGCCTTGACTGGATTTTTCAACTCCCCCAATCCTTCGATCTCGACAACCACTTCATTTCCATCTTCCAACGGCCCGACCCCGGCGGGCGTGCCGGTAAAGATCAGATCGCCCGGTTCGAGCGTCATCACGGACGAGATGAAAGCCACCAGCGTCGGGACGCTGAAAACCATATCGTGAGTCGAAGCCATTTGGCGCGGCTGTCCGCTGACCTTGCAGGTAATGAGCGCGTCGGCGATGTTGAATTCGGTGTCGATCCACGGACCGAAGGAGCAGAAAGTATCGAAACCTTTGGCACGCGTCCACTGGTCATCGGTTTTTTGCAGGTCGCGCGCGGTGACATCGTTGCCGACGGTGTAGCCGAAGATATAATTCTTTGCATCTTCGACCTGGATATGCCGTCCGCGTTTGCCGATGACGACCACCAGTTCCGCTTCGTGTTCAACTTGCTTCGACTGGGGCGGCAGGATGATCTCTTCGCCCGGGTTGATGATCGAGGATTGCGGTTTCAAGAAGATAAGGGGAATCTTCGGCACTTCCGCCCCATGTTCTTTGGCATGTTCAACGTAATTGCGACCCACACAAACGATTTTGGTCGGCCAGGAAGGGGCAAGCAGTTTCACGTCCGGCAGAGGCGTTTTAGCCTCCATCCGCTGATAGGTTCCGAACAGGTCGCCATCAATATCTCCGATCTTGTCATCATGAAGCCAGCCATAACGCGGGGCCTCGTCATTTGCTTTATAGCGCACAATTCTCATGGTTCCTCCGATTGCAATTAATTTGGACGGCGAAAGTGTAATCCTCAACTTGCCAACCTGCAACCTTCACTTTATAATGGCGGCACGGGCGCATAGCTCAGTTGGTTAGAGCGTCTCTCTTACACAGAGAATGTCAGGGGTTCGAGTCCCTTTGCGCCCACTGTTGGTTCTCGACTGCAAAGGTCAGGTTTCCTCTACGAGGACTTCGACGAGTCTCCTTTGCGCCCACAAATTGCCCTTTGGGGCTTTTTGTTTTGAAAGGAAGCTATGCCAAAACTTTTGCTCCTGACAAAAAAATCCGACGAATATCTGCGCTTCGCACACGGCGAATCGTTGAAATATCAGGTAGATTTTCAAAAAGGCTATTGATCCGCATCTGTTCTAAATATGCCATTATTCACTTGACCCTTGCTCTGGGACTCCTACAATTCAACCAACCCTTCCTCTTTCAATCCAAAAGGAAAATGACGCGGGCCAATGCCCGCGTCATTTTTGCCGAGGCGCGTTTCAACTACGGCAGTGAGTGGATCTCCGGTCCCTCCGTCCATGATCCGGAGAGATGTCCTGCCTGATATGTGCCATTTCCACGCAGGACGAACTTGCCGGTGCCGCTGGCCTCCAGGTGGATGTCGTAGCCGGAGAGCGCCACTGTTACTTTGCTGCCGCTCACGGTCGCTTCGCCCTGAAAGCCAACGTAGCGGATCCAGCCGCTGGGCAATACTGTCCGCTGGCCGTTCCCGGTCACTTGGATTGAGGCATCGCCGGCAAGATCACGAATCCACAACACGCCGTTGCCGGAGATGCGTATATTGCCCTGGCCCCGTAACCCGGCCAAGCCATCGCCGGAGGCGGTCAGGGAACCAGTGCCGCCGCTATCGGCCAGCGCGGTCTGCGGGAAAAAGGCGGTCGCCCCGATCAGGGCAAGGATGGCCGCGATGGGCAGTAGGATGGAATATATTTTTTTCATGAGATTTTCTCCTTTTATTTCCACAACAGCAGAATTGCTTGTTGTAAATATTGGTCGGCCTCGCTGGCGTTCCCTTCCATGGTTGCGTCCAGGGAACGTGTGTAGACTTCCTCGGCCGTGGTCGTGTCCACGCCTTCCGCCTGCCGATCGGATAACTGTTGCAGGTATAGATTATTCTTCTCTACAAAAGTCATCGTCGAAAAGTCTGGCGTGGGGTTGGCCGCAGGCGGCTGGGTGATGGACTCAATCGGCGCAGGCGTGGCGGTCGTCAGCTCACTGGCCTTCTTGAAGCGGGCGCAGGCCGTGGCCAGCAGAGCGACACTCAACAGCAGAATGATCAAACGTTTCGACATAAGCGCCTCTATGTTGCATTGTAAGGAGACAGAGTAAAGCGGTCGTTACTGGCGGGTAAAATTATTGTAAAAACAGAGCCACGAAGAAATGTTTCGAGTAGTGTCATTTCTCACTTGACCTTCCCCCTTTCCCGTCCTACAATTCAATTGGTCTGACAAATCAAAATTTTCAAAAACAACTCCAACACTGTCCCACCAGGAGACTCACCATGTCTGATTATCTTGTCCGCGGCAACCTCGCCAAGCTTGACCCCGATGTCTTTGAATTGACCCAACTCGAGGCCGAACGTCAGGCCCGCAAATTGATTTTGATCCCATCCGAATCGACCGCGCCGATGGCTGTACGTGAGGCATTGGCTTCCGCCTTCCAGAACATTTATGCCGAAGGCTATCCCGACGAAGAGACGCGCTGGATGTCCGAAGAAGAGATTTTGGATTATCCAGCGCGTTTGGCTCATTATCGCCGCAGTGGTGACCCGCGCTATTACAAGGGCGTGGAATACGCGGACACAGTCGAGGCTCTGGCCCGCCGCCGCGCGGCCGAGGCCTTCGCCGCCAACGGTTACAAGGCTGACCAAATCTTCGTCAATGTGCAGGCGCTTTCGGGCGCGCCCGCCAACAACGCGGTCTATCAGGCCCTGCTCAATATCGGCGATACCGTGATGGGATTGAACCTCCTGCACGGCGGACATCTCTCGCATGGCTCATCGGTCAATCGAAGCGGAAAATATTACAAGGCCGTGCATTACACAATTGATGAAAACGAACGCCTGGATTACGAAGCAATCCACAAATTGGCTTTGGAGAATAAACCAAAACTCATCATCGCGGGATATTCATCCTATTCGTGGATTCCCGATTGGAAGAAGTTCCGCGAGATCGCGGATGAAGTCGGCGCATACTTCCTTGCAGATATTTCACACATCGGTGGACTGGTGGCGGCGGGTGTTGTGCCATCACCAATCGGACATGCGCATGTTGTCATGTCTACCACGCACAAGAGTCTCGATGGCCCGCGCGGCGCAGTGTTGATGACAACCGATTCGGCGATTGCCAAGAAACTCGACAAGGCTGTCTTTCCTGGTGAGCAGGGCGGACCGCATGTCAACGTGTTCGCGGGCCTGGCATTGACTTTCAAACTGGCGCAGACGGCACAGTTCAAGAAGTTGCAGGCGCAGACGATCAAGAACGCGGTCGCGATGGCTAAACAGTTCCAGAAGCGCGGACTGCGCATCCCATTTGGTGGCACAAACTCTCACATGCTGAATGTGGATTGCACAATGGTCATCGGTGAGGACGGCACAAAGTTAAGCGGCGACCAGGCCGCGCGCATTTTGGATATTGTCGGTATCGTCGTCAACCGCAACACGATCCCAGGCGACAAGAATTCAGCTGACCCATCTGGCATCCGTCTCGGCACACCGTGGATCACGCAGCGCGGTTTCGATGAGAAGAAATCCCGCGCGCTGGCAGACATCATCGCGGATGTGTTGCTGGCTTGCGCACCGCATAGTGTGGATACCCCTCATAAGGGACGCCAACGCCGCGCAAAGTTGGATTTCAATGTGTTGAATACAGCCAAGTTGAAAGTGAGAAAGTTGGCGGAGAGCGCGGGCATTGATTTCAAGGCCGAGAAGAGCAAATATCCGCACTTCTATTACATTGATGATAAGAGCAAGAGCAGTGTCTTTGAATTAAGCGGTCAGCGTGTGAGGCAGGTTTTGGATTATGCCGCCTCCTGCGATTTGTCGGCGTTGAAGAGAAACAAATCAACGGTGACGACCATCGCAACGCCCAAAGGCATTGTGAAATGCGTACTGACCTGCGAGGCCGAGAATACCTATCAACTTGAAGTACCGCCTGCCAAGGCAGGGATTATCGGCACGTGGTTGCGTGACTTTTCGGATGGATATATATCGTTCAATTTGGACGGCGAAAAAGATTTCAGTGCAAAGAGAATGCCCGGGCCATTCGTTGTGATGAATGTAAAAAAGAAAAATGTCAAGGCGAACGAATTGCCTTTACGCGCAAGGACCCTCAGCGTGGAAAAGCCCTGGTTTATCGGGATCAACTCACCCGTCGAGAAAGAAGCGCTGCCGCCGTTCGAATGGGTCGAACCTGCGGAATCCCTCAAACGCACGAAGTTGTATGAAGTCCATAAATCCAGTGGCGGCAGAATGGTCCCATTTGCGGGTTGGGAGATGCCTGTGCAGTACACGGGGATTTTCGAGGAACATCTTGCCACACGCAATGCGGCAGGCTTGTTCGATGTCAGTCACATGGGCGTGTACGATGTGCGCGGCGCGGACGCGGCATCGTTCCTTGATACGGTCTGCGGAAACGACTGCGGCGGGCTGAACCCTGGCGAGTCGCTGTACACGCATTTCCTCACGCCCGATGCGGATGTGATCGACGATACGCTCGTCTATCGCCGCGGCTTCGATAATTATCTGGTGGTCGTGAACGCCTCGAACGATGACAAGGATCGCACATGGCTGGAGAGTGTGCGCGATGGAAAAGTAAAGATCGACAATGGGCGGCCGTGGGCGCGCACATATGGATACAACGCCGACATCCGCAACTTACGGGACCCGAAAGCTGGTTCTGCCATGCGAGTGGACATCGCCCTTCAAGGGCCGAAGAGCCGCGACATCCTGCTGGCGATGGGCATGGACGATAAGACCAAGGCGCGCGTGATGAAGTTGAAGCGCACCGAGTTGTGCGACGCGGTGGTCGGCGGTTTTGATCTGATCGTCTCGCGCACGGGCTACACTGGCGAGAAGATGGCCTTTGAATTATTCGTCCACCCCGACCGCGCCGTAGAATTTTGGAACGCGATCCTGAAAGCAGGCGAAGGGTTTGGAGTCAAGCCGATCGGCTTGGGCGCGCGTGATTCACTTCGAACAGAAGCAGGTCTGCCGTTATATGGCGACGAGATGGGCGCGGGTTCCGGCAAACATGGACTGCGCGACCTGGGCGTGGCAGAAGGCGGCTTCGGTTCATACGTCAAAAAATATAAGCCGTGGTTCATCGGACGCGAAGCTTACGTGGCGCGCGAGAAAGAACGCAAGAGCGTGGTTGTGCGCTTCCGTTTTGATGACCAGCGCGTGCGCATGGCGCACAACAGCGACCCCGTGATGAATGCCAAAGGTGAGAACATTGGCTTTGTCACGTCCTGCGCCATTGATAGCGAGCGCTTCCTGACCGGTCAGGCATTTCTTGAACTGCCTTACACCCCCGAAGGCACGCCGATCTTTATTTATCAAGGCGGCGTGATGGATCGTCCCGCCACGGCGGCGAAGGTGGTTTCGAGATTTCCTAAGTTATAAGTGAATAGAGAATAGTGGGCAGTGAATGGGACGGCAAAATTGCCGTCCCATCAAATTAAACTTATTGGGTTTGAAGAAACTGATTTGAGTATTATAATCACGTAACTATTTTCTAAACTAGCTTGTACAAACCATAGGCCCTTGATTCTCCAATTTATAAATCTGTGACAAAGGAGGATTGAATAAATGGATAGGTTTTCAACATACAGGGCACAATACGAAGAGCAATTTATCAAAGCTGCAAAAAGTTTCAATAGTGCCATTGCCCAAATTGATAGAAAGTACGTTCTCGATTTTCGAAACGCACGCCAAAATTACGAGCTAAAGTTAACCGCTATTCAAAAACGCTTAAGAGAAATCGTTGCGTTCTTAGGAAGGAGCGCAGCGGATTGGTCCGATAAAATTTGGGATGACGATATTCAAAACAGCAAGATTCCGGTGGGAATTCGATTTGGAACAGGAATTTTTAGGGGACACTTTCAAGAGTTTGAGGCGCCCGCCTTAGTTCCTATATTGAATCAAGGAAATTTGTTTTTCATTTCAAAAGGGGCGGCCAAAAAGATAGCAGTTCAAGCCCTTCAATCCTCACTTCTTAGAATTGTTGCTACTTTCCCACCAGAAAAACAAAAACTTATCATGATCGACCCTGTTGGCCTTGGTGCTAACGTTGCAGGGTTCATGAACTTGCCTGAAGAGATAAGAGGAAGTAGAGCCTGGACAGAGCCAAGAGACATTGAACAACAACTCGCAGACTTAACAGCTCACATGGAAAATGTCATCATGAAATATCTGCGAAATGATTATAAGACGATGGAGGAATATAACCAGTATGCTGGTGAGGTGGCAGAGCCGTATAGATTTCTGGCAGTGATAAATTTTCCTGCAAACTTTACAGATGATTCAGCAAAACGCCTGATCAGTATAGCGTCAAATGGCCCCCGCTACGGAGTTTACGTTATATGCACTATCGATGCCGAATTACCTCTTCCTTATGGTTTCAATCTTGGTGATTTACTAAGAACGGGGTCTGTTATCGAAACAAACGATGGCAACGATTTTACTTGGAAAGTAGGTGAATTGGAAAAGCTCGGGTTGCGTCTCGATAAGCCTCCTGCACCTGAGAGATTTAATAAGATTCTACCGCCCGCTCCTGCGAATCGCGTGGAGGTGCCTTTTGAGAAAATATGCCCGCCCGAGTCAGAGTGGTGGAAAGGGGATACGAGATTAGAAATTAATGTGCCATTGGGAAGAAAAGGTGCCCGGGAAAAACAATTTCTAGTATTTGGAAAAGACACAGCTCATCATGGCTTACTTACAGGTAGAACTGGAGCAGGTAAGAGTAACTTGCTTCATGTTCTGATAATAAATTCAGCTTTAATATATTCTCCTGAAGAATTAGTTTTATATCTACTTGATTTTAAAGAGGGTGTCGAATTTAAAGACTACGCTCGCTTCGGATTGTCACATGCTCGAGTTATTGGCATTGAAAGTGAAAGGGAGTTTGGGCTTAGTGTACTTAGGGAAGTTGATCAAGAAATTAATCGACGCGGTACTTTGTTCAAACAGGCGAACGCCGCCAAAAACATTAATGAGTATCGAAATACAGCTAACAACAGGCTTCCTCGCGTATTATTAATTATCGATGAATTTCAAGAATTATTCAGAGAAGATGATGGCTTAGCTGATCAGGCGTCTCACCTCTTACAACATATCGTTCTGGAAGGACGAGCCTTTGGAGTAAACGTGCTTTTGGCTTCGCAGACTTTGGGTGCTGCTTACGCCGTGGGAAATGCCACATATGGTCAGATGGGTGTTCGAATTGCTTTGCAATCCACTGAAGCTGATTCGCGGCAAACGCTTGGAGAAGATAACGCTGCTGCTAGGTTGCTTAGTCGGCCTGGTGAAGCTGTTTACAATGACCGAAACGGCCTTGAAGAAAGAAATAGTTTTTTCCAAGTGGCATGGCTACCCCATGAGCCGCCCAATGATAAGCGAGAGTACTACCTAACTAAACTAGCAACGTTAGCAGAAAAATCTAATCTACCTCCTCTTCAACAGGTCGTTTTTGAAGGTCATATACCATCTAAGATATCCAATAACAAGGAATTATGGAATGCTATTCAAACAAAAGAAAAGACCAATAACAAAAGTGCCATCAAAGTTCATTTGGGCGAATCCATAGAAATTAATCCACCACATACAGTCACTTTTATTCGGCCACAAGGCAGATCTAACATAATGATTCTCGGCCAGAATGAGAGAGCAGCGTTCTCGTTACTTTCCACTATTTGGCTTAGCATATGTGCTAATTCCTCAATAGAGAACGCCGAATTTTATATTGTTGATTTTAGTAGAGCCGATGACTCATGGGCAACAATCTTGCCAAAGTTACAAAAGACAATTCCACATAAAGCAACGGTTGCTCGCCCAAGAGACTTCGAGGCAGTTATTTCTCAAATTAATAAAATCCTAGATTTGCGAATCGAGAATCATGATTCGGCAGGAAAAAGAGAGTTCCTAATACTTGCTGGTCTGCATAGGGCAAGAGAATTGCGCGAAACAGACCAATATGGATCACTAAGTGAAATCGGACAAACTTTTGGGAAAATTTGTCGAGAAGGGTCCGATTTGGGCATTCATGTAATTGCATGGTGTGATACGTTTGGAAATCTTAGCCGTCTCGTAGATCGAAGAACCATTGCCGAGTTTGATATACGTATTGCAATGCAAATGAGCGAGGATGACTCGAACCAATTCATTGAGAGTCCAAAGGCCAAGTTGTTAGGTCAAAACCGCGCTTACTTATACGATCTTGATCAAATTGGAAAATTAGAAAAATTTAGGCCTTATGAGTTGATTTCCGAGGCTGAGTTTGAAGAGATTCAAGCTGGATTTGGAAAGAAGGAGCGTGACTAATGAGCAATAAGGTAGAGCTTGATATTGATGAGTTGGAAAGATTTGCTAATCAACTACAGGTTTTCAATCAGCAGTTAGAGCAGATTACGTATAAGATCGAGGGGCAATTTCAGAATCTTGGATCATCTTGGCGTGATGAGCAGTATGCTAAATTTTCTGAAGAGTGGCATTCAACGTTTAGGGTGATTTATAAATATATAGATCAAAATGCACCTGAATATGTGCGTTACTTAAAAGTCAAAGTTGCCAAATTTAGAGATGCACAACACAGTATTTAGTAATTAGGAGACTTTGGTCCATGACAAGCAAAGTCTTTGTTCGTGACTTGGAAATATTGCAAAACTTACAAACTGAGTTGAGTCAATTTAACTCTGGAGTCAATAAAGTACTTGATAATGCGGCTCGTGATATAAAGAGCGTAAAGGAGCATTTGCGTTCGAGGGCTGATTATTGGAATGCCGAATTACGGAGACGCGAATCCATTTTAACTGCATGTCAATCATATACTGATGAATACAAAGATTGTTCGTCGGAGTTGGCCGCTGTTCGAGAGGCTAACAGCGCAATTGAAAAATTACAACGATTATCAGCAGGACTAGAGCAGGCGGTTGGTGAATATCAGCCCTACAGCAACCGATTGCGCAAAGTTTTAGATGCAAAAATTGGCAGTGCAAAAGGAGATTTGCAACGTAGTATTGAAAAATACAGACAATACCTAGGTCAAAGTACTTCTACCTTAGGCTCTACAAATTTAACAGATACTAGTGGCATTAAAGTGCCTTCAACAGACGTAACCACTTCGAAATCAGGAATAACTTGGGCAGAATATCAAACTATCCTAAACAAGTGGAAAACAGGATACATATCTTTTGAAGAACTTCGAAAGCTTGGTCAGCCTATTTCTGACTTACAAACAATGACAATTGCAGAAGATTACAGTGGTGTAGAACAATTACTAGATTCGCAACAGTTTTATGAGATAACACGGGATTCCCACGAAGCAGATAATCTTAGAGAAGCCATTTTAGTAACCCTAAAAGCTATAAATTATTGGAGAAACAAGTCATAGGCAATCTGTGTAGCATTCGTTGGCAGTGGCAATATGAATAATATACAAAGTTGTGCGGAAGAAATCGTAAAGGTCTGGCGGTCTTTTGAGTCAGCATGGGAAAGTGTTGGTAGTTCATGGAAGGATAAAGATCGAGACCAATTTGAACGCGAGTATTTTCGAGAGTTTAGCGATATGACTAATGCCTATATTGCAGGCGTGCGGAGGCTCACGGAAACTGTTCAACAAATTCTCAAAGAAATACCTTAACCTTCAGTCGAAAAATATAAAATGGCTCAGAGAAGGAGATGAAACATGGCAGACGATCAGGTCGAACAAACTAATGCTTACCACGAATATTTCGAAGCCATTAAAAACTTTAATGCGTCAAATGCTGAATACGCACAGTCCGCTAATGAAATAACCAATATGAGGAAAATTGCAATTCAAAAGGCGGCTGAGGTACATATCAATCCAGTCATATCAAGAGTGCGAGCGTTTCAGATGGGAAGCGTTGTCGTGGGAATATTAGCTTTTATATTCTTTTGCGTTGGTGTTAATCTGGCAAATAGTCCGGCATCAAACTCCCAAACTGGGAACACTATCATCCAAGCTGGGTTTAGTACATTGTTGATACTCGGCTCAATAGGTGCAGGTATTCTTGCTGTGATAGTTTTTGCTTGGACATCGTCAAAAATAAGTTCGCTCTACTCAAACGTTCGCGAAGCACAAGATAAAATAATTAACCCATTCGCTGACTAACGTAAAGGATGCAAAATGAACGCACAGACACGTTTGACACTAACGGATAACTATGGCCAAACATACAAACCAACGTCACCTATAACTCGGATTGGCTCTTCCCCGCAATGCAATATCGTTTTAGACGAACCAGATGTATTAAGCAATCATGCTGAGATACGTCTTGAAAATGGCTATTGGATTCTACAGGATATGTCTGGCGAGAGCGGCATTGGCATTAATGGTGAAAAAATACAAGCCCCATATCAACTTAATAATGGCGATGTGATTGCAATCGGATGTTCTATCCTTCGTGTTTTTATTGAAAACCAGCAACCAACTCCAACGTTGGATGAAAGCACATACAAACCGTCACAAAACACATCTGCTGATTTATCTGGTTTTCGGAGCAGTGGAGAATATACGCCTGCAAGTCCGCCCATAACAAATCAATCTGTTGCAACGCCGCCACCTGTACCAACGCCAAAGATTTACCAGAAAAATCGGGTCACGGCTGCGGTACTGGCAATTACATTGGGTGGACTTGGTGTACATAAATTCTATCTTGGTAAACCCGTTCAAGGGATTTTCTATCTGATTTTCATTTGGACTTACATTCCAGCGATCATTGGATTCGCTGAGGGTTTATATTACCTTTCATTGAACGACCAGCAATTTGCAGAAAAATTTGAGCCCAAGCCCACATCAGCCTGACTTACTTGTGGGATAGTCTTTTCTGTTTCGCAAGAAGGTGAATCCTATCCGCGCTTGAGGTGGCGGGGTGGTAGAGACCTGACATGTCTCCGGGAAACCTTGAATAACCATGATCCGCGTCCACGCAATTGCCATAACGGACAACGGCGCACATGAGACATGCCAGGTCTGTGCGCGAGAGATAGAAACTCCGAAGTTTCGGCTTCGGAGTTTGTTGTTATTGCCCTACCCGACCTTCGGTCACCCTCCCCAAATACGACAATGAAAATTTTGAATCCGCATTCAACGTTTATATCGTCGGATTTGGGGAGGGAAAGGGAGGGGCTTTTTATGGTATATTGCCTCGCAACGGAGGCACCTATGTCAAAAGATACTTTACGCCAAATAACCAATTTATTAAGCGTGATCCTTGCGCTGGTCGTCAACGTGCTTGCCGCGGCATTGCCATTGAACAATCAAACCACAGCCGAGATATCGGATCGCTTCAAAGTTTATTTTGTCCCTGCCGGATACGTCTTTGCGATTTGGGGACTCATCTACATCGGCTGGATTGCTTTTATAGTTTACCAATTCCTTCCCGCACAAAAGGAAAGTCCGCGTCTGCGCGGCTTGGGATATTTGTTTGCATTGACGGGCGTCTTCAACGCCTCCTGGCTTTTTTGCTGGCAATATAACCAGGTCGGTTTGAGCGTCATCGTGATGTTGATTCTGCTTGGCTTGTTGATCGCAAGTTATCTTAGCCTGAACATCGGGCGGACGACCATTAGCACTGCCGAAAAATGGTCTGTGGATATTCCATTCAGCGTCTATCTCGGCTGGATCACGGTTGCCACGGTTGCAAATGTGACCGACTGGCTTTACTTTATCAATTGGAACGGCTTTGGCATCGCGCCGCAGGTTTGGGCAGTCATTATGCTGATCGTCGCCAGTCTGCTCGGACTGTTGATGACGGTCACGCGCAGGGACAGCGGCTACACCTTCGTTTTGGTTTGGTCCTTCGCTGGGATCGCGATCAAACAAGCCGCGGAGCCTTTGGTTGCAGATTCCGCCTGGGTGGCCGCGCTGATCGCACTTGGACTGGCAGTTTTTAGCCTGGTCCAACGCAGGCGGGCTTCGGCGTAATTTTATATTCCATTCCAAACTCTGATGGAGGGTCCATGTCCGGCAGCGGGATCAAGTACGCAATCCGAAAACCGGCATATGGTGTTGCGGCCATAGCAATTCAGGCATCATTGACCTGGGCGGACGCACACTTATCTACGATACATCCATGACATCCCAAGCCGCACAAGATCTGCGAACTGTTGCGCAGGAATTGACAGGCCGCGATCCTGATTTCATCATCAACAGCCATTATCACAACGACCATATCTGAGGAAACCAGGTCTTTAGTCCGCAGGTACACAGTATCTCAACCCCCAGACATGCGACCTTATCCTGACGATGGCAAAGCCGAACTTGAGAATACACTCGGCAACTCCGCTACTCGACTGGAGGAGTTCCGCAAAGAATATAATGATGCAAAAAGTGATCGTGAGCGTCAGGAATTGCTTCTCTGGGTGGGATATTACCAGAGAAAAAGCAGAACGAACCTTCTGCAAAAATCAGTCATATTCAGCAAGCTAAGGTACTAACGCGGTTCAACCGTCAGTTTGATGGCCGTGCGGACTTTGTCCTCGATCTGAACGTCCACAAATTCGGGAACGCAGACCACTTCAATGCCATCGTTCTTGAGGTAGCCAGTAGCGAGAGCCAGCGCTTTGACAGCCTGATTCACGGCTCCGGCACCGATGGCCTGTACTTCCGCATGTTTGTGTTCACGGATGACCCCCGCAATTGCCCCGGCAACGGCAGAGGTGCGGGAGTTGGCGGAAACTTTGATCAGATCCATGTGGGCCTCCCACGCAATATAAAGAGGGGCGTGCTGAAATAATTGTACCGGATTTGGAAACCTAATTCAAGCAGTATTCTGGTGAAGTGCATGGCTTTCTCAAAGTCGGCAGGCTGAGATTGAAATTATGTAAATCGAACTGCGAAGCCGCGAAGAACGCAAAGAAAACATTTAAATCTTTGCCTGCACTGGGCCGCAGGCACACGTGCGAACTTCGCGCTCTCACCTGCACTTGCGCCAAGTGCAAGTGTCGCGGTTAATTTCTCTCGGTGAATAGACACCGCGATTTATTGGGGCGCTACCCATTTTAGCCGTTCCGGGAAGACCCTGTTCATTGTTTCGGTTACAATTGAGCAATGCCTTTCGACTCTGACTTCGACACCCATCATCCCCAACCTTTGCTCATTGTCATCTCTGGACCATCAGGAGCGGGCAAAGACACTGTCGTCCAACGAATGAAAGAGCGCGGCTTGCCCTTTCATTTTGTTGTGACGGCCACCACGCGGCCCAAGCGTGCAAATGAAACGCACGGCAAAGATTACTGGTTCGTGTCGGAAGAAGAGTTTGCGCGCATGATCGAGCATAACGAACTCATCGAGTATGCGATTGTCTATGGCGATTATAAAGGCATTCCAAAGGCACAGGTGCGCGAAGCACTTGCCAGCGGCAAAGACGTGGTCATGCGCGTCGATGTGCAGGGCGCTGAAACCGTCCGAAAGATGGCGCCTGGGGCCTTGTTGATCTTTATTACCACCGAAAGCGAAGACGAACTTGTTAATCGCTTGCGCGAGCGCAAGACTGAAACGTCTGACTCGCTCGCCATTCGTATTGCAACTGCCCGCAAGGAACTCCAACGCGTCGACGCGTTTGATTATGTGATCGTCAATCACGATTTTAAACTCGACGAAACTGTGGATGTCATCCGCGCCATCATCCAGGCCGAACATCACCGCGTGCAACAACGAAAGGTCAATCTGTGAACGACTTCCCCGCTTCTCCTGCGGACCCTTCGACAGGCTCACCTGTGCCTGCGGCACTGGCGCAGGCAGGGCAACGCCGTCAACCGGCCGCGCCCGCCCCAGCCAATTCCAGCGGGACAGGTTCATCCGTAAGCGTGTCCCTGCCGAGGTCCGCTCCCGCGGTCACATACACGATTGTCGGCGTGACGGTCGTGATCTATCTCCTACAATTAGCCAGCGTTTATTTCGCGGGATATGCCAATACTTTGTCCCAGTTGGATTGGCTGGAAGCCTACGGCGCAAAAATAAATGTGCTGATCCGCGCTGGACAGATTTGGCGTTTTCTAACACCCGCGCTGTTACATGGATCCATTCCACATATTGGATTCAATATGTATGCCCTGATCGTATTTGGTCAAGGCCTGGAACGACACTTTGGTCACCGACGCTTTTTACTTTTGTACGTGCTGGGTGCGTTTACGGGCAACGTGTTATCTTTCCTGCTTTCAAGCGGATATTCGGTCGGCGCCTCCACGGCCATCTTTGGGCTGATCGGGGCAGAAGGGGTCTTCCTCCTGCAGAACCGTAAATTGTTCGGGAGTCAATTCAAAGGCGCCATCGGAAATATTATTTTTGTCGTAGTCGTTAATTTGTTCATTGGGCTTGCGCCTGGCATCGATGATTGGGGACACGTCGGCGGATTGTTAGGTGGCTTGATCTTCGCCTGGTTCGCGGGTCCGCGCTGGGAGGTAGAGGGAATGTATCCGGCGCTGATTCTGACCGACAAACGGGAGCCGCGTGAGGTCCTAACCGGCGCGGCGGTTGTCATCCTGATCTTCGGTGCGCTGGCAATGATCGGGATGCTTTATCCAATTGCTCCATAAACCCAAAGTTAAATAGAAAGTGTCCTGATCTTGGAAGACCAGGACACTATTGTTTATAAGGCTAGACTAGATGTTTTTGCCGCTGCGCGGATCGAACGCGTCGCGCAGACCATCGCCCATCAGGTTGATGCACAAAATGGTGAAGACGATGAACAGACTGGGATAAACCCATAGCCACCATGCTCCACGCTGAATGAAGGATTGCGCGCTGGTAAGTGTATTGCCCCATGAGGCGGTCGGCGGTTGAACGCCGAGGCCGAGGAAGGATACGTAAGCTTCGGTGAGGATCGCGCCTGCCAGCCCGAGTGTGGAGGCAACGATAATGGCGCCCAGCGTGTTCGGGATAAGGTGTGAAAAGAAGATGCGCGAGTTGCTGGCGCCCAACGCTTTCGAGGCGGCAATGAAATCCAATTCACGCAGGGAGAGCACGTTGGCGCGCACGATACGAGCCAGATACATCCAGGAGGTAATACCGATCACAAGAATGACGATCCCCACACTTCCGCTGAAGGATAATCCAAGGAAGTTGATGGTCTGAACTTGCTTGCCGAATGTCTTGCCCAGCACAATAAGCAGGAACAGGGATGGGATGGAGAGCATCGCCTCTGTAAAGCGCATCAGGATAACATCCACCCAACCACCATAATAAGCTGCGACTCCGCCGATGACTGTGCCCAGCGAAACCTCGATCAGAACAGCCAAAATCCCAACGAGCAATGAAATCTGCCCGCCATAAATAATGCGGTTGAATACATCACGTCCAGTGCTGTCGGTTCCCATGAAGTGCGCCTGAGACGGGCCAGAGAGATTGGCTTTCAGGTCGACCTCATTTGCTTTATCCAGTGGAATAGCCAGCGAGCCGCCGATGATGAACACCAACAACAAAGCAACACCTATCATACCCAGGATGGCCAATTTATGTTTGCGGAAACGCCGCCAGACGAGTTGTCTTGGCGTTAGCAGGGTGGTTGCAGTGTTTTCGGCGTCGAGTTTTACAACTTCTGAGGTAGTGGTAATGGATTCTGTCATGGTCACAACTCTCTTAGCTAAGACGGATACGCGGGTCGATCAGGGTGTAGGCCAGATCGGTCACAATGCTGAAGAACACCACCGCGGCGGAGACAATCAAAAGAATGCCCAATACTACTGGGAAATCGCCGCGCTGGGCATATTCCCAGAAAAGGCGTCCCATCCCGGGCCAGGCATAGATCGATTCGGTAACCAACGCACCGCTGAGAAGGTAGGGAATATCAAGGCCGAGGATGGTGATAAATGGCAAGGCAGCATTGCGGAGGGCATGTTTGTAAAGGGTGCTTCGTTCGGTCAGGCCTTTGGCGCGCGCGGTTCGGATATAGTCCAACCCCAGCACTTCCAGGATGCTGGTGCGGATATAGCGGGCATATCCGGCAGTCTGGATAAAGACCAGGCATGTAACCGGCAGGATCATGTGACGGATCAACTGAAACAGATCCTTTGTATTCCAGATATCCGCCCCAGTAGGCAGGTACGGCAATCCCCAAGCCTTAAATTGGACCGCAAATATCAACATCAACCCCAGCGCCACAAAGAAGATTGGCATGGAGTAACCGATAAAGGAAAAGGAAGTGATGATATTATCGGTGAGTGAATATTGACGCACTGCTGATATGATACCAAGGCCAAGCGCAAGAATCACAGTAATGATCTGTGCAGTGATCATGAGAATGAGGGTCAGCGGAAGGCGCTGGCTGATCATCAACGAAACCGGTTGTTTTGAGAAGAAGGATTGACCCAATTCGCCCTGTAATGCCAGCCCAAGCCATTTTAGATATTGTACAGGCATGGGTTGATTTAGCCCAAGGCGCTCGCGCAACGCGGCCCGATCTGCACCGGTCATGTTCGGGTTGGTCGCATATTGCGCCAGCGGATCGGCAGAAAGACGCGTTAGGATAAAACACAGAATAGTAATGATCAGTAAAGTAAACAGGCCCTGAACGAGACGCCTTGCGAGGTAATTCCACATACTAAACTCCTTGGTTTCCTCAAGCGATTTGGCTAAGTATGCTACAGGCCGTGTTATGCGTCAATGGTATTCGGGAACTGATAAATAAAGAGAGGCAGGGAATTCCCTGCCTCTCTTTGCTTGCTCTTACTTACTTTTTACTTGACAGTCCAATCCTCGGAATCCCAGTTCATGTTGCTTGTAAAGCTAAAGGGAGCGGGCACGAAGCGGTCCACGTAGCCGTAGACGTTGGCGCGGACGTACATCATGATCACATAGTACTGATCGAAGATGTACTTCTGAACGGCATCCAGGGCGGTCTTGCGAACAGCCGGATCAACAGAAGCATTGACTGCATTCATCAGATCGTCCAGCTTGGGATCGCAGATATGGTAGTTGTTCGTACCAGCCGGGGAAGCCTTGCTGGGGACGGTCGCGCACGCATAGCTGTCCATCACGCCAGACATCGGGTCAGGATAGAAACCGGTGGTGTAACCAGCCATATCGTACTTGCCGAGCGGCATATCGCCTTTGTCTGTATAGGATGCAAAGAACGTTCCAGCCGGGAGATGGGTCGGCTTGAATTCAACGCCGATCTTCTTCAGATCTGACTGAACGGCCAGAGCGGCATCAACGCGAATTTGCTTGTTGGTGGTTTCGAAGTTGATGGACAGTTTGACTGGCTTGCCATCGCATGTGCCAGCGCGGATGCCATCGGCGCCCACTTTGTAACCGGCAGCATCCAACAGGGAGGCGGCGGTAGTGGGATCGTATGCGTCAGGAGTCAGGCTGGTATTGGTCCAGGTGGAGTTCGGCCATTGGGTCGCAGAGACCTTGGTCGCGCCATTCAAAAGATTATCTGCAATTGCCTGGCGGTTGATGCCGAGGGTGATGGCCTTGCGGACGTTCACATCTTTGAATGGGCAGAAGCCGTCCACATCGCTGATGCCCTTGCCGTTAACGCCAGCAGTGGTGCCCAGGTTGAAGAAGTAGTGCTCAAAGTCAAAACCAGGTACAACCAAAAGGTGGATGTTCGGCTCGAGAGCCTTGATAGTCTTGATGTCAGATTCCGAGAAATCCGGGTACCAATCTATATCGCCGGTCTTGAGAGCGGCCAAAGCTGTTTCGGGATCGGGCACGAACTTGATCAGGACCTGATCGAGTTTGGCGCGGCCCTTATAGAAGTTCGGGTTCGGCAACAACTGCATGTGGTCGCCAGCAACCCACTCCGTGATGACCCACGGGCCGGAGCTAATAGTTGGGCTGTGAGTGAAGGGATCTTTTTCCAGGCCAGTCTTTCCATCGAGGATGTGCTTGGGCAGGATCGCGCCGGAGTTATTCGGGCCCTGGGTGAAGAGAATCTGCCAAGGGGGATACAACTCGGAGAACTTGATCACGACGGTCGTATCATCGGGGGTATCGATACTGGCGATCTTGTCGTAGCCGACACGGCTGAGCGGAACGTTCTTAGGATCCATAATGGATTGCCAAGTGAACTTGACATCAGCAGAAGTCAGAGGCTGTCCATCAGACCACTTCAGACCCGGTTTGAGTTTCCAGGTAATGGTCAGGCCATCGGCAGAAACGCCGCCGTTTGCAGCAGTCGGGACATCCGCGGCCAATTCAGCCACGAAAGCACCCTTGTCATCCCATTCACCGAGGCCGGCGAGGGTCAATTGGGTGATCCAGATAGCATAAGACATCTGGGTGTAATAAGGAACCACGTTATCGGGTTCCTGCGACCAGGCGCCGGTCACAGACTTACCGCCGGTCGGGAACGGGATGAAGGAACCCGCCGGGGCGCCGGAAGCCGCCGCGACTGCGGGAGCGGTGGTCGGGGTTGCCGAGCCGCAAGCAGAAAGGACAACGCTGGCGAGAATGAGCACGGCCAGCAAAGCGTACAGTTTACGATTCACAGTTTCTCCTCCTACAGAGAATTTCAGGTTGGATGCGACAGTTGGCAAATGCACTTACGTCATATTAGGTGTGAGACTCACCTCCTTACAGTCATTGGGATTTTTTGATTATACAGCAAAACCGGTTTGTCAATATACCGAAATTGGAGATCCAGTTCCGTTCAGCCGGACTTTTGACGCATCCTCCGGCCAGATTCCTGCGATATGCGTTTCGCATCTTGGGCAGGATCCGGAAGCGGTCAGCCGGTATTCGAGGATTATATACCCGGCCCGTTTTATCAGCACCTCATTGCATGATGGACATAACGTGTTTTCATACTCATTCACGCGGCCTGAGAGATTGCCCGCGTACACATAACGGAGTCCGGCTTCCCGTCCGATATCTGCCGCGCGCAAAAGAGTCTGCGATGAAGTGTTGTCCGGCTCGGTCATCTTGTAATCTTTATGAAAGGCAGTCACATGCCAGGGAATATCTGATGAGATGCCCGCAATAAATCTTGCTACGTCCCACAATTCTTCGTTTGAGTCGTTGAAGCCTGGAATTGTGAGAGTGACGACCTCCACCCACAGCCCCATCGCGTGGGCGCGTTGGATCGTATCCATTGTGTTTTTCAATACCCCGCCAAGCTGGCGATAATTCTTATCCTGCATGGATTTGAGATCAACTTTGTAAGCGCTCAGATAAGGCCGCAGATATTCGAGCACCTCAACCGTAGCATTCCCATTCGAGACGAAGGCGCACATCAGCCCCACATTTTTTGCTTCTTTAAAAATACCAACTGCCCATTCACTTGTAATAAGCGGTTCGTTATAGGAAGAGACCAGGACGGAGGCTTTCGTACGCTGTGCCGACATCACCATATCCTGCGGCGTCATCTTGTGGATGAAGTTGATCGCTTCATCCGACGCCGGGTCGCGCAAGGCCTGAGACGTCAACCAGTTCTGGCAGTACCCACAATGAAAATCACAACCCAGCATCCCAAACGTCAACGCGTTCGAGCCGGGCAAAACGTGAAAGAATGGCTTCTTTTCGATTGGGTCAGATTGCAGGGCCGCTACGTAGCCCCACGGCACTCGCAATTTTCCTCCCTGATTGAAACGTACTTCGCAAATGCCGCGTTTGCCCTTGCGGATCAGGCAACGATGCCCACAGGCGAAACAGCGGACTGCATCATCAGTCAGGCGTTCATAGAGCGTTCCCTCAACCGTCAAAGTGTCAAGCACATTAGCCATCGTGGACATAGGCTTCTCCTGCGGGTTTATGGATCAGTCCGCAAATTTATCCAGCTTGATCCATTTCCCATTTTGAAATACCTCAATCTGCATGACCGGATGGATCTCCCATAGTGTAGCACGCGTTTTCCCGACATTCTCAGGATGCTCCGGGTTGAATAATAACCAGCCGCTCACACGCACGAGAAGGTGATCGCCAATGACAGCGGAGCGTAACAGATCAAGTGTCCACTTATGACTGGCGCGTACGCGCGGCGTTATGCCAACAATTACAGCCGTGGAGGGTTCATCATAGGCATTCCTGGTAAAGAATACACTCCAATCTTTGTTGCTTGAATTGTTAAGATTGCAGTTCGCGGCTTCGGGCGCGTCCTCTTTGACGGATCCAAAGTAACCCTCCACAGCAATCGGAATTCCCGCGTATTGAGCGATGAATGCACGGCCGTCAGAAGACCAATCTTTTATATTGCGTTGTTCCACATTTTTTGGCCATGTTAATGTGGTGAGCGTATCAAAAGACACCGGTATATAGTTGCCCGTATCGACGCGATTCTCTAAAAGATTCAGTTCGCTATCACCCCCAAGACCCTCCGGTGGACAGTTATCAAAAGTGATTTGTTGGGGCTGAGGCTTATCGGACAAAATGGGCAAGTCCCCCACAGGCTGTGCAACGGTTGCAGGTATAAAAGATGTCATCGTTCCCAGGCCCGACCGTGTGATAAGGAAATATACGGCTAATATAATAATCAAGAGTATGACTATTGCCCACCCGTTTCTTCTGCTAAATTTTCGAGTTGACATGCTGCCTCCAAAAATTTGTTCGCCATTATAATCTGAGTATGTTAAGTGTTGTAGTTCAGGCTGGCGGTCAGTCCACCCGCATGAATGAAAACAAGGCACTCAAGCTTTTTTTGAAACGCCCGCTCATTCAACGCGTAATCGCGAGACTCGCTCCCATTGCGAATGAGATGCTCGTCACGACTAATCAAGCTGCTGACTTTGCTTTCCTCAATCTTCCGCTCTTCCCGGACCTCAAGCCGGGCCGCGGTCCGTTGGGCGGACTCTATACTGCGCTTGTTTCAGCTAAAAACCCCCTTGTGGCGGTGGTTGCTTGCGACATGCCTTTTGCCAATGCGCAGTTGCTCGAGGCCGCGGCCAGCATTCTCATCCAGGAAGAAGCGGATGTGGTCATCGCCGAAACGCCTGAGGGGTTCGAGCCGCTTCACGCCATTTATCGTCGCAAGAATTGCATCCCGGCCATTGAAACTGCAATCGCCCTGGATCAATGGCGGATAATTTCATGGTTCCCGCAAGTTAAAGTACGCGTGCTCACCATGGATGAAGTGGATCGTTACGATCCTGAACACGTCGCGTTTTGGAATGTTAATACCCCCGAAGAATTCGCCGAAGCCGAACAGCGTGCCCAATTGCTCGACTGACAACTACCTGACGATCAACACAGGGCAAGGCGCGTGGCTAACAACCTTTTGACTCGTGCTTCCCAGCAAAAGTCCGGCCAACCGGCCCAGTCCACGCGATCCCATCACAATCACATCGCTTTCACGAGTGGTTGCTACGTCAATGATGGCATCAGCGGGCGGCCCCTCAAGCACTTCGGTATGCACCTTGCCGGGAATTTTCCCTACTTCTTTTACAGCATTATCCAAAACGGATTGCGCCTCTTTCATACGCGCATCAATTGCATATTGCATGTTCGGCTCACCCAAATAAGGCGGGATGGATTCGTAAGCCACCACAATCCGCAGTTCTGTTGATTTCATGGTACGCGCCAGATCAGCGGCCATGCGCGCGGCGTGCAAGGCGTGCTCCGAGCCATCTACAGCGAGTAGTAATTTTTCAAACATAGGGCCTCCTTTTTGTAGAGTCTAATCTTAGTATACACGCTCTGTGTACTTTTTATATTAACGGCTCACCTTACGCAAAACTAACGAAACGTCGGGAAAAGCGCCCTCCTCGCAGCGACGTGCGTAAGGTGAATTAACGGGCTATTTATTCTGTTGACTTAACGCAACGAGCCTCAGGGTTTTTAACTCGCCGTAATTTATCGTGCCGCCTAATTTATCGAAGACTGGTTTCAGGAAGGCCGTTCCCAACTCGTCGAAAGCCTCGAAAGCTTGTTGGTCGCCGGACGGACTTTATAGGCAAAGAGATCCTCCAGGATTGCTTTCTTCCCATAAAGGATGCCGGAATGTGTTCCGAAAAATTTGTATTGAGGCGCACAATTCACAGGACTTCTTCACATTTACGATTCGTCTGGTGATTGGACGCACCGTAGGATGACCTATCATAATCCAAAATTGAGTATGAGTGATGGGCTATAATTCGACCAACCCATCACTCATTTCTTTTTGGAGGTCATTGTATGCCCCTCGACTTGTCTGCTATCCGAAATCAGTTTCCATCCCTCAACCGCCCTGCTATTTTCTTCGATAATCCCGGTGGAACCCAAATTGCAAAACAATCCCTGGATCGCATCAACAAATACTTGTTGGAATGTAATGCCAATCACGAAGGTGCTTTCGCCACAAGCATCGCTTCAGATGCCGTTCTTGATGAAGCCCACAGCGCTATGGCAGACTTTTACAATGCCTCCAGTGCGGATGAAATTGTCTTCGGCAACAATATGACCACTCTGACTCTGCACATCAGTCGTTCGATTTCACGTGATTGGAAGGAAGGCGATGAGATTGTTCTCACCCGTCTCGACCACGATGCAAACGCGACTCCCTGGCTATTGGCAGCACAGGATCGGGGCGTCAAAGTCAACTGGGTGGATTTTGACATGGAAGATGGCACACTGAAATTGGATGATTTGCAGAAAGCCCTAGAACGAAAGCCGCGGTTGCTGGCTGTAGGGTATGCATCCAATTCGCTTGGAACAATCAATCCAGTTGCCAAGATCGTCAAGATGGCGCATGATGCTGGTGTTATGGTGTATGTTGACGCCGTTCAATATGCCCCTCACGGTCCGATTGATGTTCAAAAACTGGACTGTGATTTCCTCGTATCTTCAAGTTATAAATTCTTTGGAAGTCATTGCGGCATTCTGTATGGAAAGCGAGAACTACTGGAAAAACTTTTTGCATACAAAGTGCGTCCAGCAACAAATAAACTGCCAGGAAAGTTTGAGACTGGCACACAAAATCATGAGGCCATCGCAGGTGTGCTTGGGGCGATTGAGTATTTTGAATGGATTGGTAAGACTTTCGGCGATGAACATCTCGAAAGACTAAGAGAAGAAGGTTATCTGGGTCGTCGCCTGGATCTAAAGAAAGCGATGACCGCCATCCGGGCCTATGAGTTCGAACTCAGCCGGGCGCTGCTATCAGCCTTGGAATCAATCCCCGACTTGACTATCTACGGATTAACCGATGTTCGCCGTTTGGACGAGCGAGTAGCGACCTATTCCTTCCGTTTGAAAGATTTGCATCCGCATAAAGTGGCTGAGCAACTGGCAGAGCAAGGGATCTACGTCTGGGATGGAAACTACTATGCCATCAATGTAACTGAACGGTTGGGTCTGGAAGACAGTGGCGGCATGGTACGAGTTGGGGCGGCTCATTACAATACTCTTGAAGAAGTGGAACGGTTGAAAGACGCGCTCGTAAAAATTAGCGCCGTCTAATCTTAATTACCTTTTAATCTACGCCAAAGGGTTTCAAGGCAGACTTGAAACCCTTTTGTCGTTTTAGGCAGATTTCCTAAGTTCTGGTAATGGTGGCAGAATACACCAAAAGGTGTCTTCATTCTGACCGAGCGACTGGTCATCCCCTACAAAAAACAGGTGGCTCATTTTCCTTATCCTTCTCGACAAATTACCCAATGTGTAATGAGATAATTGGGACTATTGAATTTTGACAAAATAATATCAGCATGCAATCAGCGCGGCAGATATGTCGTAACACTCGATACTTACATACTTGGGATTGAGCGCCAATAAAATCAAAACGCGGTTGTCCATACGACGGCCGCGTTTTGATCAATTGAGAGTGGTTCATGCAGTTAACAATTCGGAAGTAGACCTTCTGTTTGGCCGGAGGAACAGGGCCAGCCAGCCGAGTCCATCCACGATGAGGAGGAGGCCAATCAGGTTCAGCGGCAGGGACCAGATCGCAGCCCAGTTGATCCCGCCCGCGACAAAGGTATGTGTCTCAGCCATCACAAAGGGCAGGGCGAGGACGGAGATCCCAACCAAGATGAGAGTGATGGCCGCCGCCAGTCCGCCAGTGTTGCCGCTATTGGAACCTTTGTCAAAGTTCACACCCTGCCAGATGCCAGGGATGCGGAAGATCAGGAATATTGCAAGAGTGAGAATGGTTGTGTATACTACCGCGTCCACGGGCATGGACTTGCCACGCAACAGGCGTGAAGCGTAGATATGGAAGCCGCCTACCGCTACGCCCGCGACTAATGCTTTGATGCTTGTCAAATACGAATCGGATGTGCCTTTGATTAACTTGATAGTTGCTCGGATGCCCCACACACCGATGGCAATCCCTGCGAGGACAAAGAGCACATACAACCATTGGAATTTTGCCAGCGGAGCCATGCTTTCGCCAAAGCCAGTTGGGTTGATGGCTACACAGGTGGTACCTGCGCCTCCCAAGAGCGTGAACGCAGCGGTCAGCCCCATCAGTACGATGCCGAATATCTGCAAGGGTCTTCCCCACCAAGTATTTTGAGACATATTGAACTCCTTTCGAAAAATAATGGTCACGCTTGAATTGCGACCTACCGTCATCCAAATTTGAAACCTGCAACAAAACAAGCTGTAGTAAGAAATAGAAGAGCGGGCAATATTTTGAAGATAGTCTTCCTCGGTAAAATGGGCTTGCCTGTTTTCAAAAATGATAGCAAGAGACCGCCGATGCCGATCAACGCGCCTCCGATACCAACGAGAGAGAAGAGTGGTTTCATCTGTCCTTGAACGGAGAGTAGAATGGGGAGCAGGAAAATTGTTATGCCCGCAATGCCGTGAACGATGGCAAGCACGATCGTCGGTAGTTTGCCGGAAGTGGGTGGTGCTACCGATGGCTAAGACAAGGAAATCGTAAGGGAAAACGTGATCCGTGGTTTTGACCAGTTTGGCAGCAAGGTCTATTCCTGTAACCTCATTCATGAGAAAACGAACATTCTGCTGACCGCGCAGGATGCTCCTCACTGGATAGACAATATCCTCCGGTTCAAGCTCCCCTGCAGCGACTTGATAGAGCAGCGGGAAAAAAGTGTGATAATTATTGCGGTCTAGAAGAAGAACATCAGTCTGCGAATGGGACAAGCTACGGGCAGCCCATAGTCCCGCAAATCCAGCTCCGATAATGACCACGCGAGGGCGATCAGGAATTGTCATTGCTTTCCTTCTTGCGAATGGCATGCTTCCAAATACAGCATCAGCGCAATGGCATTGTTGTGTTCGGTATCCCGAGCACTATACAACAAAGTCACATCAGCATATTTGGCGGCCTCCGGGATGGGTTTCCAGGCGTTCGGATTGCCATCCAATTCGGCCCGATACCGCTTCTGGAATTCGCTCCACTTTAGCGGATCGTGCCCGAACCAGCGACGCAAACTGTCACTGGGGGCAACGTCTTTTAACCAAGCTTGCATACTCAGGTCTTCCGTCTTTATTCCACGAGGCCACAGCCGTTCGACTAGAAAGCGGACTCCATCCTTTTTCTCTACAGCCTCGTAAACACGCTTTACTTTCAGCATGGTTACTCCTTTCAGTCCGGTTCCGCTTATTTCAGTGATTTCTTTTTTGAGGCTGGATGGTCTGGCTGATAGGAACCTGCTGGCGTGCGGAAACTGATCGCAAGCCGATTCCAACTATTGATCGCGATGACCGCCAGCGTCAAATCTACAAGTTCTTTTTCTGTGAAATATTTTCTGACCTGGTTGTAGATCTCGTCCGGCACGTGGTCTTTATCGATTTGAGTTACAGCTTCGGTCCAGGCGAGGGCAGCCCGTTCGCGTTCACTATAGAAAGGCGCTTCGTGCCAGGCACTGACTCCATAAAGACGTTGTTCGCTTTCTCCATGAGTGCGCGCATCCTTGGTGTGCATGTCGATGCAGAATGCACAACCGTTAATTTGCGATGCCCGTAACCTGACCAACTCCAGCAAGTCAGGTTCAAGACCGGCTTTCCTGATGTAACTCTCCAATTTGCGCAATATTTCATTACCCTCTGGTGCAACTTCAGAATAACTAAGGCGTTGTTCCATATTTTAGAGACCATGTCCTTTCTTACAATCATCTTTCCGGGAATTAAAACAATCTCGAATCGTTATTCCTGGACGTTCTTTTTCGGCTCGTGCTTTAATGCCTTTTCAAATAATTCACGTGTGGATTCGTAACAACCCTCGCCGCAGCATGGCAGTCGTCCGACTGACAGAATTTTTCCGTCTTGTATCTTTGGGTAAGCGATTGAATGGCGGAGTTTTGTTCCATCGCTCAGCATAATCGTCGGAGTGCCACGCACGTTATAAAGTTCTTTGCCAAGCCGGCCTTCCTCGAGAATGGCGGCGCGGGCTTCACCATTATTAAAATATCGAGTGAAATGATCCATGTCAAGGTTGGCCTCGCGGACAAGATCCAACATGACTTCCCGCTCCCCGATATTGCGGCCTTCCGCGAAGAAAGCCCTGCGGATTCGCAGATCAAATTCGCGGCCGATCGTCTCGCTTTGCTGGAAAGCGCACCAGGCAGCATCGAAAGCCGGTAATGTGGTCGTCGGCCACTCGTTGCCAAAAGGCTTGAAGACAGCATCGGGTTCCTGCAAGGCCGCCAGCCATATTTCCAGTTCAAGTTCTCTTCGATCTGGCGGACCTCCCCCGTAAACTTCCAAGGGGAAAGCTCGTTCCGCCAATCGAACTCGGCCCTCATATTCGGGCATGATCTTGTACAGGCGCACGGCCGCGATGTAACACCACGGTCAATAATATTCAGCCCATTCCCACAATTCAGGGATATTCTTATCTGTCATAATTTTTACTCACCTTTCGAAATAACTGTTTACCTCAGCGTAGGAGAGAATATTTTTGGAAAAGTTATAGGTCCCGCTCTGTTTTAGTTCTTCGGCAATGTGCTGGACTAGTGACATCGTAGCGCGCATCGGAATGGACCCAAAGCTGACGCGCGCTACTCCGAGTTTTTCAAACTCTGCGATTGTCGGGCTTCCGTATCTGGCCAGAACATTGATGGGAGCATCGATCTCACGTACAAGATTTCCAATGGTTTCTTTATCGTCAACATCGATCACAAAAATACAATCGGCCCCTGCCTGACGATAGGCGTTTCCGCGCTGGATGGCTTGAGACAAAAGAGTCTTGTCACTCTTATCGAGTCTTTCGTATACATCCGTGCGCGCGTTGATAACTATTGGCACACCAAACGCGTCGGCTGTCTGTCGGATAGCTTTTATCTTTTCGATCTGAAGAGAAATGTCCGTCAATGGATGAGACTTATCCTGCGTTCCATCTTCCAAATTCAATCCAATAGCTCCAGCTTCAAGTACCAGTCGCGCAGTTTTGGCAACATCTTCAGGCGTGTTTCCAAAACCGGCTTCCATATCCGCGCTGATAGGGATGGCTACTGCTTTTGCGATCCGCCCAATTACTTCCAACATCTCATCGCGACCGATATATTCTCCATCAGGATAGCCGTATGAAGCTGCTATTCCCGCGCTGGTAGTGGCCACTGCGCTGAACCCGCTTCGTTCAAAAACCTTTGCACTGGCAGCGTCCCAGGCATTGGGCAGTATCATAATGTGCAGGCCGCCATGTAGTTCGCGGAAACGACTGGCTTTTTCGCGCTGATTGTTTTTATTCATGGATACATACATCTCCTTTCTGATTCATCTTATAGAACGTAAATCACATCCCAATAGGTTTGACGCGCTTCCAATTTCCAATGACGAATGCTATCAGCCCGAATATCTCCAATGACCGCCCAAAGAAAATTAGCCATTGCACACCAAACAGACTTTGCAGGACAACTATCAATATCCCAATGTTTATGAGCGCAAATGCCGCCCAACTCCAGCGTTCATCTCCACGTGAGGCGCCTTGGGAGAAACGCGGCAAAATCCAGAAGGCAATGCCAATCGCCAGTTGTATAAGCCAGCCCACAAAAAGGAATTCAATATGAATCGGAAGCAGCATCCAGATTAGTGGAGAGATCAACACACTTTTGTTCGCCAACAATAAACCGCCGAACGTAAATCCAACGGCAAGATAGATCAGCGATGCACGGACGAAGTAAACACTCAAGCGCGGCATCTATTTTTCCTTGACACGCTCCCAGGTGTTGGCAACAAAAGCCAATCCTGCCAGCCATTGCAGGAGTGCTGCCACAACGAGCATCCACCCGCTGTAGGGAGATAAAGTGTTATTGCTGTTAAGCGGTTCAAAGATCGCGCGCAGAGGCAAGCCTGTGTTGAGAAGGATGAATGTCAGCCAGCCGAGCCATTCGTGACCACGCGGTTTTGTGCTGCTGTACTTGGGAAACATCCACAGAGCAACGCCAAAGATCAATTGTGTCAACCAGCCGAAGGTCAATAAGTGAAAGTACACGGGAAACAAACCCGAAATCGGATTTCCTGTGGGCAGGGCAAGAAAAACTCCGGCACAGAGCGCCAGAACAAGGTAGACCAGTGCGGCCCTAATAAACCATCTGGTGAGCGGTGGCATTACTTTTTAGCTCCTTTGATGATGGAATAAACAGTCATCCCCAAAAACAAGAGGATGGCCACCTCGTTAAAAAGTCCACCCCACTGGCGGACAACCTGATTGCTCAACAAGTCGCCGCTGATGCGGATGATCAACGACAAGTGCAACAAGATAAGCTGAGCGTAGAAGGCCGGAGAGAATGTCACTGGCGCACCGAGGATGGCGGGAAAGATGATGGGCGCGTGACCAAAAATCATTGAGATGACAAAGCCTACAAACACAGCATGCAATGCAGCATCGTAATATTGACCAGCAACCAACGCGCCGAAATAAAGATGGAACGCACCGCCAATGCCCAGCCAGATAAAACCGGCAAACAAACAAGTGGCAATATAGCGGGTCAGAGGCAGGGAGTGGCGGATGTTGCGCGTGGCGAGGTCGTTTTTCAGGAACCAGAATGATAATGACAGCATGGCAAGTCCGCTCAAGCGCGCACCCCAATCGTGATTAAAGAGAGCAAGAACCGCCCCCGCTAATAGTCCGGCGGTGATCAGCACGAACAGACGAATTTGATCGTGCGCGGGACGCAGGATGCGGCTGAGTTCGAGCCGTTCCCCGCCGATCGTCAGGATAAGGAACGCCTGCCACCAGAAAACGATTTGGTAGATGGCCAGTCCGGACATCCATAAAATATTCCCGATCACCCATGCCAGCACGCCGACCGCCATCGTGATCGTATGAATCTTCGGCTCGCGGCGTACCATTATGCCCAGGATAGCGAGCGCGCCCAGGCTACCGGCGGTAAGCACAAGTGCGCCGAGAGATCGGGATATCAGCAAGCTGATCCAACCCACTCCAATGACGATCGGGACTGCGAACATCCATTTCTGGCGGATGGCAACTGCGCGCTCAAGAGCGATAAGCGTGCCAAGAAATCCAGAGATCATGAGCGGTCCATGCATGCTGCTTAGACCGGAAAGAGTGGGAAGCGACCAACCCAGGCGCAACAAGCCCGCCCACAGCGCAAAGAGCAAGGCAAGAATAGCGAGGCCAACGAGAGGAATATAGCGTTTTTGAAATTGTGTTTGCATGGTTTTTTCTTATTCTATTTTATCCGGTTCTTCCCTTTTCATTGCGCACAGATGCATTACTAAAGATCGTATAATAATAAAATGGCCTGCTTAAAATTTGCAGGCCGTTTTGATTCAAATCAGTTTAATGTCCGCTGCCGGGCATGGGAGTGCCGTTGAATATCTCGGGAGCGTCGAGGCCGTCCACGATCAAGTAGCCAGCCAGTTCGCGTTGCAAGCGGGAGAGCGCGTGATCCACAAGGATATATCTTCCTGGTACCTGAAGCGCGACCTCAACGATGGTCGAACCGCCGGGGGGAACTAGTGTGGTTTGAACGTCCGTCATTGGAGGTGCAGTGACCGATCCGAGGTTGTAGACTTTATCGAACATCTCACCAATCATATGGAACGATGATATCTTGTTCGGGCCGCCTACGCCGAAGAAGATACGAATTGTCTCGCCAACATTGGCTTTTAGTGGATGATTGGTTGTCAGAGCGCCGACTGAGCCGTTCAATACATAATAGTCGGGCGTTTCGTTCATCAACTTGTCGACATCAGGCATTTGCATACCTTTGTCACCAAACTTGCCGCTCGTATAGATCTCGCCCTGCATTACATAAAATTCGCGGTCAACTTTTGACAAGCCGCCCTCCGGCTCGACCAGGATCAGGCCGTACATTCCGTTGGCGATGTGCTCTGCGACCATCGGCGTGGCACAATGATAGACATACAGACCGGGAATGAGCGCTTTGAAGGTGAACATGGTTTCCTGGCCGGGCGCCGTGGTAGTGAAGACTGCGCCGCCACCAGGACCGGTCACAGCGTGGAAGTCCACAGAGTGGGACATCAGGCTGCTGTTATTGTTCTTCAAATGGACTTCGACTGTGTCGCCGACGCGCACGCGGAAGAATGGGCCGGGGACTTTGCCGTTGAATGTCCAATAGCCAAAGGTTGTGCCATCTGCCAATTGGCCTTTGACTTCCATGGCTTCCAGGTCGATGCGAACGTTGGCCGGGCCGCGATTGCCGATGGGGGCAGGCAGACTGGTTGGGTCACGCGAAATGTCGACCCCAGTGTCGGGTGAGTTTGATGAAGCGGGAGCCGCTGCCTGGGTCGCGGGTGAAGCGGCGTTCATATCCATTGTTGGGACACTGGCCGCCGCTGGGCCATCCACTATAAACTTGCCTTCCATGCCCGCCTGGCGGTGCCCGGGAATATTACAGAAATAAGGAAAAGTACCACCTTTGTCAACGCCAAAATCAATAGTGATACTGCTGCCTTGTCCATTTACGTGCGGCGAATCGACATCGAAATCAGGCATTGCAAAATTATGCTCTGAACCTTCGCCGCTGACCAGTTTGATTTCAACGATGTCACCGGCTTTGGCTTTAAGTGGAGGATTGATTACCCCATCGATCTCACCACCGACGCCGATAAAGACCATCTTGCCATCAGCCAGGCCGGTCTTCAGCTCGTAGGATATTTTATTTTGTTGATTTGTCTGCCCACACGCTGACACCAGCAGACCAATTAGTATAATGAACAAGAATAACTTGATCTTTTGTTTCATCTTTCGCTCCTTGTTAAAGTGAATTGATTTGTTTGGGCGGCCTGCTGTAATTCATCGAGGAGATTATCCAGTGAAAGTCCGTAGGCCTTTGCCACATCTTCGAGCGTACAGAAGCCTGTCAGGTAACATCCCACACAAGCGGTTTTGAGTTTGATAAAAACGCTCGAAACTTGTCGCCCTTGTTTCAGTGTTTCGGCAACGGTCAGCTTTGAAGAAAACTGCAGATTGTCCATGGTGTGTGCAGAATATCACTTTCCCCCGCGCTCGTCTTTGCGCTGGCGCAAACAAAAAACCGTGCGAAGGTTTGAAGCCTTCGCATGGTTATGATTACTTTTCCAGTCCGTCTGCGATCTTGACCAATCCGTGAGGATTTTTGATGCGAACATGTTCGCGTCCAGTCTCGACCAGGGCC
>Ga0172368_10000779_pt1 | contig 45230 bp, 46 predicted proteins | sample Lak11m_FD_114540 | JGI IMG/M metagenome (GOLD analysis project Ga0172368, IMG submission 114540) | Freshwater microbial communities from Kabuno Bay, South-Kivu, Congo - kab_022012_11m | ecosystem: Environmental > Aquatic > Freshwater > Lake | place: Democratic Republic of the Congo: South-Kivu... | reverse complement strand
TGTAAATTGCCGCCTGAAAAATATAATGAAGTTGTGAAAAAGTTAAACACTTTGATTCGTGAGCAACTTCAAAACATGTAATCGAGTCTTGCACAACAAAAGCGTGCCAACACAGCGTGCACACCTGACCCTTCGACAGGCTCAGGGCAGGCAGTGTGGGATTCTGCGGCATTTTCGAGCATTTTCCTCGCTTCGAGTTTTTCCTGCTCCCAAGCATTGTCCACGCCCACCAGCAGATACGCAAACCATTAGATTTCCTTCACTTTCACCAAGCTCTCGTACACATCCACGATCTGCGCGGCGATCTTTTCCCAATCATAGGATAAGGCATATTGCGCCGCGCGCCGCCCCATCGTCTGGCGCAGATGCGGATCACCGAGCAGGAGCGAAAGCTTCTCGCACAGCTTATCCGGTTCACCGTCCGGGACCGTGAAGCCGGTCTCGCCATCCTGCACGAGAAATCCCAAGCCGCCGACTTCCGACGCAATAACCGGCGTGCCGCAGGCCATGGCTTCCAGCGCCACCATGCCGAACGATTCATACAGCGACGGCATCACCACCACTTCGGCGGCGGAATAATAATACGGCAGGGTATCCTGTCCGCGCTTTCCAAGAAATACCACCATTCGACCCAGACAAAGCTCATCGCATAATTTCTGCAAGCGCGCCATTTCAACGGACATTTCGTGCGGGTTGGCATCCGGTTCGCCGCCGATAATTGCCAGGTGCACGGGCCGATGCACATCCTCGAACTTGAGACACGACATCGCTCGAATAAGTGTGTCCACGCCTTTGAGCGCCTCGATGCGTCCCACGAACAACACTATGCGATCATCGGGCTTAAGGCCAATAACCTGTTTGGCCTCATCAGCTGGGATAGGATAAAAGTGGCTGGTGTCCACGCCCGGCGGGATGATAACCAATTTGCTGTTACTGGCTTTGTAGAGAAATCGAAGCTGGCTGTGTTCGGCCAGAGTCGCAACGATGATGCGATCAGCGTTTGCGAGCACGCGCTTCTCGCCCGCGATCCGCTGCGGGCTTTCGCGCTCGGCGTCCGTGCGCGCGATGCGGTTCTTCATCTCGCCCAGCGTGTGGAACATGTGCACCACCGGCACGCCCCACGCCTCCTTGAGCGCCTCAGCCGCCAAGCCAGACATCCAATAATGGCTGTGGATGAGGTCGTAGTGGATGCCTTTTTCTGCGGCGAAAGCTTTGATGCCCTCCACGAATTGCGGGATGTACTCTGGCAGTTCCCGCTTCGCCACCGGGACCTCAGGCCCGGCCGCCACGTGGACGACTCGGTTGCCATAACCCAGATCGTGCAAAACGTGCGGCACGTGTTCGTCCTGCGAACGCGTGAATACATCTACATGGACTCCTTCACGCCCCAACTCGCGCGTTAGATCGCGGACATAGACGTTCATCCCGCCGGTATCTTTTCCGCCGAGCGTTGCCAGCGGACAAGTGTGATAAGAAAGCATTGCAATATTCATGGTTTCACCGTGCATTAGACGATGCGTAAATCAAAAAACTTGCGGGATTAGATGGAATACTTTATAATCCCGCAGCTAAAGAAACGCCACCGTAGCTCAGCTGGTAGAGCAGACGATTCGTAATCGTCAGGTCAAGGGTTCGAATCCCTTCGGTGGCTCTTTGTGTTTAAAGTCAAAAGTTGCAGGTTGAAAGCCACATTCCACAACTTTCAACCTGCGACTTGCAACTCCTTACTCTATTCCCTCAAAAATATTATCGATCACATCTTCCGGCACATCGAACACGCTGTTATGCGGCGGGAGCATTTCTTTTGTCATCCACTTTGGCAGACGATCATCTTCCTTCGTGAAGCCTGCGCGGCGATTGAACTCGCGTTCCATCTTGATGGTCTGCTTGCCAAGCTCCTGCAAAATATTATCGGGCAGATCAGTCCAGCCATAACGCGCCGACAATAGACGTTTGACCACCGCATCGGGCGTAGCCGCGTATCCAAAGCCCGCGAAGATGCAGGCGCCGATAGTGTCGTATCCAGCCATGTTCAACTGTGCGGTGAGCGAGGCGTCTTTCTGCGCGTTCGGATCGAGGTGATTGACTTTCGCCCGAATGGTCAGACCCGCCGTGTGGTCCGCGCCCTGAGGCGAGGAAGCATAAGTCAGGCCAGTGCCTTTGATGGCGCGCGGTTCGTAGCCCGACATAGCTTGTCCCTTCACAGCCGGTACGCGCTCGATGCCTAATTTCTTTCCGGTGGTGGTCGCACCATCGCCGAGCGTTCTGCCAAGCTCTGTGCCTTTGCGAATTTCGCCAAGCAATTCCAGCGCGCGCACGCCATCACCCCATTCCATCAGTTTTGCATCCGCCGCAACACCGAGCGCCGCACCAATCTCAATCGAGTCCAGACCGAGATCATTGACTTCCCAATTCAAACGTGCAATCGCGTCCAGCGACGGGATGCCAAGGTTGGTTCCCATCAAACTGATGGTCTCATATTCGAGCGGCGAGACAATGATCTTGCCATCTTCACCGCCAAAAACATTCGAGCATTTGATGGTGCAGCCCGCCATACAAGCGTGAGACGGATCGGACGGCTTGCCGCGCGTCAGAGTAAATTCGCGCAGAGTCTCGCCGCTGATATCATCCACATGCTCAAAAGTCCCGCTCGAAAAACTACGCGTGGGCAACGCCCCGAAACCATCACACATGTGAGCAATGGCCGCTGTGCCATAATCACGATACGTGATGGACTGTGGATGTTCCATCACGGCTTTTGTATAATCCTTCTGTGCGACCTTGAACGCTTCAGGTTCGACGATGGGCGGCCTCTGCCCACCGGCCTGATCGAACACGATGGCCTTTAATCCCTTCGATCCCATCACCGCGCCGAGTCCGCCACGGGCGGCGATGCGCGCCGGGACTTTATCCTTGTCAATATTTTGGATGCCTGCGGCTTTCATCTTCATCTCGCCGCCGGGACCGATCAACGCGATGGCGACCTTGTCACCATATTTTTCGATCAACTTCGGCGCAGTTTCATAGACGCCAAGCCCAGCCAGTTCATCGGCTTTTTCCCATTTCGCGCCTGCGAGCGAAAGATGCAAAACCCAGAATCCCGGCTTGGACGGCTGGTCTTCGATGATCAGGGCATGGATACCCATATACATCATGTGATAGCCGGTGCGCCCGCCCGCATTGGATTCTTTGATGCCACCCGTCAACGGAGATTTTCCACCAACTGAAATTCTATCGTTCGAGGAAAGCATGTGTCCGACCAACAAGCCGGGAGCGAAGATCAATTTATTCTGTCGACCCAGCGGGTCACATTTGGCGTCCACTTCATCGAGCAGGATACGCGCCAAGAGTCCGCGCCCGCCGAGGCGCTGCCAGGATTCTGGAACGGGTTCCATTTTCAATGTTTGATTGCGAACGTTCACGCGCCAAACTTGGGATTTGTATTCGGCCATAATTGACTCCTGAACCTTGCAAAGGTTTTGAACCTTTGCAAGGTTAATATTCAATCAAACAAACAAAGATTGTACCGCTTCTCGAAACACCTTCGTATGATAGTCCACATCGGCTTGCGTTGTCTCCGGAGAGATCAAAGCCATGTTGTGGAAAGGCGTCATCAGGATACCACGATTGAGAGCATATAAGTGCATGTAACGATCAAGCTCAGTGTCAATTGCGGCGTGAGCTTCCCCACCGTTTTTAGGCGGTGTTGGACGGAACCAATATTCAGAACGATTGCCAAGACATTTGACGATCCACGGCAGATTAAATTCCTTGATAACACCTTCCACACCCGCAGTAAAATATTCTTGAAGTTTAGTAGCCTTTGCGTAGAACTCATCCGTCAAAACATTTTGAAGCGTGGCTTTCATGGCCGCGATGGATAAAGCGTTGCCCGCCAATGTCCCGCCGATGCCACCGACATCTGCATCTTCGAGCGAAAGTTTTTCCGCAAAGGCCTTCGACACTTCCTCTGTAAAACCATAGATCGCGGCGGGCACGCCTCCAGCCAAAGGTTTGCCCAGGGTCAGGAAGTCCGGCTGAAGTCCGTGTGAAGCGGTGTATCCGCCCGGACCAGCGCAGATGGTGTGTGTCTCGTCGATGATGAGCAGTGTGCCGGTGCGCCGGGTGATTTCGCTCAGCTTATCGTGGAAACCGGCATCGGGATGGATGATGCCGATATTCGTCATTACAGGTTCAGCCAGGACGGCGGCCACGTCGCCCGCAGACAGCACCGTTTCGAGCGCGGCCACATCGTTGAACTCAATGACCTTGGTGGTGTAGATTGGATCGATCTGCGGCCCCATGTTATTCGGACGCGAGACCGGCGTGCCTTCTTCGTCGAGCGTGATAAAGGTTTCATCAACCGTGCCATGATAGCAATAGTTGAAAACAAGGATTTTCGGACGGCCCGTGATCATACGCGCCATGCGCAAAGCAAAACGATTGGCATCGGTGGCGGTCAGAGCAAATTGCCAGTACGGCAAACCAAACCGCCGCTGCAGTTCTTCACCAACCCAAATCACATCTTCGTACGGCAGCATCAATGTGATGCCTTTTTCGATTTGTTCGTTGATGGCCTTGACAGTTGCATCCGGCGCGTGACCGGTCATCGCACCGGTATCGCCGAGACAAAAGTCAATGTAATCGCGGCCATCTACATCGGTGAAGTGCGCGCCCTTTGCAGATTCAACGAAGACAGGAAACGAACCCGCCCAACGAATCATCCACAACATCGGCACGCCGCCATGCAATGACTTGCGGGCGCGCTGATAAAGTTCGTAGGATTTAGGATGGTTCTTGTGAAAGAGTTGTTCTTCGGTTTTGAGAAGTTGTTCGAGTTTATTTCGGTCGAGGGGTTGTGTCATGATTTTTTCATGTTAGCAGGTTTGAAAATAATAAGGTTAGAAGGTTGGAATATTTCAACCTTCTAACCTCTCATCAAATTAATTAGCCAAGAGTCTTTTTCAAAGAGCCTTCAAAGATTTTCAAGCCATCGTTGATCTGCCCGGACGTCACATTCAACGGCGGGATCCAGCGGACAACATTGTCATAAGTTCCGCAGGTAAGCAGCAGCAGATTATTTTCTTCCGCCGCGTGGACAATGTCCTTAACCATCGGCTTGGCTTTATCAGGTCGGCTGCCTTCGATTATAAATTCCGTGCCGATCATCAAGCCTTTGCCGCGCACATCGCCGATCTGCGGATATTCCTCCTGCAATTTTCGCAGGCCGGTCATTAGCTGAATGCCGCGTTCGCTGGCATTTTCAAGCATCTTTTCTTCCTTCATCACGCGGATGGTCGCAACTGCAGAAGCACAAGAAACCGCATTGCCGCCGTAGGTTCCGCCGATGGAGCCGACATCAAGCTTCTTCATGATATCGGTACGGGTGAACACTCCCGAAAGCGGCATCCCGGAGGCAAGCCCCTTGGCGGCGGTGATGATATCGGGCACGACGCCGAAATGTTCGAGCGCGAACCATTTGCCGGTGCGGCCAAACCCAGATTGAACCTCATCGAAGATCAGGAGAATACCATGCTTGCTGCAGATCTCGCGCAGACCTTTCATGAACGAGGCGGGCGGAACAATGTATCCGCCTTCGCCCAAAACAGATTCGATCAAAATGGCAGCCGTATCTTTCGGCGCGGTCTGCGAAGCAAGCAAATATTCAAGCTGCTCAAGCGCATACGCGGAGGCCTGCTCTTCGCTCATGCCGAGTCGGAATGCGTACGGGAACGGCGAAACATAAATGCCGGATGGCAGCGGCCCGAAGCCAGTGCGATAACCAGTCTTGGATGTGGTCAGCGCCATGGTGGCGTGAGTGCGTCCGTGGAAGGAACCATTGAAGACAATGATATTTTGTCGGCCAGTGGCAGCCTTCGCGACCTTGACCGCATTCTCCACCGCTTCCGCACCAGAGTTGGCGAAGAAGAAACTGTCAATCGAAGACGGGACAATTTTGCGAAGTTCCTCGATCAATTGCAGCATCGGTTTATGGATAACGATGTTGGCCTGCGCGTGCAGAAAACTTCCGGCCTGTTCGCGAATGGCTTCAACGACTTTTGGATGGCAATGACCGGTATTGGTCACGCCGATGCCACTGGTAAAGTCGAGGAGTTTTTTGCCGTCATCGGTGTAGATATATGAACCTTCAGCGCGCTCAGCAACAAAGTTGAAGATGCGACTCAAGGCAGGAGTCATGTGGGGAAAATTCTCAGTGTAGAGTTGATTGGTCATGATGTTCCTTTTTTGAACCGCGAAGTCACGAAGAGTACGAAGAAATTCTTCTTTCTTTGCGCGCTTTGCGGTATTCGTGGTAAATTCTTATAAACTTATGCGGGCAGATAATCTGCCACCCACTCGATGTCAACTTTCTTCAACGAGTCACGCGTGGGAACGCCATTATTCGTCCAGCCAGCCAGCTTGTAGTACTCGTCGATCGCAAAGTTGATGTCTGCCTCTTTTAACGCGACCCCGGCCGTCGGTCCGGTGCCTTGAAGCGCCTTGTAAAACTTCTTGGGGAGCTTATCCGCCTTGCGATCGATTCCTTCGCGGGCGTTGAAAGTCCGCATCAGATTCAAACGGCGGATGCCGACTGCCATCAATTCCTCCAGCGTGACATCCCAACCTGTTGTGGCTTTGACAAAGTCCACTGTCTCTTTCGGACCGTAAAGCGTCCAGCCGGGACCCCAGACGAATTGACACAACTCGACGCTGTCGAGCATGGAATAGAAGACTTCCGTCAGCCAGGCAAACTTGACTTTGTCCACGCCCAGCGACATCGGTTCGAGTTTGTTCGGCATTCCCAACAGGGACAGGCGCCCCATGTAAAGATCGGAGGCAATGCCGTCTTCGATCATCCAGTCATGCTCGCTGGATTGATGATCCGCGCCAAAGGGATTGACCGCATAGATCAAGCCGAGACTGCGTTTGGCCTGTGGCATGTGAGCAGGCATCTCCGCGCCCTTGACGGTGATGAGACACTCGTCCGCGCCGTTGCCCCAAATTTTTGCGGCGCGCTCCGAACCTTGCGAAAGAACTTTACCGAGCGGGCCTTCAACATTGACGATCAGATTCAAAGCCTGCAACATGGCATCCACGTTGCCGAATTTCAATTCAAGTCCGCCGGTCTGTTCCTTGGTAATGATACCCTTCTCGTAACATTCCATTGCGAAGGCAATTGTTGCGCCACAAGCGATGGTATCCACCGCATATTCATTGCAGATTTGATTCGCAAGCGAAACGGCGGCCAGATCACCAATCCCGCAATAAGAGCCGAAGGTGCCAAGCGTTTCATATTCAGGCCCGCCATAATTTGGGTCAGCCTTGTACGCGCCCTCTTTGATCTCGACCACGCGTTTGCACTTCACAACGCAGGCATAGCAGGTCTCGCGCTGCTTGAGGATGGTCTCAGCCATCTTCTCGCCGCTGATCGGTTCGCAATTTTCAAACTGGCCTTCGTTGTAGTTGAAGGTGGGCAGTGTGCCCATCGAGTTCTGTGGCATGACCACGCTGGCCGTGCCATATTTGGCGAGGCCGTCCATATCGGGATTGTTCGGCAAGTCCTTCGGGCCGACGCGGTTGAGAGCGGTCACGCCTTTGGCATCAGCCAGTTCCATCTTGCGAGTCCCGCGCACAACCACAGCCTTCAAATTCTTTGAAGCCATGACCAAACCCATGCCTGTACGTCCATTATTTCGGTTGGACATACTCAACAATGAAGAGAACAACACACCCTTTTCCGCCGCCGGGCCGTGTTGCAAAATCTCCGCCTTCGGATCAACCTCCTGATACAGGATCGCGTCCACATCGCCGGTGATCTTGCCCATCAAATGTGCGGCATCCTGCAGTTCGGCTTTGCCGTCTACAATTTTGAGATAAACAGGTTTGGGAGATTTTCCCTTGATGACAATGCCATCGAAGCCCGTGAACTTAAGTTCAGCCGGGAAGAATCCGCCGCCCTGCGAATCGCCGATGCCGCCGCTGATCGGTGACTTGGCGTTGGCATTGATGCGGCTCTGGCCTGAGATGGCCGCACCCGTCGTCACACCGCACATCAACGTCAAAACATTTTCAGGTGAAAGCGCGTCAACGCCTTTAGGCATTTCCTTCAGGATGTAATACAGTCCCATCGCAGAACCGCCCATGTATTTGCGATAGAACGCCTCGGGCGGTGTTTCCACATCCAGCTTGCCGTGAGTGAGATCAACGTGCAAAATCTTTCCGATATAACCGAAGGGCATGGCATCCTCCAATGAAAATCAATTTTGATTATTATACGGGCGGACGTTGCAATCAGCAATCAGGTTTTTCCGAAAAGGACAAGGAAAGGAAAACCCGCGTCACTTCCGGACTTCGAGTGGACATCGTTTCGAAGGAATCGGTCAGCGCCTATCACCATCCAAATGGCTTTACAATATGAAAACATTTTGTAATAAGTAGAAAAACATGTGTCAATCACTCAGGAGTATTCATGCTCATCCTCACACGCGAAGAAGTTCAAAACCTGCTCGACTCGCACGAACTGCTGACCGCCCTCGAAGACGGCTTCAAAGCCTTGAGTGCGGGGCAACTCGATGTCCCGCCGCGCAATCAAGCCGTCGCCCCAAAAGGACTATTGGTCGGTATGCCCGCCTACATGCCGGGGCGACACATGTCCGTCAAACTCGTGACCGTCTTTCATGAAAATTACAAACTAAACATCCCAAGTCATCAAGCCACCATCACGCTCTTCGACTCTGAGACCGGCACGCCCATCGCCTTCATGGATGGCGAGTACATCACCGCCCTGCGGACCGCCGCGGGCGCGATCCTGTCCGCCAAAATGCTGGCGTGCAAAGACAGCAAAAATATCGCCATCATTGGCGCTGGAATTTTAGGTCATGCCCATTTAAAGATGATCCAGACCCTGAGCGGCATCGAAAAGATTTTTATCGCTTCACAGACTTTTTCCCACACTCAGACTTTGGCATCCCTCGATTCACACGCCCTCGCAGTGGACTCCATTCAACAGGCCGTTTCCAACGCGGACATCGTCTGCCTGTGCACATCATCGCCTGAGCCGGTCATCCAAGCCAAATGGCTAAAAGAGGGAGTCCACGTTTCATCGGTTGGCTATCGTCCTCCGGGCGGAGAATTGCCGCGTGATCTGGTCGAACAGGGCCACGTCTTTGTGGAATCAAAAGTCGCCTTCAGTGCACCGCCGGTTGGGTGCGCCGAACTGCAAGGATTGGACTCCGCTCTTGGAACAGAGCTTGGTGAAGTCTTACTTAACCAAAAGCCCGGTCGAAGGAACGAACAGGAAACGACGGTTTACAAATCCATGGGACATGCCATGGAAGACCTCGTCGCCGCGAACTTGGTTTATCAAAAAGCCATTCAGCAAGGCACGGGAAAAGTGATTGAGCTATAGGCAAAGCTAAGCACGGTTATAATCCGCTTACATTGTTTGACATCACAAAAATCAGCGGACAAACGCTCACACGTTTGTCCGCTTTGTTATCGCTACGCGATTTCCTTCGTCATTTCTTTTATTCCGTACGGGAACTCGTACTCAGCCATCTTCGCCATGAACGGATCGGGGTCAAACGCTTCCGGCCCCAGCACGCCAACGCCCTTCCACTGACCATGATGCAGAAGATCCCAGCCGATGACCGCGCTGAAAGCTGTCTGCGCCACAACCGCCTGGCATCCCCAGCGCTTCATGCACTGGGCGTTGTCCGCGACTTGATATAGATACACTTCACGCGGCTGGCCATCTTTCGTGCCCTTGACCCAGGTTCCGGCGCAGGTCTTGCCGTGCATCTTATCGCCGAGATGGGCCGGGTCGGGCAAACAGGCGGCGACCACATCGCGCGGTGCGACTTCCAAACCTTTGACTTTTATCTTTTCCTTGCTATCGAGTCCGAGCATGTGCAAGGTTTTCAGCACGCCGATGAATTGATCGCCCAATCCATATTTGAACGTCACGCGCTTCGCCTTGATCCAACGCGGCACCAGCAACACTTCCTCGTGTTCCACGTTGACCACTTCCACCGGGCCGATCTCGGGGAATTCGAACGTCTCCGGCTCGGAGAATGGTGCGGTCGTGAACCAGCCTTTATCCTTTTCAAAGATCACGGGCGGGTTGAGACATTCTTCGATCGTTGTCCAGATCGAAAAGCTGGGAGCAAAGTCATAACCTTCGATGGCAATGTTGGCGCCGTCGCGGATGCCGACTTCTTCGATCTCATCGAAAAGATGATCCTGTGCATAACGCGCAAACACATCCGCCATGCCCGGCTCGACACCGAGACCGACAAGCGCCAGCAAACCTTTCTTCTCCCAATCCCTGGCTTTCTCAAATTGATAATCACCAAGTTTTTCGCCCGGCTGATGGAATGGGTCTGATGGATGTGGCTTGGAGAGAGTCATTGCCATATCCATGTAGGTCGCACCAACAACATAAGCTCCATCGAAGATCTGCTTGTTGAAGATCGGGTCAACCGAGTTCATGATCAAGTCTACCTGATACTTCTTCGCCAATATTTCGATGTTTTCCTGCTGGCTGGCGTCAATGAACTCGGCCGGGAAACGTTTCGCATCTCCCAACTTTTTCTGGACCTCCTCGGCACGGGCCTTGTTGTAATCGGCCAGCACGATCTGCTCCACCCACGGGCGTTCCTTTGCGATGGCGGCAATGGCTTCACCCACACCGCCCACTCCAACGAGCAATACTTTCATAGACCTTTCTCTCCGTTTGTTTTATAACTCGCGATTACGCGGGTTAGAATACGTGTTTGTGTTGGCGAACAATGTAACTGAAAAAGTCCGTGCAAAAGTTTCGCCAATCATGCTGAGTGCCCTCAATAATGCTTTCATGTTTTCCTCTTCATCTATTTCTACATCCGCCATCCAGGATGGCAGACTAAATAATTCCTGCCGCACGAATGGCGGCTCCGTTCAAAACCAATAAGAAACCGGGTGCAACGTCAACCGGCGTCAAACGCAATGCCAAATAACGTGTTGAGTATCTCAACACGATTAACATCCAATTCAATTAAAGAATGTTTCAACAGAGAACGATCTCGGCATCCACAGTCTCCCCCCACTGCACTGACGCCTGTCAACAAGGCTTTCATAATTCCTTTCGGATGGCTCCGCTGCCCGACATTTGCGGGAGCAGACAAAGTATTTGTCGCCTCAGCCGCTTCGAGCGCGGACTTGAAGCGGGGCTTACGTCTAAAAATAAACTTCCTTGACGATCTTCAAGTGCATGAAGGTTTCAGCCTCGCGCACACCGTCAATCGTGTAAAGCTTTTCGGTGATGAACTTCAAAAGGTCTTCATGGTCACGGCACGAAACTTCGAGCATGATATCGAAACGTCCGCTGACAACCATCAGGTAAACCACATTTTCCAGCTTCGCAATTTTATTTGCGACTTCGAGCATTTTGTGGCCGTCGGTGCGGATGCCGATCATAGCCATGGTCTTTAGCCCGCGATGCACAGGATTGGTGATGGCAACTACCTTGAGAAAACCCTGCTCGACGAGACGGTTGTAGCGCTGACGGATCATGCCCGGTGAGACTTTGAGTTGCTCGGCGATTTGGGCAAATGCCTCCCGCCCGTCTTTTCGGAGTGCATCGAGGATGTAAAGATCAATTTCGTCAAGCCGATCGGCTTGATTTGTGACAATTCCGCTTTCCACGGCCTTATTCTATAACTATTTTGAATTTTTGTCAACACAATTATAATGATTTTGCATTTTCAGGCATAATCCATGCAAAATAAACTCCCGACTCAACCGAGTCGGGAGTTTTTGATTGTGAAGACAGAACTACTTGCCTTTTACTTCTGTCCAGATTTGATCGTAAAGCGGGAGCGCGTCGCCAACATCGTCAACACGATGTCCGGCCTTGATGACATCAGGCGGCGTATTGGTAATTGGCGAAGCGATGTACGCGTCGTAGATGGCACCAAGCGTGGTTTCATTGCCGTTGGTATCTTTGACCTGCATCGTATTGCCCTTAGCGTAATCAAGCGCCGCTTTGTTCGGCTGAGTGTACGGGAAGTCGCGCAACATCATCCAGAACACATCACCCTGCATGGTGTAATTCAACCAGGCATAAGCCGCGTCGGCATGCGGAGCATCCTTGGGCATGGCCCAGTTATCCTGCCAGATCATGGGGCCTTCCGTTGGATAAACATACTTGATGGACGGTTTTTCCTTTTGAGCCAAGAAAGCTTCGCCGGTCCAGGTCATGCCAAGATCAACATCGCCCGCGATCAAAGCCGTCTTGGGACTGTCGCTATCAAACAGTTTGATGTTGGGGACCAAAAGTTTTAGCTTGGCCTTGGCCTGATTGAGTTGAGCCGGATCCTTGGTGTTGATATCGTATCCGAGAGTCAACAAGGTTGCGCCAATCACCGCGCGCGAGTCGTCGAGGAAAACCATCCTGCCTGCATATTCAGGTTTCCATAAATCAGCCCAGGAAGTGGGCGGAGGGTTGACCTTGTCGGCATTATAGACAATCGCATCGGTGCCAGCCTGATACGGGATGGTGTATTTGTTGCCCGGATCAAACGCAAGGTTCATGTAGTTCGGGTCAAAGTTAACAATGGTGGGAAGCTTGCTATGATCCAATTCCTGCAACAATCCCTGGCGAATCATCAGGCTGACAATGTAGTCGGTCGGCTGGACAAGGTCATAAGCCGTGCCACCTGCGGAGAGCTTGGCATACATCTCTTCGTTGGCGGAATATTCGTCACGATTGACCTTAATCCCATAGACCAGTCCAAAACATTCCTGCATATCGGGAGGGATGTACTCCGTCCAAACAAAGAGGTTCAATTGTGTGGATTTAACATCGATGCGAGGGTTGGGCTCGGGACAAACAAATCCGGTCGATGTGACCTTTTGCCCGGTTCCGCCACCCGCAGCAGGCGTGTTTCCACCACTGCTTGGTGCAGCAGTAGGCGTGTTGCTGCCAGTGCCACCACAGGCCGCCAACACAAAGCTAGCGACTATCGCAACAGTCAGCAGTTTCCAGAATACTGATTTCTTCATCTCTTCCTCCTTCAGAAAGATTATTTGGTGCGCGGAACAAATGTTATCCGCGAGAAACCCGATGTTAATTCTGCTCTCGATTCTGAACCCATTGCAACATAAGAACAGCAAGAAAAACGATGGTGATCCAAACCGTGGAGAGAGCATTAACCTGCGGAGTAATGATACGCCGCAGGAGTCCATACACGTAGATTGGAAGCGTGGTCGAACCGGGACCATTTGTAAAGAATGTAATGACAAAATCATCCAGCGAAAGCGTGAAGGCCAACAACGCGCCGGAGAGGACACCCGGCAGAATCATTGGAAAAGTTATTCGCTGGAACGTTGTCCATTCGTTTGCGCCCAAATCCATGGCGGCTTCTTCGTAAGCTTTGTCAAACCCCTGCAGACGAGCCTGAACAACCAGCGTCACGAACGGAATCATAAAGGCGATATGACTCACAATAACTGTGCCCAGCCCCAAGCTTAGGCGCGCATCGCCAACAAGGTTTAGAACATTATTCAACAATCCAAACAACTGGCTGAACAATGTCAGAATACCTATGCCCATTACGATCTCGGGGATAACGATCGGGATATAAAGTGAAAGCTGCGAAAACGGCTTCAACTTGAAGTTATAACGTTGAAGCGCCAACGCGGCCATTGTCCCAACTACCGTCGAGACTAATGTCGCGATAAAGGCGATTGTCAATGTGTTTCTGGCGGCATTTGTGACATCAGCATTCTTTGAAAGTTCACAGAACCAGTGGAATGGGCCACAGGGACTCTGAACTATGTTACTTCCATCTGCAAGCACTGTATCGGCAAATTTAGGAATGAAGCCCGTAAAGACCACATTAGTCCGCGAGGCATTAAACGAGTAAAGCACAAGGACAATGATGGGTAGGTACAAAAAAGCGTACACCAGCATCGCGGCAGTAAGGACAAACGGGGAGCGGCGGAATGGATTCATGCGACCACGATCTCCTCTCCGAAGCCGAATTTGCGGGTGTAGAAGTAAGTCACAATTAACGTGAGAATCATCAGGATGAGCGAGGCGGCTGAGCCAAAGGTTGGATCACGCGCGTCCAGGAATTGACGTTGAATCAAATTGCCCACCAGGATCACCTGCCGTCCACCCAAAATATCGGAAACAATGAATGTTCCCATGACCGGGATAAAGACCAGGATCGTTCCCGCCACCACTCCCGGCATCGAAAGCGGCAAAGTAACTCGCAGGAGTGTGCGCAGGGAATTGGCACCCAGGTCTGCTGCAGCCTCATAGAGTGAGTTATCGATTTTTTCGAGGGAAGTATAGATTGGCAAAATCATGAATGGCAGGAACTCATACACCATTCCGACCAGCACCGCGCCGGGCGTATATAACATATTCAATGGTGTAAACGGGATATGCAAAAGACCCGCGAACCAGCCGATGACAATATTGATAACACCTTCCTGGCGCAACAACATCATCCATGCATAAACTCGAATAACAAAGTTCGTCCAGAGTGGGATGAGCACCAGGAACAAATAAGTATTGCGGCGTTTTGGATGCGCGCGCGCAATGAAGTATGCAAGCGGATATGCAAGGACAATCACCAGCACCGTTGTATTGAACCCCAGTGTCAACGAACTCCACATGATCTGCGCATAAAGCGAGTCAAAACAAACCGACGCACCGCTGGCGCAATCAGTACTGTAGCCAATCAAGCGAACGTAATTATCGATTGAAAAAGAATAGATGACATTCCCATCCGGGCTGCGCTGACCAAAGCTGACAACCAACGTCAGGAGCAAGGGAAGGATCAACAGACCGACCATAAAAACCAAAGTCGGTAGGATCAGCAGAGTTCCTTGAGTGGACCTGTTTTCACGCAATCGCTTAAGCATGGTCAGTCCCTCGGCAAAACTAAGGTATTTTCCGGAAGAAGCGCCACCCACACTTTTTGACCGTTGATGTAATACGCGCGCGGATCAAGAGTTGAGATGCGATTCTGCTCCCAAACCTTAAATCTCAGCCCGCGGATATCCAGATAGATATGCGTATCTGAGCCGATGTAAGTGCTGGTTGTAACGACGCCTTCCAGGCTGTTCTCTTTAATTCCCTGTTTATCGGTCAAGCGCACCTTTTCGGGACGAATGGAAACGGACACATCATCCCCAACCTTGACCTTGCCGGTAACGATCCCGGCCAGGTCTTCGCCCCAGGCTGCGATGCTCACGACTGCCTGATCGCCCTTGATGGATTTCACTTTGCCATCCAGGAAATTTGATTCACCGATGAAGTCCGCCACGAAGCGGCTGGTGGGACGTTCATAAATTTCAACCGCCGTCCCCATCTGTCGAACCTTACCCAGACTCATGACCGCAATACGGTCAGACATAGTTAAAGCTTCTTCCTGATCGTGTGTCACATAAATAAATGTGATCCCGACCTCCTGCTGCAGGGACTTAAGCTCCAACTGCATTTCCTTGCGGAGCTTCAAATCGAGTGCGCCGAGTGGCTCATCGAGCAGAAGAACTTTGGGACGTTTGACCAGCGCCCGGGCCAGTGCGATGCGTTGTTGTTGTCCGCCAGAGAGTTGCTTGGGTTTGCGCCGTCCCATGCCGCCCAGCTTGACCATATCCAATGCCTCGCCAACGCGCCGCTCGATCTCTTTCCTTTCGACCTTTTCCATCTCAAGGCCGAAGGCAATGTTCTCAGAAACAGTCATATGCTGGAACAAGGCATAGTTTTGGAATACTGTATTCACAGGCCGCAAAAATGGAGGCTTGTGCCCCTGCGGTTCTCCATCAATAAAAACCTCGCCTTCCGTAGGCCATTCAAAGCCTGCGATCATACGAAGAGAGGTGGTCTTACCGCATCCTGAAGAACCCAGCATGGAGAAGAACTCTCCCTGCTTGATCTGCATAGTAACATTATCCACCGCTGCCAACTTGTTGCCTTCAGGTGTGATGAATCTTTTTACCACTTCGCGCAGTTCAACTGCAAACTCACTGGTCATCTATCTTCTCCGGGATGGAATATTATTACAAAGTCCTGCTTACAGACTTAAGTACATCTTCCAAACGATCAAGCAAAGTATCCAGTTGCTCATATGAAATAATAAGCGGCGGTTCAATGCGAATGGTCTGCGCGCTGGTCAACGTGCCGGCCACCAGAATATTTCGCTGGAACAAACCGGCCGCAACTTTATAACCGATCTCAGGGCTCTTAAAGTGCATACCGACCAGGAGACCTTTGCCCGTTATTTTCTCATAAATTTGCGGATATTGCGCGGCGAATTTATGAAGCTTTTCGATCACGTAACTGCCCTTCTCAGCGGCCTGTTCCCAAAGCCGCTCGCGCAATGTAACGTGGATCGCGGCAATCGCCGCCGAACAAGCCAGCGCGCCGCCGCCCGTGGTCGTGGTGTGCATGAACGGATTCGGATACATCATCGGATGGAATATTTCTTCGGTGGTGCAGGTGGCGCTGATGGGCATCACACCGCCGCCAAGCGACTTGGCAATGGTCAAAATGTCAGGCGTGACGTTCCAATGATCAACGCCCCACAGCTTCCCGGTCCGGCCCAGACCTGTTTGCACTTCATCCGCAATTAACAGCGCGCCATATTTCTTTGTCGCGGCACGGATACGCGGCCAGAAATCATCGGGCGGAACAATCGCGCCGGCCTCGCCCTGGATCGGCTCAAATATGACACCCGCTACGCCAATTCCAACTTTGTCGCAGATATCAAGTTGCTTCTCAACCGCCTCCGCATCGCCAAATGGGACATGGTAAACCGTTCCGGCATACAGCGGCCCCATCGGTGCACGGAAATCAGCCTTGCCCATCATCGAAAGCGATCCCATCGTTTTACCGTGGAAAGCCTTGACTGCCACAATGAAGGCAGATTTGCCCGTGTAAAGTTTTGCAATTTTTATTGCGGCTTCGACCGCCTCTGTACCGCTGGCCGCAAACCAACTATATTTCAAATCGCCAGGAGTGATCTCTGCCAACAAGCGCGCCAGCACACCGCGCAACGGATCGATCAATTCCTGTGAGGGCATTGGCGAACGGCCCAGTTGTGCCTTGACTGTTGCCACTACATCGGGATGACTCCAACCCAGATCCATCATGCCGAAACCACCCAGGCAATCGAGGTATTCGCGGCCAAGGATGTCTTTGAAAACTGCGCCCTCACCCATCCATTCCACCGCAGCCCAATCGCCCGATTCAGTCACGGACTTACGATAGTCCAACCAGCCGCGGTTGAAATGTTCAGCAAAATTACTTTTTGATTCATCAATGATCTGATGCGCTTCCGCCTCGCTTGGAAAGCCGGGCTTATGGATCAAATCCAGCCAGCGTGATGAATAATCGAGTGCTTCTTCGTAATCAAACGTCATGATTTTTCCTTTTCGAAATTTCAATATTCTAAAATTTTCTAGTCCATTCTTTCGGCCAACGCTCCACCACAACTTTTTTCTGTGTGAAGAATTCGACCGCGTCCATGCCCTGACCATGCATATCGCCGAAGAAACTATCCTTCCAACCGCTGAACGGGAAGAAAGCCATCGGCGCGGCCACGCCAATGTTGATGCCAATGTTGCCAGCATTGGCTTCGTATCTAAATCTGCGCGCGGCGTTCCCGCTGGATGTGAACAAGCTGGCTTGATTTCCATACTGCCCGCTGTTGACAAGTTCAATGGCCTCGTCGATTGTATTGACATGCATGAGACTCAATAACGGTCCGAAAATTTCAGTGCGCGCAATTTCGCCTCCGCGCGGGACATCAGACAGGATCGTCGGGCGGACAAAGTGTCCACGCTCGTAGCCTTTCACGATGGCGCCGCGGCCGTCCACCGGAACCGATGCGCCTTCCCTCGCGCCGAGGCCGATCAACTGCTCCACGCGCGATTTGCTCGCTGCATTAATTACCGGTCCCATTTGGATACCAGAGTCGAGTCCATAACCAACAACGCGCGATGAAGCCGCATCACAGATCATTTCGGTGAATTCATTTTTTGCATCGGCAACTGTCACCGCCAGAGAAACCGCCAGACAGCGCTGACCCGCACAGCCGAATGCTGAGTCGGCGACGATCTTGGTGGCCATTTCCATGTCGGCATCTGGCAGGATAATGACCGGATTTTTTGCCCCGCCCTGCGCCTGAACACGTTTACCGTTGGCCGAGGCTTTGGCGTACAAATATTTTGCCGTCGCCGTCGAACCGACAAATGTGACCGCGCGAATGGCTGGATGTTCGAGGATTGCATCCACTGATTCCTTGGCGCCATTGACCATGTTGACCACGCCCTTCGGCAACCCGATCTGCTCGATGAGTTTGAAAATGAATTGCATCGTCATCGGCACTTTTTCCGAAGGCTTGACCACATAGGTATTCCCCGCCGCCAGCGCGTACGGCAAATACCAAAACACGATCATGCCGGGGAAATTGAACGGTGCAACCGTGGCACACACACCGACCGGCTGACGCAGCATGATCTCATCAATGCCGGGCGCGATATCTTCCACGATCTCGCCCTTGCCCATCATGGGCATTCCACAGGCCACTTCGATATTTTCATAAGCGCGTACCATTTCCGCTTTGGATTCTTCGAAGGTCTTGCCGGCTTCGTTGGTAATGAGTCTTGCGATCTCGTCGCCGTTTGCACGCATCAAGTCGCGGAGTTTGAACAGGAATTGAACGCGGTCTTGAACCGGAGTCCGCCTCCAGTCCGGGAAGGCGGCGGCCGCGGCTTTGGCAACTACATCCACTTCTGACGATCCGCACAGCGGCGTCTTCGCAATGACTTCACCCGTCGCCGGATTGATCACGTCAAAATATTCTTTGACGGTTGGCTCGACCCATTCACCGTTTATATAGTTCAAAATTTTCTGCATGGTTATCTCTTTTTATTTAACTTGCTTGTCGGCAACTTCCAAACCTTTTTCAACAATTGCCAAACCTTCATCCAATTGTTGCTGGGTAATGCAAAGCGGCGGCACAACAAAAACCATACTGCCTAAATCCTTCGCCATAATAAATGTGAACAGACCGTTGTCTTTCAACACTTTACCGACCTCGTTCATCACTGCCGGAGAAAATGGTTCCTTCGACTCGCGATTGGACACAAGTTCGATGGCTGAGAATAAGCCGATGTAACGCACATCGCCGACAGAGACATGCCGCGCCTTGATATCTTCCAACGCTTCGCCAAGATATTTTCCAAGCGTGGCGGCATTTTCGATAAGTTTGTCATCATCATAAACTTCGATGGTCGCCAGCGCCGCAGCACAAGCCAGCGCGTGACCGTTATAAGTTAAACCTGCATAAAGATATTTATCATCGAAGAATTTCGCGATCTTCTCCGAGACGATCACTGCACCGAGCGGAACATAACCGCTGGTGATTCCTTTTGCAGTGGTGATGATGTCTGGCGTTACGCCCCAGTTATCAACCGCGAACCACTTGCCGGTGCGTCCCCATCCGCTCATGACTTCGTCGGAGATCAACAGGATTCCGTATTTATCGCAAAGTGCGCGGACGCGCGGCCAATAATCATCCGGCGGGACGATCAATCCGTTCGAGCCGACGACACCTTCCATGATGATGGCCGCGATCTTGTCCGGACCTTCATAGCGGATGACCTCTTCGAGATGGCTGATGCACTCGCGTTTACAGGATTCAGGTTTTTGCCCGAACGGACAGCGATAACAAAACGGGTCGAGAAAATGAACGCCGCCCGGCATGACCGGCTCAACAGCCAAGCGACGATAATCACCGGTCAATGCAATCGAGCCATGCGTCGCTCCGTGATAGGAACGATAGCGCGCCAAAATTTTATGACGCCCAGTATAAAAACGCGCGATCTTGATGGCATTCTCATTGGCTTCCGATCCGCCCAAAGCAAAGAAGGTTTTCTTGAGATTACCTGGAGTGACCTCAGCCAGTTTCTTTCCAAGCAGACCGCGTACATCCGTAGCATTACCGGGATGGACAAAGCATATCTTAGCCGCCTGATCTTGAATGGCCTTTACAACCTTCGGATGCTGGTGGCCGATATTGGTATTCATCAACTGTGACGAAAAGTCGAGGTAACGCTTGCCATCGGTATCCCAAAAGTAGACGCCCTCAGCCTTTTCAACAGGAATGGGATTGACCTGTCCCTGCACCGACCAGGAGAAAAACGTGTACTCCTTGTTCATATCCACGATTTCTTTTGTAGACAATTTCTGCGTCATTGCATTCTCCGTTTAGAAACGAATTACGCATTGCAAACTACGGTTTCCGTAACTTGCAATGCGCAGGATTATCGTTTTACTTTTTTCACAACATCCGCATACACATTCAACGTCTCATCGATATCGGCCTCGCTGTGTTCGTAACACATGAACCAGGGTTCGCGCGCATCCGGGTCGGGCATGATGCCGCGCTCAATGGCGGCTTCCGCCAATTTGATATACATTCCCTGATCTGACTTTGCCCAATCGCGTTGGCAGGTTACGCTCTCAACACCAAGGGCAAACGAGAACATCGCACCGGTTCCGCTCATCACGACCTGCAAGTTGTTTTCTTCAAAGATATCTTTCAATCCATCCATCAGGCGTTTGCCGCGTTTTTGGATGGTCGCAATGATCGGCTTGGTCTTAAGCAATTTCAAAGTTGCATAAGCCGCGGCAACGCCGGGCTTGTTGTTTGTGTACGTTCCACCCTGTGCGACTCCATGTCCGATAATGGACATGATCTCGCGCTTGCCTCCGAACGCGGCTACAGGGTAACCGTTGCCTAAAGCTTTGGCATACGTTGCCAGGTCCGGCTTGACGCCGTAATATTCCTGCGCGCCACCGTTTGCGATTCTGAATCCCGTCTTGACTTCATCGAGAATAAAAATGATTCCATGCTCTTCAGTCTGTTGGCGAATAAGTTCAAGAAATCCGGGCTGAGGATCAATGCCGCCGCAATTTCCCTGGCACGGCTCGGTGATGACTGCCGCAATTTGATCTCCATATGATTTCATCACGCGCTCGAAGCCTTCAAAATCATTGAAGGGCAAAGTGATGATGAGTTCGCGCATGGACTTGGGAATGCCCGACGAAGCAGGCACGGGAATCGGACTGCGGCGATTGCCGTACGTCTCGATCGGAGAATATGTTGACCACAAAGTGTGATCCTGAAAACCGTGATAATTGCCTTCGAATTTTAGAATAATATCGCGACCAGTGAATGCGCGCGCCACGCGGATGGCGTGCATTGTCGCTTCGGTGCCGGAACAGGCGAGGCGCACCATTTCGACAGCTGGCGCCATCTCTGTGATCATCTCCGCGACTTCAACTTCAAGCTCCCCCGTCATGGCAAAAAGGATACCGTCCTTAATTTCCTCAATGACTTTGTTATCCACTTCATCGTAGGCGTGCCCAAGAATGATCGGACCGAAAGCCATTCGATAGTCAATGAAGCGGCGACCATCCACATCCCATAAATAAGAACCTTTGGCCTTTTGAACATACGGCGTGAGTCCCTCGCCCCAAAAACGGAAATTCGAATTCACACCAAGAGGTATAACTTTCTGTGCACGCTTTTGCAGAGACTGGCTCTTTGGGCCGGCAAGGCTCATAATTTCTCCTCGGTTATCAGATAATTAATGGATTTCCACCGGCGCCTTCACGGTCTTTTCCGGAATTCGCCATTGATATACATCTTTTAGAATTATTGGCACAATAGAAGTAGTCGTCTTGCGAACCCCCGGAACTTTGCGTACCACGTCGGTGACGAAATGATAGATCTCTGCCGTATCTTTTGCTACCAGTTGAATACTGATATCGTTTTGTCCAATACCGCAAGCAACATAGCGAACATTATCATAAGTCGCCAATTGTTTTGCAACTTCCAAAATTTGGTCAGACTCGACCTCGATCCATACATCTGCATTAATAGTTAATCCGAAAGCTTCGGGGTTGACCACAGCGCTGATTTGAATAACGCCCTCCTGCACCATTCGATCAATGCGATATCGAATCGCGCGCTCCGAGATGTCACCAATACGGCGAGCAACTTCTGAAGCAGACATTCGCCCGTCTTCCAGGAGGGAATTGACAATTCTTATATCAATGTTGTCGAATTCATACATAATTTGTGTGATTTACTTCCGAAACAGACATAGGGTGCGCCGAAATATACCCAATAAAATCCAAAGCGTCAAGGAGAAACCTACAAACTAGATGTGCAATTCTTTTGGGATCTGCAATATAATACCGATCAACGTGCCATTACCAGACCAAACCCAACTCATCCGTCTCTTGCTCTCGCGTCTTGAACGCGTCTCGGTCGACTCTTATTGGGCGCATCGCGCCAGCGGCGTACGGGGCGCATTACTAAAGGCATTAGAAAAGCTCGAAGCGGGACAATCCGTGGACGGGTCCGCGTTGAAGTGGCTAACCGACAAAGGCTTTCAAATTCTTGAACGCGCTGCACAGGAAAGAAGCAGATAGCACAAAACATCGTAATCCGCACGCATAAGAACATTCGCTCAATGTCGAATAGAGTGCACAAATCAGGACAAAAGACATGACCAATCTCATGCTTTTTGTTTTTGTGTCCAAAGACTCCGTGTGAGATAATCCATTCATCGAGGTAAACAAACATGACCGATCTTTACACCACCCACCCATCTCAAATTGTCGCCTACACGGTTAACTGGTGCGGGGACTGCAAACGCGCCAAGGCATTCTTTGCACAAAACGAAATCCAGCACATTGATGTAAACGTAGACGAAGACCAGCAAGCTGCCGAATTTGTCAAGCAAATCAACAATGGCTCACGCAGTGTCCCCACCATTATCTTTCCAGATGGTACAAAACTCGTCGAGCCGTCCAACGAACAACTCAAAGCCAAATTCAATTAATGGGCCGTACTCATCAAGTTGTCATTTGCGGGGCAGGCATCACGGGCGTCAGCGCGGCATATTTCCTTGCCAAAGCTGGCGTCCGGGATATTCTGTTGGTTGACGAACGTCCGCCGCTGACTCTCACCAGCGACCGCTCGACTGAGTGTTATCGCAACTGGTGGCCGGATGCCGAGATGCTGGCTTTGATGAACCGCTCGATTGATTTGATGGAAAGTCTCGCCGATGAAAGTGGGAATATCTTCCACATGAATCGACGTGGCTATTTGTATGTGACCGCGGATAAAAATAAAATCCCTGATCTGATCGAGCGTTCAAATCGGACCTCAAGCCTGGGCGCCGGGCAACTACGAGTTCATTCGTCTGAGGCTTCGGCCCATTCGACAAGCTCAGGGCAGGCCTACCAACCCGCGCATCCGGAGAATTTCCACAATCAACCATCCGGTGCGGACATCCTGCTTGGCAACGATCTCATCCGCAAATATTTTCCATATCTGACAAAAGACGCGGTCGCCGCGCTGCACGTCCGACGCGCAGGTTGGCTGAGCGCCCAGCAGCTTGGCATGTATCTGCTCGAAACGGCGCGCCGCCTCGGCGTCGGGTTTGAATCCGCGCGCGTGGAGGCTGCGGATGTGGCGAACGGCCGTGTTAACGGAGTCAGATTGAGCAACGGTGAACGCATCGATTGTCCCATTTTTATAAACGCCGCCGGGCCGTATCTCAAACAAGTTGGCAGGATGCTCGGCTTGGAAATCCCGGTTTATACCGAATTGCATTTGAAAGTCGCGTTCAAAGATCCGCTCAGCGTGGTCGGGCGGGATGCTCCGCTTCTAATTTGGGACGATACACAATCTTTGCCGTGGACCGATAGCGAGCGCAAAACTTTGGCAGAAGACCCAGAAACAAAATGGCTGACTGAACCTTTCCCGGCAGGTGCGCACACACGCCCCGAAGGAACAGGTGAAAACCAAACCATTTTGATGTTATGGGAATATCAAACGCGGATGCTCGACCCGATCTTCCCGCCACCGCTCGACGAACAATATCCAGAGATCGCCATGCGCGGCATGTCAACCATGTTGCCGGGCCTGAAACAATATTTCAACAAGATGCCCAAGCCGCAATTGGATGGCGGATATTACACAAAGACGCGTGAGAACCGTTTATTAGCAGGGCCGCTAAATGTTGAAGGCGCATACGTGATCGGCGCCGTATCAGGTTATGGGATCATGTCAGCGTGTGCGGCGGGCGAATTGCTGGCGGCGCACATCGCTAAAATATCGTTGCCAGCTTACGCGCCTGCATTTTCTCCCGCACGTTATGATGATCCCGAATATCAAAAGAAGTTGGAAAACTGGGATGACAGCGGACAGTTGTAACAACATCACCTTGCTTTACCTTCGAGACGGGATACAATAAAGGAAAGGAGCAAACATGCTTCGCGGCTTTCTCATTTGCACATTGCTGTCATTGTCGCTCACCGGATGCGGTGGCTTCGTGATCGTTGTTTCTCCGCAAAACGCGGCGACACAATTCCCCACCACCATACCCAACATCATTTTGCCAACACCAGCGACTCTCGCTCCGCCCAGCACGGTCACGTTTCCGCCCACGCCCTTTACAATGACGTCAACCATCACACCGACTCTTCCCGGTCCGACATCCACCTTCATTTCCTCGCTTGAGCCAACGCTTACCAAGATATCTATTATTCCTAGTTTAACAGCGATGGCAACCGACACCGTGACCGCTATCAGCACCGTCCCAACTCCTTTCGTATCTATTACGGTAACAATTCTTGGATGCAACACCAGCATCGACATTACTCACAGCATGGGCGAAGTTACCAATGCCTATGTGACGATTAGCAACGTCGGCACCGCGGAATTAAGCAATGTCTGTGCCACGCTCAATGCCTTAGACGAAGGCCGGGTTCACCCCGATAAAACAAAATGCGTCTCAACGCTCCCCATTGGCTACCAGGTCACTCAGAAATTGACAGTAGACACCACCTTTAAAAAAGTTACACCGATCCAAATTGAAGTCAATGACAACCACGGCCTGCTCCAACGCGTTGCTCAGGATGCCTGCACTAATATCGGCATCTTTGTCCCCGATGGCAGCGACCTCGGTGTAGTCAAACCAATCCCAAACCCGTAAAATTGCCCACAACCAGGAATCAAAAGCAGCCTATGCTTTTCGCTGCACAGGCTGCTTTTTCATCTGAAAGAAAACTTATCGGGCGATCTTAAAGTTAAAGATATTCGTGCCGAGCTTCTTCTGCAAGGAAAGCCACAACGGCAGAGCCATTTCCATTCCGCGCGCATTGGTAATATCGCCAAGATCGATCACCGATTCCCATCTGAACCATTCCATCAGGATCATCGTGACAGTATCCTTGGCATCCTTGTCATTTCCGCAGATAAATACATCGTGAGGGCCATGCACCCGCTCAGGGTTGACCATCACATCCACATTCATCGTGTTCAACGCTTTGACCACGTGCAAAAGTGGGTGGAGCCGCTGAATTTGTTCGGCCAGCGAATCAGTGTTGCACACGCTCAAAGTCGGAGGCGCGCCGCGTGTGTAATCGAGCGGATTGGCAACATCGATCAGCACTTTGTTATTGAGATCGGCCGCACTGGGGTAATCCAGCGCCGATAAAGTCCCCATCCCCGAAACACAATTGAAAAGCACCTCGCCGAATTTCGCGGTCTCGGCAAAAGTTCCAAACGAAGCAAGTTTACCCGCCCGTTTTGCCCAGGCTCGCGCCTTTTCATTGTTCGACATTCTTGAGCCAAGCTTCACACCGTGGCCCAGCTCGATCAGACGCGTGCCAATGGTCTGCGCCACAATACCGGTTCCCAAAATCCCTACGTCCATTTATTTTTCTCCTTGTTCGTTGTTTGGTATCGCCCTACATTTTTCCAGCTATATAGTCCAACACATCGATCTTCGTCAAAATCCCTGCCGGCTTGCTTTGGTCGACAATGATCAAGGCAAAACCATCCGTCAGAAATGGCATGGCTTCTTCAAGCGGAGTCTCTCCAGAAAAAACTGCTTTCGCATTTTGAACGAGCGGATCGATCCGTTCGTTATTGTTGTGCGCGTGATCGTCCAGCAAATGTTTAAGCAGATCCACTTCTTCGAGCGTGCCGACCAGCGATCCATCCGCGCCGACTACCGGCATCTGCGAAACGCCGTATTGCCGCATGGTCGTCATCACATTTTTCATTGTGTCGCCCAAGGATGCAGTATAAAGCAGCTTATTGGGTTTGACCAGCAACAGGTCGCCAAGCGTGACCTCGCCGAATTCCGTTTCGAGGAAACCATTCTCGCGCATCCATTTGTTATCATAAAATTTTGATAAATAACGCGAACCTGCATCAGGGACGATCACAACCACCAGCCGGTCAGCGGGTAGCTTTGCGGCATATTTTATCGCCCCGGCCAAAGCGGAGCCGGTCGAGCCGCCCGCAAAAATTCCCTCCTGCCGAACCAATTGCCGCGCCCACAAAAACGATTCTTTATCATTGGCGCGCACGATCTCGTCCACAACAGACATATCGGTCGTGGACGGCAAAAAATCTTCGCCGATGCCCTCGACTTTATAAGTCTTTGGATACGCGCCTTCAGGAATCTTTCCTTTGTTCTGCCAGATCTCGGTCAGGATCGAACCTTCGATGTCCACGCCCACGATGCGGATATTTGGATTCTTCGACTTGAGATAGCGGCCAATTCCAGAGATCGTTCCGCCGGTGCCCATGCCGATAATGACATCGGTCACGCGCCCTTCAGTCTGCTCCCAGATCTCGGGACCGGTCGTTAGCTCATGAGTTTTTGGGTTATCCGGATTGTGATATTGATTTGCCAAAATTGCATTGGGGGTTTCGCGCGCATATCTTTTTGCGACTTCATAATACGAACGTGGATCGTCCGGCCCAACGGCGGTGGGCGTGATGACAACTTTCGCGCCATAAGATCGCAAGAGTTGAATCTTCTCGTTGGACATTTTATCGGGCATGACAAAAATGGTTTTATAACCTTTGAGCGCTGCGGCAATCGCCAGACCAACGCCGGTGTTGCCGCTGGTGGCCTCGACAATCGTCCCGCCCGGTTTCAACTCGCCGCGCGCCTCGGCCTGCTCGACAATGTACAAACCGACCCGGTCTTTGATGCTCCCACCCGGATTTAGATTTTCCAACTTGGCATAGATCGGCGCGGCCACGTGATGCGCGATGCGACCCAGCCGCACAAGCGGCGTCCAGCCGATGGCTTGGGTAATATTATCGTAGACTCGTTTTTCATTCGAAACAGGTAAGCCTGACATTCATTCTCCTTTAGTTGGAGCAATTTTACCGCACGAAAGAAAAACCTCCGAGATTTTGAAATCTCGGAGGTTTGGATTCTGAGTGCTAATAAAGCGGCAAACTCGTATCCACTTCTTTTGCCCAAGCGTTGATCCCGCCTTTCAGGTTTTTCACCTTCTTAAACCCAGCACTGACCAGCAACTCCAGCGCTCGTGTGGAACGAGTCCCCGACTTGCAAAAGACGACCATTTCCTGTGCCGAGTCAAGCTCGGATAAACGCGCCGCCAGTTGTCCGAGCGGAATATTCACGGCATTGGGAATGGCCGAAATTTCAAGCTCGTGCGGTTCGCGCACGTCCAGCAATTTCAAATGATTCTGTCCAAGCCGTGCAGAAAGTTCAGGCGCAGAGATGTCCCAGTCCGCGCCAGCCGAGCCTCCGTCGTGGTCATGACTCGGGACGCCGCAAAATTCTTCGTAATCAATTAACTCTTTGATATCGGCGTTGGGTCCACACACGCGGCAATTCGGATTCTTTTTCAGCTTCACAAAATCGAACGACATGTCCAGCGCGTTGTAAAGCAAAAGTTTTCCGATCAACGGCTGGCCGATACCGAGCAAAACTTTCAGAGCTTCGGTGGCTTGAAGCGTTCCAATCGTGCCGGGCAAAACACCCAGCACGCCGCCCTCCGCGCACGAAGGGACGAGTCCCGGCGGCGGCGGTTCGGGGAAAAGACAGCGATAGCACGGGCCTTCCTTGGCGTAGAAAACGCTGACCTGTCCATCGAAGCGATAGATCGAGGCGTACACATTTGGCTTGCCGAGAAACACGGCCACATCGTTGGTCAAATAACGCGTCGGGAAATTGTCGGTGCCATCCAGCAAAATGTCATAATCTTTGGCGATCCGCAGCGCATTCTCGGATGTATAAGATTCGTTATAAATTTCAACTTCGATATCGGGATTGAGGTCCAACAAACGATCGCGCGCCGATTCGACTTTCAATTTTCCGATGGTGGATGTGCCGTGAATCACCTGACGCTGCAGATTCGACGAATCGACCACATCGTAATCCACGAGTCCGATCCGACCGATACCGGCCGCCGCCAAATAAAGCGACACCGGCGACCCAAGCCCGCCCGTGCCAATGATCAGCGCCGACGAACCTTTCAATTTGCGCTGGCCTTCGAGTCCAACTTCCGGGATCAGAAGATGGCGCGAGTAGCGCAAAATTTCTTCACGAGTTAAACCGGGAATAAAAGGTTGCATCATCCACCAGCAATCGAGGGGATCAAAACCACGCGCGAATTTTCCGCCAGCGGAGTTTCGACTCCCTGCAAATCCTTGATGTTGTCCTCACCGACAAACAAATTGACGAACGGGCGCAGATTTCCATCGCCGTTATAAAGATGCGGCTTCAAGGTCGGAAATTTTCCAACCAGATCATCCATCGCTTCAGCCACATTCGCGCCGCGCACGGATACTTCAGCCTGACCGTTTGTATAACTTCGCAACGGTGTCGGGATTTTCAATGTTGCCACAATAGACCTCTTCTCAAAAATAATTCCAAGGCTGGATGAAGGTTGAATCTATTTTATCCTTCATCCAGCTCAATTTCAACTAGCTGACTGCAACCGGCTCGCAACCGCCACGTTCGACAACTGCTTCGCAACTGGATGCCGCGGTGATTTCCACCGAGCCGGCCATCGCGAACGGCTGCATGAAATTCTGCACGTATTCCTTATCTTCGGCTTCGACGATCAACACGAAAGTATGCTGGGCATCCAGAACGGCATCGCCCAAAATATCCACGCCGAACTTGCGCGCGTTCTTCTTATCAACATGCTGGACAAGCATCTGTCCCATCTCGGGATTCTTGGCCGGGCAGGTTTCAGCGGTGTGCTGGTGACAAACAAAATAGAGAGACATTTGAAACTCCTTTGGTTTTGTGTCATTGCTTCGTCGGGAAGAACGCCCTCCTCGCAATGACATCAATTAGTTTGTATTTCTTCTTCGACGAACCGTGAACGATCTTCGGACAATCTCCACGAACGACTCTCGATGGCTTTGCCTGATTGCACGCTCGTGATGATGTACGAAAAAAATGGTTGTGCCCACTCGCGGTCAAATTCCGAGGGGTGATTCGGATGGTCAGGATGTGAGTGAAAAACTCCGAGCAAACTCAATCCAAGTTTATCGGCTTCCAACTCGGCCTTGAGATAATCATTGGGTGTGATCAAATAACGGTTATGCCGCGCAGAATCTTCACGCGAATTTGTCAGCGGCAAAATGGCTTGCACATCACGCGAACCAATTTCCACGCCGAGTAAAAATCCGGCGCCTTCTTCGGGGTAAGCCTGCTCGCCATGCGCATGGATTTTTTCCAACACATCTTTTGAAAGCCGCAATGTTACTTCGTTTCCCATAGCGCCTTGTCACTCAAATATTTATATCCGGCATCCGGAAAAATGGTCACGACTACCCCTTCCTTCAACTTCGACGCAACTTCCAGCGCCGCGACCATTGCCGCGCCGGATGAAATCCCAACGAACAGACCTTCTTCGCGCGCCAGCCTGCGGACCATTTCGTGCGCCGCCTCGGTCCGGACTTCAAGCGGCTTGCCCGCAAATGACTCATCATAGATCCCAGGCTTAATCGCGGACGGCATGTGTTTGAGTCCTTCGAGTCCGTGAAACGGCGCATCCGGCTGGAATGAGATGATTTTCACGTTTGGCAATTGTTCACGCAAATATCGGCCTGTTCCCATCAACGTGCCCGATGTTCCGAGTCCGGCCACAAAATGCGTGACCTGTCCGTTTGTCTGCGCAACGATCTCAGGTCCGGTTGACAAATAATGCGCCTGCCAGTTAGCCGGACTGTTATATTGATTCGCGTACCAATACAAACCTGGTTGATCTTTTGCCATTTGCCGCGCCACACGAATCGCGCCGTCCGAGCCTTCGGATGGATCAGTGAGAATCACTTCCGCGCCGAGCGTGCGAAGAATCGTGATCCGCTCCGGGCTGGCATTTCCCGGCACACACAACGTGACCGGAATTCCGAGCGCCGCGCCGAAGGTTGCATAAGAAATTCCCATGTTGCCGGAAGTTGAATCGAACAGACGTTTGCCGGTAATTAAATCTCCATTGGCAATTGCGGTGCGGATGATGTTCAACGCAGGCCGATCCTTGATCGAGCCGCCCGGGTTGAACCATTCAGCCTTGGCAAAAACTTTTACAAGCGGCGGCAGGCTCGAGGTCACGCGGCGAAGCGGAAGCAGAGGCGTGTTCCCCACATGCGCATCGAGTCCATCACTGTCTAAAGATTTGAATTGGATCTTCTGTATTTGTGTAAGTGTCATAAATTTCCAAAATAAAACAGCCAACGAAAACAAAAAGGACGCGTACAAACGTCGCGCGATTCGGTTTGATTCGAATGCGGAGTCGTACACCGTCCTTCAATTTCGTTGGCTGTTAGGCTTCTCGAAGAGGCGGTGCTACGAGCCCCGCCTGATACACAAGCAATAAATAAATGTTTTCATAGGTTGCCAATTAGATGACGGCTATTTTACAGTTCTTACCCAGATTGTCAAGTCAAAAACTCAATGAATTTATTTATCTCTCATCCGCCAGAAATGGACGCCATCAACATAACTTGATCATTCTCGTTGAGTTGCGTTTCCAATCCATTCAACTCACGGATATTTTGTTTGTTCACAAAAATATTGATGTGTCTGCGAATCTTTCCCGCCGAATCAAAGAGATGAAACTTCAGTGCTGGATATCGAGTGACCGCATCATTGAGCGCGTCCGAAACCGTCGCGCCATGGACGACAGCTTCAGGTTTGTTATCAATGTAATAACGCATCAATGGGCCAACTTTTAAAACTGGCATGGCTTATTTTACTTTAGAAAATAAAAAGACCAGGCTTCTCACGAAACCTGGTCTCATCAATCTTACTCTTCCTTCTTCGCTTCCATTTCTTTCTTGTGAGCCTCGACGATCATACCCGCAATGTGAGACGGGACGATGTCGTAATGATCCAACTCCATTGTGAAGTAGCCGCGTCCGCCGGTGATGGAACGCAATTGCGATGTGTAGCGGAGCATCTCGGCCAACGGAACGTGCGCCACGATGACGGTGCTGCCACGCTCGGCCTCCGTGCCTTGCACGCGTCCGCGGCGAGTATTTAGATCGCTCATCACATCGCCCATGTTGGCATCCGGCACAATAATATTGACCTTCATGATCGGCTCGAAAAGCACCGGCCCCGCATCGGCCACCGCCAGTTTGAACGCTTCTCGTCCGGCAATTTCAAAGGCTACTGGCTTCGAGTCGACCGGGTGCTCTTTTCCGTCATACACGATGACCTTGACGTTGCTCATCGGATAGCCCGCAAACGCGCCGTGTTGCAGCGTGGCAGCAATGCCTTTTTCAATGGCGGGCAGATACGACTTGGAGAGGTTCATCCCGACCAATTCATCGGTAAATTCAAAATCAGCTGACGGCAATGGCTCGATCCGCAAATGGACCTCACCAAACTGTCCGGAACCGCCCGATTGTTTTTTATGGCGATATTGAGCAGAAGCTTTCCTTGTGATCCCTTCACGGTATGGGACCCTTGGTTCGTGCGGAACCAACCCGACCTGGAATTTAGTCTGAGCGCGATGGATGGCGACATCAATATGCTGGTCACCCATGCCTTGCAAAATAGTCTCGCCGGTGGCGTGTTCGTTATGCCATGAAAGCGTCATATCTTCTTCACACAGACGGGTCAGAGTCGGGGAAATCTTAGCAGCATCGGCTTGCGTCTTGGGCGAGATGGCAACTCGATACAAAGCAGCGGGGAATTTGGGTGCCGCAATTGTCAACGGATGATTTTTATCGCACAAGGTATCGCCCGTGGCAGTGACATTCAACTTGGCAACCGAACCGATGTCACCAGCGTGGATCACTTTGACAGCAATCTGTTCCTTGCCGCGCTGAATGTGCAAACCGAACATGCGCTCTTCCACATTCTTATTTTGATTCCACAAGCGGGTGTCGCCTTGAATGGAACCGCTGATGACGCGAAAATAAGTCATGCGCCCGACGAACGGGTCAGCGGTCGTCTTCCAAACGTAAGCGGCCAGAGGGCCAGCATCCGAAGCGGGCAATTTCTCTTCGCCATCTTTACCCTGGGCAATGCGCGGCTGAGCATGTCCGGGGGAGGGCATTAAATCTACAAAGCCATTCAGGAGCGGCACGATACCAATCTCGCGTCCACCTGCGGCACAATAAACCGGGATAAAGTCTCCGGAGCGGACAACGTCTTTTAGACCGACGATCATATCCTCGTCCGAGAGAGAACCGGCTTCGAGATATTTTTCGAGCAGCGTATCCTCACCCTCCGCGGCGGCCTCCACTAAAATCCTATGAGCTCCCTTGGCAGTTGCCAGCATATCCGCCGGTATATCGGTCACGGTTTTTCCGTCACCCATGAAGGCCTTCATCGAGATCAAGTCAACCACGCCCTTGAAATCGTGCTTCTCTCCGATCGGCAATTGCACTTTGACCAGACGATGCCCACCCGCGTGTGCGTATTCTTCCACTGACGCGTACACCTTTTCGTAATTGGCATTGTCGCGGTCAAGCTTGTTGATGACCACGAAGCGCGGCAGGTTGAACTCGTCGGCGTAACGCCAGGCGGCCTCGGTGCCGACTTCGAGACCGGCTACCGAATCGACCAGAACGACCGCACTGTCAGCCACGCTCAACGCGGAAATCACTTCACCGACAAAGTCGGTGAAGCCGGGTGCGTCAAGCACATTGATTTTATGGTCGCGGTATTCAATCGGAAGAACAGTGGTATACAGAGAAATCTTGCGCCTGGCTTCCTCGTCGTCGTAATCGGAAGCCGTGCTTCCATCATCGGTCTTGCCGAGACGAGTTGTTGCCCCCGTACCATGCAGAAACGCTTCAGCCAGCATGGTTTTACCTGCGCTGCCGTGCGAGACCAGCGCAACGTTACGTAAAAACTCAGTGGTATACTCTTTCATGACAACCCTTCCTGGAATGTGGAATGATGGCGCCAGACAGTGTGCGTGATTGTACGAGAAGTGGGTTGAATTGTCAAAGTGAGAACTGCCATATTACTGAGGTGACATGCAAGAATTTTACAATCATTATTCATTCCTGTGGATTTCAATCGGCCTCACAATTGCGGCCGGTTTGGTTTTATTGACACAAAAACCCAAGAGCCGCGACTTTGTTGCATTCGGAGTGATCGTTGCCGGGCTGCTCACAGCCTGGATTTTTTTACATCCGCGTCAAACACCTTTAATGAATGATGCCAGGGCCGTTCAGGCCATGATCGGCACAGCAGGCACTCCCGTTTTGCTCGAACTCCAATCGCCCTATTGAATTTCCTGCACCGCAGAGAAACCCGTCGTGGACGGGCTTGAGAACGAACTAGGCAACAAACTGCATATCATCCGCGTCGACATTCAAGAAACGGTCGGGCGCGAATTAGCGCCGGTATACGGTTTTGAATACACACCGACTTATATTTTCTTCGATGCAAAAGGCAACGAGATTTGGCGAACGATCGGCGAGATCGATCCTCAAAAAGTACGTGATTCGGTTAAATAATTTTCAATGGGTATCATTCGCTGGCTTTCTTTCAACCTGTGGTATTTTCAGAATCCGCCTTGGGATTCCGGCATCTCCCCTCCGGAATTATTGGATTTCATCACCAACCATCCTGCCGGGCGCGCCATTGATATCGGCTGCGGAACGGGCACGAATGTCATCACGCTGGCAAAAAACGGCTGGCAGGTCATGGGCATAGATTTTGCTGCGCGCGCCATTCAAATCGCAAAACGTAAATTAAAAAATATCAGCGCCGAATTACAAGTCAACGATGCCACCAAATTAAAAGGTATCAACGGCCCGTTCGATCTGGCGCTCGACATGGGATGTTTTCATGGCATCGATAAAAAGCCGGATTATCTGACTCAATTGAATCGCGTCCTCGCTTCGGGCGGATACTGGCTCATGTACGGAATCTTCCAACCATTTTCGGATCCTTCCGCGCCCAGGCTGGCTCCCGCTGATTTGGATCTGATCTCATCTTTTGGCCTTCGGCTGGTTTCCCGCAAAGACGGTGTGGATAAGCGCGAACGCCCATCCGCCTGGTTCTTGTATCAAAAAACGTAGTAGGACACAGCGTCGCTGTGCCCTACCAAAATTATTGGTAAATAAAATATGCGACTCTTATTTATCTTCCTCGATGGCATCGGCCTCGGTGCCAACAGCCCCGAAATAAATCCACTCGCGCGCGTGGACATGCCCGTCATGCAAAGTCTGCTTGGCGGACAAAAATTACTGGCCGCCACCGCACCATTTGTCGGCGAGCGGGCAGCCTTGCTGCCACTCGACGCATCTCTCGGCGTAAATGGCCTGCCGCAATCCGCAACCGGACAGACCGTTTTATTGACTGGCGTCAACGTCCCGGCTGAGATCGGCGAACATTATGGGCCAAAGCCGAATCCGGCAGTCGCAAAATATCTGCTTAATGGCAATCTCTTTTCGCAATTGACCAAGGCGGGCAAGACTGCCGCCCTGCTTAATGGTTATCCGCCGCGCTACTTCGATGGTGTTGATTCGGGTAAGCGACTCTATTCCGCCATTCCACTGGCGGTCACATCTGCCGGACTGCCCCTCTTTACAAAAGATGATCTTTACGCAGGCCGCGCGCTCTCTGCCGATTTCACTGGCGAGGGCTGGCATGAAATGCTCGGCTTTACAGACGCGCCAACTTATACACCAATCGAGGCGGGTAAAAAATTAAACGAACTCGCGGGGCAATATGATTTCTCTTTCTTCGAATATTGGGCCAGCGATTACGCTGGACATAAACAGGATATGGATTGGGCAATAAAGCAAATGGAGGTTTTCGATGGCGTGCTGGGCGGCTTGATCAAAAACTGGAACGATGATGAAGGCTTGATCCTCGTTACATCCGACCACGGCAACATGGAAGATTTATCCACGCGGCGGCACACGGATGCAAAGGTGCCGGGGCTGTTGATCGGTTCATCGAAGGCGCGCGCCGCTTTCGCGTCCGGTTTGCCGTCTCGCACCGGCGTGCCGCCATTGCTCGCGGCACGGACGGTGAACGATTTGACTGGGATTTATTCGAGCACCCTGAAAATAGTCATCTGATATTAAGCTTTGGCATCGTTGCTGACATGGTAATTGGGGGCATAAGTGTTGCACCAAACGCAAAGCAAGGTTTTCACAAAATGCTCCGTACATTACAAAAGATTGACTTGCATTTAGGTTGTTTTAATCGGATAATCTAAACAGAATTGAAAACCATTTAAAGCTCGATCACAAGAGGAGAAGTTGACATGTCCAAGAAACTTTTTTTTCTTATCAATGTTATCTTGACGGTAAGCATGGCATGCAATCTGCCGTTCCTGAGCAGTTCGCCGTCTCTGCAAGCGTCCCCCGCCCCCAATCCTGCGATCATCCCGGCAGTCCCCACAACCGACAACAGTTCAACAACCTTACCTACGTCCACGAACACGCCCGCAGTGTTGCATGTGATAAAGCCCTCAGATATTGCATCTGCATCGGGAACGCTTATTTATGATGTTGATTCGTCGGGGACCGCGCCCGAAAAGCGCGCACCGTATGGAGACTCGTACAACATCAACCGGTTTGAGCGCCCCTTCCTGCAGGATATGACTTATGTCTCGGACATTGATATCGTTACCGCCATGGTCAGCCAGGATGATAACTGGTTCTATGTTTCAATTAAGTTGGTCGGCAACGATCCGAACAATTCGCTTGGAATAAACTATGGCGTGGAACTGGATACCAACCACGATGGTTTCGGCGATTATATTATTTGGGCGCATCCTCCCTATACAACCGTATGGGACACCGTAAATGTTGATATATTTGCAGACAAGAACCATGACACCGCCGGGCTCTCACCCGAGAAATCGGATGCGCCCTTCAAAGGCGACGGTTATGAAACACAGATATTCCACGGAGGCGCAGGAGATGCAGACCCCGATATGGCCTGGGTGCGTATGAACGCAGGGCCGAATGCCACCATACAATTTGCGTTTAAGAAATCCTGGTCTGGCACGGTGTTCATGCTGGGCGTGCTTTCAGATGCAGGCCTGAAAGACGTCACGAAACTGGATTATGTGGATCGCTTCACCGAAGAACAAGCCGGTTCGCCTGTAAAGGATAAAAAATATTATCCGCTGAAAGCGCTCTTTGCTGTGGATAATACATGCCAGGAAGCCTTTGGCTTCAAGCCAACAGGCGAAGAACCTAAACTATGTCCGAGAGAGCCAGCCCCGACCAATCAACCTGGCCATGGCGGCCCAACGCCAGTGGGCCCAACGCTAGTGCCGCCCTGCCAGCCACCCCCCGGAGGTTGCGGCTTGCATCACGTATGGAATCCAATTTTCTGCAGATGCGATGAAGTCCTATACTAAACTGATGAGAAAAGCGGAGGCTGGGCTTCGCTTTTCTCATCAAACAAAACGCATAAAGACTTGGTTGCCGAGCAAGCGGCCACGCGAAGTAAGCCTTAAGACATCCGAAGATTTAGCATCTTCGGATGTCTCTTTATGCCACTCAAGCAGACCAAAGCCGACCAGTTCTTCTATCTCTTTTGGATATACATTCGTAACATCGCGTCCAAACCTGGACCTGAAAGCGGGCGCGGCGATTCCCTCGCGCGTTAATCTCAGCCCGGTCAGCATGTACTCGGCCATGTCATCTTGAGCAGACTGATGATGTTGATTCACGGTGGCGGGGGAAAGTGGAAATTCATTGTTCAGTAAATTGTGTTCAGTATTCAATCGCTCAATATAAGTTTTAATTCTCAATACATTTGAATAGCGATAACCACCAGCATATCCATGCCCACCTGCACCAAAGGCAAGGTATGGGAGTCCACGCCAGTATTGCAGATTATGAACACACTCCCGGTTTGGTTTTGCCCAATTGGAAATTTCATATTGAGCATAACTCGCTGATACAAAAGCATCGCTCGCCCACTCATACATTTCAGCGGCGAGATCGGAGTCGGACAAAGGTAGAAGTCCGTGCGAAGACCAACGGCCAAAGGGCGTGCCGTGTTCAAGCGTCAACGCGTAAGCGGAAATATGTTCGGGGTGTAAATCAAGGATACGTTTGACGGAAGTTTGCCAGGTTTGCAGAGTCTGTTCGGGCAGGCCATAAATCAAATCGAGATTCAAGTTGTCGAAGCCAGCCTTGCGCGCAGACGAGACTGCCTCGATGACATCGAAAAAATCGTGGGCACGTTCCAACATTCGCAATTCTTCGGTATTGGCAGACTGAACACCAAATGAAATGCGGTTGATTCCAATTTTGCGTAATTCGTTCAGGTTATCGAATGAGACCGTGCCGGGGTTGGCTTCGATTGTATTTTCGGAATTATCCAGCAGGTTGAAATTTTTTCGGATGGTTTTAAAGATAGATTCAAGTTGTGTGGGGGAAAGCAAAGAAGGCGTGCCGCCACCAAAGAAAATTGTGTGCGCTTCGGCTGCGTTGCCGCTCCATTCAGCGCGAGCAGACTGTCCAACAAATTCAATCTCGCTGCATAACGCGTCAACATAGGCAGAAATTGAACCTTCCTGTCCGGCATAAGTATTAAAGTCACAGTACGCGCAACGGTGTACGCAAAATGGGATATGGAAATATAGGCTATAAGGTTGTGTCATATGTTCCAGGGTCAGATGTCAGGTAATGGCGCGGAAGACCAATATATAAAACAATCGGACTGACCAGCAACAACCAGATCGCTAGGCCGAGTCCAAACGCCTGCGCGGCTAGGCCAATACCGAACGGAATAAGTTTACCAAACATGCCGGAGACATTCCCGTGGCGAGGCATCTGCGACCTAGTCGAAGTAAAGCAAGATTTCAACGTGAGAGAAAGTTTCTATCCCTTCAAAGCTTTCTGCGGGTAGAGGTCCATCCAGAATGATCTCTGAAACAATCCCACCCTAATTATCGTCATTCAGTATGCAGCGCAGGCTGTGGACATGAGCAACGGGATGTAAGAGGATGTCAAGCATAGGCCAATTTAACCACAGATGAATATAAAAAGGCTTCCGAAGTTTCAGAAACTTCAGAAGCCTGCACTTTTCACATCAGTAGCCTCAACGGCTCTTCCAGGTACTTCGACAACGCCCAAGGGAAAATCTCAAGATGGTCTCAACTCGTCAATAAAACGACTCGCAAGCGTGGTCAACCGGGAAAAACTGACAGGCCTAGTAAAACAAGATCCACTTGGGCCTGCAGGCTGGAAGCGAACCCTGCATCTGCACTAACGATTATCACGTGCGCTTTTTTGGTGCGTGGATCGTTGCGAATCTCCCTAAGAAACAAACCTCCGTTGATACCGGGCACATGCAAATCCAAAATGACCATTGCCGGAACAACCTTGGACAGGCGGTCCATAGCCGTCACCTCATCCTGGATCGACTCAGTTATGCAACCAGCCTAGTTCAACGCAGTAGTAAAGACCAGGTTTTGGTCTTTGTTGTCCTCGATTACCAATGCAAGAGGTTTTGCTTTCACGGGTGATCATTTCATCTTCTCTTATTATTTCTTCTAAGCAACCCAGGGAACTTGAACTTTACCGACTTCCTGAAATAACCACTTCACATCTATCCAAAATCCCTTATTGCTCGGAGTTGTCTCAAACCCCCATGCAGGGTCAAATAATAAGGTTTTATATAACTGAGGCATAGAGCCATAATTTCCCCAAATCCGTTGAACCAACCAATCGACATCTCGAAATTGCTCATAGTTTTCGGATTTTGGTGCGGCAACAACCTGTGCCATATTGCCCACTATAGTGCTTATGCACATTATGTTTCTATCGTTGGTATGTCCACTTGGCGCACCCACCCAATTCCACCAAACAGCCACATCAGTCGATGTTCCATCTTCTAGTCGTCCAAAGTAGCCTCCCCATGTCGTATTACCCCATGATGCCGCCCAATCCCAAGTCTTAGTAGACCAAGAACCAACACCATTCAAAGACTTTATGAAATTGATTTCGGCTGCACCAAGTTTCATTCGTTGACTGACACTGCCTGTCCCACGAATTGGAGCGTCATTTGCAACTATTTGACTAAATGAGCCATCAAGCGGTTGCCCCACCTCAGCCCATGTTTTCATCGAGCAAATGGAACAAAATTTCCCTGCCTGTTTTCCTACTAGGGTCTGATATTTATTCTGACCAAATTCCACATTTATTTTCATCGTTTAATTTATCTTGGTAAATTTCGTGGCTGCGTAAATAACTCCTGTATCAGTTACAATAGTTATTTTAGTTGGTACTACAGGAGTCGGGGCATTAATTAGAGTTAATGAACAATAAGTCTTTCCACCATAGACTTTTGCTGTCCATAATCCGTTATCAAGTTGTAACCAAATAGACCCATCGGGATCTGTTTTTTGGGCAATCACATTGAATCTTTGTCCTACCGGTAATTGCCCAACAGAAACTCCAGAAGTATCTGGAGTATTTCGTACCCCCACTGCTCTTGTATATGTTACCTGACCCGTTCCAATAATTGTCGCCATAGAATCTCCTATTTTCCATGCCTATATACAAATTCAGATTTATTATATTTTCAACTCCGGATGATCTTATTCTTTCGCATTTCCAATATTATACTAACTCCTTCCCATAAATGAAAGACCGTACGGCGGATCGGTGATGATTACGTGAATACTATCCGCTGTCAATGTGGGCATTATCTTTAAATAATCACCTTACTTTAGTTCGTGGGTCATCTTATCTTTCCCCCCTATTTTACCCTGTTTGGGTTTGCGAAGTATATCAGTCCCCAAAATTAATCACAAGTACACAAAGTACACCAAGGGAAAGCTAAAAATTTTTGGGGGGTTTTCCCTTCGTGTCCGTAGCATCCTTTGTGTTATGTTTAAAATCTTTACGCCCTTACAGCTTTGCGATAAGTTCAACAAAACAAAAACTCCCGCCAAAAAATTGACGGGGAGTTTGCTTTTTACAAGATGATTCCCTCGGGGGTTGAAATTCCAGATTCTTCAAATGCGATTGACTTTTCTACAGTACGGATCCACTCGTAGTACAGACTCTTCGCGCTGACAATAATCCCGCCTGCGCCGCGAATTCGCTCCAAGCCAATTTGGTGCGCGCCACCCGGAGAACCTGTCGCGTCTGCCACGACAACGACTTTATAGCCCAAATCTATGAGGCCCAATGCTGAGTGTGTGACGCATACATCGGTTTCGTAGCCAATGAGAACAGCGGTTTTGCGCTTGGTTTGTCGAACAGCTTCGAGAATATCGGCTTGTGCGATGAGACCAAAACTCATCTTGTTGTAAACCTTTGTACCACGCGGCAGGATTTCCGCAACTTCATCTGAGACATTTCCAGTGAGGGAAATATCTTCGGCTGTGACGATCAACGGAACACCCAACCAGTTCGCAACTTTGATCACCCAGCACATTCTATGCAAAAGCGAGTTGTTGCCGTCTTTCGATTCTTTTTTTACGAAGGAAGGTTGGATGTCAATGACGATGAGCACGGAATCGTTTACTCTGAGGAGTGAGGATGTAGTCATGGATTTGTGTCCCTTGTGGTGAAATTAATAATGATTTGCACAAGTGTAGCATAAACAAGAACTCCGAGTTTTTTGAAAAACACGGGGATTTGCTTTCCTACACAAACATCCTGACAGGATATTCCAGGAAACCTGCCGCATCGTCCCGACGTTCTTTCGAGAGCATTTGAATGAATTGGGCTGTTTCTGCACCGTCGCTGATGCAGTGGTCAACGGAGATGGTTGCTTTCATATGCCAGCCTGGCAAGTTCTTCCCGTATAACTGGAGCGGGGAACATTAAAAAATCAAAACTTCAAATGATTGACATTCTGGCAGGAAATAGTATAACTATCCTCACAGAGTCTATTCGAGAACTATTTCATCTGTCATGCAAGTAAAATATCTTGCAGGTCGGGCATGAAATAATAAGCACAATGTTGTTCTCGGATGGGTTCTTTCATATTTTAATCCTGGAGGTGTAAGTGAACGCGACTTTGAAATTGGGAGAGCATTATATTTTCGATCTCTCCAGCTGCAACCATGAGATTCTCATGGATGGCGAGTTGGCATACTCGCTGTTTGCGCGAGCCGTCCGCGAAAGCGGCTTGACGGTTGTGGATGAGGGCTTTTACAAGTTTAGCCCGCATGGCTTTACCTGTTTTTTGCTCCTCTCAGAGTCGCATGCAAGCTTGCATGCATGGCCTGAATACAACTATTGCGCGATTGACCTGTTCACCTGCGCAATCGGCAAGGATCTTTTACCGTTGGTTCAACACATCAAAGATTTGCTTGGTGCAGATAATTTCACGCCTCGCAAACTTGACCGTGATGCGGAAATCGAAACCAAATTGCCGATTGCCGCCTGATTATGAGTATTTGGTTCACCGAAGAACTACATCCATATTATCGCAAAAGCGTCCGCGTCAAACGCGTGCTGGCCGATGAGCAAACTCAATATCAACACATTCAAGTTGTTGAGACAGAATTTTTTGGTAACACGCTCATCCTCGACGGCATCATCCAACTGACCGAGCGCGACAATATGGGATATCACGAGATGATCGTGCATGTCCCGATGCTTGCTGTTGGCGTGCCGAAACGCGTGCTGATTGTTGGCGGCGGCGACGGAGGCTCATTGCAACAAGTCCTCCGCTATCCATCCGTGAAAGAGGCGGTGGTCTGCGAGTTGGATCAGCGCGTCGTGGACTTGTCAAAAGAATATTTCGCCGCCTCATTCGGGGACCCGTGGGCGGATCCACGTGCCAAACTGCTGGTGCGCGACGCTTTTGGCTTTCTCGAAGAAAACCCCGGACAATTCGATGTCATCATCTCAGACACCACCGACCCGATTGGTATGGCCGAGCGTCTGTTCTCAGATGAATTTTACAAACTCATGGTGCGTGCGTTGACTCCCAACGGAGCGGCGTCCACGCAGTGCGAGCAGCCTTTCTTCGATACAGCTTTGATAAAACAAATTTATCAGTCCGCAAAAAGCTTGACGAAGAATCCTGCATATTATTATGCCAACATCCCCACCTACCCCGGCGGCGGAATTGGCTTTATGTATGTCTCAGACACACCGTGGACAAATGGATTAAAGGCGCCGCTTCCACCCGGCATGAATAACTACATCAACCCTGAAGTTCACAAGGCAGCATTTGCTTTGCCTGAGTTTTTCAGAAAGGAACTTTACAAATGACAAATACTCGTTTAGAAACAAATGCAATCAAAGAAAACGAAACAGAATATTGGGGAGTATCTTCCAGTATCGACCTGTACGATTGCGACTTGAATCTCATGATGAATGCGAATGTCATACGCGAATTTGTGAAAACCCTGTGCGAACGGATCAAGATGCGCCGTTATGGCGAAACGCAGGTGGTCTTTTTTGGGGACGAGCCTCGCATACAGGGCTTCAGCATGACCCAATTGATCGAAACATCCCTCATCTCGGCACATTTTGCAAATGCCAGCCGCGCCATCTACCTTGACGTGTTCAGTTGCGCGCCATACGACCCTGAAGATGTTGCCAAGTTCGCTACTGGATATTTCAAAGCATCACACTATCAATATCGGCGTTAGAAAATTCAGACCTAGCATAAGCATCTACACAAAACTTCCGAAGGCAAATGACTTCGGAAGTTCGCTTTTTTACATCAACATCCGGACGGGACTTTCCAGGAAACCCGCCAGCGCTTGCATGAATTGCGCGGCTTCGGCTCCGTCACTGACTCGATGGTCAACGGAGATGGTGGCTTTCATGCGCCAGCCAATTCCAATCTCGGGTGGACGGCCATCCGCCACTACAACCACCGGCACTTCCCTCGCTGAACTAATTGCCAATATCGCGGCTTCGGGAGGGTTGATGATGGCGATGAAGTCTTCGACATCGTACATTCCTAGATTGGAGGTGGAGAAAGTCGAGCCATCTACGTCTTCGGGCTTGACCTTGCCTTCGCGGGCGCGGGCGGCCATGGCTTGGACCTCGCCTGAAATTTGGCGTAACATCTTTTGATTAGCGTCTTTTACAACGACGGTCATCAGTCCGCCGGGGACAGTGACCGCTACACCGACGTTGACATGCCCAAACTGAATGACTTCATTACCTTTGATGGTCGCGTTCAGATTCGGGAATTGTCGAAGCGCGAGCGCAACGGCTTTGAGAATTAAGTCATTGACTGAGATTTTTTCATTTTCAGGCAGGTACTCGTTGATCTGCCTGCGCATGTCCATCAACGCGTCCATTTTGAATTCGTGGGTGACATAAAAGTGCGGGATGGTCTGCTTGGACTCAACGAGGCGGCGTCCGATGGCCTGTCTGAGTTTTGTGGTTTGAAGGGTTTGATCTTCGGCAGACAACGGACGATAAACGGCGGACGGTGACTGAACACTGGTCACTGATGACTGATTACTAGACAGCACAGCCTCAATATCTTTGCGGACAATTCGTCCGCCGGGGCCGGTGCCTTGGACGTTGGCGAGATTCACTTTGTTATCCCGTGCAATCTTCTTCGCAAGCGGGCTAGCTTTAACGGGGCCAGTTTCCACAGATGCAACTGTCTGCGAAACGGGAGCAATTGTCGGCACAGAAGGAAGCGGTTTATTATCAGCAGGCTTTGGCGCTTCGGGTTTCGGTGCAGCGGGCGCATCCACTTTTTCACCTGCCGCACCAATGATCGCAATCGGCGCATTGACAGGGACGACCGTTCCTTGATCCACGATGAGTTGCAACACAACGCCGCTCGCAGAAGATTCAACTTCAACGGTGGCCTTGTCGGTTTCGATCTCGGCGAGCACATCGCCTTTGTTGATGATTTCGCCAACTTGTTTAACCCAACGGACAAGCAGACCCTCGGCCATGTCGAAGCCGAGTTTGGGCATGTTGATGGTTTCGGCCATTATTTCAAAACCTCCTTTACCGCCACAGTGATATCGGCCACCTGTGGGAGCGCGGCCTGTTCGAGTGTGCGATTGTAGGGGAGCGGGACTTCTTTTTGCGCCACACGGATGATGGGCGCGTCCACGTAGTCAAAGGCTTGTTCGTAAATGCGGCTGACGATTTCAGAACCAACGCCATAGGATTTCCAACCTTCTTCGACGACAACTGCGCGATTTGTTTTCTTGAATGATTCTAAAACGGGTTCCATATCGAGCGGACGAAGCGTGCGAAGATCAACAACTTCGACTTCGATTCCTTCTTTGGATAATTCTTCTGCGGCTTTCATCGAAAGCTCAAGACCTTTGCAATACGTGACAATCGTGACATCTTTTCCCGCGCGCTGAATTTTTGATTTCCCAATCGGGATGAGATACTCTCCATCGGGAACTTCGCCGCGGACTTGATACATGGTGGCGTGCTCGATAAAAAGGATCGGATCATTCGACCGAATAGCGGACTTGAGCAATCCTTTGGCATCTTCTGGCGTCCCGGGGCTGACAACTTTGAGGCCGGGAAAATGTGCGAAGATCACATCGGGCGTTTGCGAATGTGTCGCGCCAAGTTGACGTCCGCCGCCGCCGACGGCGCGAATGACGAGCGGCAAAGTAAATTGTCCGCCAAACATGTAATGAAGTTTGGGCGCTTGATTGACGATGTAATCCATCGCGGAAAAAGCGAAGTTGATGGTCATCAATTCAGCGATGGGACGCTGTCCCACCATCGCCGCACCGATCGCCGCACCGATGATCGCATTTTCAGCGATGGGCGTATCTTTGACGCGCGCCGCGCCATACTTGTCATAAAAACCTTTGGTGACCGCATACGTGCCACCCCACACGCCAACTTCTTCACCGAGAATAAAAACTTTTGGATCGAGATCCATTTCTTCCATGAGTGCTTGCGAGATCGCCTCGCGCATTGTAATTTTTGCCA
>Ga0172368_10000778_pt1 | contig 45233 bp, 35 predicted proteins | sample Lak11m_FD_114540 | JGI IMG/M metagenome (GOLD analysis project Ga0172368, IMG submission 114540) | Freshwater microbial communities from Kabuno Bay, South-Kivu, Congo - kab_022012_11m | ecosystem: Environmental > Aquatic > Freshwater > Lake | place: Democratic Republic of the Congo: South-Kivu... | reverse complement strand
TGTATCGGCTGCTGGTGTAATTCGCCCCTCCTGGAAGAGAAGAAAATCAATCCTGAAGTCAAGAAACAAACCCTTCCATTAAAGAGGGTCATCAGGCTGATAGACGAGCTGTATAAAATGGGGGCTGAGTATATATATTTTGCAGGCGGCGGAGAACCATGCATGCACCCTCAAATTATGGATATCCTTAAGCATACAAAAAAAAGAGGGCTTACATGTTATGTTAATACCAATTTTACATTGATTGACGAGGCGGCAGTAAAGAACCTGGTAGACTTGAATGTAGATCATTTGACTGTCAGTGTCTGGGCAGGAACGCCTGGCGTATATGCAGCAACGCATCCAAATAAAAATGAAGAGGCCTTCCACCGGATAAAAAAAATGCTGACTTTGTTAAACAAGACCAAGAGAAAGTCCCCGATTATAAAAGTCTATAATGTCATCTTCAATATGAACTACCATGATATAGAAGCCATGATGGAGTTTGCTCTTGAGACAAATTCTGAAACAATTGAATTTACCGTTATTGATACTATCCCGGGGAAGACAGACCGCTTGCTGCTAAATGACAAAGAAACAGCTCAACTGCTTGAAAAATGTAAAAGATTAAAAGAGACGTATCGAAACAACGGTTTTAAAGATAGCGTCCAGATATTGGGGTTTGAGCAGTTTATACGCAGGATTTCCAATACCAATGCTATGTCAGCAGAATATGATTCCGATTTTATAGGATTTGTGCCCTGTTATGCAGGGTGGGGATTTGTAAGAATACTGGCAGACGGGAATGTGAATTCATGCCTTAAATCACACAGATTTCCGGTTGGGAATATCCTGAATCAAGATTTTAAAGACATATGGAACGGGTCTTTACAGAGGCGTTTCAGAGAAAAAACGATTCAGTTTGAGAAAGACCCGTCTTTTTTTTCCCTGATCGGCAATGACCCTGATTCAAAGATGGGATGCTATAAAAGTTGCGATAATATAGGGCATAATATGGATATGCATGGCAAGATAAGCTCTCTAAACCAATTCGAAAAGAATTTTCTGATGGGCGTTACAAATACGATGAAGTTCATAAGGATAACCCGGGGGAGGCGATTCTGATGGCAGAGACAAATTTCCAGAAATTTGTTAAACATTTTAAGAAAAACGGATTATTTTATGCAATTAAAAGAGGTTTCAGGTATATCCTCTGGCGCAGTAAATGCAGCAGGATGCGCATAGACTGGAGAAAATTCAGCAAATAATGGCTTTTCTTCGATATATTAAAGAATCAGGCGGCCCTTTAAAGGAAGGTATTATGTCTTGCTTTGCTATGGATAAGAAAAGCAGGGATACGGCAAAGCTGGAATTTGTCTGTTTTGGCATTACTGATAGTTGTACTTTGAGATGCAAGATGTGCCATAAATGGGAAGAAGACATATTTATAAAAAGAAAAGCAGAAGAACCGGCTTTAAAAGATTGGAAGAAGTGTATTAATTCTTTAAGTCGTATAGCCGGCAGGCCTCTTCAGGTAAACTTTGGCGGCGGGGAGCCGTTATTAAAAAAAGACATCCTTGAGATTGTCAGGTTCTCTGGATCCAGGAAATTGGAGACAAATATTGCGACAAACGGATATCTGATCGATGAGATAATGGCTGAAAGAATAGCTGACTCCGGCCTTAATAGTGTCATTATATCGCTGGATAGCCTGAATGAGGATACGCATGATTATTTAAGAGGAGTCAATGGTGTTTATAGCAGGGTTATAAAAGCTATAGAAAATCTGGAAAAACATGGAAGGGGGATTTATAAAGGAATATGCTGCGTAATTTATGATAAAAATCTGGAGGATATATTAAGGCTTGCTGAATGGGTAGACAGAGACAGCAGGCTGAATTCTATCTATTTTATGGCAGCAATGCAGCCCAATAACACGCCCCTGGACTCTAACTGGCACAAAAAAGAAGAATTCGGCTTTCTCTGGCCAAAGGATTCCCAAAAGGTTTGTTCTTTAATAGATGAGCTTATAAAACTAAAAAATAATAATTTTAAGATAAGCAATACGGTCTGTCAGCTGGAGGCGTTCAAATCATATTACGCTCATCCGGAACGTTTTGTCAAAAATACCAGGTGCAATATGGATACGGCTTTACATATCAGTTCTTGCGGAGATATTTTTTTGTGTTATAGGTGGGGACTATTGGGTAATATTAAAAGCGATGACCTGGCAGACGTCTGGTATTCGGAGAAAGCTGAAAAGGTCAGGCAGGATATAGTAACCTGTAAGCATAACTGTCATTTTCTCTTAAATTGTTTTTTTAAAGGAGATTATCCTTTTGAATTGGCGTAATGCGCAACTCATAAATAACAAAGGGGATTAGATGAAAAATAACAGCGAAAAAACTACTTATCAAAAGGCCTTAACCAAAGCATTAAAACCCGGCTTTTGCTGTATCGGCATTGTGGATACATGCATGTTAAAGTGCCAGATGTGCCAGAAATGGAAAGAGGATCCCGGCACTGCAGGCATATCTCAACCAACCACCGGACAATGGAAGACATTTATAAGGCAGTTGAGGGATCTTGTGGATGAAGGTTTTGAGATTGATTTTGGCGGCGGTGAAGCCCTGATGAGACAGGATGTTTTGGAATTAGTCTCTTACGCTAAAGGTTTGGGATTTAGAAACGCTATAGCTTCGAACGGATATCTGATTAATGAGGATATGGCTAAAAGAATAGTGGATTCCGGCCTGGATAGCATAGTCTTGTCCCTGGATAGCCTGAAGCCTGAAATCCACGATAGCATGCGGGGTTTAAGAGGCGTTGCAGAAAGAGTTTTTAAAGCCATCGGGTATCTAAGGAAATACTCAAAAGATATACATATAGGAATATGCACGATAATTATGGAACAAAGCCTGGATGGTATCATAGATTTAGCCGAATGGGTCAATACGAACAGGGACAAGATGAACTCTATTTTATTCATGGCTCCCATGCAGCAAAATAATACGCCTTGTGATATCGAATGGTTCAAAAAAACAGAATATAATTTCATATGGCCGAAAAATAGCAAAAAGGTTCAGGAAGTCCTTGATGAGCTTTTAAGGCGAAGAAAGCTTGGCCACTGGATAGGCGATTCAGTTCCGCAACTTGAGGCCTTTAAGTTATATTTTGAGAATCCTGCGAAATTTGTAAAAAAGAGCCCGTGCAATCTGGACAGAGCCGTGCACGCCAGCTCAATCGGAGATATGTATTTATGCTATCGTCACGGCATCCTTGGCAGCATAAGAAATGGAGACGACCTGAGAGAGGTATGGAATTCTGAGGTGGCGGAAGAAGTCAGAAACGAAATAAGGAAGTGCGGTGATAATTGCCATTTCTTACTCAACTGTTTCTTTGAGGGTGATTATCCTTTTATGGCAAAAGAAGAGGGAGATTAAAATGGCTGGTTCTTGTGAAGTCAGATTAAAAGAGGATGCAGGATGAATTCTCACGCATCTTTGCCTTATAAAAATGTTTTTTTAAAGCGTTTCTTCTTTATATTTTTACCTATTTTACTTTTTACAGTTGCGCAGGGAGGAAACAATCTTCTTTCTTTTGAAGGGAAAGAAAACTTAAATTCAAAATATAAAAATTATAATGTAGTACTTATTATACTAGACGCACTACGGCCGGATTATTTAGGTTGTTATGGGTATTCTAAAAAAGTGTCATCTAATATCGATAAACTCTCTAATAAAAGCATAATTTTCAAAAATGCCTTTTGTCAGTTCCCCGTGACTTTTCCCAGCACAACCTCTATATTTACTTCCTTGTATCCTTTTTCTCATGGCACAATTGAAATATTTAAGGATACCGTGCCAGAAAGAGTTTACACCATGGCACAGATATTAAATATTTACGGCTATAATACAGCATGGTTTGGAGGGCTCGGAGACCCTCACACAGGAGGCGCTAAGGCTCATCTTTTGAAGGGTTATAATGACATTAAAGAGATTGACCACAATGACATATTCAAATGGATAGAAGATAATAAAACCAGGCCGTTTTTTCTAACTATCCATTCTTATTCAGTGCATGAAGCTTTTTTTCCTTTCGAAAGATTTAACAATAACTTTTCAAGCAAGGTTTCCAAAAAACTCTACGAACTATTAGATGGCATCAAAGAAAAACAGTGGTATGTATTTCAAGATATATTGAATAACGAACCAGGTAAGGCCTATAAGATGCTTGGCAAAGAGTGGGTTGAGAGGCATAGCATAGATTTCTCGAAGCCTTACTCCAAAGAAAACATATATAAATTATTTGCTGAATCAGAAAACCCGGAGAGGACTTTTAGGTTGAACCAGTTTTTTAATTTGAATTTTTCTTACTATCATTCTGTTGTAAAAGGATTCGATAAGAAACAGCTTTCTGATTATTTGCTTTTATTGGATAGCGCCATATTCGAAATAGACAGGGATTTGATAGGAAGATTGATCGACCACCTCAAAAACTCCGGGCTTGACAAAAAAACACTCATAATTATAACTGCAGACCACGGCAATGAATTTCTTGAGCATGGGGACGTGGGCCATGGCAGCCATCTGTACGATGAATCTATACATGTCCCGTTAATAATTTCCATGCCGGATTTAGAAAAGGGTATACGCATAAAGGAGTTTGTGCAGAGTATCGATATCCTTCCCACGCTTTTGGATTTATTGGGCATCCCTGTTCCGTATCAGGCCCAGGGGATTAGTTTGGTTGGCTTGATAGAAGGAAACAAAAACACTTTGATTAATAAATATGTTATCAGTCAAACTGGCGGTTCATTTTGCATACGGTCAAGAGACTGGAAATATATTAAAAATAACGCAAAAGAAGAAGAGCTTTATGATTTAAGGCATGACAAAAATGAGAAAGATAACCTTGTTAATAAAAGGCATAAAGTAGCTGAAGATTTAAAAAAACGCCTGGATTTAACAATAAATAGCCTGATTGTTTATAAAGATAGAGAAAATGAATTCCTGCCTTTTATAGATGAAAAGGCCAGGGAAAATATAAAAAAAACAGGATACTGGTAAAAGTCTTGACAAACAAAGGGGATATAGCATGCGTTACACTAAAACTTTTTTCATAACGGCAGCAATATCTTTTATTTTAATATCGCCATTTGCATATTCTCAGGAAAAAAAGGATTTTGATTATTCTGGATACAGCGTATTGTTTGTCAGCTTTGATGCGCTTCAGGCGGCGCATACGGGTTGTTTAGGTTATTTTCGTAACACCACTCCCTTAATAGATGAGTTTTCCAGAAAAGGTTTTCTATTTACACAAGCAATCTCTCAGGCTAGCTGGACGGTTCCATCTACAATGAGCTGGTTTACTTCGCTCTATCCGTCTGAGCATAAGGTAGTGAATAAGTATTCCCAATATACCGGGGAAAAGAAAGTCCTTGCAAATCTCAAAGAACTTTCTCCGGGGGTTGTTACATTGGCTGAAATTTTGAAAAAAAACAGTTACGCTACAGCAGGTTTTACGGGTGATGCTGGAGTGAGTTCAGGATTCGGTTTTGGAAAGGGCTTTGATGCCTATATAGATGATAGAAAATTTGCAGGCCTTGATTATAGCGCCCCTCCTGCTCTTGAATGGCTTAAAGAAAATAAGGATAAGAAATTCTTCATGTTCTTACATGGCTACGATCAGCATGGCCAATATGACCCGCCCGGAGGTTTTACCCGGAGATTCGTTGATTTCGACTACAAAGGCCCGTTAAAAGGAGGGAAAGAAGAGCAGGGGGTATTTAGAGAAGAAGGCCTTGAGAAGGGGTTTATAGAATTAACCGAAAAAGATGTCCGTTTCTGGAGGGCATTATACGACGAGAAGATATATGATGCTAATCAGAGATTTGAGAAATTTATCGAGGAGTTCGAAAAATTAGGGCTTTTGGATAAAACCATTATTATACTTACCTCTGATCACGGGACTGAGTTTTATGAGCACAAGAGGTTTGACCATGGTTTTTCTTTATACGATGAGCTCATACATGTACCACTTGTGATATACCTGCCTGGCAAAAAGGGTGAGGAGGTTATCAGAAAACAGGTTCGCGGAATAGACTTGATGCCTACAATTATAGATCTTCTCAGGATTAATGTTAACGATAAAATTAAGAATCAAATCAGAGGGGTTAGCCTGGTGCCTTTGATGAAAAAAGAGCCAATGGATTTAACAGCGTATTCTGAAACAGATTACAGGCTATATGTTCATCTACGATCGATAAGGACACCGGACGGCTGGAAGCTTATTTATGATCTTGCCAGTAACGGTAAAGAATTATATGATTTGAATAAAGATCCTGGAGAGCTTGAGAATCTGGTCAGCAAAGAGCCGGTAAAAGCTTACGAGCTTGAACAGGAACTTTTTAAATGGCTGATCTCGATGAAAAGCAGCCCGGCTTATTACCGTAATAAAGAAGAGTTAAAAATTAAAGAATATTGATTAAGTCTTAAATAAAATTTAGTTATCTTATAAGAGACACCGAAGAATTACATAGCTCTAAGCCGGGAAATATAGCTGCATTTCAAGTTCAAATGGCTTTTTAACATTAGGAGATTAAAATGGCTGATTCTTGCAAACCAGAATTAAAGAAAGAAAGTTTAAGTGAAAAAAATGTTTTAAAACCCAGCTTTTGCTGTGTAGCTGCTACGGATTATTGCATGTTACGCTGTAAAATGTGCAATAAATGGTCTGAACCAATGCCTAAGCCGGGAGAAGCCCCTACTCTGGATGAATGGAAAAATTTCATATCCGGTTTCAGGGAATTGGTGGACGAAGGTTTTGAGATGGATTTCGGCGGAGGGGAGGCGTTGTCCATGCCTGGTATATTGGACTTAGTTAAATTTGCTAAACTAAAAGGATTCAAGACAACCATGGCCTCTAATGGCTATCTGATAAATGAGGAGATGGCTAAGAAAATCGCAGATAGCGGATTAGATGCAGTAAGCCTGTCTTTTGATAGTCATCGCCCTGAGGTCCACGATAAAATGCGGGGAGTTGAAGGGGTCCATCGGCAGGTAATGAAGGCTATTGATAATTTGACGAAATATGCAAAACATACCAGAAAAGGCCTTTGCTGTATCATGATGAACGAAAATCTAGATGATTTGCTGAGCGTGGTTAAATTAGCTGATGGAAATGGAAAAATTGATTGGTTATATTTTATGGTAGTGGTTCAGCCTAATTATAGCGGGCCTTTAACCGATGACTGGAAAGATGAGTATAGCTACCTTTGGCCCAAAGATAAATCCAGGGTAATTTCAATCCTGGATGAGTTAATAAGATTAAGACAGAATGGGTCTAAAATCAGCAATCGTGTAGAGCATCTGAGGGCGTACAAGGCATATTTTAATAACCCGCAAAAGTTAGTTAATAAGGCCAAGTGTATCGTGGGAGGCAAGGCGATAAGTATTAATGCGTATGGTTTTGTGCAACTGTGCCTTTTTAAAGATTTTATAGGCAACATCAGAAAAGATGACATTAGAGAATTATGGTATTCGCAGAATGCAGACTTGATAAGAAAAAAAGTAGATGAATGCAAAACAAATTGCCATTTGCTGCTTAACTGTTGCTATATAGAGGACGAGCCGTCTCTCTATGCAAACTAAGGAAGACTATTTAGTTTATGATAAATTCCCAGGATGAACACCGCTATCAGAAGATGGGGTTTTACTATAAAGACCTAAGGCAGTTTGATCAGGCGACGGATAATTTCAAAAAGGTCCTGGAGGCAAACCCCAGGAGTCCGCATGGCCACCTGGGACTTGGTTTTTGTCATTTCGACCAGGGCAAGGTAGATGCGGCCCTAAGCGAATTTAATCAGGTTTTGGAGTCGGAGCCTGACAATGAACATGCGCATCATGGCTTAGGAGCATGTTATCAAGTGAAAAAACAATTTGATAATGCAGCAGGTGAGTTTAAGAAAGCCCTCAGGACCAATCCCGACAATTATTATGCTCACCAAGGCCTTGCCTATGTCTATGAAAGCCTGAAAGAATTTGATAAATCTATCGATGAGTTTAACTGGATGCTTAAGATCCATCCTCACAATGAATATTATCATATGGGCCTGGGGTGTTGTTATCAAGGGCTAAGGCAGTTTGACAGGGCACTCGAAGAGTTCAAGCAGGCTTTAAAGATAAATCCAGATACTAAGTGTGCTGCGAGGTGCATTGCAGCTTGCACAGAGGCGATTAAACAAAAAAAACAAGGTTAAAATCATATGGGCAGAGATAATTTTATCCGTAAGCCTAAATATTGCTGCTGGGTGCTTAACTATCGCTGTATGTTCAGATGCAAGATGTGTAATATCTGGAATACAGATGTCCAGAAAGACCAGGAAACCACCTTAGAGCAAAAAAAACAATTTGTAAGGTCTTTGCAGGGCTTGGTAGAGCCTTCTTTTGAATTTCATCTCTCAGGAGGAGAGCCTTTAATGACAGAGGGCATCCTGGATTTAGTGGAGTTCATTAGCCGCCGAGGGTACCGTACTAATCTGGTTACCAATGGATTTCTTATCGATGAAGCGATGGCAAAAAACATCGTAAATTCTGATTTAGATACTTTAACTATTTCTTTAGATGGCATAACTTCTGAGACGCATGATTTTATCAGAGGCATAAAAGGCAGTTATGGCAGGGTAGTGCAGGCTATTGATTATTTGGATAAATTTCGCAAGGATGGAAAACCGAAAATTTCCATTTTGACTATTATCATGGAGCGTAATTTAGATGAAATACTGGAACTCGCAGGCTGGGTGCAGGGGGATAAAAGAATAGAGATGATCAGCTTCCAGGCGATAACCCAGCCTTTTGGCGAAGCTGCGGATAGCGCGTGGTTCAGGCAAGAAAAAAATAATATTTTTTGGCCCCAGGATCCAAAAAAGGCATCAGGGATCATGGAAAAACTCCGGGAGCTGAGATTAAATGGTTATAAGATCGGCAATCAGCACAATCATTTTTTACAATTTAGAGAATACTTCAGGGATCCGGATAAGTTTTTAAAAAAGATTAAATGCAACCTCGGGGATTATGAATTTCACGTCGATCCTTATGGCAAGGCATTTTTCTGCTGTTTTATGGAGCCGATCGGTAATATTAAAACCGAGAACTTGCCTGAAATCTGGCATTCTCCAAGAGCGCAAGGCATACGAGAAAATGTATATCATTGCAGAAAAAATTGTCACATTATGGTTAATTGTTTCTATGAAGATGAAAGCAGTCAGGACGTAAAGTAAAATTTGAAAAACAGCTTTGCGGGTACAAAAGGTTAACTTATTTAAGGAAGATTTTATGGTTGAAGATGCAGTAGTGCCGGAAAAGAAAGGCATTAAAATAAAACTACTCAGGACAGTGGGGTTCTATAACAATAAGTCCCATCTACTAGGCCATCCTTTATTTCCGCCGTTAGCATTGGGTATATTATTTGCCCAGCTGACTAATCATGGATATGAAGTTTCCCAGGATGATTTAAGTATCCGGGCTCATCACGATATTTTTGTTAAGGATAGCAATGCGCAGCTTAAATATGAGCTGTTTTTAGAGGAGGGAAGGATCAGGCGATATGTTAAATCAGGCCTTGACGATGAGTTAGAGAGAGAAATCGAAAAAATATTAAAAGACGTAGATATTGATGGTATAGATATTTTCCTTTTATCTATACCCGAGAGTCCCGCTAACGCAAGTAATATTTTATTTGTAATTTCTTTTTCGAAATTTTTGAAAAAGAGATATCTTTCTACGATTGCTTTGGGAGGCGATACTATCGCGCTTACATTATTAAAGAATCAATATGATGTTTCTGGAATTATAGATTATATCATAGTAGGGGATGGAGAAGATGTGATAATTGATTTGGTGGATAAAATTATACATGAGAAAGATAACAGGGAGCCCAATGAAGTTACGATAATTCAATCGCCAGGTAAGAAAAAAATTGTTATTCCGGATTTTTTCGGCCTGCCCCTGGATAAATATAAGCTTAAATTTTTAGACTATAAACATTTTTCTTCCAATGAGTTTTTAAAAGATTTCTTTTCTTCGGATGTATCCATATTGTTATTTAGTTTTGTAAGAGGCTGCCCCGGCCGCTGCGCTTTTTGTGGCGCTTCTGGCGGCGTTCTGGGGGTTGTCCTTGATCCGGAAGAAGTCGTAAATAGTTTTAAACTATTACAGGAAAAGTTTACGCCTACAGGATATCTGATCCTGAATGATACAATAAACATTTCAAGAAGTTACATCGAAGAGATTTGTGATTTGATCTGTAAAAATAGTATCAATATTTTATGGAGTGCTTGTGCAAGGGTAAACGGCCTTGACGAAGAGATTATTGCTAAAATGCGTAAAGCCGGTTGTGTAAGGTTGATTTTGGGTATGGAGACAGCGAGTGTCAGCCTTTTACAAAAAGTAAATAAGGGAATTACTATTGCCGAATTAGAAAATGTGTTGAAATTAACCTCTAAATATGGGATTTGGACAGGCCTTGAGCTTATTTCCGGATTACCTCACGAGACCCAGGAGGACGTAGATACAACTATCAATTTTTTAATTAACAATAGAGAGCATATCGATATTTTATTTCAAAATATTTTTGACTTACGAGACCATAGCCTGATGTTTCTTCATCCGGAAGATTATGGTATAGAAAATATTCGAGAACTTAACCTCTATAAAAGCCCAGGCGACGATAATTTTAACAGGGGTAATATTGTGCGCTATAGTTTTGATGAAACGGATGGCTTGAAGTGGGAGGATAAAAAGAAGCAAATGGTATCTTCCTACCGGAAGGTTGCCAAAGCAATGAATGCTGCGCCTAACTATCCTCAGTTCCTGGAAGAGCACGTCCTTTTTTATCTATATTCCAGGTTTAACGATAAGCAGGAGATAAAAAGATATTATGATGAGTCTGTAAAATGCTTTTATTGAATATGAAATAGGTGCAATATAAATTGTTTTTTTCAAACGGAGATGAAAAAGAATGACAGCGATGGCAGATATTAATGCTAAGCCCAGGATGTGTAATTTATCCATTTCTCTGGGCTGCATGCTCAGGTGTAAAATTTGTTACCACTGGCAAAATGACGAAAAAGGCATTGTACGCCCGGATTTAGATGAATGGAAGAAATTTATTTATTCTTTACAAGGGTGCGTAGCCCCTGATTTTACTATTGTATTTGGAGGAGGGGAGCCGCTTTTGTTTCCGGAGGAATTGATAGAATTGATTTTATTTTCTTCAAAAATTGGGTTTAGAACTGCATTGGCGACAAGTGGGCACACGATTAATGAAAGATTTGCCGATCGTTTAGCAAAGTCAGGATTAAATAATATAGATTTAACAATATTCAGCTTAACAGATAATGTTCATGATTTTTTAAGAGGTGTTGATGGAAGTCTGGCTAAAGTCCTGAATGCTGTAAGATATCTTGAGCAGTTTAGCGGAACCCTGGACATTGGCATTAATACTATTATAACGAAACCATCGCTTGAGGGCCTTATCGAACTTACAGGATGGGTTAATGGCAATACGCACTTAAAGGGTATAAATTATCAGGCAATAACAAGGCCTTTTCATACGCCTTTTGTTGAGGAATGGTATAAACTTGATAAGTATAGTTTTCTTTGGCCGGATGATTTTGATAAACTAGAATCAGTCCTCGACAGCCTCATTAGTTTAAAACAAAAAAATTACCACATAGCTAATCCTGTGTCACAATTTATGATGTTCAAGGATTTCTTCAGGCACCCTTCAAGTTTTATTAAGCCGATGGCCTGTAATCTTACTGAGGGAAGATTTTTTACCATTAATTCCGACGGCAGCGTAGAGTTGTGCCCCTATATGGAATCATTGGGTAAAATCAAAGAAGGCGATTTCGAAAAATTATGGCACTCTGAACTTGCTATGACGATAAAAAACAAAATTGAACAATGTAAAATAAACTGCCATCATCTTATTAATTGTTGGTATGAGGAGGAAAAACATGGACAAGGTCAAAGTCAGTAACCCTCTTTTTTGCGATCTGATTGTTTCGCATAGATGTTTTTTTAAGTGTCAAATGTGCATTGACTGGAAAACACCATCAAGCGCAGCCATATTGAATTTCAACGAAGCTAAAAAATTTATAGATAACCTTTCTGATCTCATAGATTACAAGATTGATATAAATATAATGGGCGGAGAGCCTTTTATGCTAGATTGGCTTTTACCGTTGTGCGATTATATCCACTATAAAGGATTTAAAGCAATTATATCTACAAACGCATACCTGATTAATGAAGAAATGGCTAAGAAAATAAGAGATTCTCATCTCGGAGTTTTGGCTATTTCACTGGATGGCATAAAGGCAGAAACGCATGATTCGATCCGGGGTAAAAAAGGCGCTTATTCAAGAGCTATTGATGCATTGGGATATTTAAAAAAATATCGTAATGACAAACTCCATATCAGTATCTTATCTTTAATTTTGGAAAAAAATCTTGAGGAATTGCCAAAGCTTGTAAAATGGACAAGAGAAACCGGCGTTGCAAATTCTATCTCTTTTTTAGCTCTTGTAGAGTCAGGCCTGGTAAAGCGCAAAGAAGGATGGTTTAGGCAGACTAAATATGGCCGTTTATGGCCTCAGGATTTACATAAAGTGAAAAAGAATATAGATTCTATTATCTCGTTAAAGAAACAAGGATACAATATAGATAACCCATTTTCACAATTGGAGGCTTTTAAGGAATACTATAATGATCCCGAGAAATTTGTTAGAAAAACTGAATACTGTATCCACGATTACATTATAGATCTAGATCCTACCGGAGACATTTTTTTAAGCGGGCATTTGCTGGGTTCGATGAAAAACAACGGCACTCTTAAGAAATTATGGTTTTCAGAAGAAGCGGATAAAATAAGGGAATATATAGACGCGCATGGGTGCGATACTTCTCGATCATGTCTTATAAATTTTATATGTGCCTTCACGCAGGATGGAGACAAACAGTCAGATTATTTTGGGAAAATGGCTATTTATTATCAGGCATCGGAAAAATATGACCTCGCGCTTATTCATTTTAAAAAGGCATTAGAAAAAAATCCCAATAATGCAAATTTGCATTTAGGTACAGCCTATAACTATTTAAAACTAAGAGATTATAAGGCGGCCTTAAATGAATACAACGAGGCGTTCAGATTAAAGCCCGATTGCTATAAAATGGTTTGTAGTGATTATAGCGAGGCAATGAAAGGCAGTTTGGAGACCGATAAGAATTAATAGATGAACGCTGAAAAACAAAACAAGATTGGGATACGGAGGGATGCTTGAAATTGGTTCAATGTGCGATGCATCATTGCTTAAATCAAGATAATAACCCTAATGTGCTTTTAGTTAGTATCGATTCCTTGAGAAGCGACCACTTGGGTTGCTATGGGTACAAAAGGCACACCTCTCCCGCTATAGATGAACTAGCCAGGGAAGGAGTTTTGTTCAGTAAAGCCTTTGCACAATCTTCACATACTGCCCCATCATTGGGCACTATATTAACTTCTGCTCTGCCGCATACGCATTCATTATTAGGATTTGGATATACATTGAATCCTGATCTTCCCACTATTGCTGAAGTTTTGAAATCCAAAGGGTATAAAACCATGTTTGCAGCAAGTAGCGTAAAAAGTCTTCGTGGATTCAATAAAGGTTTCGATATATTCCATGTTCCAACAGAGGATTCGCATGATATATCCAATGGAATAATAAATTTTTTTAAAAAAGATTCAAATAAACCCTTCTTTGCGTGGATCCATTATTTTGATGCCCATAATCCATATACCATAAGTTATCCTCCAGCAAAGCTATCCTATAGTAACTTATTTATGGATGATGGACTATACGATAAGGGGAAAAAATTACCCGTTATCGTTAAAGCTGGGCATGAAAATATGTATGATGAGTATAGTTGCTTTGGAGGGATACCGGAAGCATTGTCCAAAAAAAAAAGGAGCTATAACTAATCCCGATTATTATATTGCCCAGTATGATGGAGCTATCAGGTCGATAGATAGTGAAATCGGGAGGATGTTAGATAATTTGATAAAACTCAAATTGGACAGGAAGACAATGATTATTATCACATCCGATCACGGCGAGCTGTTTGGCGAACACAATTATTATTTTCTCCATGGGTGGTTTTTATATGAACCACTCATCAGGGTCCCGCTGATTATTAAATATGACAAGGTTATTTCAAGAAATAAAATAATTGACACTCAGGTTAGCGCTCATCTTGATATAGCGCCAACTATTCTGGATATTTTAAAAATAGGTAAGATTGAAAAAATGGAAGGTGTAAGCCTCCTGGGAATAATCTCAGGGAAAAAGAAATATCCTTACCCATACATTTTATCTGATGAAGGCCATACAGTAAAATCTATTATAGATAATGAGTGGAAATTGATATATACCGAGCGTAATAATACGGGATTCGAACTTTATAATTTAAAAAATGACCCATCAGAGTTAAACAATCTTGTTTATTCAGAAAAAAATAAATTTGAATTTTTAAAACAAAAATTAGATAAATATAAACATGCAAATTTTCAAAAACCAATATTGGACGAAGATACAAAAGCTACGTTGAGATTCTTAGGATATGTTCAATAGGTTTTAAATAATCGATTGCTTCTATAGAGGCTGGATTTGTGCTGCGTAAAATACTTTTTATAAGCCTGCCAGGCTTACTAATATTCTTATTTCTTGTAGAAGCAGGTTTAAGAGGAGGCGGAGTTTTATATTTGAAGTTTCGCCATGCAGAAACCTATGTTAAGCCTGCGTATAAGACAAAGAATACATTTAATATTCTATGCCTTGGGGATTCGTTTACATTTGGATCAGGGACTTCACCTGAGAATAGCTATCCCAGGCAATTAGAGCGTTTATTGCGGAGAAACATAAATGAAGGCATAAATGTTATTAATGCGGGCCGTATGGGGAATACTTCCTCTTTACTTTTGAATAATTTCAAGAAAGATATTTCCATGCATAATCCAGACATCGTGATAGTAATGGTGGGCCTTAATAATTTCTGGAATCTTGAGGACAGCAGCTATTTTATTCTATATAAAGACAAGGCAGGTTATTTTGAAAAGATGAATAACGCATTGAGCCGCTTAAGGATATATAAACTGATAAAAATAGGTTATCTTAGTTATAAAAATAATAGAAAAAATAATCTAAATAGAATATATGCTGAAATAAACGGGGAATCATCGAAGCTTTCATCGCTTGGAACTGACTTGTTTTTAAAGGGCAGATATAATTTAGCCAGGGAAACATTGCAGAGGGCGGCGGCATTAGATAAAAATAACTATGTACCACATTTGTGGTTAGCGCATATATACAACGCTCGTTCAGAATTCAAAGAAGGCAGAGAAGAATTATGGAAAGCAATCGAAACTATAGATGAATGGGATAATGGCTTAGTTTACGATGTGATTTGCCGTATTCCGATACAGAAAGATTCCGGGGCAGCTAAAATAGAACTAAACAAAGTTAAAGGATATATTAAAACTAAATATTCGGGAGATAATGAGAAAAGAAAAAGTTTGGTAAAAATAATAGATGCAAGGCTGGATTTTTTGGAAGACAAGCAGGTATCCAGCAGGGTTTTAGAATATGATTTGGAGAAAATAATAAAGCTTGCAAAGAGTAATGGCGTTACACTTATCTTGCAGACGTATCCTCATGATGTATCATCGCTATATGATGTCTTTCATAAAATAAGCAATAAATACAACACCCCGCTGGTAGACAATTTTAAAGCATTTAAGGAAATAGAAAGACACGGCAGCATAGAGGATTTTTTTGTACCCGATAAACATTGTAACGATAAAGGCTACGGAGTAATAGCTCAAAATACCTATAACGCATTAGTTGAATACAGAGTTCTTCGTGGTTTTAACCGTTAGTTGCATATTGCGATGCAAGATATGCTTTAATTGGAAGAATATGGAATGAGGTAAAAAGCGAATGTATAAAAGCAGCGATAATAGTTTTGTTAGAAGTGACTTAACTAATGGATAGATTTAAAGAGTGCAGGAAATAGTCTTAGAGGATTCCAGCGAGCCATTGATTTACAGAAAGTTGGAAGGTATCTAAAAAGGTAATTAAAAATATCTTATGCCTTCTTTGGCCAATATAAAACTATCTTTAATTTTCCCATCTTATCGTACAGCAGGGGATCTCGTTTCTATTAAAGATGAGACTTTTTGGTTTATATTTCTGCTTCTAATTTTATTGTTTACAAGACTCTATGCCTTATTTAGTGTCGGGAATTTGTTTTTTCAATTTGAAGGACTTTATCGGGGATATATGGCAAAAGAGTTATTGGAGGGGGCTGGTTGGTGTAGTATCTTTAACGAACCATATATGCCTGCAGAAGGTGGTTCGGTAGTTATAAGCTATCTTGTAGCCTTGTTTTTCTCTATTTTTGGGGATAATTTTTTCTCTCTGGCCCTTGTTCCTATATTGTTCTCATTGTCTATCCTTGCCGCTTTTTATTTGTGCTTGAAGCGGTATTTCAGCTGCTATGTAGCTATTATATTTTCTTTTCTATTTATTTTTGCCCCGCCTGATTTTTTTTCATTTTCTTTATTTGCTGTAGGGAGTCATTTTGAAACCACACTCTTTAGTATCCTGGGATTATTCTGTTTCTTTGAGATATTTTTTAATGAATCCAATTATAAGGCATATATCGAGAAAACCGCTTCTAAAAAGCTTAATTACCTTTTTATTATTCTTGGCCTTATTAGTGGTTTTGGAATTTATTTCAATTATAGTTATATAATAATGCTTTTTACTATTATTTTTGTCTGGTTACTTATCGATAAAAGATTTTTTTTAAAGAAGCATTTTTATATCTTTTTGGCAGGATTTATAATTGGTTTTTTACCTTGGTTAATATACAATACAACACATAATTTTAGAGGACTATCCATACATGGTTGTTCGTTTTCCAGGGCCGTGCTATCTAAAAGTCTGCCTCAAATCTTTCAGGCATTTACATATATTGTTAGCAATAAACTGCCGCAGTTTTTAGGAAGAGAGTTTTATTTGACTATTGTTTTTTCGTTTATTGTAGTTGCTTTCTTAAGTTTCAAATCTTTTAGGCGCCTACTTCTTTTTCGGCCTCACTATACGCCCTATTTAAAAAAATTGTTCTTCATTGTCTATGCGTTGATATTTATAGTAACTTTGAGCTTATTGTATTTACCGGCTGGAGATGGAGTTTTGCCTTGGTTGTCTGGTTCAACAGGAAGATTATTTCAATTGTATCCATTTTTATTTGTCCTGGTAGCATTATGTAGTGATGGATTTATTCCGCTAAAAAAAGAGAAAGGATATTTGTTAAGATTGGCTATAACCTTTGGTTTTTTAATCTGGGTTTTACATATTGGATTTTTAAATTATTCCAAGTTGCTCACAACACCTGATAATAAAATAAACCCTTTAAAGATAAAGGGGTACTCTGTTCGATTGCCATATCAACGGAATCAAAAAAACACTTTTAGCTTTATGGATAGGGATATTTATAGAGTAACTAATGCTGCTGAAAGTAACTATGAGAAATTAAATTTATATTTTATGGGCAATCAGGATTATACTATTTATTCTAATAATGAGAATTTTAAAATAGACGCAGATAATTCACATCTTAATTCATCCCAAAAACTATATTACTATCTATTGCTTGGGTTTAATACAGGTGATTTTGTGCAAGACTACGATATTCTCACTCTTAACAACCTTGTGGCAGGCAAAGTCCCTGAACAATATCTGCACTCTTTCTATGAAGGTGTAGCCATCTCTTTAATGAATAGAAGGCGTAATGAGATAATGAAAAATATAGATTTCATAGAAAAGATTCCTGTAGAATATAGGCATTATTTCCTCCTTGAATTAGGACGGGTTATAGGATCTTATTATGATGTTAAATCAAGGCAGGAGAAATTGCAGTATTCAATAAAGAGATTTCCAGATATCTATAAAAGCTATATACACCGTGGTTTAGTTGAAAGCTTGAAATACGAGGAATTATTAAAAAAACAGCAAAGATATGATGTGCAAAGAAACGATCTTTCTTATCTTTACCGGGCTATTTCCAGGCATTTCTTTGGCAATCTTCCATCAGAGAATGATATTTTTAATATGCTTAGAAATTTCAAAATCGATAAAAATAATGAAAGATATTTTTATCAAGGAATAGTAGAAGCTTTTTTCAAGGATAATAATATGTATCAAGAAAATGTAGTAAAAGCTAAGATCGAAACTGTAATTAAATGCAACTGGACGAATAAGGATGCTTTATATGAAGGATTAGGCCTAAGCCTGGGGCATTTAACCTTTGGATATATAAAAATATTTACGGAATCCCTGGGATCTTCTCTCGACGCTGATCAACTTTCACGATTCTATTATGGGTACTGTATTAGTTTAAAAGAGAGATACGGGATGGATTCTGATATGATGAAAAAACTAATAGATAGTAATGTAACCGAAGAATCTAAAGAAATGTGTTACATGATTATAGTGAATAAAATTATTTAACAATGTATTCTTTAAAAAATATAAAAATATCCTTAATTTTTCCATCTTATCGCGCAGTTGAAGATCCTACTTCTCTTAAAGAGACAAAGGAGCACTTAGGAATTATTCCTCCTCTTAGCTTGGCTTATGTGGCAGCTATTTTAGAGAAAGCAGGATGCGTGGTGCAACTAATTGATGCCTCAGCACTTAATTTGACCAAAGATCAGGTAGTAAATAAACTTAATAAATTCAGCCCAAACTTTTTAGGTTTTACTTCCACTACTATTGATTTTCGTCATACATTAGAGTGGATAAATTATTTAAAGGAAAAAACAAATCTCCCTGTTATGATAGGAGGAATACATCTATCTGTGTATCCAAAAGAGACATTAACTCATAGGGCGATTGATTATGGTATTATAGGCGAAGCTGAAGAGACGTTACCTCAACTTTTAGGGCATTTGGTAAACAAAAAGGAATTGAATAGTGTAAAAGGGATTTGTTATAGAGAAAATAATCACATAGTAGTTACTGAAAAAAGGCCTCCAGTGCAAGACTTGGATAATTGTCCTTTTCCTGCCAGACATTTGCTCCCCAATGAAAAATATTATTCTTTTATCTCGAAAAAGAAAAATTTTACAGCTATGTTGACATCGAGAGGATGCCCTTATAAATGCATCTTTTGCGATAATCAAACTATTTTATATCGCTATAGAAGCCCTAAAAGCATTGTCGATGAAATGGAACAATGCTATAACCTTTTTAAAATAAAGGAAATAGATATATTCGATGCTTTATTTTCTGTAGATCCAAAGAAAGTCATAGAGATATGCAAAGAAATAAAACGACGTAGATTAGAAATTAACTGGTCATTTCGCACCAGGGTAGATCTGGTAACTGCCGATATGCTAAGAGAACTTAGAGAAGCCGGCTGTATGAGAATATATTATGGGATAGAATCCGGTGATCCTGTAATACTCAAAAATATTAATAAAAAAATAAACATAGAGAGTATCAAAAAGATAGTTAGTTTGACTAAAGAAAAAGGAATAGATACTTTTGGTTATTTTATGATTGGTAATATAGGCGAGACAGAAAGGACGATAAAAAAAACATTAGATTTAATGTTGGAATTACCCTTGGATTATGTTCAAATATCACCAGTATTTACTCCTCCAAACGCGGTTCTATATGAAATGTTAAAAAGAAAAATGAACAGGGATTACTGGTCAGATTATACTATTGATATAACAAAACGAGATCCTTTGCCGCGTTTTGGCACCGATTTGACAGAGGAGCAGATAAGAAGGTATGTTCGTGAGTGTTATTTGAAATTTTATTTAAGGTTTGGTTATATCGCAAAAATTATTTTTAAATTAAAATCTTGGAATGAATTTACGCGGTCAATTAAGGCAATAAGGGATATGCTTTTTGCTTATTGCTTAGATAATTAAACAATAAAGGCGAGCAAATTTGTCAAAAATAGTATTTGTTAATCCAGTTTTGACAGGGAAAGAAAGGTATGGTTATCTATCTCAAGGCGGAGTTTATTTGCCTCCTCTAGGGTTGTGTCATTTGGCAGCAGTTACGAGAAAGAATGGATTTGAAACTTATATTTTAGATTGCGATGCCCTAGGATTAAATGTAGGCAAAGCCTCTGAATTTATTCTTTCCTGTAAGCCTGATTATGTAGGAATAACAGCCGCTACTCCTGCTATTTATAAAGCTGCAGAATTAGCCGATGTTTTAAAACAAAAAGATAATAAACTGATTACTATCTTAGGTGGTACGCATCTTACAGCAGTGCCAGAAGAAACTATGGAGACTTTTCCTAAATTTGATATAGGCGTTATAGGAGAAGGCGAGATTACTATTATAGAGCTTCTTCAAAAGCTTGATAAAAATGGAGATTTAGATGGAATAAGAGGTATAATCTTTAGAAGAAATGGCAACTTGAAAATTACGGATTGCAGGCCTTTAATCGATGACTTAGATCAACTTCCTCTCCCAGCTTGGGACTTACTGCCAAATTTAACTAAATATTACCGGCCTTCTTGTTTTGGTTTTAAAAAACTTCCAGTAGCTTCTTTAATTACATCTCGAGGTTGTCCGGCAGGGTGCAGTTTTTGCGCTAATGTTACTTTTGGAAGAAAATATAGAGAACATAGCTCAAGATATGTAATACAAATGATAAAATACCTGCATAAGAATTACGGAATTAAAGATTTTGCTATCTATGACGATACCTTTGGCGTAAGAAAAGAAAGATTAGTTAAATTGTGCCAAATGTTGATTAAAGAAAAACTTGATGTAGTGTGGTCTAGCAATGCAAGAATCGATCAAATAACACCAGAAATCTTAGGTCTGATGAAAAAAGCTGGTTGTTGGCAGATTGCATATGGAATAGAAAGCGGATCTCAGCGCATATTGGATTTTTTACATAAAGATATAACATTGGAAGAAATCTCTAGGGTTTTGAAATGGACGGAATCAGCGGGGCTTATTGTTAAGGGGTATATTATGATAGGAACACTAGCTGAGACCAAAGAAAGTATTCAAAAAACTATAGATTTTGTCTTAAAATCAAACCTTGATCTTATAACCGTAAATAACTTTACACCCTTTCCTGGAACAGAGGATTATAAAAGAGCAGAGCAATTTGGAACATTTAATCCAGATTGGAGATTGTTAACACAGCATCATTTGGTTTTTGTTCCTAATGGTTTAACAAATGAGGAAATAGAGAATAGTATTCGTTTGATTACTAGAAAGTTTTATCTAAGGCCTAAGGTTATATTAAAACATTTAGGAATGATTTTTAGTTTCTCAAAATTGTGCTTACTTTTCAATGGCCTGATAGCATTATTGAAATTTATATATTTTAGACATAGCTTAACATATGATCAAGAAACTGGATAATTAGCTTTGTATTTAAACGTCAATAGCCATTTCATCATTGGTGAACTATTGGCACAAGAAGTTAGGCGGCTAATTAAATGATAGAGCTAAGCGTAATCGTTCCGTGTTATAATGAGCAGAATAATATAAAGGACCTAGTATCGAAAGTTTTAGAGTTATTTAATAAAAATATGATTAATGGAGAAATAATCCTTGTTAACGATGGAAGCAATGATGAAAGCTGTATGGAGATAGAAAAGATCAGCGAACAGAAAAAAAATGTTGTTGGAATTAGCCATGCTGAAAATTTAGGAATTACAGAAGCTTGGAACAGCGGGCTTAAAAATTCGCATGGAAAATGCATAGTAACTATCGATGCAGATCTGCAATATAATCCAGAGGATATCATTAGGTTGTATCAAGAAATAAGAAGCGATAAATATGATTTGGTTCAGGGTTGGCGAAGGGAGTATAAAGATAAAAATTTACTAAGAAAATTTTTAAGCAGAGCTTTAAGCCGTCTGCTTAATGTATTATTTTTTACTAGAGTAAAAGATATTAAATCAGGTTTTGTTATGTATAGGCGAGAAGTATTTTTTGATATATTAAAATACAGAAATGAATTTCGAGTTTTTCAACATTTCTTTATTTTATGCGCATTAAAACAGGGTTATAAAATTAAACAAATACCAATTATGTTTTCTCCTCGCATTCGAGGAGTATCATTTATTAAGAATCCTTTCTTTTTTTCGTTAAAGGTATTATCAGATATTCCAAAGGCAGTTTTATATTTTGGAGTTTTGGCAAAAAAAGATATACGGAGAAAATTACAATGTGCGGCATAGCAGGTATTTGGGGCAAGGGCGATATTGATAAAATGCTGAATGCTTTATCCCATCGCGGCCCGGATAGTAAAGGTGTTCATTCAGGTAAGGAATTAAAATTAGGCGTCCGATGCTTAAAGATCACTGATTTTTTAAAAGGGGATCAGCCGATATATAATGAAGATAAAACAATTTGCGTGGTTTTAAATGGAGAAATTTATAATTACTTAGAGATAAAAAAAGAATTAAAAGAAGGCCATATTTTTAAAACCAAGACCGATACGGAGGTAATAGTTCATGCTTATGAAGAATTCGGAATAGATTGCGTAAATAAATTTAACGGCTCTTTTGCGTTGGCAATTTGGGATGGAAAATATTTATTTTTAGTTCGAGATAAAATAGGGCAAAAACCGCTTTATTATTATCATAAAGACAATCGTTTTATTTTTGCTTCTGAGATAAAAGGTATTTTAACCCAAGTAGACGCTATCGCTAACATTACTGAAAATTTTAAAGTTTTTGAAACTACTTTAGACGAAGAAACGTTATTTAAAGATATTTTTTCTTTACCGCCTGCTTCTACCCTTGTTTTCGACGGCGTAAGTATTAGTATAAAAAAATATTGGGAATTAAAATCAGAAAACTCTGTTTATCTATGTGAAGAGCAATATATGGCAGAATTAAGATGGTTAATTGAAGATGCTGTACGTCTGCATCTAAGAGGCGAACCCGGTATCGGCCTTTTTCTAAGCGGTGGATTAGATTCAAGCCTAATTGCTTATTTAGCCAAACCAAAGCATGTATTTTTTTGTCATTATAAATTGGGTGAAAATTTTGATGAACTCCAATATGCGCAATTAGTGGCCAAAGATATTGGCGCAGAGCTTCATGTAATTGAGCCGGTTTCTTCTGACTTCCAAAAGTTTTATAAGAAAATTATTTGGCATTTAGACCAACCTATCGCCACTGCTTCAACCTTATCCAGCTTTCTTTTAGCCAAAGAGGCCAGCCAATTTGTAAAAGTAGTTTTAAATGGTGAAGGCGCTGATGAACTGTTTGGAGGATATATTAGATATCTTTTTATGTTAACAGAGGATCGTTTAGGGAAAATTCCAGAGTTAAAAAACTATCATTCTTTGGCTAAATATTTTTGGAATGAAAATATATTTAACGATCCAGCAGAAAGATATTTTGAATTAACCAAACGGAATATTCCTCAGACAAGTGTTCCTTTGAATAAGATAAAAGAAATTTTTTCCCGCCACAATCAACTGATAGACAAAATGTGCGCTACTGATATCGAGATTACGTTGCCTTCTCTTTTAATGATGGGCGATAGAGCATGCAGCGCTTTTGGCTTAGAAAACAGGTCTCCTTATTTGGACCATCGCATTATAGAGCTTGCCCTCTCTTTGCCTAGTGAATTGAAAATTAAAGATTACCAAACTAAATACATATTAAGAAAAGTGGCCAAGGGCATTGTTGCAGATAAGATAATAGAAAGAAAATACAAAACAGGGTTAATTACACCTATATCTCAATGGTTTTCGAACGATCTTCATAGCTGGATAAATTTATTAGTAGAAAAATTTAAAAAAAGAAATATAGAGATAGAAAAAGGGAGAGGACGTGGAGAATATGACCGTTATTTATATATGTTGATAAGTCTAGAATTATGGTATCAAATATTTATTGATGCTGAAAATCCTGTGAAAAATGAACATGAAAGATAGTTTTTGCAAAAAGCTTATTTTTATGCCCGATAAACATTGTAACGATAAAGGCTACGGAGTAATAGCTCAAAATACCTATAACGCATTAGTTGAATACAAGATTCTTCCGGAAGATGGGGGAGAAAAACCAGGAGCAGAAAATGTTACAGCAAACTGATGTTAAAGTAAAAAAGAAAATGTTCAATTTTATCCATGTGGTTTTAACCGTTAATTGCATATTGCGATGCAAGATGTGCTTTAACTGGAAGAATAACGAACAGAACGAGATCGAAGGAGAGTATATAAAAGCAGCAATAATAGCCTTGCATGAAAATGACCTGCTGGCAGACAATCTAACAATTAATTTTGGAGGAGCAGAAGCGCTTCTAAGAAAAGATGTTTTTGATTTAATTAGGGTTGGTGCGGAAAGAAACCTGAGCACGGCTTTATGCACAAGCGGTTATCTGTATAATGAAGAGATCTCTAAAAAGATTACTGATTCGGGATTAAAATGCATCGCCTTGCCTTTAGATAGTTCAGATCCAAAGAAACATAACTATTTGAGAGGGGTTGACGGGGTATTTGAAAAGGCTATGCAGATAATACAAGAGCATCCTGGCAAGGTAGCTCTGACGTGCACTATTTCTGATTATAATATTGACGAAGTTTGTAAAATAGCAGAGTGGGTCGATTCTAATGACAATGTTGCGCAGATGGGATTTCAGGCCATAGTCAGTCCGTTAGGTATAGATTGGGAAGGCGCTCCCAGGAGAGAATGGATTAATCGTTCTGAATTCGGCCATCTATGGCCCAAGGACATGAAAAAAGTTAATGCTAATATAGACAGGCTGATAAAAATCCGTAATAATTCAAAAAAAATATATACTACCGAAAAGCACCTGAATTTCTTTAAAGATTATTTTGAAGATCCTTTTAAAATCTGCAGAAATGCCAAGTGCAAAGTAGGAGACAATTCGCTCACAATCATGAACAAGGGGGATGTCGTATTCTGTCATGATATTGAGCCTCTTGGAAATATTAGAGAGACGAATATAATTGATATCTTATCCGGCCCAAAAGTTGCAGATGTAAAGCGAAAGATGCTGGATTGCGCACAGGTCTGTGAGTTTTATGTGAACTGCTTTTTTGAGGAATGATCTTTTAAGGTTTTAGGATAACAACCTATGTTGCAGAGTCAGTTAGACCAAAAAAAGAGAGAAAAGAAAATCGGCCTGATTTCCGTCCCGTTTTTTTATAAAAAAGACAGGAAATCATTTGATCATACGTTTTGTCCTCCGCTGGCCCTTGGGGTATTATTTTCACAGTTAAAAAGAGGAGGATATAATATCTGTCAGGATGATTTAAGTATCCGGTTCCATCGTAATAATTATGATAAAAATGAAGATAGAAGATTCAAGCATGATTTATTTTTTCAAGAAGAAAGAATACTGAAATATGCAAAAACCGGAAACGATGATGAGTTGGAAAAGGAAATTCTCGGGATTTTAGAAAACTCGCATATCGATTATCGCAGCATAGATATTTGGCTTATATCGATACCCGAAAACACCCAGAATTCCAGTAATATTTTATTTACGCTTGCTCTTTCAAAATATTTAAAGAAAAGATATATGCCCTATATTGTTTTAGGTGGTCACGGTTTTGCTATTGTGTTGCTGCTAAGCAAATATACTATTGATGGGATCGTTGATTTTATTGTTGCAGGAGAAGGCGAGGAAGCTGTAATAGATGTGGTAGATAAGATTCTGCAGGAAGAGGGTGATAAATTTTCTGATAAAGTAAGGATTATCAACAAGCCGACCAAGAGTATAGTTACCCCTGATTTTTCAGGCCTGCCATTGGAGAAGTATAGGTTAACTTTTTTGGATTATAAAGAGCTTAACGCGGATAATGAAGTCGCGCGAAATTTTTTTGCATCAGACATATTGGTTTTACAGTATAAGTTCATAAAAGGGTGCCCTAATAGATGTGCTTTTTGTGAATCTTCCGGGATAGGGCTTAGAGCCGTTAGTAAGCCAAAAGAGGTTGTAGATGCTATAGAGCTGATGCAGGAACTATTTGACCCAACAGGATATTTTTTTCTAAGCGATACGATTAATATTTCAAAAAAATATGTAACCGAGATATGCGATGAGATCTGCGAAAGGAATTTAAAGATATTGTGGAGCGATTGTGCAACAGCAAAGGGGCTTGATGAAGAGGTGTTGAAAAAAATGAAAAAGTCAGGCTGCATAAGGTTGATTTTTGGTATGGAGACAGCCAGCCCGAACATGCTAAAGAGGGTAAATAAAGAGATTAAACTGGATGAATTGGAGGATGTTCTAAAGATTGCTTCCGGTTGCGGCATCTGGACAGGCGTAGAAGTAATATGCGGCCTTCCGCATGAAACGGATACGGATATAAAACTGACGATTGATTTTTTGTTGAAAAATAAAGATTATATCGATAAAATTTATTGCAATATGTTTGATTTGCGGCCCAATAGTATAATGAGGCTCTATCCCCAGGATTACGGCATAGAAAACATCCAGGAAGCAAATCTCTATAGTGATTTGGCTAATTTTACAGCTTTTTCGTTCGATGAGGTAAATGGTTTGAAATGGGAAGACAAAAAAAGGCAAATAGTAGAATCTTTTTCTAGAGTTGCGGAAGAAACAAAGAGTCTTTATGATATTCCCAGTTATTTACAGGAGCATTTACTTTTTTATTTATATGATAATTTTCATGATAAAGCTATAATAAAGAAGTATTATGCGGAAGTTAAGAGATTTTTTAATAGCGATCAAGCATAAGAGAAAAAATTATAGTGTAATATGCAGGTTTTCAAAAAAAGAATAAAAAGGAATTTGCAATAATTATCGTACAATTAATAATTGGAGGGGGTCAAAATGCAGAATGGTTTGAAGGAAAATAATTTACCAGCTTTTTGTCTTTTGGTTGTTTCAAAAAAATGCACTTTTAAATGCAAAATGTGCAACATGTGGAAGAATAAAGACAGGGAGATACGCAGGGAAGAGCTTACCATGGAAGAGATGAAGGGATTTATTGATGATTTAAAAAATGTTACTAGAGAGCCTATTTTTATACATCTTATAGGAGGGGAGGCTCTCTTAAGGAAAAATCTGATGGAGCTTGTGGCCTATATACGGCATAACGGGTTCAATAGCTCTATTACCACAAATGGGTATTATATTGATGAAGAGATGGCAAAAAAGATAGTAGCTTCGCGCCTTACCGGGATATTTCTTTCTCTCGATGGATTTAAAGAAGAGACTCATGATTATTTGCGCGGCGTAAATGGAAGCTATCAAAGGGTGATGGATGCAATCGGATTGCTGGATAAATACAGAGGTAACAATAAAGAGAATAGATTAAGTATCGGGATAACTATGACCTTAATGGAAAAAAACCTGGATGAGGTTTTAGATTTAGTGGAGTGGGCTAACAATAATGAAAAAATAAACGATCTGTTTTTAAATGCATGTTTGCAGCCATTTGACCCTGATAGTTATGAAAGAGAATGGTATTTAAATGAAAAAAATAGCGATGTCTGGCCACAGGATGTAAATAAAGTAGGTGATATCCTGGAACAATTAGCGGTATTGAAAGAAAAAGGATATAAAATTTGCAATCCTCCGGAACAGTTGAGGCTTGTAAAGGAGTATTTCAAGAACCCTTATAGATTTATTCATGACAGTAAAATCAAATGCCCGCGGGGAGATCTGGCCCCGGAGATAAATGCATATGGCGATATAAATATGTGTTTTTGCATGGAGCCGATTGCAAATATAAGAGAAAAGAAGTTTTCAGAAGTGTGGTTTTCAAAAGAGATGCGGAAAGCAAGAAACGAAATAGATAACTGCAAAAAAGACTGCGATATTGCTGTAAATTGTTTTTATAAAATAGAAAATATTACTAATGTATAACAAATGTTATGAAGACAAAAATAATCCGTTTACCGACTTTTTTTGATTACTGGGATACCAATTCATCCGAGATGAACTGCAGCTTATTGCCTCCTTTGGCCCTTGCGCTTATAACAGGTTATTTACGCAATAAAGGGTTTGATATTGTTCAGGATGACTTGAATATAAAGATATTTTATGAAAGGAGATACGGGAATTATAAATTCAACCAGGAGCCATTTTTTGATGAAGATCGAATTTTGCATTACTGCCGCGATAATCAGCCGGATTTAGAGCTTGAGGCGATCTTTGAAAAATTGGAAGAGAAATGTCCGGTTAAAGATTATGATGTTATCCTGCTCTCTATCCAGGAGAGCTTGCGCAATAAGACAAATGTTTTTTTTGCGATTGCGTATGCAAAATATTTAAAGACAAGATATAACCGGTTTATTGTTTTAGGCGGCTTTGGGGTGGCTGTCAGGTTGCTTTATCTGGAATATGATTATCCTTTTATCGATTTTTATGTTATTGGAGCAGGTGAAAAGGCGTTGGAAATTTTGCTAAAAGGAAAAATGGAAAATGCGGATCTCCTGACACTTGAGGGGGTTTATTATGAAAAGAACAATCGCGTGATTAGCGCAAGTTACAATAAGGTTGATGAGCTTACGTTTGATGGCTTGCCATTGGATTATTATAAATACCGCGGCCAGAATGCAGACTATGTAGAATCGAGCATCAGAAGTTTAGTCGAAGAATTTCATAACTCCGGTACTTTTATTATACCTTTTGGATTCATAAAAGGCTGCCCCTATAAATGTATATTTTGTTCTGAGTCTAATGGAAAATTAGAATTTTTCATGTCGCCGGAGAAAGTGGTAGGTATCCTGGAACATTTGCAGGAAAAGTACCGTCCCACGGGCTACTTCTTTTTGAATAATGAAGTAAATATCAGTCATAAGTACGTAGAAGAGCTTTGTGATTTGATTATAAAACGCAGGTTAAAGATTTCCTGGAGTGACTGCGCCCGGGCGAATTTTAATAATAAAGAACTGCTGGAAAAGATGAAGGAGGCCGGCTGTATCCGGTTGATCTTCGGGATTGAGACCGGGAGCAAAAGGCTGCTTGACTATATTCGCAAAGATGTCGTGGTTGAGCAGTTGGAACAAACCCTGCGCTGGACTCATGAATTAGGTATTTGGTCGGGGATAGAAATCATCTGCGGCATGCCTCACGAAAGGGATGAAGATATCATAGAGACAATTGAATTTTTAACCCGCAATAAAGAATATATCAACAGATTTTATTATAATACCTTTGATTTAAGAGGCGGAAGCCTATTGTATCATGAGCCGCATAATTATGGGATTACCAATATCTTCGATGTCAATGAGGCTGTATCTTACGAAGAGCGGAAGTATAGTAAAAATTTTACTCAATTTGGGTTTGATGAAGTCAACGGGCTGAAATGGGAGGCAAAGAAGAAACAAATATTAGCTTCCTATGATCAGGTGGTGAATGCCCTTGGTGGATATGAAGGATTTCCGACTTATGAGGAAGAGCATTTTTTATTTTTTCTATATAAGAAATATGGGCATGACATGCAAAAGATAAGCCAATTATTTAGAAAATGTGCACAGGAAAAAGGTAAATACCGGGATTACCTGAGAACAGTTAAGGCCTGATTTATATGACTAAGGAAAAAATTGAGCTGGGAATAAGTCTTAATAATAACTGTAATTTTCATTGCCGGATGTGTAATATATGGAGGCAGGAACAAGGAGAAAATAAGCTCGATTTTTCAAAATGCAGCAAGCTTATTGATGATCTGGGAATGTTTGAGGTCAAGGGGGTCCGTCTAAGCGGCGGAGATCCGCTTTTGGTGCCCTGGTCACTGGATTTGGCGTATTATATAAACAGCAAAAAGGGCTATCATGTTGTTGCCACTACAAATGGCTCGATGATCAACGAGCCATTTGCTAAGCGAATAATAGAATCAGGAGTAAATAATCTTAATCTTTCCCTGGATGCCTATACTGCCGAAACTCATGATGCGATTAGGGGCATACCAGGAAGTCATCAGAAGATCCTTAAAGCGATAGAATATTTATCTTCTAAATCGGATCAAATCAGGATAGGAATAAATACGGTTTTTTCCAATCTTAATCTGGATGAAATTATCCCGCTTACGGAAATGGTAGGAAAAGATAAAAGAATAGATCATATTTATTTTATGGCAGTGATGCAGCCTTTCGGGACCAACCCCGACCCGGAATGGTTCCTCAAAAAAGAGTTTTCTTTCCTGTGGCCCCAGGATTCGGTCAAGGTGGGTAATATTTTGGACCAACTTGGTTATCTGAAAAGGAAAGGATGCAAAATCAATAATAGTTTTGCTCAAATAAGGACATTCAAAGACTACTTTAGAGATCCGCTTAATTTTACAAAAAAGAATAAATGCAATTTGGGGAAAGAAGCTGTGGAGGTCAATCAGTCTGGGGATGTATATTTATGTTATCATTATGGGAGCATCGGCAATATCTTTAATGATAGTTTATTCGATATCTGGAATTCGGAAAAAGCAAATCAAATCCGGAGAAGGATAGAAGAGTGCCGGCAAAATTGCAACCTTTTAGTTAACTGTTATTTTGAGGATGAAGATGTATAGGCCGCGAATCTGTTCGATAGAGCTTTTTAGAAAATGCTGTTTACGCTGCCGGATGTGCTACATGTGGAAGGCTGAAGAAGAAACTGATATTATCGATCAAAATCTTCTTTATGAACTTGCCGATCAACTCCAGGAAGTTTTGGTTGAGACAAAAGAAGTTGTTTTTAGCGGAGGGGAGCCGTTATTATATGAAAATATTGCCAAGGTTATAAAAGCTTACAGTCAAAAGGGATTTAAGGTCGGAATGGCATCGAATGGAGTCCTGATTAACCAGGATATGGCCAGACAATTAGTAGAAGCCGGGTTGAAAAATATTCAGCTGTCTTTTGACAGCTGCCATAAAAAGACTCACGACTTTTTACGAGGGGTAGATGGCGCGTATGAAAAAGTTTTAAAGGCTGCTGGATATCTGAGTGATTATAAAGGCAGAATATCTGTATGTGCTCAGACTGTGATCTCCGGAGCAAATATCGATGAAGTTGCTGATACCATAAAATTTATCAGGGATGATAAGAGGTTTGACGTCATTTCTTTTATGGCCGTAACTACTCCTTTTTTTGCACCCATCGGCGATAACTGGCAATCCAGCGAAGAATTTTCCTTTCTTTGGCCCAAAGAAAGGATAAATGAGGCGATCGATGAGATTATTGAAATGAAAAAAGATGGCTATCCCATCGCCAACCCTGTTTCACAATTTGAACTATTTAAGGCTTATTTTAATCATCCCCACGAAAGAAAAGAGGGGATAATGTGCCGGTTAGGGGATTATGTCTTGGGCATTAACCCCAAAGGTGAGGCCAGGCTTTGTTGTTTCATGCAGCCGATTGGTAATATTAAAAAACAACCGTTAATAAATATGCTGGATTCTGAGATGGTAGATGGATATAGGAAAACCATGCGTGATTGCGATAAGGTATGTAATACGATAGTAAATTGTTTTTTTCAGGACCCGGTATAAAAGGCTATCCAATGGACACTAAATTCAAATATTGCAGTATATTTATTACCAGTAACTGCGTGTTACAGTGCGAAATGTGTAAAATGTGGGAATCCGCCAAAGATACGCGTGAATTAGAAATAGCGGAGTGGAAAGTAGTTGTAAGTAAGTTAAAGAAATTGCTGGATCCGCAAGCAGAAATTTGCTTAACCGGAGGAGAGCCATTATTAAAAAAAGGTATTTTAGACCTTATCCGTTTCATTACCGACAATGGTTTAAAGACAGGGCTTAATACTAATGCTTATCTAATAGATGAAAAGATGGCCCAATCTATAGGGAATTCCGGGTTGTGGAGTATTACCCTTTCCTTGGAGAGCCTTAATGAAAATACGCATGATTTTATGCGAGGGACTCCAGGAAGTTACCACAGAGTAATGGATGCCATCGAATATCTTTCTAAATTTTGTGGCAGTTTACTGATAGGGATATCAACCATCATTTCTGATAAAAACCTTGATGATATCGTTGATCTCACCAGATGGGTTCAGAAAAGCAAAAAAATAAGTTCTATCAGGTTTCAGGCCATGATGCAACCGCTAGCTACGCCCGAAGATAAAGAATGGTATAAAAATGACAGGTATAATTCTCTTTGGCCCAAGGACATTGGCAAAGCAGATTCTGTTTTAAACAGTTTATTGCTTCTTAAAGAAAAAGGCGAGTTTGAGAAATTATGTAATCCTGTGAATCAATTGAAAGTTTTTCAAGCGTATTTTAGGGATCCTTCCGTATTGCCAATAGTAAAAAGATGTATTTTTTTTGAAGAAGTAGTAAATATAAATCATATAGGGGATGTGTATCTTTGTCCGGAATTAGAATCGCTGGGTAATGCAAAAACTACTGATATAAATAGGATTTTGTATTCAGATAATACTACGCAAGCTAAAGAACGGATAGGAATGTGCAAAAAAAACTGTAAGCTTGCAGTCAACTGTTTCTGGAAAGAATAGGTGATAAAAATGGAATACGATCCGTCAAAAAACAAGATCCAGCAATGCGATCTTATTGTTACCGAGAATTGTTCGCTACGCTGTAAGGTATGTCATATCTGGAAGTATAAAAGAGACGATCAAAAGATAAGCTTTAAAGAATACGCTGATTTTATTGCTTCTTTGAAGGAATTTTCCAAGGATAGATTGCAGATGCAGTTTGTGGGAGGGGAACCGCTGCTAAAAGATGGGGTGTTGGAATTAATAAAATATGCTTCTAAGCAAAGTTTCTCCACTACAATGACTACCAACGGATTCCTGATTGATAAAAAAATGGCAGATGGCATAATAAATTCCGGCCTGAATACCATCGGTTTTTCCTTGGAAAGTTTAAAGGATGTAAAACATGATTTTCTAAGGGGGGTTCCCGGTGTTTTTAAAAAAGTAATGGAAGCGATAGACTACTTTAGTCAGCACTCTTCTATGCAAATATTTGTCTCATCGATTATAACTGGGCACAATTTGGATGATCTGGTTGAGCTTGCGGAATGGGTAAATCGAGATAAGCGGATAAATTTTATGTATTTTCAAGCAGTGATGCAGCCTTTTGCTATGCCGGAGGATGATTTTTGGTATAAATCCGAGGAATGCAGATTTTTATGGCCGGATATAGATAAGGTGTCCGGAGTGCTGGATAAATTGGCGGAACTTAAAAAGAGGGGATATAAAATTAACAATCAAACAGGCCAATTCGAGGCGTTTAAAGCCTATTTTAGAGATCCTCAGAAATTCATAAAAAAGACCAGATGTAATCTAGGTTATAACTCTTTTACGGTTTTACCTGATGGGAATGTTTTTCTTTGTTTTTCAATGGAGCCGATCGGTAATATTAGAACTGATAAGATAAGCCAGATTTGGTTTTCTGAGAAAGCCAATAAAATAAGGCAGCAAATCGGCAATTGTAGAAATAATTGCAAGCTTATGATAAATTGCTTTTTTGAAGACGAAGCAAAATAATTTTTTTAAATTTTAAATAAATGAAGTTATACATCTAAAAAGGAGTTAAAAATGGAATATGCTAGAGCTTTAAAAGAAGCAAAATCGTTTGATCCTAGCTGGCCTCGCTATAGTTGTGTTTTGATTAACAGGAATTGTATATTACCGTGTAAGATGTGTCTGAATTGGAAAAATCAAGCTGAAAGCCCGGGTAATAAATTTAAGTATTTCAAGAAATACATCGAAAGCCTGGCTGAATTTGTAGAGTATCCTATGGAAATCAATATCATGGGCGGAGAGCCGCTGCTTGAAGATTGGATATTTGATCTGATTGAAGTGGTGGAGGATAAAGGATTTACATCCATTATTTCTACGAATGCCTACCTGATTGATGATCGAAAGGCAAGACAGATCATGAACTCTTCTTTGCGGGTAGTAGGAATCTCACTGGATAGTATTGACAGCAAAGTCCACAATTTTTATCGGGGCAAACCCGATGTTACTGAGCGTGTTTTTGAGGCCATGCACTTATTGGAAAAATATAAACTTCCAAACAGAGCGCCGACCGTGGATATCCTCACGCTTTTTATGAAAAAAAATCTTGAAGGCATTATCGATCTTGTCAAATGGGTTGATAAAAACAATTTTATAAGTAACGTTGCCTTTTCTGCCCTATTAAATTCCATACTTCCCTCCGGGACAGAGAATTGGTTCCGGAGAGATGAGTATAAGGATATCTGGCCTGACGATGCTAAAAAAGTATGCGAAGTGATAGATGAAGTAATTTATATGAAAAAGAATGGCAGTAATATTGTTAATCCAATTTTACAGCTCGAGGCCTTCAAAGAATATTATAAGGACCCTGTAGAATTTGTTTATTCTACGCCATATAGCATAAAAGATTTTGTCATCGAGATGGAATCTGCCGGTGAGCTGTATCTCAGCGGGCATCGGTTGGGTAATATCAATGATGCTAAGACATTAAAGGAGCAGTGGTATTCAGAGGAAGCGGATAAAATACGGCAAGAAGTGGCAAAATATGGCTCAGAGAGCGCTAGATCGGCTTTAATAAATTTCATTTGCGTTTTTCAAGAGAATAACTGCAATGAATCAGATTGTTCTGCAAATGTGAAAGATTTTGTCAGTTATCAAAGCCGGAGTGGTTTCTATTGTCAGAAGCAAGGCAAATATAAGCAGGCCGTGGAACATTTTAAGAAGTCTTTAGAAAAGAATTTAAGTGATCCTGATTTGCATATAGGAGTTGCATATAACTCTTTAAAATCAGAAGATTATAAGACTGCGGTGGAGGAATACGATAAGGCATTTCAGCTAAGCCCTAAATACAAAGAAATGTTTATTAAAGATTATGAGGAAGCGGTGAGGGGCCTGTCAGAGGTTGCTGCGCAACAAAGAGAGATTGGTTCGGAAAGAGATTGAAAGGTGGAAAATGGATGTCAGGAAGCCAGCATTTTGCTCAATAGAAGTATTATACAGCTGTATATTAAAGTGTAAGATGTGTCATATGTGGAAGAATCCCAGGTCCCCGGAGGAGATGTCCATCGAAGATTGGGAAAAATTTATTGTTATATTGAAGGAATTTACCGGCACAAATATTTCTATAAATATAACCGGAGGAGAGCCTTTGCTTAAAGAAGGTGTTTTAGATTTAGCGCGATTTATAGTCCAAAATGGTTTCAATGCAGTTTCAATGACTACAAACGGTTTTCTTATCGATAAATCTATAGCTCAAACCATAGCTGATTCAGGCATGAGCATGATTTCCATGTCGCTGGACAGCATAGATGGAGGAGTGCACGATAACATTAGAGGCTTAAAAGGTGCTTGCAGAAAGGTAATGGATGCCTTTGAGTATTTCAGGAATTATCCCGGGAACCTTAAAAAATTAGGAGTGCAGACCATTATTATGGGGCCCAATCTGGAAGGGATTTTGGATTTGGTTCGATGGGCGCATGAGAGAAACATATCTATTTATTTTATGGCTATTGCGCAGCCTTTATGCTTGAGCTTACCGAGCAACTGGTATTTAGAATCAGAATATAGTTTTCTTTGGCCAAAAGAAAAAGCAAAGCTATTTGATGTAATAGACGGCCTTGTAAAATTTAAAGAAAATGGCATCGATATCGGTAATTCGGTAGCTCAACTGAAAGCTTTTAAGACTTATTTTACAGATCCTAATGATTTTGTAAAGAAATATAGACAGTGCAGAATGGGAGATGGAATGTTAAAAGTGGATCCTCAGGGAAGCGTAGCGCTATGTGCTGAAAAAGGATCCATCGGGAATGTCCGCATTGATAAAATAGAGGACATCTGGTTTTCTGAAAAAGCGGCTACCGTCAGAGAATCAATTAAAACCTGTAAGACAAATTGCCCCCAACTTATCAATTGTTTTTTTGAAGATTAGTAATTTTCCATCTTAACTTAGCGAAAATGATAATAAAACTCATCAAAAACAAGGTTAAGGCTGAACAATTCTGGAATTATTTTCTGGATAAATGAGGTTTTTTGATATGGATATTAATAACTTTGAAAAATTAAAAGAAATAGCTGTGCCCTGGGGTGAATGTGAAATTTATGGAGCCAGGATTAAATAGGATGGTTAAAAAGGCAGGGGGCTGAATGAAAATACTTTTAATAACGCCTCCTTTTTTTAAAAGTAATAATAAACAGATTCGGATGAACCGCGTTAGGCGAGGTTTTTTGCCTCCGCTTGGCATCGGTTATCTCGCTGCAGTTTTGATTCAGAATGGGCATATGGTTAAGATAATAGATTCCCAAGTAATGGGCTATGACGCAAGCAAAGTCATCGCCGAGATAGGAAGGTATGGGCCTGATGTCCTGGGGGTTTCTTTTTTAACGCCCCAGGAGGATGATGCGTATAGAGTAATATGGGAGGCAAAAAAATATTTTAAAGATATTCCTGTTATTGTCGGAGGCGCGCATCCAAGCTGTTTTCCTCAGGTGACAATGGAAAGATGTAAAGAGATCGATATCCTGGTTGCCGGCGAAGGCGAATATATTATGCTTGATATAGTCCGCTGTTTAGAAAAAGGCGGCGTATTAAAAGATGTAAAAGGTATTTATTATCGGAATGGCAGCGGAGAAATTTTAAAAACTCCGGAAAACAGCCAAATAGTCGATTTGGATACATTGCCGTTTCCCGCCCGTCATCTTTATAACCTGGCATCTTATGCTCCGGAGCCTTTTGAAAATAAACGTTTGCCGTCGACAAACTTGATTGTTTCCAGAGGATGCACTTATGCTAAATGTACATTTTGTTATCGTTCCGGTATTTTAAAAAGACAGTACAGGATTCAAGGCGCAGAAAAAACGTTAAATGAGATACGCTGCCTGATTAAAAATTTTGGGGTAAAAGAATTTATATTCTATGATGACGATCTATTATCAAACAAAAAATGGTTAATAAGATTCCTTAGTCTATTGAAAAAAGAAAAAATTTCGATTTCATGGTCTTTTCGCGGCAGGTCAGATACGGTTGATCTCGATATTTTAAAAGAGGCAAAGGAAACAGGCTGTTTTAGTATTGCTTTTGGATTTGAATCAGGCAATCAGGACCTGCTTGATAATATTAAAAAAGGGATTACTTTGGAACAGAGCAGGCGCGCAGCCAGTTTAGCCAATAGCGCGGGGTTGGAAGTTGTAGGTACGTTTATGCTGGGTCTGCCTGGAGAGACGCCAGAAAAGGCGGAGAAAACAATAAAATTTGCCATAGAACTCGACTGTACTTATGCCGCTTTTATACCTACCCACCCTTTTCTTGGGACTGAGCTATACGATCAATGCCAAAAAAGAGGTGAGATTATAGAAATTCCTTATTCGGATAAGGAGATACAACATGCAAGATATATTCCCGGAGTAACTTATCTACCGTCCGGATACAAAAATAAAGAGGAACTCGAGGAAATGGTAACAAATGCTTACAGGAGATTTTATCTTCGCCCCAGCTATTTTTGCAAACACATTAGAAAAATAAAGAGATTCGAAGACATAAAAAGATACTGGGATGGCGTTACTTTTCTTTCGGGATTATTTTAGATAGAGGATAATGAGTTATATGATAAAAGGAATTTCTATTTTTATACCGGCATATAATGATGAAAAGACAATAGGGAAAATTATTCTTGATGCTATTTCTGTCCTGGATCCCCTGAAGCTTGACTATGAAATAATTATTGTTGACGATGGCAGCAAGGATACCACAGCTGAAATAGTCAAGGGCCTTGCCGAAACTCATAAAACTATAAAATTGGTACAGCATGGAGATAACAGGGATTATGGGGCGGCATTAAAAACCGGGTTTGCAACAGCAAGCAAGGAATGGGTATTCTATACTGACGGAGACGGTCAATACGATATAAAAGAGATAACTAAATTACTGCCCTACACGGAAGAATTTGTTTTTATAAATGGTTATATAATAAAGAGAATGGATCCAATATACAGGATTTTTATAGGGAAGGCGTATCAATTTTTAATAGATATCTGTTTTGGAAAAACATTAATTTATACCAATTGCGATTTCAGGTTAATTAAAAAAGAAATCATGGATCGGATTACTATAAGTTCAAATAGCGGTTTTGCCCCGGCAGAAATTGTTACAAAATTAGTTCGAAATAGGGCTATGATTAAACAAGTTTCTATAAAGCATCTCCCCAGAATATATGGCAGATCTTCGTTCTTTAAATTAAAAAAAATTATTAACGTATTCTGTGATTTATTAAGATTTTTGATTAAAAAATGAAAAAAAATAAAATTATATTAACAGTATTTATAGTCATCTTTATTCTGCTGAAACTGCTCCTGGTTTCTTCGCAAAGAGATGCTATTTTTGACAATAATGAATTTTTTTCTGGCACCCTAGCCATGGAGTTGATCCATGGGCTATCCCTGCCGCTTAAGTACTGCGTTCCGGATAACCATAATTTTGGTTCTATAGTAAATGGTGTATTAATAGCCCCATTTTATACATTATTTGGGCCATCTGCAGCTTCTGCAAAAATGGTATCTATCTTGTTTTCGCTGGGAGTGCTGGTATTATGGTATTTGCTATTGAACAGGTTTTTTAATCTACGAGTAGCAATACTGGCAAGCCTGTTATTTGTCTTTTCTCCTACAATATATACAAAATGTTCCGTTCTTTCTATTGGCTCGCATCCAGAGTCAAATCTTTTTACGGCTCTTATCATGTTTATCTCATACCTTATCTTTTTTGATAACAGAAAGAAAAATATTTATTTCATTTTACTGGGTCTCAGTTCCGGCTTTGCTTTTTTTTATTCCTATCTTTGCGGCATAACCCTGCTTGTTTTATTTATATTCTGGTTTGCCTTTGACAAGAAATTTATATTAAGGCCTGAATTTTATCTATTCCTGATATTCTTCTTGATAGGTTTTAGCCCCAGGGTCTATTTTGCATCAGCAATTAATCCTAAGATTGGCTATGTCGGATTTGCAGGATTTTTTAGCAGCGCATTTAATATGAAAGACGCGTCTTTTGCCCATATTGTTTTTAAGATAAAAGATTTCCTGACAAAAGACTTGCTCTGCCTATTCGATTTTGGACATTTTTCGTCTTTCTTAAGATATTTATATTATGCTTTCTTTTTTATATGTTTCCTGTCTCTTATGTGGGTTAATCGTTATTCAATCCGCCGATTAACAATTCCTTTTAAGCTTAAAAAGGAAAAGCCTTTATCCAGAGAAAGCGTTGTCTTGCTTTTTCCTTTTATTTTTTTCTTGGCCTATATTTTAAGTAGATATACTATATGGCAAGGATGGCAGAATGCAGGTTATATAGTGCCTCTTTATCCATTTGTGTTTGCGATTGTCGCGATAGGATTCGAACAGCTGATGCATACAAGATACAGGCTTATGAAGGCATTATCAATAACGGCGTTAAGCCTTATTTTATTAGCTGGCTTTTGCGAAAATATTGCGTTAATATCATTTGAAAAAATTGGCAAAGGGTTTGCTTATAAAGGTTATTCTTACAGGAAATTCGGAGAGAGGGTAAGCGCTTCAAATTTTCAATACAATAAAGTCGTAAAAAAGATAAAAAATATGGATTTTTCCAAAAGGAAATATTTTTTACAAGGATTTGGATGGGGTTTTTATAATTCTTACAATTCAGATAAGGCAATGGTAGCCAAAGGGGAGGAATTTTTAAAAAAATTTTCTTTTGACAGAGAAGACAGGCTACACTTTTTCAAAGGCATAGGGCGAGGGATAGCCGATCGTGCGGCTCTTTATGCATATCATAAAGCGGATAGTTCCGGGTTGAATGATAATGTGGCATCAAATTTGTTTATACTCAAAAGCGTTGCTGAGAAAGATGAAGATCTGAGGAAATATTTCTGGAAGGGTTTTGGACAAGGCTCTGACTTTCTATATGCTGATAAAATCATGGTAGATTATGTAGAAGAGCGATTTAAGGTATGTTTTTATGAAGGCCTGGGAGAGAGTATAACTGAACGGAATATGGAGGATACCAGTCTGAATTGGATTAAGAAGTTTGACCCAAAGTATCTAAAGTATGTCTATTTTGGCTATAAAGAAAGGCGTTCTGAATTATTATTAAGAGATAACGGATATGATGAATAATCTATACATTCGCGGTCACAAAACTACGGTTTTTAGTCCGCAGATAGGCAATAACCGCTCACCTCGGTACGAGGCAGTATTTTGCTCAAAGAATCCAGGGCTTAAGCCCGTATGGGCTTCATTTGCCGGAAAAAGAGTTCTGATTACAGGGGGAATGGGGTTTATCGGGAGCAACCTGGCGCATGCATTAGTAAGGTTAAAAGCCAAGGTATTGATTATAGATTCTATGTTTCCTTTATATGGCGGCAATGTTTTTAATATAAAAGGTATAGAGGGTAAATGTAAAATAGTCATCAAGGACATTGGGGAGCAGGCTTTTATAAATAGCCTGGTAAAAAATCAGGATTTTATTTTTAGTCTGGCAGGACAGGTCAGCCATGTTGATAGCCTGGAAAAGCCATTTCAGGATTTAAAGAGCAATTGCCTGGCGCAGCTTTCATTGCTTGAGGCATGCAAAAAGTATAATCCGAAAACAAAGATAGTTTTTGCCGGAACCAGAGGGCAATATGGAAAATATACGTATTTACCCGTAGATGAAAATCATCCGACGAAGCCGATTGATATTAACGGGATCAATAAGATGGCAGCGGAGTCATATTATTTGCTGTATTACAGAAACTATGGCCTAAGGACGGTTTCGCTTAGGTTGACGAATACTTATGGGCCAAGGCAGCAAATGAGAAATACCAATCAGGGTTTCTTAAATTTTTTTATACGTTCAGCCATAGATGACAAAGATATAAAAATCTTCGGGAGGGGCACGCAGATCAGGGATTTTAATTACATAGATGATGTGATTAACGCATTTTTAATATCCGCTGCAAACAAAAACTCTGACGGCCAAATCTTTAATTTAGGGAGCAATATGCCTGTAAGTGTTATTGATGTGGCAAAATTGATTATTGAGCTGTGTGGATCAGGGAGAATTAAGCATGTATCTTTTTCTGAAAAATACAGGATGACAGAGGTGGGAAATTATGTTAGTAACAATATGAAAATCAAAAAAATCTTAGGCTGGAAACCCGAGGTTTCTCTAAAAGAAGGCCTGGGGAAGACGATAGATTATTATAAAAAATACAAAAAACACTACTGGTGATATATCGATTAATAAAGGCCGCAGCCTTCCCCTTGTTTTGCTCGGGACTTCGCCGGCCGCGAATGCATAAATCAGGAACTAAGGAGGTTTTAAATAATTATGAATGGTTATCCGGGAAAAGTTTTTTTAAAAAAACTAAGCATTTTTTCAACAGAACTAAGGCATGCTTCTCCAAAAAATGTAAAACATATGCTTCTCAGCCCCTTTAAGTTTTTTCGTTACCTGACAGCATTTTTTAAATATAATATGATCTTTGATCCAAAAATATTTACAGGAAAAGAAGATATGGGAATCCAAAAAAACGACTTTAAGATATTTGGCGACTTTGAAGAACTGCACAACAGGATAGCAGGTAATAATAATGATTTCAAGAAGAGTATCGCGAAGATAGAAAAACTTGTTCATAAGGCAGAAGATGTAAAGATAACAATTGCCCTTTCAAGATATAACTTTGCGCGGCTGAATAAAATAGCCGAGTTTTCCATGTTTCGTCTGGGAAAAAAGACAGATCTTTCTTCGATAAATCTAAGGCTTTTTCCAGTAAAGGACCTGCCTCAAAATTTCATTATCTATGTTGAGGACATCAAGAAACAGATTGATGCAGAAAGGATAAGCATATCTTTCTATGATAATGAATTGATGGAAATCCTCAATACAATAGGCTTGCATGCCAAGGTGAATCCGGGCAGAGAAAAGGATCTATTAAGGCTTTTGGGGATAATCAGCGAGCAGGCTCTTATCGGCCCCCAGACCATTGTGTTTGACCCGTTTCATAGATGTAATACTAAATGCCAGCATTGCTGGGTCCATACGCCAGGCGTAAAACATCCGGAAGAATTCCTTAATCGTAAATTTGATTTTGAGCTTTTTAAAAAAATCATAAATGATGCTTCAGATATGATGACCGATGGGATAATACTCCAAGGCGATGGAGAACCGCTAATGTATGATAAATTTATGCCAATGCTTAGATATGCGCGAAGTAAAGGATTGGGGGTATTATTTTTCACAAATGGGATCCTGCTTGACGAAGAAAAAGCAAAAGAGATAATAGATTTAGATGTTAACGAAATTTATTGTAGTTTTCCTGCAGGCACAGCCGAGGTTTATGAAAAGATTTCTTCTATACAGCCGGCCGAGACTTTTTATAAAGTCCGGGATAACCTTAAAAAATTTATGATATTGAAAAAGCAAGCCGGCAAAAATAACCCTCGTCTTATAGTGAGCCATGTCATACATAATATGAATTATCACGAACTCGTAGAGATGGCCAAGATGGATGCGGATATTGCGCCGGATGCCGTGCGTTTTTATCTTATAAGGCTGGACGTCATGAACAGGTTTTTACAGCTTAAGCCTAAAGAGATAGAAGAGATAAAAAAACAAGTCCCTGTAATTTCTGAGATCTTGAAAAAAAGCAATATAGAATTTGTGGATAATTTTGAATTTCAATTAAACCATTATGATGAGAAAACTGGCGCATGGTCCAAGGATTTTTTCTTGAATAACGGATGCACTATAGGATGGTATTTTAACTTAATCCCGGCTAAATATGATATGAGTTTTTGCTGCCATTTGCGCACCGTGGGTTATCTGGATCAGAGATCGTTTAAAGAGGTCTGGAATTCAACCGACTATTGGCGATGGAGAAGGCAGGCAAAATATTTAAAAGATAATATGCGTATAAAATTTGCCAACGGCCAGGTCTTATATGATGAGCATTGCGATCACTGCGATAATCACCAGACTATAATAAAAGTCTTGAACGAACTTAAAAAGTATGATTTATACAAATATTGTTACCCATTAAGATGAGCAATAGAAAAGCAAGGTTTTTTACCCTGTTCTATTTATTCATTATAACCGTATTGATGGATATGTTTTTATATCTTCTCAAGAAGATTAAAAAAATTCTGATTTTTCCAGGCGGATAATTTTAAAACGGGCGATTGTAATATCAATGAAAAAGATAATAATAAATGCCGATGATTTTGGGCTGGATTTAAAAATAAACAGAGCCATAATCAAATGTTATCAGCACAAGATTGTATCGCGGATCTCTTTTATATCCAATACCGATTTTTTCCTGCAATCCATAGATTTGCTGAAATCCAGCCATATTGAAGAAGTAGGCGTGCATTTGAATCTGGCAGGCCCCGGTACCGGAAGGCCTTTAAGCGGTAACCTAGCCGGAGCAGTAGACAAGGATGGGCTGTTTTTTTTAAATTATACCCAAGTTATAGGAAGACTGATGTTTAAAAAAATAAAGCTTGATGAAGTTGAGAAAGAATTCAGACTTCAGATAGAACGCGTTCTTAAGGGAGGGTTTAAAATCTCGCATTTAGACAGCCACCAGCATTTACACCTGTTTCCTGTGGTTTCTGATATTGTTTTGAAATTGGCAAGAGAATATGAGATATCATATATCCGATGCCCTTATTCCGAAGCCAGGAATATAATAAGCATTGTTGTAAATAGATTTTCAGCTGGACTAAGAGGTAAGATATACAATTCGAATTTGATTACCAGCGATTACTTCAAGGGTTTCGATTTCAGCGGCCGCTTGGATACTGGAAAAATATACAATGTGCTTGATTCATTGAAAGAAGGTATTACGGAATTGATGGTTCATCCAGGGCTTAGAGATACATCTGTATCTGCCGGACATGATATCAGAGAAGATGAAGCAATAGCATTATTATCTCCTGATATTCAAAAAATATATAATAGCATAGCCTTAAATAATTAAATTAGCCAGTTTTTCTTAAAATAGAAAATATTAAATATGAGAATAGGATTGGTTTTTCCAAGATACAACCACGTGCATAGAAGATTTGAAGAAGATATTGATATAGTAGGGAGAGAATTTGGCGTGCTTCCGCCTTTAGGATTGGCCTATGCCGCTGCTATTATGGAAAAAGCCGGGCATGATGTGACTATAATAGACGCCAATGCGCTTAAATTGTCAAAAGAAAACGTTTTGAGGCGTTTAATCGAATTTAAGCCTGACATGTTAGGTTTTATGCTGACTGTCTGGACTTTTCAGCTTACCCTGAATTGGATAAGATATTTAAAGTCTGAATTAAAAATGCCTGTTCTGGTGGGCAATATCCAGTTAGAGCTCTATCCACAAGAGACTTTAACGCACAAAGAGATAGATTACGGAATAATCGGTTCCGCTCAAAAACCCTTGCCGGAACTGCTTTTTGCTTTGGAGAATAACAGAAGTTTTGAATATATCAAGGGCCTTGTTTTCAGAAAAAACGGGGAGACGGTAATTAATTTCCCGGATACTCTTTACGAAGATTTTAATACATTGCCTTTTCCTGCAAGGCATCTTTTGCCGAATAATAGATATCGCGAGGTTATGTCAAAGAGGAAAAATTTTACCATAATGCTTACCAGCAAAGGCTGCCCGGCCCAGTGCAGTTTTTGCCATATTAAAGGGACGCCTTATAGCGCGAGAAGCCCGATAATGGTCGTGGATGAGATTGAGGAATGTTATAAGAAATATAAAATAAGGGAAATAGATATCTTTGACCCGAGTTTCAGCATCGATAAAAAAAGGATTATCGCTATATGCCGGGAAGTAAGAAAGAGGAATATAGAGATAAATTTTTCCTGCCGCGCCAGGATTGACCAGGTAGACGAAGAACTGCTGGACGAAATGGCCATGGCCGGTTTTAAAAGGATACTATATGGCATCGAATCAGGAGATCAGGAAATACTTGACAGAATCAATAAGGGCATAACCATCGAACAGATACGAGAGGCGATCAGATTGACAAAAAAGAAAAAGATATTAGCGCTGGGTTTTTTTCTTATCGGCAGCCCTGGTGAGACGATGTTGTCTGTTAAAAAAACAATAAGATTTGCCAAAGAATTAAAATTGGATTATGCCCAGTTTCATAAAGTGATGGCCAAGCCCTGCACGGATCTTTATAATCAGGTAGTCAAAGAGACAAAACGGGACTATTGGA
>Ga0172368_10000777_pt1 | contig 45242 bp, 60 predicted proteins | sample Lak11m_FD_114540 | JGI IMG/M metagenome (GOLD analysis project Ga0172368, IMG submission 114540) | Freshwater microbial communities from Kabuno Bay, South-Kivu, Congo - kab_022012_11m | ecosystem: Environmental > Aquatic > Freshwater > Lake | place: Democratic Republic of the Congo: South-Kivu... | reverse complement strand
TGCACATTTCCGCTTTCTCGCTTTGCGAGAACACGCGCGTAGCGCGTGAGGGCTTTGCCCAGCGGAATGTGCTAGGAATTTCGCTCAAAAAAAGTTCGCGCAAATGCTAGAATAACACCACCAGAAAAAATCACAGTTTTAAGCTGTGATTTTTTCTGGTAAGATGAGATGGATTTGAACCAAGGGAAGGGGTCGGGAAACGGGAGTTTCCCGTAGCGGAATAATTCAAACCGAGGGGTTTGAAGGAGCGAAGCGACTGGTTCTATAAGCGAAGCATTCATCCTGGCCCACCAGAACATCCATTTGGTCGTATTGCTTCGTCATCTTTTTGCGGTACTCTACGACGTACATCTAGGTACGCCTTACTCTGTTCCTCAAAGCCTCCTCGCACTACAACGAAGCCGGAAGTTCTGGTAAATCGTGGAGATGGATTTGAATCAAGGGAAGGGATTCCGCCTAAGACGGACAAGCTGGGAAACGGTCACTCGATTCTGAGCTTGTGGTCGAATTTGTTTTTATTATTTTTTTATTTTGGTAAAAGACGATTGATTTTTTCGAGTAATTTTTTTGTATGACTATAAAAAAATATCTTCACTCTTGTATTGTTATCGAGAAAAACGGGAAGCGGTTATTGATTGACCCTGGTATTTTTTCTTTTGTCGAAAAGAAACTTACACCAAAAGACATCGGTGCGGTGGATGCTATTTTGATTACACATCAGCACGCTGATCACTGTTCTATTGAAGCAATTAAAAGTTTTTTGGCGCTTAATTATGCACCCGTTTTTACAAACGAGAGCGTCGGCGCAGTGCTTAGTAAAGAAGAAATTCCGTTTCAAAAAGTTTCAACAAGGGAGCGATTCGACGTTGCAGGATTTACTGTTGACGTTCTTGAAGCCCCACATGGGACGCTTCCGATGCCAGGGGTTTTAAATACTGCGTACTTTGTTGATAGTACTTTTTTGCATCCAGGAGACTCTGTTATGGTTAAAACAATATCGAGGCCACGCGTATTGGCGTTGTCACTTACTTCACCATGGTTAGCTATGAGAGAGGCTGTTGATTTTGCCAAAATAGTGAATCCGGAATTTGTTATACCTGTTCACGACGCTGTTTTTAAAGATTTTTTTCGTACCCGCATTTATGAAATGTGTGAGGTGGCGTTTGAGGAGACAGATATAAAGGTAAAAAATTTAGAATTGAATGAGGTGTTAGAGATTTAGCATCAAAACTTATTTTCTCATCCTTACATTCTCAAGTATGTAAGGGTGATAAATGGTATTTATATTCGTGGTTTATTTATAGCATCTTAAATTCTGCTTAGAAAATTATTTTTAATTTTGTACCATAGTTCGAACTATGGTACAAGAGGTTATTTGTTAAGAATTAAATAAACATTCTCGGTTCGCTTGGACGAACCATTTTTTTAATCATTTATATTTATTGTTATTTTTCCCTATTTTTGCTAAGGTGTTGCCGTTACGAATTCCAAGAAACGGGCTGTCAGTTGGCCTTTGATAACTGAATATCTACTGAAAGGTTCGAAATTTTGGAGGTTAGAGAGAAACCGTGAGAGATTTCAGAGAGTTGTGGAGAAACGTGCAAGCGGCAGGCCTGCATGTTTGTATTGGTCTGGACTCCGAGCTTCGCAAGATTCCGGATTACGCGAAGTCGGTCGGCGCGAACGAACCAATCACGCGGGCATGGCGGGCTTTGTCTGCTATGAACATGGAGAGCGTGCTCGGCTTGCGCGTGTCGGTCGAGGACGCCAAGATGCTCCAAGCCGCGTTGCATCAGATGGTCGCGAATACCGAGATTTGTCAGACCATCCTCGTTTTCAACCGAGGGATCGTTGTCGCCAACAACGACGTCGTTCGGGTCTTCAAGATCAATCTTGCTTTCTATTTGTCCGAAGGGGCTGCCGGCATCGGCGCCCTCATCGACACCATCGCGTACATCCACTCGATTGCGCCGGACGCGATCGTGATCTTGGACGCGAAGTTCGGAGACATCGGAAATACCAACGAAGCCTATCTCCGCTTCCTCGATCTCGTCGGCGCCGACGCCGTAACGCTTCATGGCTACATGGGTAAGGAGGGCTCTCTGGATGTCTTCTCGAAGCGTCCGGACAAGGGTTGTTTTGTCCTGTGCCACACTACCAATCCCGGCGCCCGAGAGTTTCAGGAGGTCGTCTTGGAAGCCACCGGACGTCCTCTGTATCTGGAAGTGGCGGCGCACGGGACACAGTGGAACGACAACGGCAACATCGGGTTCGTGGCTGGAGCCACATTTCCGAAAGAGCTCGGTTCCGTTCGCGACATCTTTGGCGGTCCGTTGCTCATTCCGGGTGTCGGCGCCCAGGAAGGGGAGTTGCGCGATTCGTTGCTGGCGGCACGAACTTCCGAAGGCGGAATCAATGCCGTCGTGAACATCTCGCGCAAGGCCATTTTCGTTTCGAGTGGCGGTGACAACGACGCCCGATCCGCAGAGGTGGTGGCGAGGTATCACAACGAGATCACGGGTATTCTCGCCGCGGCGTAGCGGTGAGATCATCAACCCGGCGGCTTCTCGGTTTGATTGAGGAGCCGCCGGCAGGGAACAGGAGAACCACAAATGCATATCAATTACGACGAGGACGCTCGATCCACAGGGCGACTCCTTGACGAATCCAAGGCGGTAATGAGTGGTCACTTTGTTGGGGTGAGTGGCAAGCATCTCAACACGTACGTGGCCAAAGATCGTGGTACGCGGTTGGCGACTGTCGCCAGCGAGCTCTGTCGTATGCTGGCACTGCGCTTCGCCGATGAAGCGATCGATGCCGTGGTGTCGCCAGCGGTCGGTGGCGTTGCGTTGTCACAGTGGGGTGGATACCACCTCACGCGTTTGGCGAGAAGCGCAGGAAAGAATGTGCTCTCTCTGTACTGCGAGCACGAGCAACAAGTGGTCGCGACGTATGGTGGCGACTACGTATTTCCTGAACTGGATGGAGCAGTAAAGCTCCAGCCCGGCGAAACGCTCGTCGTGATCAAACCCAGTTTCGTGCTGAAACGCGGGTTCGCCGCGGACATCAGCGGTCGCAGGGTGGTGGTGTTCGAGGATGTGCTTACGACCGGCGCCTCGGCCGCCGCCAGCGTTTCAGCGGTTCAGGCCGCTGGTGGCATCGTCGTGGGAGTTGGGGTGCTCGTGAATGGAGGCAGTGTGACCGCTGACAAGCTCGGCGCTCCTCGGTTGGAGGCGCTTCTCACGGTTGACCGGAAGGTGTTGACCGAGGAGGAGTGCGCCGCGAAAGGTGGCATGTGCTACGACAACATTCCGGTACGAACCGACTTCGGCCATGGCGCGCACTTTCTTGCGAAGCAGTTTACGTCGCTCGGTCGCCTCAGGGTCGAGTCGGGAGGACAGTAGACGTAGGAAACAAAGGGAGGGCTAGGAGGGAACGAAGGGCGGTTGCAACAATGTGGCTGCCCTTCTCCTTTTCAAAAATTATTCTCTTGCTTATTCGTACCATTGATAGTATCATTGATACATGAAATCACAATGGTTTAAACTTAAAGTTAGAGCAGTGAAATTAAGAAAACGAGGGATGTCGATACGTACGATTGAACAGAAACTTGCTATACCGCGTTCAACACTTAGTGGTTGGTTTAGAGATATCTCTTTGACTTCTTCTCAAAAAAAGAAACTAGATAAACATTGGGAAAATGCCCTTGTGTCGGCACGAAAAAAAGCTGCAATATGGCATAACAATGATAAATTAAAACGTTTAGAAGAAGCTAACCGACAAGCGAACGCGATATTGCTTTCATTACCCACTAACAACCGTTTCGTTCTTGAGCTTGCACTGGCAATTTTGTACGCAGGGGAAGGTTCGAAGAAAAATTTGGAGACAGCATTGGGTAGTTCTAATCCCTTAATTTTAAGATTTTTCGTCCAAGTATTACGTACTGTTTATAAGGTTGATATTCAGAAAATGAGATGCGAATTATATTTGCGGGCAGATCAAAATCCAAGTCAATTGAAAAAGTATTGGGCCAAAGAGCTTATTTTGCCTTTATCTTGCTTTAGGCAAGTAAATATTGATCACCGCACACTGGGGTCTAAAACGTACGATTCATATAAAGGTGTTTGTCATGTTCGTTGTGGCAATGTGGCAATTCAGCGTAAACTTGTTTTGTTGGCGAATTATTATATGCAAAGTGTGGTCGAAAGGCTTGATATTTGAAAAGTAAATTGGTAGTATTCTACGACTTATTAAGGGCGGTTATGGTAAGTTCATTGTTCAAATTTTTGGTGGGCGGCTAGCTCAGTTGGTTAGAGCGTTTGCTCGACACGCAAAAGGTCAGAGGTTCGAATCCTCTGCCGCCCACCAAAAATTGGAAAATGAGTAGCCCCGATATTTAGTCGGGATCCCGATTCATTATAAATTTAAATATAGCGTCGGGACTCAGTTGGTTAGAGCGGTCCGATGTTCATCGGACAGGTCACATGAATTTCGGAATCAAGAAATAGACTTAACAAATTTATGAATAGTGTATCTGCGGGATTTGTATATATTTTACGTTGTAGTAATGGCCGATATTATGTAGGTAGTACGAACAACCTTGAACGACGCATTGGTCAGCATTTAGCAAAGAAAGTGCAGGCAACAAAATTTGTTCAACCCATAACTCTTGTTTTTTCTCAAAGTTTCAGTACACTAACTTTTGTTCGTCGTGCTGAATTAGCACTAAAGAAGAAAAAAAGTAGAATAATATTAAACAAAATTATTAAGGAGGGTCGAATTAGTCTCGCAGACAATTTGTAATATTTGGTGGGCGCGTAGCTCAGTTGGTTAGAGCGGTCCGATGAACATCGGACAGGTCACCCCGCGTTGCGGGGTTGCGCCCACCAAAAATTGGAGCTTTTAGTTACTTGTCAGACTCCCGCCCGAATGACTACATAATTCAGTCGGGTGGGGAACTATACAACCGTTCGGACAGAGACCTTTTGCTCGACACGCAAATGGTAACAGGTTTTTATATCAGCAGAACCAGCGTTGATTAATAATGTTTTATTTAATATAATAATTACACCTTGAATACTGAGGAGCAAAAAGCGGTTTGGTCTTTCTTTTTTAGAAAGCGCTTTGAAGCAAAGATTCAGTATTAATTAAAACCGGTTTTTACCGGTTTTTGCGTATATGGAAACAAAACTTTTTGCTAAATTTAGGTTTGAGTTAATAAATATTATTTAGTATGGATATCCAGACAAATTTGTTTATTCTTTTTGGTGCAACGGTTACTCTTTTTCTCATTGTTGATCTTGGGTTTTTTAATCGTAAAAGCCATAGAATAGAATTTAAGTCGGGGTTAATTCAATCGCTTTTTTGGGTGGTAATATCTATTGCGTTTGGTTTTTTAATTTTTTTATATTTAGGTAGGGAAATGGCGGCTCAGTTTATGAGCGCATATGTGACGGAAAAGATGTTATCGGTCGACAATTTATTCGTGCTGATGTTAATTTTTAGTTATTTTAGTTTGGAGGAAAAATATCATCATCGCGTGTTGTTTTATGGTATTTTGGGAGCAATTATTTTTCGCGGAATTTTTATTGGAGCGGGAGCGATAATAATTAGTCAATTCCATTGGGTTTTGTATATTTTTGGCGTAATTTTGATTTATACTGGTATTAAGCTGTTTCAAGATAAAAAAGAGGAGCACATAGATTTTGAAAAAAATAGAATAGTAAAACTAGCGCGTCGTTTTTTGCCTTTTACGGTTAATCATCATAATGGTAAATTTTTTGTCCGAGAACACGGAAGGTTTTTGTTTACTTCTCTTTTTTTGATAGTCCTTTTAATTGAAGCGACGGATATTATATTTGCCGTTGATTCGATACCGGCTGCTTTTGCCATTTCACAAAAACCGTTTGTTGTTTTTACTTCCAATATTTTTGCGATTCTTGGAATGAGGTCGTTGTTTTTTGTAGTTAAAGGAGCGATGCACAAATTTCATCACCTACAGAAAGGTTTGTCTTTTGTTTTGGTGTTTATAGGGTTAAAAATGTTGTCCGGAATACTTGGTTGGCACATATCGTCTTTGAGCTCTTTTGGAGTAATTTTATTTGTTTTTTCTTCGTCGTTATTGGCGTCAGCATATTTCCCCAAAAAGTTTTAAAGTTAGTTTTATTTATCAAGCGAAAGGAGTATAGTTTAAAGGTTAGTTTATTAATTTTTAATAATATGATGGGACAAACAAAAAGCACGCCGCGCGATGTATTTTCGCATCTTTTGGCCGTGGTTACGCTCTATATCAGCATTGGGGCTTTTATTGCTCTAATTTTTCAATATGTAGATATTTGGTATCCGGATCAGGTTTATGGGACATATTATTCTTTCCGAGCGGCGAGCGCGGTTATTCAAAATGCTATGGCCGCGTTAATTGTGGTGTGGCCTGTTTATCTTGGAATGTTATGGCTCTTATCTAAAGACGTAGCAGGTGATCCAGAAAAACGAGAACTTAGAATTAGAAAATGGCTTTTTAATTTAACACTTTTTATTGCCGCCCTAGCCATTATTATTGATCTTATAACCTTGATAAATAGTTTTTTATCCGGAGAATTAACCGCTAGATTTGCCTTAAAAGTGTTGACAGTTTTGGTAGTGGCTGGAGTTGTTTTTGGATATTATTTATGGGATCTTAAGCGCGATGCCGACGCTAAAACAAAAATTCCAAAATTTGTCGCTTGGATAATTTCAATTGTAGTCGTTGTGTGTATTGTTGGCGGATTTATATTTGTCGGTTCACCAAAAGAGCAAAGAGCAATGCGAATGGACGAACAACGAGTTAGTGATCTTCAAATTATTCAAAGTCAGATAATAAATTATTGGCAAAACAAAAAGGAATTACCAAAAGCCTTGGTTGACTTAAGGGACGATATTTTAGGATTTATTCCACCCGAAGATCCGGAAACTTACAGCGCTTATGAATATGAAATAGTTGATAAGGATAACTTTAAGTTGTGCGCCACTTTTGCCAAACCGTCACCAAGCATAGATAGTAAAGCTTTGGAAACAATTGTTAGTACGGAACCATTTGGCCAGAATTGGGAACACAATGCCGGACGAGTATGTTTTGACAGAAAAATTGATGTTAAGCTTTGGCAAAAACCAACTGATTTGCAAGACAAATATCCAGTTGCACCAGCTCCGATAGCTCCTTAATGGCATTGACATTTATTATTATTGCTGTATATTAGTTAAAGGTATGAACAAAGTAAGTGTTAAATTTTTTGGCTTTTACTTTACCGGCCCGGCGGGCAGGTAGCTTTGTTGCATACTTAAAAGCATAACAAACTACACTGACCCCGCCACCGCGGGGTCAGTTTTTTATTACGTTTTTATAAATGTGATAATCTCGTCGAAGTTATGTATTAGAGAACGAAAGTCGGATGTTTGATTTTAATGTTTGGTTCTTTAACAAAAGTTTTCGGTAGCGACAGGTTGATTGAGGTCAGTCTGTCGCTGCCGGGAATAACAATTCACGTCGCAGCAAGTGGTTCACGGTAGAAACATGTTGGTTCGTTTCACCTCGGTGAAACCATAGACACCCGCCGCGGTTGATGTGGCAGGAGGAAACCATGTCAGAATTATTTGGAAGAACAGACGACACTAGAGTTTCAAGAATTCGAGCACTCATTCCGCCGGCTATCCTTCTCGAGGAACTGGTGCTAAGAACGGCGCAAGCCGAGTGCGTCGCTGGTTGGCGACAAGAGATCGTGAACATCGTTCACAAGCGGGACGACCGGATGCTTGTCGTCGTCGGTCCATGCTCCGCACATGATCCAAAGGCTGTGCTCGAGTACGCAAGGTTGCTCGCCGGAGCACGCCAGCAATACAGCGACAAGCTCATGATAGTCATGCGCTGCTACCCCGAGAAACCGCGCACAACGATCGGGTGGAAAGGACTCATCAACGATCCGCATTTGGACGGCACGTTCAAGATCAACGAAGGGCTGAGAATCGTCCGTCGTTTGCTTCTCGATCTCGTTCTTCTCGAGGTTCCCGCTGCGGTTGAGTATCTCGATCTGCTGACTCCACAGTGGATCGGTGACGTCGTGTCGTACGGCGCAATCGGCGCCCGAACTGTCGAGAGCCAGTCTCATCGTGAACTTGCCTCCGGTCTCTCGACGCCGGTTGGGTTCAAGAATGGCACTGATGGTGATATGCAGATTGCCGTCGACGCCATCATTGCCGCGCGGAGTCCGCACTGTTTCACCTCAGTCACGAAAGGTGGCATGGCGGCCATCGTGGAGACGACCGGCAACGACGATTGCCACCCGATTCTTCGGGGGTCGAAGGTGAGGACGAACTACGATTCACTGGCGGTACGTACGGCAGCAGACGCTCTGTATCGAGCAAGAATCGACGTGGGGGTCATGGTTGACTGTTCCCATGGGAATAGCAACAAGCATCATCTTCAGCAGCCGGTTGTTGTCCAGAGGGTTCTTGATCAGGTCTCGAGAGGGTCAACGGACATCATCGGGGTCATGATGGAATCATTTCTCGTTCCGGGCCGACAAGATGTTACACCGGGAGTGCCACTGGTGTATGGCCAGTCCATCACCGATGAGTGCATGGACTGGCCGACCACCGAGTCGCTCCTCGGCGAACTTGCCGAATCGGTCAGTAAGCGTCGCAAGGTGATCGCAGAAAAGAAGCCCGCCTGAAAGGAGATACAGGCAGGTCAGGAGCTGGCCGTCGAAGTGGAATGCGCACAACAATGCGTATCATCACTTCGGCGGCCGGTTTTTGTTTTAACCGCGTGTTCGGTTTGAAGTAAATTAATAAAAACTGTATAATTTAAAAATGCATTTACCCATAAAACTTTCAAAACCGCCATTAGTTATCATTACGATACTGTTGGCTTTGTTATTGCTTACTATATTTTTTATAATCGCGCTTGGTCCATTGCATAATTTAGATCGGAGCATTTTTTTATCTGTAACAGGTTGGCGAAATTTATGGCTTGATCAAGTAATGACTTTTGTAACTATGCTTGGCGGGCTAATACTAGGCGGAATTATTTTTTTCTTGTGTTTATATTTTTTAAAAAAGCGTCAGTGGGAATATTTTTTGTTATTTATTGTTGCCGGAATTGCTACTTATTTTTTGAAGGTGGTACTAAAAGCGGCATTCGACAGACCGCGCCCAAATTTAGTTGTGGCTTTAGTTGAGGAACATTCGGCTAGTTTTCCGAGCGGACACGCCCTTTTTGCTTTTGTTTTTTATGGTCTTATTGCTTGGTTGATAATTCAAAAAAAGTCTAGTCAAAACATTAAGATTATTGTAATTTTGTTAGCCGTAGTTTTGATTCTAGCTGTTGGCATAAGTCGTGTATATTTAGGTGTTCACTGGCCTTCGGATGTGTTGGCGGGATATTTTGTTGGTGGTTGTAGTTTGTATGCCCTGTTATTTGCGCAAAAAAATTTAATAAAAAGTACCAGAACAGGTGCATAAGTTATTTATTAAACAAAAGAAATACTTTTGGTTAGTAACAGTAGTGGCCATTGTTATATTGGCGACTTTTTTTGTTTGGCAGGAAAAAGACAGCAGAAAATTAAGAGTAAGCATTTTAGATGTTGGTCAGGGTGATGCAATTTTTGTGCAATTTCCGTCTGGAGAAAAATGGTTAATAGATGGCGGGCCGGATAATAAAGTAATTGCGTCTTTAGATAAACTTTTGCCTTTTGGCGACAGAAGTTTAACGGGAATTGTTTTAACCCATCCTCATGCCGATCATGTTACCGGTCTAATTGATGTTGTTCGACGTTTTGAAGTTGGATCTATTGTGATGACCCCGACTGTTCATACCAGTCCGGAATATGATATTTGGCTAAACGAGGTTCGGAATAGAAAAATAAGGGTGATATCAGCAACAAAACCTTGGCGTTGGGAAGGAGAGATTCAAGGAACTAAGTGGAGCTGGGAATTTATTTACCCCTTGGAACAAATTTTAAAATCAACCAAAGATTTAAACGACACGTCGGTTGTTAGTCGACTTTCTTTTGGTAAACATTCTTTTCTTTTTGTTGGTGATATTTCAAGTAAGGTTGAACAACTATTAGTTGACGAAAAGTGGAATTTGCAAAGCACGGTTTTAAAAGTTGCTCATCATGGGGGAGACACTTCAACCGGAGAAAATTTTTTATCGGTCGTTCAGCCAAAAATTGTGGCGATATCTCTAGGTATAAACAACAAGTTTGGACATCCGGCAAAAGCTGTTTTGGATAGAATTAATAAATTTGGAGCGCAAATTTTACGAACCGACTTAAATGGAAATATCTATTTTATATCTGACGGGGAAAACTTGAGCGTTGAATTAGAAAAGTAAACCTTTGCTTTAATTATTATTTTATGTTAAACTCTCTGTCAAATTAGACATAAAATATAAATTTTAAATATGGCAGATGGTGCAAAAGTTTTAATTGTGGAGGACGACCCAATGATCCTCGATATGTATGTTCATAAATTTGAACAAGAAGGTTTTGTTGTGTCTTCTTTGGATCGCGGAGACAAAGTGGTGGAGATTGCCGAAAAAGACAAACCAGACATTATAATGCTTGATATTATTATGCCCGGCCTTGATGGGTTTTCGGTTCTTGAAGCTTTACGAAATAACAGTAAAACAAAGGATTTTAAAGTGGTAATGCTTACAAATTTAGGGCAAGACGAAGATAAAGAAAAAGGGAAAAAGTTGGGCGCCTTGGGTTATATTGTAAAATCCACTAAAACACCGGGCGAAGTTGTAAAACAAGTTCGTGAATTTTTAAAGAAGTAATAAATAATAGAAATATTATGAGTAATCCAAAACAAGAAAGAACGGTCGTTTTAGTTAAACCCGATGGTGTCAAACGCGGTCTTATTGGAGAAATTGTTAGCCGTATTGAACAGCGTGGTCTAAAAGTAATTGCTTTAAAAATGGTTCAGGCCGACGAACAGAGAGCCAAAGATCACTATCCTAAAGCTGATGAATGGTTTGTGGCTGTTGGTCAAAAGACGTTGGAAGATTTTGCCAAACAAGGTAAAGATCCGGTCAAAGAACTTGGGACTAACGATCCGAGCGCTATCGGCAAATTGGTCGGCAAATGGAATACCGATTTTCTTACTAGCGGGCCGGTTGTTGCTATGATTATTGAAGGTATTCATGCGGTTGAAATGATGAGAAAAATTGTCGGGCATACCTTACCCAATAAGGCAGACATGGGAACCATAAGAGGTGATTATTCCGTTGATTCGCCAATTTTAGCCGCTTTGCAAAAGCGAACGGTACGTAATGTTGTTCATGCTTCGGGGGATGCAAGTGAAGCGAAGCACGAAATGCAACTGTGGTTTACCGAGTCAGAAATTCACGATTACAAGCGAGCCGAAGAAGATATAATGTTTTAATATGGCGATTTCTGGTTTGGGTTCTTCGGCTATAAGTTTTGCTTTAGAGTTTGGATTTACACTAGCTTTAACTTTGTTTGTTTTTGTTTGGCTCGGACAAAATGCTGATATTAAATACGGAACAGAGCCGTGGCTAACTTTACTGGGTATATTTTTGGGTTTAATTTTAAGTGGTTTATGGACGTACCGTAAATTAAAAGCCGTAAGCCGTAAGCCGTAAGCCGTAAGCCATATATGCATTTTCCACCATTAGCCGCCGAAATAATTTTTCACATTGGCAATTTTCCAATTACTAATAGTTTAATTAATGCGGTTTTAGTGAGTGCTCTTTTTATTGGTTTTGGTTTTTATTTAAAAAAGAAAATTAAAGCCGTGCCAAGTGGCGCTCAATCTTTGGCGGAAGTTGCTATCGAAAATGTTCTTGAATATATGGATAGAGTAACGCACGACAGAAAAAAATCATTAAAGTTTTTACCAATCGTTGGTACGCTTTTCTTTTTTATTTTAATTTCAAACTGGATCGGAGTTTTGCCGGGTATAGGCTCTTTAACTGTTGTCGCCGAAGAGGGTGGACGTTTAATTCCTATTCCGCTTTTTCGTCCAGCTAATGCTGATCTTAATTTAACCATTGCCATGGCTGTTGTCGCGGTAATTGGCGCGCACATTTTAGGAATTGTCGCCATTGGTTTTTGGAAATACTCCGATCGTTTTATTAAGTTAGGGACATTTTGGCATTCGGTCAGAAAGGGTGGCGTTGGTATTTTTGTGGGTATTGTGGAATTTTTTGTGGGGATTATAGAAATTATTAGTGAAGTCGCTAAAGTTGTTAGCTTGTCTTTACGTTTATTTGGAAATATTTTTGCCGGTGAAGTTTTGTTAACTGTTATGGCGGGACTGATTGCCGTTTTGGTGCCACTACCATTTTTGTTTTTAGAAGTTTTGGTTGGATTTATTCAAGCTATGGTATTTTCGATGTTGACTTTAGTGTATTTAACGATGTCGACAACCGAACTGGAAGCTAGTCACTAAGACTTACCCAGTAGAATCGTTTTGATATTGTTGGGACAAAATTGGCATTAATTATGAGGGTTAATCAAGTTTATAATAACGACGTCGCTCAAAATATTTATTCATTGTTTGTAGAAAATCAAAGTAGCTCTACTGGGCTTGCTTTTTTCTTCAGATATGTCATATTTTATTGAGTATTATTAATTCACGCCTGATGGATTAAACCATTGGGCGCTTATATATCTTAAATAAAAAATATGGAATCAGAGACACTCGCCGTGGCCGCTAAAGCATTTGCTATTGCTATTGGTGGCACCCTTCCGGCTTGGGCAATTGGTACAATTGTTTCAAAGGCTATGGAAGCAATTGGTCGTAATCCAGAGGCTGGAGATAAGCTTTTTGTTCCTATGCTTCTCGGTATGGCTTTTGCCGAAGCTATCGCTATTTACGCGTTAGTTGTTGCCTTTACTCTTTAGTTAGATTTTCCCATGGACCTCATTGCCGTAGTATTGGCGGCTGAGGAAGCTCAAGAGACTGGAATTGCCGGAACATTTGGCCTTAATCTTAAGCTTTTTCTCGCTCAACTCGTTAATTTCGGTCTTTTGGCCGTGGCTTTATGGTATTTATTATTTAAGCCATTAACGAGACACATGGCGGAACGCTCGAAACGGATTGAGGAAGGTTTAGAAAATGCAAATAATCTTGATAAAAAATTAGCAAAACTTGAAGAAGATCGTTTAGAAATAATTAAGCGTGCGGAAATAGAGGCGTCACAAGTTCTCGCTCGGGCTGACAATGAAGCAAAAAAAATAGTTGTTGAAGCGGGTCGTGAAGCAGAAAAAAAAGTTGAAGCGGTTCGCGAAAAAGCGGTTAAAGAATTAGCCTCTGCCAAAGAGCAAATGATAAATGAAGTAAAACAAGAGGCGGCGAGTTTAGTTGTTTTGGCGACGGAAAAAGTTTTACGAGAAAAGGTAGATAAAACAACGGACGAGAAATTAGTTGCTCGCGCTTTAAAGGAAGTTAATTAAAATGATTAATTCAAATACATACGCTAAATCATTTGTTGATGCTTATTTTAAAGCCTCGACACCAAAAGAACGTTCTGGTTTAATGGATCGTTTTGTTGAACTGATTAAAGAAAACAGAGCCGTATCTTTGGTGCCGTCTATTTTAATATCAATCGAAAGAGAAGTTACCGAAAGACAACAACGTACAACGACAAAAGTTGAAGTCGCACGTGATATACAAGAAAAAGCATTTAAAAATTTTGGCGAAATAAAAATTTCTCAGAATTCTGAAGTCATTGGAGGTTTTATTGTTCGAGGTGGCGGTCAACTTATAGATGCTTCGGTTCGTGGCTCCCTTAATCGTCTTCATCAAATAATGATTAAAGAATAGATAATATGCCAAGTATTGCTAACCAGATCGTTGAACAACTTAGAAAAAAACTTGAATCGGCTGATGTATCTCCAACATCAGAAGCTGTGGGTACAGTGCTTGAAGTTGGTGACGGTATTGCCACTATTTCGGGTTTGCCAAAAACAAAATCGTCAGAGCTTTTGACATTTGAAACAAGAAACGGCGAAAAAATTGCCGGTGTTGCCCTAAATTTATTGGAAGATGTTGTGGGCGCGGTTATTCTTGGCGAGGCGGAAAAACTTTCTGCGGGGGATACCGTAACAGGAACTGGCCAAGTTTTATCTGTACCTACGGGCGAAGGTTTGGTCGGTAGGGTTGTTAATCCGTTGGGCGAACCAATTGACGGCAAGGGGCCACTTAAAGGTAAAACAGAACCTAGACCAATAGAAAGAGTCGCGAGTGGTGTTATTGCTCGTCAATCGGTTAATACTCCATTGCAAACCGGCATTAAAGCCATTGATTCAATTATTCCTATAGGACGCGGTCAGCGAGAACTTATAATCGGCGATCGCCAAACCGGTAAAACTGCTATTGCTGTTGATACTATCATTAACCAAGTTGGTAAGGGTGTTTATTGTTTCTATGTGGCTATTGGCCAAAAAGAATCTAAGATTGCAAAAATTGTCGCCGAGCTGGAAGCTTCTGGAGCGATGGAATACACAACTGTTATTGTGGCCGGCGCCTCGGACTCGGCCGCTTTGTCTTATCTTGCCCCTTACGCTGGTTGCGCTATGGGAGAATATTATCTTGATAACGGCAAGGATGCTTTAATAGTTTATGACGATCTTTCGAAGCACGCGGTCGCTTATCGACAAATTTCACTTTTATTAAAACGCCCACCGGGTCGCGAAGCCTATCCTGGGGATGTCTTTTATTTACATTCGCGTTTACTGGAACGGGCGGCTCGTTTGAGTGATGAACACGGTGGCGGTTCATTGACAGCTTTGCCGATTATTGAAACTCAAGCGGGAGACGTTTCGGCTTATATTCCAACTAACGTTATTTCAATTACTGATGGACAAATTTATCTGGAGTCCGATTTGTTCTATCAAGGTATTCGTCCGGCCCTAAACGTTGGTTTGTCTGTTTCGCGTGTCGGTTCGGCGGCGCAGGTAAAAGCGATGAAAAAAGTAGCTGGTAAATTACGTCTTGACCTTGCGCAATATCGAGAATTTGCCGCCTTTGCTCAATTTGGTTCAGATTTAGACGAAGAAACAAGAGCGCGAATTGAACGAGGAAAACGCGTAACGGAAATATTAAAACAGAAACAGTACGAGCCGAAAGATGTTATTGATCAAGTGGTAATTATTTTCGCCGCTATTAATGGTTATCTTGACGACGTGCCGGTGGAAGGATTAAACGAGTTTGAAATTAATTTGGTGAAATATTTAAAGACGAGTGAGCGAGATTTAATGAAAGAGTTGTCTGAAACTAAAGAACTGACCGACAGCCGTTCGGAAAAATTATCTAAAGCTATTGGCGCTTTTAAGGCGACAAGGAAATAATATTGGGTATGCCCGGATCAACAAGAGATATTAAAAGACGAGTACGCGGAGTAAAAAATATTCGTCAAATTACTCGTGCTATGGAATTGGTGTCGGTTGCAAAAATGCAGCGAGCGGTAACGGCCGTTCAGCAATCTCGTCGATATGCGGAATTAGCTTGGGACATTTTGCATTCAGTTACGCGGAAACTTAATGGTGTTGGCCATCCGTTATTGTCGGTGCGACCGCGTAAAAAAGTTTTGCTTATTTTGTTGTCTTCAAACAGGGGATTAGCCGGCGGTTTTAATAGTAAGATTTCAGAATTAGCGCAAAGTTATACCGGTAAAATCAAGCAAGAAGATTCAAAAATTGAAGTTGAAGTGGTGGCTCTGGGCCGAAAAGGACGTGATTATCTTTTAAAGCGTGGCGCTAAATTAGTGGCAGAATTTGAACGAAACGAACGTGGTGGTACAGTTACTGAAGTTAGTCCGATTACTTCTATGGCTGTTCAAGGTTACGCCGATGGCGCTTACGACGAAGTAGCTGTTGTTTACACCGATTTTGTTTCAATGCTTCGACAAGAACCAAGAGTAAAAAAATTATTGCCTATTGGTGAACCAGATGTAAAGTTGGGTCATACCGTGCACGATACAGCCGGAGAGGCGATCGACGAAGGCGCTGCCTACTTTTTTGAACCAAAGCCAGCTTTAGTTTTGCAGACTTTAGTGCCAAGACTTTTTGAAGTTCAGCTTTATCAAGCCGTGCAGGAATCTAATGCTTCCGAACATGCGTCGCGAATGATGGCCATGAGAAACGCCTCGGACGCCGCTAAAGATTTGAGCGATGACTTAACCTTAACCTTAAACCAGCTTCGTCAGGGTGGCATCACTCGTGAATTAGCTGAAATTAGCGCGGGGCGAATGGCCTTAGGCGCCTAACTTTATTATAAATATGGCAAACACAGGAGTAGTTAAACAAATTATCGGTCCAGTCGTCGATGTGGAATTTTCCGAGGGTCTTCCAAGTATTTTGGAGGCGTTGGAATTAAAAAATAACGGCGAACGATTAGTGCTGGAAGTTCAACAACATCTTTCGTCTCGTATGGTTAGAACGGTGGCGATGTCTTCAACCGATGGTTTACAACGAGGAGAAAAAGTTACAGCCACCGGCGGTTCAATTACTGTTCCGGTTGGTAAAGAAAGTTTAGGAAGAATGTATAACGTTATCGGCGAACCGATAGACGGACTTGGCGCCGTTACCGCCAAAGAGCGCTGGCCGATTCATCGTTCGGCTCCGTCGTTTCAAGAACAATCAACCAAAACGGAAATTTTAGAAACTGGAATTAAAGTTATTGATTTAATCGCGCCAATTGTTAAGGGCGGAAAAGTGGGAATGTTTGGTGGCGCTGGTGTGGGTAAAACCGTTATTATTCAGGAACTTATTCGAAATATTGCCCAAGAGCATGGTGGTTATTCGGTGTTTGCCGGTGTGGGTGAAAGAACTCGCGAAGGTAACGATTTATATCACGATATGAAATCTTCCGGAGTGCTTAGTAAAACGGCTTTGGTGTTCGGTCAAATGAACGAACCACCGGGAGCGCGTTTGCGAATTGGTTTAACCGGTTTAACCTTGGCGGAATATTTCCGAGATTCCGAAGGCAAAGATGTTTTATTGTTTATCGATAACATTTTCCGATTTACACAAGCCGGTTCCGAGGTGTCGGCATTACTTGGCCGTATTCCGTCAGCCGTGGGTTATCAACCGACTTTGGCGACCGAGATGGGTGAACTTCAAGAAAGAATTACTTCCACGACTAAAGGTTCAGTTACTTCTGTTCAAGCGGTGTACGTTCCGGCTGACGACCTAACCGACCCCGCGCCAGCTACAACTTTTGCCCACCTTGACTCAACTGTTGTGTTGGCGAGATCTTTGGCGGAGCTTGGTATTTATCCGGCCGTTGATCCGTTGGATTCAAGTTCTACAATTCTTTCTCCGGCCATTGTGGGTGACGAACACTATCGAGTGGCTCGAGGCGTGCAAAAAGTATTGCAACGCTATAAAGATTTACAGGACATCATTGCTATTCTTGGTATTGAAGAATTGTCCGACGATGATAAAATTATCGTTAGTCGCGCGCGTAAAATTCAAAAGTTTCTATCTCAACCATTCTTCGTGGCGGAACAGTTTACCGGCTCGGTCGGCAAGTACGTACCGCTTAAAGAAACGATTCGTGGATTTGCGGAAATTTTGGATGGTAAACATGATGATAAACCAGAGCAGGCGTTTTATATGAAAGGTTTGATTGATGAAGTAAAAGCATAAGCTATTCGCGGTATAATTTTTATGCGAATTGCGAATTGCGAATTGCGAATTGCGAATTGCGAATTGCGAATTGCGAATTGTGTAAGGCGTAAAATGAAAAGTTTATGACTATTGAATTTGAAATTACTACTCCCGAACGAACTGTTTACAAAGAAACGGTTGATCAAATAACTTTGCCGACGACTACAGGTGAAATTACTATTTTGCCGAACCATATGCCGTTAGTTAGCGAATTAACACCGGGCGAATTGCGTGTAGTAAAAGGTAACGATACAACAGTTATGGCTGTAGCCAGCGGTTATGTTGAAGTAAGAACGGGGAATAAAGTTATAATTTTAACGGATGCGGCTGAACGTGCGGAGGAAATTGATGTTGAGCGCGCAGAAGTAGCTAAAGTTAAAGCTGAGAAAGCTATGGCCGGAATAAAAGAAAATGATGTAAAATTTGCCGATGCCACCACTGCCCTTCAGCGTTCTTTGGTGCGATTAAATATTGCCAAGCGTCAGCGTCATCGCGGACATCATAATGTGGGGAGCGAAGGAGTATTAAAGGATACTTAAGATATTAAGTCAAAATTCAAAAGGCAAAAATCAAAACTAAAGTTTTGGATTAAATTTTATATCAAAAGGCATTGAAAACGAGAGGTATAGTTTTGATTTGTCTTGACTTTTTAAACTAATTACGTTAATTTTTTATCAGCAAAAAGTGCTCAACGGCACTTTTTGTTGCAACATAGCAACGAACGGGACAAGAAGGAGAGAGGTGTCGTGAGGAAATTGACGAAGGATGAGAGGGAGCTCGTGGAAGGGCTCAAGAAACAGCGGGTTCTGTTGTCGGTCAGAGGGGAACTTCTGATGGGCAACAACACAACGTTGGTTGCCGTTTTCTGCGGGGACGGCGATCATTCCGACGACAAGTTCTGCCACTTGAAACGCGAGTCGGCGGGCAAGGTTCATCTGTTACCCGATAACGGCGGCGCGATTTGGCTGGATCCGAATTTTCGCGCTCCGGACTATTCATCCGAGGAATGGAGTGGACTCCAAAGAAGATGGCGCGATCGCATTACCGGATCCGTTGCAATGAAGGGAACCAATCGTGTGGCCTTGATGGTGCACTACCCTTGCGGGGAGGTCACGGGAAACTTCGGGATGGGTATCAACGATTTGCTGGCGAGCGTTGTACGCGCACACTGGCGAGTCAAGAACGAAGTGGATGAGTTTCTCGCGGGTCGAGTGGAACGAGGTGAGGCGGTTTCATCAACCAAGATTCGCGTCCCTACGCTTTTCCACCATCCACACCCCACCCAAGACCGCGGGCAAACGTGGTGGGTGAATCCGGAACACGCCATGTTCCGGCATCTCCGACCGTAAAGGTCGGAAAGAAGCCGGGAATGCAGTAAAGAATCTGTGTTAATTTAAGGAGGATTTGGCGCAGACGGCGGGACAGGTTTTGAACCTAGTGCCCGCCTTTTGATTTTAAAATAATTTTTTACATTTTTTTATTTGCAGTTTTTATTTTTGCCTTTTTATTTTTGATTTACCAATTCTATAGAATTGGTAAATAGCTTTGGATAGGAAATTTGTATTTGATATAAAAAAACGGATTAATAAAAATCTAAATTCTATTCTGAAGCCCCCTGTATTTGACATTTTTATCTGAATAGTGTAGGGTCTAGGGTTCCCAAAAGATGTAAGTTCCTACGTCTTTTTCGTTTACTGTTAGCTGTTTTTGGGAGAACAGTTAACCATAACAATGGGGCATCATAAGCCCTAGTTCTTACTGGAGGGACTCAGAATGAAACGTTTTTCGTTTGTTCTTGCGGCGTTCTTGTGCGCCACATTCGTCAACTCGACGATCGTCATCGCCGGAGGCGATGAGATTGGGTGTATGGTGCCGCCGGACCCGATTCCCGTACCGACGATCACGGGAGAGGTGCGCTCGGTCGAGGCACGCGCCGACCTCTCCGTTCCACCGACTTCGTCGCCGTTCATGAAGGCCGTGGGCGCGAGGCTCACGGCGCGGATCGAGTCGGCGAAGGAGAACCCGGCACGCGCGGCCAAGCGGGTTGCTCGGGTGCTCACGAATCATCCCGAGCTTATCCCGACCGTGGCGCTCGGGGGGGATCAGGAGATGTCGCCCGCGAGCGGTTGGACGCAAAGTTGCAAGCGTGTGTACTCGTACGCAAGTGACGAGTACTGCAACACGAAGACAGGTCAGCTTTGCTGGCGTTCATCTTCGGTCGATGCGGCCGATTGCTGGCGGTACTGGTGGGACACGTGGGGCGAGTACACCGCCAGAACCACAATCCTTTCTCGCTCGGCATTGGATTGCCACAGTGGCGGCGGTACGATCGAGTCCCTTCGCGGCCGATTCTACGTTGGCGAGGACGGGTCGGTCGTCCTTCGTCCGAAGGACGGGTCGGTGCTGTATTTCGATCCAGATCCGGCGCCTTGTGCCGAGGCCGGCGACAGTACCTACAGGAGCTTGAGTAAGTACCGTGATTACTACTCGAGCATTCATTCGGTGCCGGCATCGTCGAATGTCACCCATGGCGAAATCACGGGCCAGCCGTGGGTGAGGATCAACGACGATAACGGTTCGGAGACGCTCTGGGAGGGGGCAGAGGTCTGTTGGCAGTAGCCAGCAGTAACTCCGAACAGACATCGAGGCGGCTTTGGTTAACCATACTGAAGCCGCCTCGAATTGCATATAAAAAGTTACAAGTTGTAGTTTTAATTTGTTTTTACTTCGGTACCATAGTTCGAACTATGGTACAAATTGCTTTTGGTTTTTAAATTTTCAAATTCATAATTTTTCATAATTCGCCTATTGTACAACGTACCACGTGTATCGTATGTCCTGTAGTTTATCATTGACTTTTTTCCGATTATAATGTATCTTACTTGGTTCTCCAAATACCCATTTCGGGTTAGTGGCGGAGGACGTGGAGGGTCTGATGAAGGAAATGGAGAAAGAAGAAAAGTCGGTCATCTGGTTGGTAGTAGCTGGCATAATTACGGTCGGCGTGACCGTGATTTTTCTGAATTGGGCGTTTTCGGCTCCGGCCAGAGCGTCTGAAGAGGAAAAATGGTGGAAGAACATACCGGTTCGCGAACAGGCGACGATCGGCGTTAGTCTCTCTTGTGCGGACTATCCGCTAAGAGAAGGCGCGAAGCCGGTCGTGTGTGGCGTCGACGACGGGATGTTCCTGCATCTCGTTATTCCGACCGATGTAAAATTCGCCGACGTTGTGCGAATCAGGTACCGCGTGTCGGCGGCGGACGGCACGGTTCTTCTCGACGGTATTTACGCCGTCAGGATGGATGCGGAGGGGAGTCCGCGTAATCTCATTCTCCCAATCTCGATCACCTCGTACGACCTCGCTTCTCGGTCGTACACCGTCGATGTTGCTCTCAACACTGGGAGCTACATCATTGGCGGAAAGTTCTTGTCTAGCCCGTGCAAAGCACAGTAAGACGGAACAGAGACGCTTGCACGGCGGGGTTGGAGACTTTAACCAACCCCGCCACATGCTTTTTAAATTGACTTTTTCAAATGACGGAACTATAATAATATTGTCCCTCGTAAATATAAGTCATAGGGGGACGGCAACTTCACGTTATACGCTGTATCAATTTTGGGACAACATAGGCTGACAGGAATTCATATACCGATCGGTTGAGACCGTAGGCGAGAATTCCAGCGGCGATAATTGCTCCTGAACTCCGCTTGAAATGCCTCGCATAACAATGACGGACTTGGATCAATCGCCCATATGGCGCAGAGCCAAAATTAGTCAGTAGACGTGAAGTTTGCGCATACAAAAAACTGCTCCCATTGGGAGCTTTTGTTTTATTTCAATAATTTGTACTTATAATTTTTATCATGAGAATATAGTTTTATTAAAAATAAAATAATCTTGACTGAACGTGAAGGATTTCTATTAAAAACGAGAGATGAATATAAAAACACCCTCCGCTTAGGCGGAGGGTGTTTTTGAATTATAATCTTAAATTGTTGAGGTTTTAACTGTAGTCCTTAAGCAGGAAGTACAAACTTTAACTCTTTTTCCATCAATACGCCTTGACTGAAGATTGATAAATTGACGTCGCAGAGTGGCGATGTTGGAGTGACTGCGGCTTGTTGCTTTCGCTGAACCGCGTTTACATTGTGAGCATGCTTTGGCCATAGTTTGACGTATAATATCATGAGAAGATAACAGTGTCAATTATATTATTATTGCCACTATTTTCTTAAGAGTGTATTCTAAATTTTATGTTAACAGTCGCATTTTTTGTAATTTTGCTTTTATCCGCCGTGTTTCATGAATATATGCACGGTTGGATGGCTAATGAGCTGGGCGACCCCACAGCCAAAGATTTGGGGCGCCTTACCTTAAATCCCATAGCACATATTGATCCGGTTATGACGCTTTTGTTGCCAGCGCTTTTATTTTTTTCAACCAATGGAAGTTTTATGTTTGCGGCCGCTAAACCGGTGCCGTTTAACCCTTACAATCTAAAGTATCCGAAATACGGTCCGGCTTTGGTTGGTATTGCTGGCCCCTTGGGTAATTTGGCTTTAGCGTTTGTTTTTTCTTTGATAGTTCGATTTGCCCCATTGCCGACAGTATATTTATCTATCGCGGCTTTAATTGTTTACGTTAATGTACTTTTAGCTGTTTTTAATCTTGTGCCAATTCCACCATTAGACGGTTCGCATGTGCTTTTTTCTATTTTACCGCCAAAGTACGATAATTTTGCGAATTTTTTGCATCGTTACGGTTTTTATTTATTTTTGTTTTTTATATTTTTTCTAGTTGATTATATTGTTCCGGTTATTTTTTTTGTGGCAAGGTTATTTTTAGGACAAACAGGATTTGTTTACCTGTTTCAAACATTTTCCTAAGAAGATTTAGGCAGACTTGACGTATTCGCGTTCTTTTCGTACAATTCTTTCGCTACAAGAATAGATATATTTTATCTAAAATAAGTAGATCTAGGGGAGTACCTAGGATCTGCTTTTCGTTTACCTATAATAAATGCCAACAATTAATCAATTGGTTCGCGGAGCGCGACGCAGTAAAACTAAAAAATCAGAATCTCCAGCATTGCAATCAGTGTTGGATACTTTGCATCGCCGTCGAACGACCCTTGCTAAGGGTAGTTCGTTTAAACGGGGAGTATGTTTGAAGGTAACAACTCAAACTCCGAAAAAGCCTAACTCGGCGTTGCGAAAAATCGCGCGTGTTCGTCTTTCTAATGGTATGGAAGTAACTGCTTATATTCCGGGAATCGGTCACAGCTTGCAGGAACACTCAATTGTTCTTGTTCGCGGTGGTCGTGTTAAGGACTTGCCGGGTGTTCGTTATACTATTGTTCGCGGCGTTTACGACGCTACCGGTGTGGCTGGACGTATGCGTAGTCGAAGTCGTTATGGCGCCAAACGTCCGAAAGATAAAAAATAATTTTTATGAGAGGTAAAAAAGCAACAAGAAGACCAATAGCCACCGATCCGAAATATCATCGAGTTGATGTCGCTAAGTTTATTAACTGTGTAATGGAACGTGGAAAAAAGTCAGTGGCGCAAACAATTGTTTATCGAGCCCTTGATATTATTGCCGAAAAAACTAAAAAAGATGCAGTGGTAGTTTTTGAAGAAGCGATAAAAAATGTATCGCCGGTTGTGGAAGTACGCAGTCGCAGAGTTGGCGGTGGAAATTATCAAATTCCTGTTCCCGTTCGTGTTGAGAGGAGACAAATGTTGTCTTTCCGATGGATTATTGACGCGGCCAAGTCCAGCAAAGGGCGTCCAATGCAACAAAAATTAGCTGCCGAAATTATGTCTGCGGCAAACAACGAAGGTTCGGCTATTAAGAAAAAGCAAGATATTCACAGAATGGCGGAATCTAACCGTGCCTTCTCTCACTTCGCTAGATAAAATTATTATGAATTGCGTATTGAAAATTACGGATTGCGTATTTTCGTATAACGCACTACGCATAATGTAGTTTTGATTTTTAAATATTTTGTATGCCCCGAGATTATAGTTTAGAAAACACACGGAATATTGGAATTATTGCCCACATTGACGCCGGTAAAACAACAGTTACCGAGCGTATTTTATTCTATACCGGTAAAAAACATAAGATTGGTGAAGTTCACGAAGGTGAAGCAACTATGGACTGGATGGAACAAGAACAGGAGCGCGGAATTACAATTACGGCGGCGGCGACTACTTGTTTTTGGAAAAGTAATCGAATTAACATTATTGATACTCCTGGGCATATCGATTTTACCGTTGAAGTTCAGCGATCACTTCGTGTTCTTGATGGGGGAGTTGTGGTTTTTGACGGAGTAGCCGGTGTAGAACCACAGTCTGAAACAGTGTGGCATCAAGCAGACAAATTTAATGTACCGCGTATTTGTTTCATCAATAAGATGGACAGAACGGGAGCAGATTTTTATAACGATCTTGCCTCTATTCACGAACGTTTGACGAAAAAAGCATTTCCAATTCAATTGCCGATCGGTGCCGAAGAAAACTTTTTAGGAATAATTGATTTGTTAACCAAGAGAGCTTTTTATTTTCTTGACGATTTAGGAACACAAATTGACGAGAGAGATGTTCCTGAAGATATGAAAGAAAAAGTGGAAGAATATCGCGCTAAGCTTATTGAGGCCATAGTTGAGCATGATGAAAAATTAATGGAAAGTTTTTTTGCCGGCGTTGAACCATCACTCGATGATTTAAAACGCGTTTTACGAAAAACAACGATTAGTAGAGATATAATTCCGGTTTTTTGCGGGTCGGCTTTGAAAAATAAAGGAGTTCAACAATTACTAGACGCAGTTAACGATTATTTACCTTCACCGCTTGACGTACCTCCAGTTGAAGCTTTGAAAGTTGATAGTGAAGAAAAAGTAGTAATTAAAGTTGACGACAAAGATCCATTTACCGCTTTAGCGTTTAAGGTAGCCGTTGATCCTTTTGTGGGCAAACTTTGTTTCTTTAGAGTATATTCCGGAATATTAAAAGCCGGTTCATATGTTTTGAATACAACCACCGACACCAAAGAACGCATTGGTCGTATTGTACGTTTGCATGCCAACAGTCGAGAAGATGTTGATGAAGTTTTTTCCGGAGAAATTGCCGCCGCTGTCGGTTTAACTGGAACATTTACTGGTCACACTATTTGCGATCCTGCGAGACCGGTTGTTTTGGAATCAATTACTTTCCCCGATCCGGTTATTCATGTGGCGGTCGAACCAGAAACTAAAGCTGACCAAGAAAAAATGGGTGTAGCTTTGCAAAAACTTGCCGAAGAAGATCCGACTTTTAGGGTTCGCTCTGACGAAGAAACGGGTCAAACTATTATTGCCGGAATGGGCGAGCTTCATTTGGATATTATTGTAGATAGAATGAAGCGAGAATTTAAAGTATCCGCCAAAGTTGGTAAACCACAGGTGGCTTATAAAGAAACTATTCGAAAGAAAGCCGAAGCCGAAGGAAAATACATTAAGCAGTCGGGCGGTCGTGGACAATATGGACATTGTTGGTTGCGTGTGGCGCCATTAGAGCCGGGTAAAGGTTTTGAATTTGAAGACGAAACCAAAGGTGGCGTTATTCCAAAAGAATATATTAACGCTATTCGTAAAGGAGCAAACGAAGCAATGGATCGAGGAGTACTTGCTGGGTATACCTTAATTGATATTGGCGTGACCGTGTACGACGGTTCATATCACGACGTTGACTCTTCGGAAGCGGCCTTTAAAATCGCGGCTTCTATGGCATTCCAAGAAGCTTGTCGTCGAGCAGGACCCGTTCTTTTAGAGCCAGTTATGAAAGTAGAAGTTATTACTCCCGAACAGTTTATGGGTGATGTTATTGGTGACCTTAATTCTAAACGTGGTCAAATTCAACAAATGAGAGAAAGATCCAGTATGCGTTTAATTGACGCCATTGTTCCGTTGGCTGAAATGTTTGGTTATGCCACACAGCTTCGATCTATTTCTCAGGGTCGGGCGAGTTATTCTATGGAATTTGCCAATTATGCCGAAGTGCCGAGAAATGTTACGGAAACCATAATGGGCGAAAGAGCCAAAAAATAACCTGCTTTTGGTTCATATTTAAGCAGATGTGCTGTAATGGGTGTAAGAATATAAATTTGATTCATTAACAAAAATCCCTGTAAAATAGGGATTTTTGTTCTTTAAATATTAAACTTGACACAATGCTCTATGATTGTTAATATATTCGTTGACGCTAGAAGCGTCAGCTATTCAAGGCTATAAGCAAAGTAGCCGATAATATCGTAAGCAAATTATTTTTTTTTATCTCTGCGACTGGGTAAAACTCCGCAGGCCAAAAGCCTCAAGTGGAGGTCGTACGAGGGAGACAATAAACAATGGCAGAAGCATTTAATCGTTCAAAACCGCACATTAACGTCGGTACAATCGGCCACGTTGATCACGGAAAGACAACGCTTACCGCGGCTCTCCTCGCAGTTTTAAGCGCAGCTGGTAAAATTGCGCAACACAAAACTGTTGACGAAATCGACAAAGCCCCAGAAGAAAAAGCTCGTGGTATCACTATTGCCACCGCTCACGTTGAGTACGAATCAGACAAGCGTCATTACGCTCACGTTGACTGTCCGGGACACGCTGATTATGTAAAAAATATGATTACCGGTGCGGCGCAGATGGATGCGGCTATTTTGGTTGTGTCCGCAACAGATGGACCAATGCCTCAGACTCGTGAGCACATTTTGCTTGCTCGTCAGGTTGGTGTTCCTTCTATTGTTGTTTTCATCAACAAAGTGGATATGGTTTCTGACCCAGAGCTTGTTGACCTTGTGGAAGAGGAAGTTCGTGAACTTTTAACTAAATACAAATTCCCTGGCGACAAAACCCCAGTTATTCGCGGTTCAGCCTTAAAAGCTTTGGAAAATCCATCAGGCGAAGACGCGAAACCTCTTTTGGAACTTGTTAACCAGCTTGACGAATATATTCCAGAACCAACTCGCGAAACGGATAAGCCTTTCTTGATGCCGATTGAAGACATCTTCTCTATTGAAGGACGTGGAACCGTGGTTACCGGACGTATCGAGCGCGGTATTGTTAAAGTTGGCGATGAAATTGAAATTATTGGTATGCACGAGACCCAGAAAACAACTGTTACCGGAATTGAAATGTTTAACAAATCTTTAGACGAAGGACGCGCCGGTGACAACGCTGGTGTTCTTTTGCGAGGTACCAAGAAAGACGAAGTTGAACGAGGTCAAGTTTTGGCTAAACCAGGTACAGTTACTCCTCATAGCGAATTTGAAGGCGAAGTTTACACTTTGACCAAAGAAGAGGGTGGCCGACACAAACCTTTCTTTACCGGTTATAAGCCACAGTTTTACATTCGAACTACTGACGTAACCGGGGAAATTACTTTGAGCGCAGGCGTAGAAATGGTTATGCCTGGCGACACAACCAAGGTAACAGTTAAATTGGTTGCCCCAGTAGCGCTTGAAGAAAAACAACGTTTTGCTATTCGCGAAGGTGGTCGCACAGTTGGAGCGGGTGTTGTTACTCAAGTCATTAAATAAATTTTGTTTATTCGCTCTTTCTAAGTAAAATGCCAAAATCCGTAACACCTGATGTACCGATAAAAGCAAATGGCGAAGAGTTCCAGCAAAGGGTTCGAATTAAGATTCGCGCTTACGACCATAAGATAATCGATCAATCGGCTCGTACCATTATGGATACAGCTAAACGGTCTGGGGCGAATGTAATTGGTCCGATACCTTTGCCAACGGAAAAAAGTAAATATACCGTAATTCGCTCTTCATTTATCGACAAAGACTCACGTGAACAGTTTGAAATGCGGATTCACAAGCGATTGATTGACATTCTTGAACCAACAGCAAAAACTATTGACTCCTTGATGGGATTAAATTTACCGGCGGGTGTCGATATAGAAATAAAAATGTAATTATTAGTAAGAAAATTATTAACTAGCACATCGAGGCAACTCCTAAGATATCAGTCGAGGGAAAATACCTTGAGCCAATACAGATCTCGTTTTGGAGGTCGGGCTCAAGGCCCGACCTCCAAACTGTAAAAGTAATATGAAATTCATAATCGGAACAAAAAAGAATATGACCCAGATTCACCGACCAGATGGTCGGGTTGTTCCGGCGACTGTAATTTCTGCCGCGCCGTGTGTAGTAACTGCTTTACGAACCGCCGAATCCGACGGATATGTGGCTGTTCAGATTGGCACTGGCGTTAGAAGAAAAATAACTAAATCCTTAGCTGGACACTTGAAGACATTGGGCAAATTACGGCACATAAAAGAGTTTCGTCCTAAAGCAGGAGGCTCTATGCCCGAGCTCAAGGTTGGCGATAAATTAGATTTAAGCCAATTTATTATTGGAGACAAGGTTGGAGTTGTAGGAACTAGCAAAGGACGAGGTTTTCAGGGCGTAGTTAAGCGTCATCATTTTCACGGTAGTCCAAAAACGCACGGTCACAAGGATCAATTAAGAATGCCTGGCTCAATTGGCGCCACAGAACCACAACACGTTTTTAAAGGAACTCGAATGGGCGGACGAATGGGTAGCGATCGAGTGTCTGTAAAAAATCTTGAGGTGGTGGCAATAAATGCCAAGAAACAAGAAATAGTGGTTAAGGGTGCGGTGCCGGGTGCCAGAAATTCACTTTTATTAATTCAGTCCAATTAGTTTTTGACGTTTATGATTAAGGTTGCAGTCTACAATTCAGCGGGAACGGTTGTCGGCGAACAAGAATTGGACGCTAAAATTTTTGGTGTTAAACCTAATTCCTCTCTTTTACATCAGGCGGTGATTGCGGAGCAAGCAAAAGCACGTCAGCCATTAGCTCACACTAAGACGCGAGCCGAGGTTAGAGGTGGTGGTAAAAAGCCATGGAAACAAAAAGGAACCGGTCGAGCACGACATGGTTCAATTCGTTCTCCAATTTGGCGAGGTGGCGGAATTGCTTTTGGTCCTAGAAAAACAGCGGTGTTTGAAGTGGCTATCAATAAACAAATGAAAAGAAAAGCGCTTTTGATGACATTGTCGGATAAAGTTGCTAACAGTAATTTTGTTATTCTTGAAGATTTAAAACTGACCGGAAAAACAAAGGATTGGTTGTCTGCAACAACTAAAGTTTTTAAAGCTATTGGCGCTCCGGAAAATAAAAAACCGAAAGCTTTGGTTTTGGTTCCATCGGTTACTACGGAATTAAAAAGAGCAACTAAGAATATTCGTGGCATTGAAGCAATTAGAACAGATAGTTTGAATGTTCAAGCGGTTTTGGGTCACAAGTACGCCGTTATTACAGTTGATGGTATAAAAGTCCTTGAAAAATGGCTCAAGAAGAGTAAATAGTATGAGTATTTTGAATAAATTATTTCAAGCTGACGAAACAGAAAAAGAAGTAAAGCGTTCTAAAAAAACGCCAGCTTCTGATCGAGCAAAAAAAGTTACAAAAGAAGAAGTTACTGAAGCAGTTGTTAAACCTGTAGCTAAATCAGCTTCCGGTCTTGTTCAAAGTTCAATTTTAATACGACCCGTAGTTACAGAAAAGGCAGGATTAATGCAATCAGAAAATAAATATGTTTTTGAAGTGCGTTCTGGCTATAATAAATTTCAAATTGCTGAAGCGGTAAATAAACAATACGGGGTTATGCCAGTAGCGGTTAATGTTCTTCGCGTGCCGTCAAAGGTTCGGGTAAGAAAAAATATTTACGGTAGCGTGTCCGGATGGAGAAAAGCTATTGTTACTTTGCCAGCAGGCAAACGTATTTCAATAGTTGAAGGGGTTTAAAGCATATGGGAATTAGAATATATAAACCAACAACACCCGGTCGACGCATTTCTAGTGTTCAGACTTTTGAGTTAATTACAAAAAAGGATCCAGAAAAATCTTTGCTTATTTTTAAAAGACGCAAAGGCGGTCGAAACAATCAAGGAAAAATTACTGTTCGTCATCGAGGCGGTGGCGCGAGGCGATATATTCGTGACGTTGATTTCAAGAGAACACGGTATAATGAGCCGGCAAAAGTTGAAGCTATTGAGTATGATCCAAATCGAAATGCGTTTTTGGCTTTACTCAGCTATCCTGATGGGGCAAAAGCTTATATGATTGCGCCTGAAGGTTTGGTTGTCGGGTCAACAATAATGTCTTCGGATAAGCTTATAGATATTACTATCGGTAACAGAATGCCGTTAGAAGTTATTCCGCCGAGTGTGGTTGTTCATAATGTTGAATTTCGTCCGGGTGAAGGTGGTAAAATTGCCAGAGGCGCCGGAATTGGTATTGAACTAATGACCGTTGAAGGCGATTATGCTCAATTAAAACTTCCTTCCGGTGAAATTCGTTTAGTTCATAAACGATGTGCCGCGACAATCGGTCAAGTTGGCAATGCGGAATATAAAAATATCCGTTGGGGCAAAGCTGGTCGTTCTCGACATCGAGGTATTCGTCCATCAGTAAGAGGTAAGGCTATGAACCCAGTAGATCACCCACACGGTGGAGGGGAAGGAAATTCGCCAATTGGTATGAAGCATCCAAAAACTCCAACCGGTAAGCCAGCATTGGGTGTTAGAACAAGGAAAACAAAACGTTATTCCAAGCATTTAATTATAAATAGGCGTTTATCGCGTAAATCACGCAAGAGCTAATATATGTCAAGAAGTCTAAAAAAGGGCCCATTTACTGATCCGAAATTATTAAAGAAAATTTCTAAATTGTCTGTTAATGATAAGACAGTAATAAAAACATGGTCGCGAGATTCTGTTATTACACCTGAAATGGTTGGGTTTACTATTGGAGTTCACAATGGAAAAACTCATTTACCAGTAAGAATCGTAGAGAATATGGTTGGTCATAAACTTGGCGAGTTTTCATTTACCAGAAAGTTTCAACGACATGGCGGTAAAATTCAAAAAGAGATAGAACAAAAGGCCGCCACTCCAAGCCCAGCAGTTCCAGCCGGACCAGTTAAAAAATAATTATACATATGGACGTAACCGCAAAACTTAGAAATCTTCGCATCGCTCCTCGCAAAGTTCGCTTGGTGGCTGATTTAGTGCGCGGTCGTTCGGTTATTTGGGCTTTGGCGCAATTACAATTTGAAAACAAGCGAGCCGCTGAGCCGGTAAGACAATTAATAAAATCAGCAGTCGCCAATGCGGAAAATAATTTTAAACTTAAAACAAACGACTTTATTATTAAGATGATCGCAGTGAACGACGCGCCAACAATGAAAAGACACCGAGCCAGAGCTTTTGGCCGGGCAGCGGTTATTCAGAAGCGTGGTAGCCACGTTACTTTAGTAGTAGGCTTAAAAAATGAAATTGTGTTAAAAAAAGAAAAAGGGGAAGTAAAAAAGATTGAGAATAAAGAGCCAAAGAAAGATGTTAAAAAAGCAACGGTAAAAACCAAGCTTAAAGATAAAGCCAGCAAAACTTCACTAGCTAAAAAGAAATAGATATGGGACAAAAAATAAATCCAATCAGTTTTAGATTAGGCGGAGTTAATACTTGGAGCTCCAGATGGTTTGCTGTGCGTGGTCAGTACAGAACCGCTTTGCACGAAGATTTAGTAATTAGAAAGTTTTTAAAGGAAAGATTAAAAGATGCTTCGATAACGAAAATTGATATTGAAAGATCTCGAGGCGTCATTGTGGTAAATCTTTTTACAGCCAAACCCGGACTTGTAATAGGCCGAGGTGGTCAAGGCGTAGAAGTATTGCAACGTGAAATAAAAGCTAAATTATTTGATGAGAAAACAAATTTACAGCTGAATATTCAAGAGATTGATAAACCTAATTTGTCAGCCTCTCTAGCTTTATACGCCATTAAAACAGACATCGAAAAACGTATTCCGTTCCGTCGAGCAATGAGGCAAGCGATGTCTCGTTTGACTAAAGCCGGTGCCGCTGGTGTAAAAATTCAGGTGGCCGGGCGATTAAACGGCGCGGAAATTGCCAGAACCGAAAAAGCTTCTTTTGGCACGTTGCCATTGCATACTATTAGGGCAAATATAGATTATTTTCGCGGTACGGCTCAGACAACTTATGGCGTAATTGGAATTAAAGTTTGGGTTTATCGTGGTGACGAAGTGCCAAATACGCCAGTTAAAAGTCGTTCTCCTCATTCAGCGAAGAAAAATCAGTAATTGAAATTTTATGTTGTTACCAAAGAAAGTTAAACATCGAAAACATCATAAAGGACGTGGGCGCGGAAAAAGAGTAGCCACGCGCAAAACTGAAGTAAGTTTTGGTAGTATGGGTCTCAAGGCGACAACCGAAGGCTGGATTACGTCGAGACAGATTGAAGCGACACGACGGGTTATTAGTCGCTATCTTAAAAGAGGCGGTAAGATGTGGATAAGAATTTTTCCAGATAAACCAATTACTTTTCACGGAAGTGAAAATACTATGGGAAGCGGAAAAGGTGCGGTTGATCATTACGTCGCCGTAGTTCGTCCAGGGACAGTTATGTTTGAACTTGACGGGTTAAGCCAAGCGGAAGCAAAAGAAGCTCTAAGAATTGCTTCGCACAAGTTATCCGTTAAGACCAGAGTAGTTATTCGAGAATAAATATATGAAAGCTATTGAATTAAGAAAAAAAACAGATTCTGAATTAACAAAGTTTTTGGACGAAACAAGGTCCAAACTTCATGAAATTTCTTTTAAGGCGGCGTCTGGTCAAATTAAAGACGCGACACCGTTGCGCGTAGCCAAAAGAGATATTGCTCGCGTGCTAACTATTCTTCGGGAACGTCGAAATAATTAACTATATGACTGAGTTAAAATCTACAAGAGTTTATAAAGGAGTCGTTGTTTCAGATGGAATGGACAAAACCATCGTTGTTAGGATTGATCGCGTTAAAGTTCATCCTAAGTATGGAAAGAGATACAAGACTAGCCGACGTTATCATGTGCATGACGAAACAAACAGTAAGCACGTTGGTGACGAGGTAAGTTTTATTGAATGTCGTCCGCTTTCAAAAACAAAGCGTTGGCGATTGGTAAATAAGGAAGTATAAAAATATGATTCAACATCGATCAATATTAAAGCCAGCGGACAATACGGGCGCACGTCGTCTGCAGTGTATTCGTGTGCTTGGTGGTTACAAGAAACGTTACGCGCGAGTCGGCGATATTATAACCGTGAGTATAAAAGAAGCACAACCGCATAGTGGCGTAAAAAAGGGTGAAGTTGCTCACGCGGTTATTGTGCGAACTAGAAAAGAAACTAGACGTCAGGATGGAAGTTATGTGCGTTTTGACGATAATGCGGCTGTATTGGTTGATCGTAAATCAAAAGAACCTAAAGGTACCAGAATTTTTGGTCCAGTCGCCAGAGAATTAAGAGGTTTGGGTTTTACTAAAATTGTTTCTTTGGCGCCTGAGGTGCTTTAAGTAAAAAGTATGAAGATTAAAAAAGGCGATACAGTACAAATATTAAAGGGTAAAGACCGAGATAAACGCGGAAAGGTTTTGGAAATTAACCCGCGAAATTTGAAAGTTGTTATCGAAGGGTTAAACATAAGAAAAAAGCATTCGCGTCCTCGCAAAGCCGGAGAAAAAGGTCAGATTGTAGAATTTCCTGCGTCTATTCCTTTGGCTAACGTTTCGTTGGTTTGTTCAAGTTGTCAGAAAGCCAATCGAGTTGGGTACAGGGTTTTAGAGAATGGAAAAAAAGAACGAATCTGCAGAAAATGTAGCGCCGTAATTTCAACATAAATATGACGACCAAAAAAATTGTTAAACAATTGAATACTGAAGCGGTTGTAGCCGAAATGAAAAAAGAGTTTGGTTATAAGAATTTGATGCAGGTACCGCGTATTACAAAAATAGTTATTCATGTTGGTACGGGTTATAAGAGTTTACAAGACGCTAAGTTTCTTGAAACTTCCGAAGAAACATTGCGCAGAATTACAGGCCAGCAACCGGTTAAAACATTGGCTAAAAAATCTATTTCTAATTTTAAAGTTCGCGAAGGAATGGTAGTTGGATTAAAGGTAACGCTTCGAGGTAAAAGAATGGTTGATTTTTTTCAGAAATTGATTAAAGTTGCCTTACCTCGGGTGCGAGATTTTAGAGGAATTTCCAAAAAAGTTGTTGATAAAACAGGAAATGTTAGTATAGGTTTCAAAGAGCACCTTGTTTTTCCAGAAATTAAATCTGATGAGGTTGAACGTATTCATGGGTTAGAGGTTATAATAGACACGACCGCAAAAACACAAAAAGAGGGAGTGGCTCTTTTAACCGCACTTGGTTTTCCTTTTAAGCAAGATTAAAGATATGGCTACAAAAGCACAAGTTATAAAATCTACACGGTCGCTTACTAATCCGAAATACTCAACTCGAGTCGTTCGAAGGTGTTGGCGGTGTGGACGTAAGCGAGCATATATGCGACAGTTTGACCTTTGTCGCATTTGTTTCAGAGAACTTGCTTCAAAAGGCGAGATCCCTGGTGTTACTAAATCCAGTTGGTAGTTTAAATAGAAAGAAGATATGACAGATCCAATCGCAGACATGCTTACAAGAATTCGGAACGCTTACCGCGCTGGTCGGCCGGAAACAGTTGTGCCGTTTTCAGGTATAAAAAAATCACTGGCCGAACTTTTGGTGAGTGAGAAGTATTTAATGGGCGTAGAAAAAATCGACGTCGAATCTTTGCCTTGGTCGCCAAGAACAAGTCGTCGGTTTGCCAAGCGTGGACGTTCTGATTTGCTTCGCCTCGTTTTACGTTATGACACCAGTGGACGTCCGGCTGTTCAATCTTTAGATCGAGTAAGTAAGCCATCGCGCCGAGTTTATGTTTCCAAGAGTGATACGCCAATTATTCGTTCCGGACTAGGTATTACAGTAATTTCAACCTCTAAAGGTTTAATGACTGGTCGCCAAGCACAAAAGGCCGGTTTGGGTGGTGAAGTTATTTGTTCAATTTACTAATATGTCTAGAATAGGAAAACAAGCAATAACAATTCCGAACGGCGTTACCGTAACTATTAACGGTTCTATGGTTGTCGTTAAGGGACCTAAGGGTGAATTAAAACAAGAAGTTCATCCGGTAGTTAAGGTTACAACTTCTGACAAAGAGCTTATTTTAAGCGTTGTCCGGCCTGACGAAAAAGAAGAAAAGTCAGTTTGGGGATTGATGCGAACATTAATTGCTAATATGATCGTGGGCGTAACGGAAGGTTTTTTTAAAAAACTTGAAGTTATCGGCGTCGGATACAAGGTAGTGGTTACTGGTAAAAAATTAGTTCTAAATGTTGGTTATTCACATCCAGTTGAAATGACTTTGCCTGAAGGAATAGAGGGTAAGGTTGAAAAAAATACTTTGACAATTTCTGGTATAGACAAACAACTTGTTGGAGAAATATCTGCCCAAATTAGACGCGTTCGAAAACCAGAACCGTATAAAGGTAAGGGTATTAGATATATTGATGAAGTTGTTCGTCGCAAAGCCGGAAAGACAGCCAAAAGCGCAGCTTAAGTAGGTTAATAAGAAAAGTATGACCGATTTATCAAAAAAATTTAGAATACGAGAACAAATACGACTCCGCCGAACAGGTAGGGTTAAGGCCACTATTCGCGGTACAACAGAAAAGCCTCGTTTAGTTGTGCATCGCAGTTTACGTCACATAAACGCGCAAATTATAAACGATCATTTAGGTAAAACAATTGTATCCGCTTATGATCGGGAAATTAAATCTAAAGTTAAAGGAATTGAATTAGCTACTGCTGTCGGAAAATTAATTGCCGAACGAGCAATAGAGAAAAAAATTAGTTCTATTGTTTTTGATCGCAGAAGTCACCGATATCATGGTAGAATTAAGGCCTTAGCTGAGGCTGTTCGTGAATCGGGAGTTAAGTTTTAATATTGTTAATTATGTCTGAAGAAAAGAAAGAAGAAAAAGTTGAAGAAATCATAGTGCCTATTGCTATTATTGATAATAATACTCAAGGTGGCGAAAGAGGTCGTCGTCGAAATACTAAACGTGAACCGGTAGATCGCGAGTTTGACCAAAAAATTATTGACCTAGCACGGGTAACGCGTGTAATGGCCGGCGGAAAGCGTATGCGTTTTCGTGCTTGTGTTGCCATTGGCGACCATAAAGGTCGAGTAGCAATCGGTCTTGGTAAGGGTGCCGATGTCAGTTTGGCAATTTCTAAAGCCACAGCCGCCGCCAGAAAGGTTTTAATTACAGTTCCAATTTACGAAGATACATTACCGCACGCTATTTTAATTAAATATGGTGCGGCGAAAATTCTTCTTAAACCCGCTCCCAGAGGTGCTGGTATTATTGCCGGTGGAGCCGTTAGAAGCGTACTTGATTTAGCTGGTGTTCCTAACGTGGCCGCTAAAATGCTTGGCTCGAGAAACAAGCTCAACAATGCGAGAGCGACAATACTTGCTTTAAAATCTTTGACTCATCGTCAACCCCGTAATTCGTCAAAAAAAGATGAGAATGTAATTAAGTAAACATTATGGAATTATCTCTTTCTACATTAACGACAGTAAATCGACGTAAGAAAAAAAGAGTCGGGCGAGGCAATGGATCCGGTATCGGAACTTATTCTGGTCGTGGTTTAAAAGGACAAAAAGCTAGAACCGGCGGACATGGTGGGCTTCAAAGACGCGCGGTTCAACATTTTTTTAGGAATGTGCCGAAGCATTCTGAATTTAAAGGTTCAGACATAAAAGTTGCGTCAATTAAACTTTCTGACTTAAGTAAAAATTTTCCAGCAAATTTTACCGTTACGTTAGCCGCTCTTATTAAAAAGGGTGTGGTTGCTCGTGGTTCAAAAGCAAAGATTTTGGGTGGTAGTAAATTGTCTCACGTTATCAATATAAAAGGACTTCCGGTTACGGTATCAGCCCGAGAAGCAATTATCGCCATTGGCGGTAAGGTGTCCGATTAAATAAGTAAAATAATTTTAGCCGTATGATTGATACATTACGTCAAATATGGCGAGCTCGTGACCTTCGCAATAACATTCTTTTTGTTATCGCGATGTTGGCAATATTTCGAGTTTTAGCGCACATTCCTTTACCTGGTATTGATCAAGCAAACTTAAAGGCTTTTTTTGCCTCTAATCAACTTTTAGGATTTATTAATTTGTTTTCTGGCGGCGGTTTAGAAAACTTTTCTATTGTTGCTTTGGGTGTCGCCCCATATATTACGGCGTCTATTATTTTTCAACTTTTGGCTATGGTTGTTCCTCGACTTGAAGAGTTATCAAAGGAAGGAGAATATGGGCGACAGAAAATTAATAACTATACACGTTGGTCGACTGTTCCTTTGGGTATTCTAAATGCCGTTGGTCTTATTACAATTTTGCGCCAATCGTCTCGATCCGGTGTGGCTATTTTGCCCGCCAATATGGATATATTAACTTATGCGGCAATTGTTTTGGCTATGACCGCCGGGACAATGATGTTAATGTGGATTGGTGAACTTATTACCGAGAGAAAAGTTGGTAACGGTATTTCACTTTTAATTTTTGCCGGTATTGTGGCGGGTCTTCCTAGTACTCTTCGTAATACGTGGATTTTATTATGGTCACCATCAGCCGGTATTGATACCAAACAAGTTTTTGAACTAGCCTTGTTTGCTCTTATTGCGGTCGTTACAATTTATGGAGTAGTTTATATTACCGAAGCTCAACGTAATGTTCCTGTTTCTTATGCCAAAAGGATTCGAGGAAACAGAATGTATGGCGGAGTTGATACTCATTTACCATTGCGCGTAAATCAAGCGGGCGTTATTCCGATTATTTTTGCCATTTCTATTTTGATGTTTCCTCCTCTTATTGCCCAGTTTTTTGCCGGGGCGTCTACTCCATGGATTGCCAGTTCGGCTTTGGCTGTTTCTCGAACATTTCAAAATCAGACTTTTTATGCAATATTTTATTTTATGTTGGTTTTTATATTTACCTATTTTTATACGGCTGTCATTTTTCAACCAATGCAAATTGCTGAAAATCTTCAAAAGCAAGGTGGATTTATTCCCGGTATTCGACCCGGCGTTCCTACGGCGAATTATTTAAATTATATAATAAATCGTATTTTGTTTGCTGGCGCTTTGTTTTTGGGTATTATTGCGGTTTTGCCTTTAGTTATTCAAAGATTTAGCGGTGTTACCACTTTAGCCATTGGTGGGACATCTCTTTTGATTGTTGTCTCTGTTGTAATTGAAACTGTTCAACAAATTCAGGCACAGTTAGTAATGAGAGATTACGAGGGTCTTTAGATCATAGTTTACTGCAAAAGGAAATTAGCCTCGCAAAAGCGGGGCTTTTTGGTAAATGAATATGGGTATTTATTTCATGGTATAATTATTTTATTGATATTTTTATACTTTATGAAAGTAAATACATTATTACCGAGATATGTTTTTTTGGGTCCACCGGGTTCTGGAAAGGGAACGCAGGCTATTTTTTTAGCGTCTAAAATTGGCATACCACATATTTCAACAGGCGCTCTTTTTAGAGAAGCCGTGTCGACCAAAACAGCACTGGGTGAAAAAATAGCAATAAAAATGTCGAAAGGGGAATATGTTTCCGACGAAGAAACAAACGCTATAATTGACGAAGCTTTTAAAGTAAAAAATTTATTTGCTGGGTATATTTTAGATGGTTACCCAAGAACAATGGATCAAGTTTTACATTTGGAAAAAATGGCGCCACCAAGCAGTATTATTTTATTGGATATTCCGGACGATGAAGTCGTTAAACGCATTAGTGGTCGTTTGGTCTGTTCGTCGTGCGGAGCGACGTATCATAAACTTGGCCCAACACCAAAAGATGAAGGAGTGTGTGATAAATGTGGCCAAAAATTAATAACAAGAGCTGACGACGCAGAAGATGCGGTTCGTCAAAGGTTAGCTGTTTATCATAAGTCAACGGAGCCACTTATTAATTTTTATTTAGCCAAAGGTTCTTTAATTAAAATTGACGGACGTCTTAGCGTTAACGATGTGCGGGATTCTATAAATAATAATTTGATTTAGATAATTGTGGCTATATATTCAAAAAAAGAAATAGAAATTTTAAGAGATGGTGGAAAAATACTCGCTTCTATTCTTAACGATGTCGCGAATTTGATTAAGCCCGGTATTACGACCGCGGAAATTAATGAAATGGCTGAAAAAAAAATTAGAGCTACAGGGGGGAAGCCTTCCTTTTTGAATTATCGTGGTTCTGGAATTACACCTTTTCCATCAACAATTTGTATTTCTATTAACAATGAAGTCGTTCATGGACCAGCATCACCGATCAGGAGTTTAAAAGAAGGGGATATTGTTGGTTTAGATATAGGTATGCGCTATCCCAAGGAAAAAGGTTTGTGTACGGATACTGCCGTAACAGTTGGTGTTGGTAAAATATCCAAAGAGGCAGAAAGATTAATTAATATTACTAAACAGTCTCTTGAGTTGGGGATTAAAGCGGCGAGGGTTGGAGGGAAAATTAATGACATAAGTAGAGCGGTACAGACGTGCGTAGAAAAAGCGGGTTTTTCGGTTGTTCGTGATTTGGTGGGGCACGGGGTTGGGCATTCTGTTCATGAAGAACCAGAGGTGCCAAATTTTTTTATTGGAAGAGAAATAGGGAACTATAAACTTATTGAGGGTTTAGTTATTGCTATTGAACCGATGGTAAATATGGGTCGCCCAGAAGTTAAAATATTAAATGATAATTGGACGGTTGTAACGGTCGACAAAAGTTTATCGGCGCATTTTGAACATACGATTGTTATTTCTTCAAATGGTCCGGAAATTTTAACTCGTGCCATATGACAATTTTGGGTATTGATTACGGTCGAAGTCACTTGGGTTTGTCCATTGGTCACACAGAAACAAAAATGGCCTTACCCTACATGACCCTTAACAACTTATCCTATAAAGATTTTTTAATACAGCTCAAAAAAGTTATTAATGAAGAAAAAATAGAAAAAATTATTATTGGATGGCCGATTGCTACGAATCCTGACAACGAAACACCTGACGGGATAAGATCTGAAGTAGAAAGTTTTTCTAATAAAGTTAAAGGGGATACCCATATTTTATTTGAATTAATTGACGAACGATATAGTACGGCTGCGGCCGCGCGCTTGCGTCACGATGATCCGAAATCAGACGAGCACTCAATAGCGGCTATGTTGATTTTACAGAGCTATTTTGATCGTTTATGACGATTAATACTAAGGCCGTAGTTATAAGATCGCACATATTAAACGGAACAGATCGTCGTTTAACTTTATATACTGAACGGCGCGGAAAGCTTGAAGTAATAGCTAAGGGTTTACAAAAAAGTACAAGTAAATTGGTTGCCCATCTGGAACCATTAACATCAACGGAAGCATTTATTATTGAAGGCCGGCGACGATTAATTGTTGCCGGAAGCGTTGTTTCAAATCGATATAGTTTATTAAAACGAGATTTGTCGCGGATTTATGCTGGAGGTTTAGTAATGCGGTTAGTTGATCTTATGACCCCGATAGAAAGTCGTGAGCAAGTGGTATTTAAATTAATTGAAGATACCCTCGAGGTATTGAATGATCAATCTATTAAAAATGAATATCTTAATCTTATTCCTCATTTGTTCGCGTGGAAATTATTGGCCATTTCGGGATATGGTCCAGAATTACAAAAGTGCGTTCGGTGTAGTCGTAAATCAATCTTAACAGAAGTTAGGTTACATCCAAGGCAAGGGGGGACGATTCATTTGACTTGCCTCAAAGACGCGTCTTCAGAAATTTTACCGATAAGTGCCTCAACAGTAAAAGGTCTTCATTATATGATTAATGCCCCTATTTCTGACGGTTGTAAGTTAAGATCAGCTGGAGCTGTTTTTGCGGAGATGAAAAAAATTATTGAAGTTTTAGTTGAAGAAAGATTTGAAATTGGTAGAAATAGCCGTTTTTGGGCAGTTGTTTCTTAGTTATTATGATAGTTTTGTGGTCGCTATTTCAATATGCTCACTATTTTATATAGTATATTATCATGGTACCATGTTGACATAAATAGATAGATTAGTTAGTATGATTATACATATGTCAACGAAAAAATTTCAAGAAAATAACTGGCGATTTAATCCTGAGTTTAAGGCTCTTTGTCGGGCCTTTTTGAGTTGTAAAACAGAAAATGAGATGGCAAATTTTTTGCGCGATATCGGTACTTTGCCCGAACTCAAAGAATGGAGCGATCGTTTAGAAATTGCTAAGCAATTAACTAAAAAGCGATCGTATTTTGATATTGCTGAGGATCTAGGAGTGAGCACCACGACAATAACTCGCGTAGCCAGATTTTTAGAAAATGGTACTGGTGGTTATGGCAATATTTTGAATACAAATAAGCATCACGGCATTTTTTCTCATAGAGAGCGGTCTGTGTCGATGCGCCATAAAAGTAATTAATTTTATTTAAAAGTCGATGTAGCCCCCTCTCGGCGAGAGGGGTTTTGTATTTTGCCAAAAAATACTTCAGGAGGAAACAATGAGCGATTCAATAGACAAAGCTATGGAGGATCTTCTTAATTGGAAAAAGAGCGATAACGGACTTTTGCCGGTCGTCGCTCAAGACGTAGAGACAGGTGAAGTACTTATGCTAGCCTATATGAACAAAGAAGCGTGGGTGCGCACCAGAACGACGAGACGGGCAACTTATTTTAGTCGATCTCGAGGAACTTTGTGGGTAAAAGGAGAAACTTCGGGCAATATTCAAGAGGTCGAAGAAATACGAATTGATTGCGATCAGGATACGGTTCTTTTGAAGGTTAGACAGACTGGACCAGCCTGTCACGAGGGTACTCACTCATGTTTTTCTCGTTGTTTGTTGCGATCAGCGAAAGGAGGAGGATGATCCAAAAAGGAACCTCGGTTAAGTTTGTTTAGCCGAGGTTCTTCATTTAAATTAGTTGCCATTACTTCATTTTTTCGTTATAATTTGCCCATATGTTAAGAACAAATACATGCGGAGAATTAACAATTAAAGAGGAAGGTAAGGAAGTAAAGCTTGCCGGATGGGTGCACGCACGCCGAGATCACGGCGTGCTTATTTTTATTGATCTTCGAGACAGATACGGTATAACTCAAATAAAGTTTGGTTCAGAGATAAACAAAGAAGTTCACGACGCTGCTGAAGTTTTACGTAGTGAATGGGTAATACAAATAAAAGGTAAGGTTGCAAAACGGCCAACGGATATGATTAACAAGAATATGCCGACCGGTGAAGTGGAAGTAGAGGTTACCGAACTTGTTGTTTTGAATAAATCAAAAACTCCACCTTTTGAATTGAATGAAGAAAAAGCGAATGAGGCCAATGAGGCTTTACGTCTTAAATATAGGTTTATAGATCTTAGGCGACCGAAGCTTCAGGAAATGCTTCGTGTTCGTGACGAGATGATAAGGGATATGCGTACCTATTTTCATAAACACGATTTCCGCGAAGTTCAAACACCAATTTTGGCAAATTCTTCGCCGGAAGGGGCGCGTGACTGGTTAGTTCCTTCTCGTTTGTATCCGGGTAAATTTTACGCACTTCCTCAAGCTCCCCAACAGTTTAAGCAACTTTTAATGGTAGCCGGAGTTGATAGATATTTTCAAATAGCCCCTTGCTTCCGCGACGAGGATCCAAGAATGGACAGACATTACGGAGAGTTTTATCAACTTGATATGGAAATGAGTTTTGTTGATCAAGAAGATATTTTTAATATCATGGAACCGCTCATGATTGAGTTAACGGAAAAATATAGCAATAAAAAAGTAATGTGGAAACCGTTTAAGCGAATACCGTGGCGAGAAGCAATGACCAAATATGGTTCCGATAAACCAGATTTGCGTTTTGATTTCGAAATAACACCCATTACGGATTTAGTTAAAGATTGTGGATTCAGTGTATTTAGCGATGCTGTAAAAAATGGGGAGGTAGTACACGCTTTGAAAATTGTCGGCGGAAGTAAATTCTCAAGAAAAGATATTGATGAACTTGTGGAGTTATCAAAAAGCAAAGGAGCTAAAGGTTTGGCTTACATATCAATAAAAGAAGGTGGCGAGTTAAACTCACCAATAATTAAATTTTTGGGTGATGAGTTGTCTAATAAAATAATAAAAGAGCTCGAAGGTAAACCGGGTGATTTAATTTTTTTCGGTGCTGACCAATGGCGAGTTGTATGTAAGGTGCTTGGTGCGGTACGTGACGAATGTGGAAAGCGGTTAGGGTTGAAAGATCCCAATAAGGCGGCGTGGCTTTGGGTAACGGATTTTCCAATGTATGACTACTCCGAGATAGAGGAAGGTAAAGTCGATTTTGCCCATAATCCTTTTTCTATGCCTCAAGGGGGCTTGGAGGCGCTTGAAACGAAAGATCCGCTTGATATTTTGGCCTATCAGTACGATTTTGTTTGCAATGGTTATGAGTTGACGAGTGGAGCAATAAGAAATCATAGCCCTGAAATAATGTATAAAGCGTTTGAAATTGCCGGTTACTCTAAAGAACAGGTAGACAAGAGGTTTGGTGCAATGATAAGAGCCTTTGAATATGGAGCTCCTCCGCACGGCGGGAATGCGCCCGGTATCGATAGATTGTTAATGGTTATTAATGACTGGGGTTCCATTAGGGATATTTACGCCTTTCCAAAAGACGGACAAGGAAAAGATGTTATGATGGATAGTCCAAGCGAGGTAGAGCCGAAACAGCTTAAAGAATTAAGGATTAAAATTATTGAATAATTTTTATTTTTACTTTTGAATTTTCCGCCAATGGCGGATCCGCTTGAGCGGATAATTTTTGTTCATATGATTCCAAAAAAAATACAAAACTATCTTCAAAAAATTGAGGTTGAAACCGAATCCATTGTCCATAAGACAGTTTATACTGCTTACGATTTGGCTAAAACAACAGGGCTAAAGTTAGAACAGATATCTAAAACTATTTTACTTAAAGTTGAACCACCTTATGGAGAAAATAAAAATAAATACATTATGGCAGTATTACCTGCTTCCCATCAGCTTAATTTGGTTAAGTTAAAAAAAATATTGAAAATTAAAAAATTAAGTATTATTAATGAATCAGTAATGTCAAAAGTGTTTAAAGTAAAGGAAGGCGCAATTACTGCATTTGGTCCGATTCACGACAATATTCCGGTTTTTATAGATAGTGCGTTAATTAAGGCAAAAAAAATTGTTGCTCGAAGTGGTAGTTTTACCGATTCTCTACTATTAAAAACTAAGGATTTTATAAAAGCTAGTAATGGAAAAATTGTTGCCTTTGCCAATAAAGCTAAGCGTCGCTAGGAAAAATTTATTTTCATGCATAAGTTTAAACTTGAACGATTTGAGGGACCCCTTGACCTTCTTTTAAAACTCATTGAAGGAAATGAGTTGTCCATTACGGAAGTATCTTTGTCGGAAGTCACGGAACAGTATTTAAATTATTTAGATCAAAATTCTGATTTGAATCCCGAGGAGATGGCAGACTTTCTTGTGGTCGCGGCGAGATTGCTTTTGTTAAAATCTAGGGTTTTATTGCCAACTTTGTTTATTGACGACAACGAAGAAGACACCGGTAGTTTGGCGGCACAATTAGCTTTATATCGTCTATATATTAAGGCTTCAAAACACATCATTGAGCCACTTAAAAATCGTCGATTTAATTATTCTCGAGCCAAGTTGCCACATACTGAAGAAGTTCGTTTTAGTCCGCCTGAATCTTTAAATTCCCAAATATTGCGCCAATCATTTGAGCATTTGTTGTCTTCGCTTGAAGAATTTGTTAGACCCGCCCCAGATCTTATTACGAGAACTGTCAGTCTAAAAGAAAAAATAAAAACATTAAGGTCAATTTTAGATTCGGCGAAAGAAATTGAATTTAGCCAAATACTTGGGGACGCCAAAACAAGAACGGATGTAATTATAAGTTTTTTGGCTCTTCTGGAGCTTGTAAAACAACGATATGTTGTCGCCAAACAAGACGAAGCAGGATCACGAATTGTTGTTAGTCGTATTGAAACGGAGGAAATTGTTATAGATCAGTTTGTAAGCGAAATGGAACCAAGTCTTAATTTATAATATTTGTTAATTATTAATAATGAGTATGCCATTAAAAAATAAATTAGAAGCATTGTTATTTATTTCGCCTCGACCATTAACTATTAAAAAGTTGGCTGGTATACTAGAAGCAGAATATGAAGAAACAAAGGACGTGTTAACTTCTCTAATTCAGGAATATCGGGAGCGCGGGGGTGGAGTAAAATTACTTTCTCATGGTGAGGAAGTGCAAATGGTAACCGATGTAGACACGGCGGATATTGTGCAAAAATTTTTAAAAGACGAAACAACTGGCGAGTTAACTAAACCGTCAATTGAAACTTTGTCGATAGTTGCGTATCGTGGCCCTGTTACAAAATCTGATTTGGAAAAAATTAGAGGAGTTAATTGTAGTTTAATTTTGAGAAACTTGATGATGCGCGGTTTGGTTGTCGCCGAAGAAGACAAAAAAAGATTGATTACCTATTACACAATTTCTGTTGATTTTTTAAAACATTTAG